>Ga0116223_10004196_pt1 | contig 12556 bp, 15 predicted proteins | sample Sb_taG_3_FD_90092 | JGI IMG/M metagenome (GOLD analysis project Ga0116223, IMG submission 90092) | Peat soil microbial communities from Weissenstadt, Germany - Sb_50d_a_PC metaG | ecosystem: Environmental > Terrestrial > Soil > Wetlands > Peat | place: Germany: Weissenstadt | collected 2010-09-21 | reverse complement strand
TCTGATCAGCGTCACGAGTTCTTCTGGAAACGGCGCCTCCGGCCCCACAGTGGGACTGGAGATCCGCCTTCCTGAAATGGGTGTGCTGACTCTGGACATGCGTAGGGAGGAAGCTTACGATCTAGCCAATGAGCTGCTGGCTGCGGTCGCGAAGGCCCAGCGCAAGCATGAGCAGCAGTTCGGAAGAGTTTGGAACAGCACCTTTTAGACGCCGCCCCTCAGCACGATTCCGCACAGTTTACGTTTCTTTACAATTCTTGTCGGGAATCAACTCACTTCTCGAACGTCGTTTATTACAGGTGGCCGTAATCGGACCGCCGTAAAACGATCAAGGAGTTATCGCATGATCTACAAATCGAAAAGCATAGGAATGATGATCGTACTTGCCGGCATCGCCATGTTGACGCTTACTACAAAAGCCAAGGCGGACGATTGGAACAAGGAGACTAATGTAACTCTGAGCGCGCCGATGGAAATCCCTGGGCAGGTGCTGCCAGCAGGAAACTACGTGTTCCAGCTTGCCGACAATCAAAGCGATCGCAATATCGTGCAGATCTTCAATGAGGATAAGACTCATCTCATTGCGACAGTTATTGCCATCCCCGCGTACCGCCTCGAGCCATCGGACACGACGGTAATCACCCGCGAAGAAGAGCCGGCCGGACGTCCTGAAGTTCTCAGCAGATGGTTTTTCGCCGGCGACCTTCGCGGCGTCGGATTCGTATATCCATCGGACCAAAGATAGTGACTAAGTCCCGTCGTGGTCGCAGCTCGGCAACACAGACCGAGCCGCGACCACAGGGAGCGGTCGTTAGGGCCTATGACTCAATCGACTCAAAGACTCTTCCAGGATCTCCCACAGCTTCTCCTCCACCGTTTTCCCATCTCGCAGGTGAAGGCTATGCAGAACCACTCCCCCAGGAGGCATCAACTGCTGTTCGGAAACCCAGCCGTCATGCACCGTATAGCGAACAATCGGTTGTCCCGCTTCATCGGAGAGTTCCAGAGAGCTGCGATAACTGTGCAAAGGCACTTCCGAGCCTGACGACGTACTCCCGGCAACCGCGGCGGCCCAGGCCGCGAATGCGGAATCCTGGGTGAAGCCCCGCTTCAGCGTGATGTTGGTGTATTTCGTCAGTCCAGTTAATTTGCGGACGGATATCGGATTGTCGCCCTGTTGGTAATCGATGACGTTGCTATCGGATCCCAGGCTCGTTTGAAGATTCCCGAAGGACTCCTGCTCGCCGTCCCACATCCGCAGCTTGTACTTGTGCATTTCCGTTTCACCCCACAGGTTGCGGCCAGTATACACCTCTGTGTTGCGATCTCTCTCCATTCCGTTGCACAATCATCGTCGCGTAGATGAGATTGTTTGTCGCCATCGACCTCCCTCCCGAGGTCATCGCCAATCTTGAGTCTCTCCTCGCCCGCCTCAAGCCCACCGCCCACATCAACTGGAGCTCAATCGAGAATCTCCACATCACCACGAAATTCATCGGCGAATGGCCGGAAGAACGCCTTGCCGAGTTGACCGCAGCTCTCCACACGCTTGCACCGCGCACCGCGATCCCCATCGTCGTTGAGAAGCTCGGCTTCTTCCCCAACCCGCACGCGCCGCGCGTGTTCTGGGCAGGCGTCCATGGTGGTGACGCCCTCACGCAGCTCGCCCGCGAAACCGAAGAGGCGCTCTCTGTGCTCGGCATCACCAAGGAACAGCGCCCGTACTCGCCGCACCTCACGCTCGCGCGCATCAAAACTCCGGGCAAGCAGCCCGCACTTCTGCAAGCTGTCGCTAAGCTGCCGTCCCTCGATTTCGGCAGCTTCACCGCCGACCGTTTCTTCCTCTATCGCAGCAAGACAGCGCCGACGGGCTCGGTCTACACCCAGCTCGCCGGATTTCCTTTCAGAACCGAAAACTGAATTCTCCCGCGGCGATGAACCAGCGGTCATGCGCCTGGGCCGCGGTTATCAAGATGTAGCGGGGAGTCATCCCGAGCCAGAAGTGCCGGCCGTGATCCAGCGCGACGGCCACGCCAGCCGAGAAATTCCCTCCCCACCCGCTGCGTGGAGAGAGTAAGCCGCTGGTGTCCGAATAATTCTCGTACACTCCACCAGCGCCCGCCGATAGCTCCAGCCGTCCCTCCCAAACCGGCAGAATGAGGCGCGGCCCAAATTGCACCCAGGTGAACAGGTCTTTCGGATAGAAGGTGTAAAAGTCCTGGCGAATAACGCCGGCCGGATGAATAGCCGTCAACGCCCCAGCCTCGAGTCCGAGATGCCGAAACAGGCGGTAGCTATAACTCCCACCCAGACTCACCGCCGCAGAGGTTCCGAACCTGCCGACGTCGACCGCATCTCCGCCGCTGAACATGACCTGGCTGCGCTCGTCCTGTGCGCGTGCCATGCTCACAGTAAGGAAGAATACAAGCACAGTAGTCCTCATACTCTATCGACCCGCACTTGCCCGGCCGGCCTACACCCGGTGAAAAATCTTTCGAGACATGACAGAATCGAATAGTCGCTCTGCTGATGACTCCTCTCCTGGCCCTCGTAGCCGCGTACCTCATCGGAGCCATTCCTTTCGGCTATCTCATCGTGAAATGGATGACCGGCGCCGACGTCCGCGCGTCGGGCAGCGGCAATATTGGCGCAACAAACGTTCTGCGCACCACCGGACGCGCCGCCGGAATCATCACATTACTCCTCGATATCGCGAAAGGCACAACCGCCCTCTGGCTCGCGGACAAACTGACTGGCGGCAACATCCACTGGATGAGCGCCGCCGCACTCGCCGTGATGGCCGGCCACGCCTTCCCGATTTTCCTCAAGTTTCAGGGCGGCAAAGCCGTGGCTAGCTTCATCGGTGCATATCTGTATCTTGCGCCCGTTCCCCTTCTCGCCGTCCTGATTGTCTGGGTGGCGGTGGTGGCTTACACGCGCCAGGTCTCCATGGGTTCGATTCTCGCTGCCGGAACGTTCCCCTCGCTGTGTGGCTCTTCATGCAGCCGCCCCTGTCTCTCTTGGCCGCCGCCACAGTCAGCGGCACGTTTATCATTTACCGCCACCGCGCCAACATCGCCCGCATCCGCAATGGCACCGAACACGTTCTCTCGTTCGGCGCGCGCAAAGCGATCACGCCTCAGCGATGGCGCATGCGGCGTTCATGAAAAATCTCGCCATCATCGGCGGCGGCTCGTGGGGTACCGCGCTTGCTATAGTGCTGGCTCCACGTTTTGATTGCGTGCGCCTCTGGGTTTACGAGCAGGAGCTCGCCGACCGTATGTGCGCCACGGGCATTAACGACGTGTACCTGCCCGGTTTTCAATTGTCCAAAAACGTCGGCATCCTGAACGACCTCGGCTCGACGATCGACGGCGCCGGAATCGTGCTAAGCGTGGTCCCTTCGCACCTCGTTCGCGCGCTCTATCAGCAGATGCTGCCCCACCTCACACCCGCCATGCACCTCGTAAGCGCCACCAAGGGCCTCGAAACCGGCACACTCCTGCGCGTCTCGGAAGTAATCCGAAAAGTACTCGAGCCGCACTTCGCCCCGCGCATCGCCGTGATCTCCGGCCCCACTTTCGCCCGCGAAGTCGCTCGTGGCGATCCCACGGCGCTGGTGGTTGCTTCCGCCGATCGCGAGCTTGCCGAAACCGTCCAAGCCGCTTTCGCCGGCCCGACTTTCCGCCTTTACACCAGCTCCGATCCCGTCGGCGTTGAAATCGGCGGCGCGGTGAAAAACGTCGTCGCCATTGGCGCCGGCGTCTGCCACGGTCTAGGGCTCGGCCATAACGCCGTTGCGGCGCTCATAACGCGTGGTTTAGCCGAAATCACCCGCTTGGCGATGGCCATGGGCGGCCAGCCTAAAACTCTAGCGGGGCTCGCCGGTTTAGGCGATCTGGTATTAACCTGTACCGGAGATCTTAGCCGTAATCGACACGTCGGGTTGGAGTTAGCAAGTGGCCGAAAGCTCCCGGAGATCGTCGATTCCATGAAAATGGTGGCCGAAGGCATCAAAACCACCGCCGCCACCGTCGATCTCGCCCGGCGCCACTCGGTCGAGATGCCCATCGCCCAGCAAATGCATGCCATGCTGGAACTTGGCCGTCCGCCGCAAGAGGCCATCCGGCAGTTGATGGAGCGCTCGCTTAAGGGAGAATAGTAGTTTAGTACTGCCCGCAACCTTTTATGCCCCAGTGGGTTAAGGAAGACATGGGGGCCACATCATTGGCCTTTGACTGCGACGCCGAATTGATGCTTCGGGTCAGGGAGGGCGACGGGGCGAGCTTCGCTCTGCTGCTCGAGAAGTATCGTGTCTCGGTCGCCCATTTCCTGTACCGTATGGTGCAGGATCAGCCTGTGGCCGAGGAGTTGGCTCAGGAGGTCTTCTTGCGCGTTTATAAATCCCGCGAATCCTACGAGCCGACTGCAAAGTTTACAACCTGGCTCTATCGCATCGCCACGCACCTGGCTTTAAATTGGCTGCGGGACGAAAAAAACGAGCGCGGCCAGGAACGGCTGGACGAGGTTGCAGAGGATGGCCCAGTTCGGGAAGTCGCCGACCGCACGCCCTCAGTGGAGCACCAGATGGTGCGGCAGGTGAAGTTGGAAGAGGTGCGCAAGGCCGTTGCCGCGCTGCCTGACAAGCAAAGGGCCGCGGTCCTGATGCACAAGTACGAAGAGATGGACTATTCGCAAATAGCGAAAGTGTTAAGCTGCTCGGAATCGGCGGTGAAATCCCTCTTGTTCCGGGCCTATGAAACCTTGCGCGTCCGTTTGGCGCATATGGCTTAAAGGGAAGAAATATGAATTGCCCCATCAAGACTCAGGAAAACAGGGAGTGGTTGCTGGAATACTCGGCTGGCCGGCTCGATCGTGAACGGACGATGATGATCGAGCAGCACGTGGAAGCTTGTCCCGACTGCGCACGGTTTGTGGAAGAGCAGCGCGTGGTGTGGGACGCGCTCGGCCAATGGGAGTCGCCCGATCTTAGCGCGGATTTCGACCGGCGGCTGTACCAGAGGATCGACCAGGCACAGCCGTCCTCATGGCTGGCGGCATTCTTGCGGCCGTTCCGGCCATTCTGGCGTCCCATGGTCCCGGTGGCGGCTATGTGTCTGTTGATCGTGGCGGGTGTCATGTTGCATACGCCGACGGCGGGGGTGAATCCGGTTCACTCGCGCGTGGAAAGTGTCGAGCCGGAGCAGGTGGAGCGTACCCTTGACGATTTGCAGATGTTGCGCGAGCTGTCGCTGACCCCGGCGCAGGAGGCCAATACTTCCCAGCCTATGTGAGTGGTATGCGCCATCTTCTTCTCATTGCCGGCCTTTGTGCGCTGCTGCCAGGGGTAGCCGTGTGCGCCGAGCCGCGCCCGCCGAAGCTGCCGCCGGCAAAGAAGGCGGGAAATGCGAAGGGTGGGAAGGCCCCGAAAGCTAATGCTAGGGCCCAGGAAGCTCCGCGAGCCGAGGCCAAAGAGGCGCCGCCGAATATCGAACGTTGGAATCGCATGACGCCGGAGGAGCGCGGCCAAGCTCTGGCCAAGCTGCCACCCGAGCGCCGTCGTGAGTTGCAGCAAAAGCTTCAGGAATTCCGCAACCTGCCACCGGAACAAAAGGAGCAGTTGGGCGAGCGCTACCGGGCGTTCAGCCAGTTGCCGCCCGAGCGGCAGAACCATGCCCGCGAGCTTTTCCGCCAGTTTAATTCGCTGCCCGAGGACCGCCGTCCGGTGGTGAAGCAGGAATATGAACAGTTGCGCGCCATGCCGGAAGCGGAGCGCAACGGGCGAATGAATAGCGAGGCGTTCCGCAGCCGCTATAGTCCTTCCGAGCAGCAGATGTTACGGGATTTATCGCAGACCTTCGGAAGTCCCCGATAGAAAATAATCAGAAATAACCTAATGAAGTATTGTCAATTCCCTGAGATTTCTGGTACCTTTTTCTAACCATAGTCTGAGCGGTGGTTCTCGCCCAGCGCGCCACGATGGGGTCCTTTCAATCGCGCGCGAGTCAGCGAAAAATCAGCCTGCGTAGGACGTTCGAGAAGGAGTGCTACATGAAAAAAGGCAAAGAGCCTGAGCCCGCGATGCGCCCCGCGGTTTATAAGAAAGTCCTGATCCAGAAGCGGGAGCAGGTGATGGCCGGTCTGGGCATCAAATTCGACACCCTCGCCAAGATGGGCCGGGTAGCCGAAGAGGACCAGGCGCAGCTTTCGCACGACGAGTTCATCTCACTGCGCTTGAACAGCCTGGACTACGTGCAGTTGCGCATGATCGAAGAAGCGCTCGACCGCATCGAAGCCGGCGATTACGGCGTCTGCCTGGGCTGCGAGGAACCGATTCCCGGTAAGCGTCTGCAAGCCGTGCCGTGGGCCAAGTACTGCGTGACCTGCCAGCAAGAGATGAGCAACCCGCACGACGACGCGTCGTCCTCCGCCAAACCCCGTGTCGGAGTGCAAGAGAACTGGTAGAAGGCTGACCCACCAACTCACCGCGGCGGCGCGTTGTTCACGTACTTGTCAAACCAGCGAAGCATCTCGTAAATAAGCTGTTCATTCGACTCCATTGCTGTATACCAGTGCGGCTCGTGCGGGAGCATCACCAGGCGAGCGGTACCGCCGTTGCCTCTAATTGCTTCGTAGAGCTTGCTCGCTTGCAGTGGCGTAGTACCAGGATTCGCGTCTTCCGCGCCGTGCATGATGAGAAGCGGCGTCTTCAATTTGTCGGCGAAGAAAAATGGGGGGACTTTCAGATAGACATCCGATGCCTCCCAAACCGATCGCCGCTCGTTCTGGAAACCGAAAGGCGAGAGCGTCTTGTTATAAGAGCCGCTCGTAGCGACACCGGCCCGGAACAAGTCGGAATGGGCCACCAGATTTGCGGTCATTAAAGCGCCGTGGCTGTGTCCCCTGACTCCTATGCGGCCGGGATCGGCAACGCCAAGGCCAGCTCGATGGTCGCACCCCAATCTTGTTCAGGCGGACGATGCAAGCCCAGGTGCGTGGCGGACTGCCAGATCGTGCCTGGTTGTCGCGGCTTGCCAATAATCGCCCGACAAATAATGCATCAGAAATGATCGCGTCCACACCGTAGAGGCTTTGCGTGCTCAAGGCACTTCTGGCAGGCATATGATTTAGTTCGTGTCATCAGATTTGAACAGCCATCGCCGCGCTCTATGAAGGAGGTGGGGCTGGCCGGCCGATAAGGCAAGACCCGCCATCGGCAGCATTGATCACATCCTGGACCATGACCACGTTGCAGACCGCAACGGTGCAAGATATATTCCCTAACGCCATCTCAATAGCCAATTGAATGTCCTGGGAATTGACCACTCCGTCGCCATTCAAATCGCACGCGGATACGGGAGTAGTGCTGGAACTGGCGCTACCGGGCGGAGTAAAAGCAATTTTAGCGAAGTTCTTGGCATTCTCCGTGCTCACCATTATCCCGTTGTAGCGGCCGTCCCAAGTGCCGTTGTTTGTGGCGTTCAGAGTGACGAACGGTTCGGTCACTACATCCGCGACACAATTAGGGTTGGAGCAGCCCTGGGTGTTGAAGGTAGTGTTTGCAGTAGCCCCCGGAGGGCAGTTGATCGCGAAATTATTGGATCCTACCGCAGTGATCTTGGAGGCATAAAGATTGTTTGGGTCGGTGTTTCCGAAGTTTTTTAACCCCGATACCCATGACCACTGATTGACAAAGACATTGGGCTGATCCGTGAGATTGACGGTGCAGAATGTTGCTGTACCATCGCTCGTGATACTAACCAATTCCCCGGCGGTACTGCCTCCTGGGACAGTCACGAAGAAGTTGTGCCGAGGTTGCACGGCGGTCAACGTAACATTCGTTTGATTTGCACCTGTGTTACCTACGATGCCCATGGTTGTCACATGGTCGCCCACAGCCATGTTGGGATCGGCTTGAAATCCCAGGGTTACATTGCCGCTTGTACCACTACTTACAGCATTCACAATCATATGGGGACGTATTGCGATGTACATCGTAGGGGCGAGAGGGACAGCCGAAGTCTCTATGATGGCCTGCGAAGTGTAGGTAGCACCCAGAGTAGTAGATGTTGCCGTCCCATCCGAAGTGCAACTTGCACTGCTCAACCCGACACTTCTCGGATCTGTTGTGCAATGAAGGAAGTCGTAAGTTACCTTAGAATTTCCAATACCTGCAAGGGCGTATTGTCCCGTTCCAGGAGCAGCCACCGACACGTGATACCTTCCGGTGCCCGGATTGTAAGTAACGAAACGCGCTGGCGTCCACTCGTCGGGCTCAGCACCGCCCTTGCTCGCATCCACTTCGTCGTAATACATGGGACCAATTTGAGCTGTCTGCGCCCCGAGCGCCGCAGAACTCCCCGGCATGTTGAGGTAGAAGGCATTCATTACATCCATGTAGTGGTAAGTTCCTGGAACAAAGCCATCTGAGACATATCCCGTCCAGCCGTTGAATATGGGATCGTCGCCCTGCGGGATATAGCTATTAGATATTTGACCGACTATGTGATTTGGGATGGCCGTATATTCAATAAGAGACCATTGACCAGCAAATCCATCCATGTTTATGTTATGGTACATGTGTGCCGAGAAACCGTACGTCCCCCAATTCATCGGGGCGCCAGTGAAGTTAGCTCCCCACTTCCACCAAGTACGAAAACGATTAAATGTCGGAGAGTAAGGGTCGCCGGTGCTTAGGACCATGTGCGAAGGGTACTCAGCGGGCTCCGGGTTTTGTGCGTAATTAGCAGGTGTAGCTCTGCCAGTTGTGGTAGCACCGAACCAAAAAGAATAATAATCTGCTGAGAGTGGCAGAAAGAAATTGGGAGCCTGGCCGTTAACGGCATAAGTCCCATCAGGAACGCACTGGCCTAAAGAAGAGTTGGAGCCCGCACCTTGTCCCGGATTTGACCCACCGCATCCCATATTATTGAATGTGAGAATCTGGCCTGGACTTCCCGTGGTGATAGAAGAAATGAACCAAGGGCGATTGATGGTTCCGAAGGGCAAACCGCCGCCGTTCGCATCGTTATAGTTCCACAACCAAGCCAATTGACCGATTGCAAGTGGTGAGCCAGGAGAATTACTTACAAAGTTAGTTGAAAGCTGAATCGTTCCGGTGCCGCCACTAACTGCGAGACTCCCCGCTCCTGTGGATGAGCCATAGCCGCGAAAACCCGTTGGGTTGTTATAGGCAAGACTACAACCTAGCGCGTCGCTATGGTTTGGACATCCGGCGATAACTTGCTGCAGCGTTCCGTTCGCCGTCACATCCTGCTGAGAGGCTGAGCCATCCCCGGGGAATTGATGAAAGAGCCGTGTAGGGTATCCGCTACACGTGGCTCTTTCGTAGAAGACAGTTTGACCCGAAAAGCTGCCAAAAGTAGAGGAATCAAGCGGTATTGTAAAATGAGTTGCGTCCACGTTAGTAATTGTCCATGTCGCTGGCACGTTGGTGATCGCATACCCAGCCGGTCTCAAAAGTGGACCAGTAATCTGTGAACTGATAACATGGTTAACATTAGTAGTTCCATTAACGCCACGAGTCCCGATCGCAATTGTTCGCGACGTAGGAAAGGGATTGGATGACGCAATGGTGATATATTCATCTGCGGTCGTAACGCCGGGATAGGTTCCTCCGCGCGAATAAATATACCAAGTCGACCCCCCGGTCGGTTCCAGGCGATTGGTCTCATTCACGTATACGATAGGACTAACGGTGGACATACTGGACTGAAACCATACGTCCTGCTGGTTGTTCATGTTTACCCACTGACCGTTGGATCCCGAAGGTGTCGCTCCAAAGATGGAGATGCACATCCCAGTGATGAGGCCGTGCGGGTGAGCCGTTGTGATCGTCGTGGGGCCACCGGAAGCGCTCGCGACTGCGGTGATCGAGGCCCCGGCCCAATCATCCAAGATAGCCTGCGCCCATAGGGGCGAGGAAAGTGCGGTCAGGAGTAGGAGTCGTTTCATAATTCCCTATTTTCCGTAGGTCTCCAGGTCAAACGATTTCGATAAGCGAAGGTCTCCGTGAACGGGATGTAAGACGAACGTCTTGGACTTGGGAAGGAGAAGTCCTACTTTCCAAATTTCCTTCATCCTTTCGTATTTTACACCGATTTTGCCAACAGACCTTGAACGGAAGGGTCTGACTGTGCTGACTTTGGATAACGTGCCGATAGACGGCGCAGTATTGGGCGTGGACGTTGTGAGTTCGGTGGTGATTCCGCCCCGCTTGACAGACTTGATTCTCGGTAAGCATTGGTACAATGCCGATTAACGGGCGTTCAGCGGGAAGTTGTACGAGGAACATCCGCCGGCGTCGCTCAGAAGAAAGCACCAGGAGATAACAGTTTGGTGTATGCTAATTGAAACAGGGTTTCAAAATGGAAATTCTGGTCTAAGTGGCCCAGGGTCGAACTTGAGTTAAGACACTTGAAACTCCGGGTATTACAATGGGCGCGCAACTCAAAGATCACCAACGCAGAGAAGTCGAATTCCACTCCGCTGAACTTGAGCATGTTGTTGAAGCGGGCACTTCTGTTCCATTTGATTGCTTGAACCCTAACGAGTCCCGTTGGTGGAACGCCTATTGGCAGCTATTCGAATAGGCCCGAGCTCTTGATCTTACAGGAAAGAAATGTTTCACCGCCCGACGGCCGTATCGGCGAAGGGTCTTGCGGGAAAGGTCGGACGAGGTCAGATGCTGGATTAAGGGTAGGAAGCAGGCCACCAGTCTTTCACCGATGGCAGATCTTGTTCCCATCCACGAGCGCGGCCAGGGAAGAAAACCGGGGGGTGCGGTTTCTGGAGTCGCACACTTGGCCGACTCAAACTTTTTCGAACTCGAAACACCCCAACTGATGCGGGGCGTCTTCCGATTGCGCCTGCTCCCAGGCGATGCGATCGCCAGTTGCCCAGACAGGACCGCTGAACAGCCTCCACATTTCGCGCCGCCTGAGCCGTGCCCCAAGCTGCTGCCATTTTTCGATCTCCTTCGCGGAATGGGACCGACAGATGTAGGGCAGATTTTGACCATAGAGCGCATCGGGTCGTTTGTAGACGTTCGGGCACTGCTCGCGATGGTTGTATGGCGTCGTAATGATCAACAGCCCGCCGGGAGTGAGCACCCGCAACATGTTGCGCACGGCGCTTTCGTGCTCTACGATATGCTCCATCACGCTGATACACGTCACCGCATCGAATGGGCCGTGCAGTTCTTTGGGCTTGGTGATATCGACATCAAGCACGGTCCAATGGCGGTTCACCACCTGGTGGCCCCAATAATCGCGCACGTTGTCGATGGCGGTTACCACAAAGCCGCAGTTCCGCAAAAGATGAGGCCACGACGTGGTACCTGTCCCGACATCCAGTACGGTTCTGGGACGTACCCGCGCCAGACACTCAAGGGCAAATCGGTACTCGATCGGCCTTTCGTTGTGGTGCGTGAATTTCTGTGAGTCTGATTCCGCCGAACACAAGCGGCGAACATACCAGTTGCCTGCCCCGCGCGCCAGCACCTTGAATGGGTTCATGGATTTGTTAGATTAGCACCTTCCGACAAGCACAGGTCTTAACTGAAAGAAGATGGCAGTGGTTTTCGCCGCCGCTGCGTCCGCACACGGCTGACCCGATCCCTTCGCCTTCACGTCTTCAATGCTCTACCGCTGAAATATTGCTTGGGTCATCCGCGCCACCACAGTTCAGCACCTTGATGTGATCGACCACGCACACCGCAGTGTTCTGTGTGGATGAGGAGACTGCGATTTCAAGCCTTGGATCGCGATTAGGGAACGGTTCACCGCGCCGTGGGAGGTGTCGCCCAAGCGGAAACTCGCCGAAAGGTGCCCGAAACCTGCCATTAGTTGGGATTGGACGAATTGGTCCACTCCGCAAGCACCGATTCGGAATAAAACGAAATACTCCAGCTCTTCATATATTGGGATCGAACGTGGAATCTTGTTTCATTCTAGCGAGGACAATCGATGCTGTTTCCTCCCAAGTGTGCTTCGCCGCCTCGGCTAGAATCCGTGACTGGTCAAAGGTCGAATTCATAGCGACGCAGAGAGCGGCCCGCAGGCCATCGGGCTGCGACGGGTCGTAGAGTGCTCCGCATCCCTCCTGAATAATCGTTCTCAAGTGTCCGGCCGCCGGCGCCACGACCGGGCGGCCGAAGCTTAGGGCGAGCATCGCGGTTCCCGACGTGAGGACTTCCGCATAGGGCGCTACCACGACGTCGCATGCGCGCATATAGATCTGCATACCATCCCGAGGGACGAAACCAGCATCGAGCCTGATGCGCGCTCGGGACCGCTCTGCGGCGGCCTGAATCACCGCCTGATACTTTGGGTCCTGAAAGGCCCCGGCGATGACGAGAACGCGATCTCCCGGCAGTTCCTCGAACTCACGGATGAGCAGTTCCAGGTTCTTGTACGGTTTGCAGAGCCCGGCGAAAAGAAAGACAAAATCGTCTTTCTTCAATCCCATGCGCATGCGTGCATCGTCACGTCCGATCGTGTTTGGGTAGTAGCCGATCCAATTGCCGTGTTCGATC
>Ga0116223_10004192_pt1 | contig 12560 bp, 13 predicted proteins | sample Sb_taG_3_FD_90092 | JGI IMG/M metagenome (GOLD analysis project Ga0116223, IMG submission 90092) | Peat soil microbial communities from Weissenstadt, Germany - Sb_50d_a_PC metaG | ecosystem: Environmental > Terrestrial > Soil > Wetlands > Peat | place: Germany: Weissenstadt | collected 2010-09-21 | reverse complement strand
TAACACGCTGATCGAAGAGCCAAAGCTTGCTTCGAACGATCCGGCGAACTTCGAGGATCCGGAAGGCGTGTTTTCATCGGCAGACAACGCGATCCCGACGTTGATGCGGCGCGGCGTGGTGTTTCTCGCCTGCCATAACGCGATCGCGGAACTGGCCGACAAGCTGATCAAGAAGAATGCCAATCCCGACCATCTGTCGTTCGAACAGCTGACCGCCGAATTGACCAATCATTTGATCTCGGACGTCGTGCTGACCCCCGGGGTGGTTGCGACGCTGCCGGTGATGCAGCAGGCGGGCTTCCATTACGCCCGCTGATCGTCCAGTCGTGACGTTCAAGAGGGAGAGATTGATGCGCGCCATGACGCGGCGATTCATGTTCGGCTGTATCGCCGGCATCCTATTGGCCGGATCCGCTTCGGCCGAAGAACCGGCGGGCAAGGTGGCGTCATTGTGCAAACAACCGCCGCGCTTTGACGAACACACATTGCCGCCATGGCAAGGCGGAACTAACAACGACGTTACCGACAGGGGCCTGCTGTTCACGGTTCCGGAAATCGACGTGCTCGCTGATTTCCATGGTGATTTGACCGATCCCAAGCTGGTTCTGTTCTTCGGCGGCAATTACTACTTTGCGACGAAGGACCTGGTGCTGGCATTCGAGGCCGCCCATCCGGAGTTTAAAGGCCGGATTTTCTGGGAGACGATCCCTCCGGGACGATTGATCGAACAGATCGAAAAGGGCGGTCGTATCACCGTCGGCAACATGACGTGGACGGCGAAGGCCGACGTTTATTTTGGCGGCTTAAGAAAGGTGAAGGAAAGCATCGACAAGGGCATTCTGACCGGACCCGTGGTGCCCTACGTCACGAACAATCTCGCCATCATGGTAGCCAAGGGCAACCCGTCTCACGTCACCGGTTTGGCCGATCTGGGCAGACCGGACATCCGGTTAGCGATGCCTAATCCAGCCTACGAAGGAATTGGCCGTCAGATCAAGGCTGCGCTGGTCAATGCCGGCGGCGAGACCTTGGCGACGATGGTTTACGAGACCAAAGTCAAGGACGGCAGCACCTACCTGACCATGATCCATCACCGGCAGACGCCGTTGTCGATCATGCAGGGCTGCGCCGATGCGGGTGTGACCTGGCAATCCGAGGCGAGCTTCCAGGAACAGGTAGGCAATCCGATCGAGCACGTCACCATCCCCGACAATGTCAACGTCACGGCAATCTATGCGGGCGCTGAGGTGAAAGGCGCGCCGCATCCGCAGGCAGCAAAGGAATGGCTTGAATTCATTCACTCGCCTGAAGCGCTGAAAATATTCGAGCGCTACGGATTCAAACCTTACAACCCATGATCCGCGCCGACCGAAGTTTGATACGAAGGCGAAATCGCTGATGGGCAACCTGCTGTGGCTGTGCGTTTCTATCGTATTTGTAGCGACGGCTGCGCAGGCCGAGCCAGGCTCGACCGATTCGGTTGTGGAACGCGGCCAGTATTTGGCGCGGGCTGCGGACTGTGTCGCATGCCATACGGCTCCCGGCGGCGCGGAATTCGCCGGGGGGCTTGCCTTGCCGACGCCGCTCGGACGGATTTACACGACCAACATTACGCCAGACCGGGAAACCGGGATTGGTTCTTATAGCCTCGACGACTTTTCCCGCGCGGTGCGTGAGGGTGTGGGTAAGGGCGGCCGTTATCTCTATCCGGCCATGCCCTTCCCATCCTACGCCAAGGTCACTGACGCCGACATGCAGACTCTCTACGCTTATTTCCAGCGTGGCGTCGCGCCCGTCAAACAGGCCAATCGACCGAGTGACATTCCATTTCTGCTGAACTTCCGCTTTCCGTTGTTCTTTTGGGACGCGTTGCTTCGCCGCGGACCGTTTCGGTCCGATCCCACCCGGGACGCACAATGGAATCGGGGCGCCTATCTGGTGCAAGGTCTTGGGCATTGTGGAACCTGCCACTCGCCGCGCACTTTCACTCTTCACGAAAAGGCTCTGACCGAACGCGATGGCCCAGACTTTTTGGCGGGAGCAGTTGTAAACGGCTGGTACGCCAAGACTCTGCGCGGCGAGACGGACGGGCTCGGTAAGTGGAGCGAAGCCGACATCGTCACCTTTCTCATGAGCGGCAGCACTGACCACACTGCTGCATTCGGTGACATGGCCGAGGTGGTACAGCACAGCACCCAGTATCTTACCGCTGATGACCTCACGGCCATTGCCCATTATCTGAAATCGCTTCCGGCGGGCAAAGCCGAACCGTCTGTTGCTACAGGGCGCCCGGCGGTGACGTCCGCGGACGGCGGGCGCGCAAGTCTCGCGAAGGCCGAGTACGGAGAACTTTGTCTAGCTTGTCACCGCGCGGATGGCCAAGGCGTCGCGGGGATCTTCCCAGCATTAGCGGGTAATGACGTGGTTGAAACGGCCAACGCGACCTCGCTTGTTCACATCATTTTGAGCGGCGGGAGAAGGCCGCGGACGACGACGCGCCCCAACGCATTCGCCATGCCCGCTTTCACGAAGCTGGACGACCGTAAGATAGCTGAGATCGTCACTTATATTCGAACTGCCTGGGGCAATACCGCCAGCGCCATTACTACTGAACAGGTTGCCAAGCTCCGAGCAATCGTTAGCGAAGCAGAACTCTCGCCCGCTCCGGCGGAAACAACGACCCAAGCAAAGCCGCCATCGGGCGCGCAACCGGACGCGATCAAATTGGCCCCGCCGCACATGGCCGACATTCCAGATAACGACAACGGCAAACAAATCTTGCTGGGTAGACGTCTGTTGGTCGATACCAAGAAATCACTACCGGACAATGTCGGTGCTGCGCTGAACTGCGACAGTTGCCATTTAAACGGCGGAAACGTGGCTCTTGCCTCGCCTTACCTCGGCATGTCGGTCAATTACCCGCGAGATAATCCACGCGCCGGACGCCGGGTGACATTAGAGGAACGCGTCAACGGATGCTTGCTGCGGTCAATGAATGGCAAGGCACTGTCTATCGACTCTCCCGAAATGAAAGCCATGATCGCGTACTTCAACTGGCTGTCCGCCGGGCTGCCGCGAAACGCCAAAGTCGAGGGGGCTGGCATCGGAAAAGTCGACACAAATCTCGTGCCCGATCCGGTTCGCGGTAGGGAAATTTATGAATCGAAGTGCTCTGAATGCCACGGAAAGGACGGCGAGGGCTTGAAAGATGCGCGCGGCGCCGACTTCGTCTTTCCACCGCTCTGGGGTGATCAGTCGTTCAATATCGGCGCCGGCATGGCGAGAACCTACACCGCCGCCGCCTTCATCAAGAACAATATGCCGATTGCTTACGGGCTGAACACGCCGCTAGGCCAGGGCGGCGCCCTATCGGATCAGGATGCGGTGGACGTGGCGGAATACTTCACCCATCAACCGCGTCCCGATTTTATGCCGAAGGTCAAAGACTGGCCCAACGGCGGCAAACCTAAGGATGCGCGATATTGATGAAATTTTGGACGCGCAGAGAGGTCATCGCATCCACCGCTCTATCGGCGATCGGTGGAGCGGTCTCAACTCCCAATCTGGCTGCGGCACCCGCGCCAAACGATCGAATAAGAGAAGGCAAACGGCTGACGCTTTTGCACTTCACCGACACGCATGCACAACTCGAAACCCATCCTGAATATCTGCCAGGGGCGACGCCGGAAATCCAGATGATGGGCGGTTATGCACGCCTCAAGACCGCGATCGAACACGAACGAGCGCATTGTGATGGACCTTGCTTTTTGCTTGACGGCGGTGACGAGTTCCAGGGGTCGGGTCCTGCCGCTTGGTCCGAGGGAGAAGTGATCCTCGAGCCGCTCAAGGCGCTCGGCATCGATGTCTTCACCCCCGGCAATTGGGAGCCCGCCTATGGCCCCGAGCGGTTCAAGCGCACCATGGCGCAGCTCGGCTGCCCAGTCGTTTGCTACAATTTCCACGACACGGCGAGCGGCAACCGATTATTCCCCGCTTCGATCATCCTTGAGCGGCAAGGCGTGAAGATAGCAGTCGTGGGCATGACCGACATCGGCGCGAGCGGACGTCAGCCACCTGCGGAATTCAGAGGGATGGATACAACGCGCATCGAGGGTTTGCGCGATTTCGTCAAAGAGTTACGCGTTGGCGAGCGGCCTGATCTCGTGGTGGCTCTGACCCACACCGGCCTATCGATTGCCCGCGAAATCGCCCGCGAGACGCCGGAATTCGACGTGGTTCTCTCCGGCCACACCCATGAGCGGACAGCCTGGCCGATCCTTGAAGGCAATGTCATTGTCGTCGAGCCGGGCTGCTTCGGTTCGTTTTTGGGCCGCCTTGATCTTGTCATCAAACCGGGCGGCGGTGTCGCGAGCCATGACTTCCGGCTCATTCCGATCTTGGCGAGCCGCTATGACGAAAACGCGCACGTTAAAGCGCTGGTCGACAAGTCATTGGCGGAGTATCGGGCTCGCATGACCAAGCAAGCAGGAAGAACCGAAACTGTCTTGATGCGCTATGACCTATTAGAAACCACGGCTGATGATTTCATCGCCGACGCGGTACGCGAAACCGCGAAAGCCGACATCGGCTTCACCAACGGCTTTCGCTTCGGGGTGCCGGTTCCGCCTAAAGTGATCACCGAAGCCGACCTGTGGAACCTGCTGCCGATGGATGCGCGCATGAAGCGCGGCTGGATAACCGGCAAGGAACTCAGAGGCTATTTGGAACGTGAACTGGAGATGGTGTACTCGAAAAGCCCACTGAAGCTTAATGGCGGATGGGGCCCACGCGCTTCCGGAATGACGATCGTCTTCGATGCGCTGGCTGGATTCGGACAAAGGATCGTGTCGATAAAAATCAACGGCCGCGAGGCCGAAGATGAGGGACGCTATACCATTGCAGGGTGCGAACGCGAGGGTGAGCCCCTGGATGTGATCTGTCGACATCGGGGCACGCATGACACGCAGGTTCTCCCAATGTCTATACATGAAGCTTTGGAAGAATATTTTATAGCGCATCCGGTCATCGCGCCAAGACGCGACGGTCGCGAGGTCGCGCTCGACCTGCCGCCCGAAGTCTTCAGCCAAGATGCCGTGCTCGCCGGCGGCGATTTGGACAAGGCCCCGACTACGCCGCATGGTCTTCCGCACGGGTGACCCCGGCAGGGAACGGTTTAGACACGTTGGCTGGCCTAATCCGGAGCGGTCGTGGCCAAGCCCATCGTCGTTAGGTTTGGAGATGCTGTTCGATCCAGGCGCGCAGCGCGCCCGCCGGCATGACGCCGCTGTGGCGCGCCAGTTCCCGCCCGGCGTGGACGAGGATCATCGTCGGGATTGCCTGAATGTGGTAGCGCGAGGCTAGGTCCGGTTCAGCATCAGTGTCGACCTTAATAAAACGCAGACGCGGTTCGAACTCCCGCGCTGCGTTTTCGAAAATAGGCGCCATGGCGCGGCAAGGTCCGCACCACTTGGCCCAGAAATCGACCAGAATTGGCAGATCGGCTGCGTCCGCATGGCGATTGAAATGCGCGGCATCGAGATTGATCGGATGTCCGGGGAAAAGCGGCTTGTGACAATGGCCGCATCTGCCGCCTTCGCCGCGTTTTTCCGCAGGGACCCGGTTCAGCGTGTGACAATGCGGACAGGGAATGGTGACGAACGAAGCCATGGTTTTCTCAGTGAATGGACAGCCAAGGAGGAAGACCGGTGCGCGCCAACATGTAGATGGCGACGGCAAAGATAATTCCCACAAAGACAAAGGTCAGCATACGCCGTTCGGCGGCCAAGCGAATTGCTAACCGCATACCGAGGAAGCCGCCGGCCAATCCTCCGAGGATGAACAAAAGCGCGATCGTCCACTCGATCAAGCCCGAAAGCGCATAGTTTATGGCGGTGGTCAGGCCAAAGCTGCCGACCGAAAACAGCGACGAGCCTATTGCGTTCAGGATCGGCATGCCGCTGCCGAGCATGAGGCCGGGTACGATCAAAAAGCCGCCGCCGATGCCGAAAAAGCCCGAGACCGCGCCGACCAAGACTCCGATCGCGGCGAGGCGCGCGGCAATCATGGGCGTCATGCGAACGTCTGGATTACCGGCGCCGGCACGGGGCCGCAGCATCGCCGCACCGACAACGATCATGGCGAGCGAGAACAGGAACAAGAGCCTTTGGCCGTCGACCACCTTTCCGGCCGAGGAACTGATCGCGGCGCCGATAATGCCGGCAACCGCAAAGGTCGCGGCGCAGGACCATTTAACATTGCCGGCGCGCCAGTGGCCATGCAGATTGGCGAAAGCATTTGCAGCGACGGCGAGCGCGCTGGTGCCGATGGCGACGTGTACATCGCCCACGCCAACGACGTAGAGCAGGAGCGGCACGGCGAGAATCGATCCGCCGCCGCCGATCAGACCGAGCGAGAATCCTACCGCGCCGCCGCTGAGCACCGCCAGCGCATCCTGTGTCCAGGAAAGAACCATGGCGGCGCTTCCGCGTCTCGGCGCGCGGTTAGAACAGCCAGCCGAAGCGCTTGCGTCCGCCCTCGCTCGACGCGTCTCGCTTGGAGTGGGTCGGCAAGCCGGCCGCTTTCCAAGCCATGATGCCACCATTCAGGTGATAGGCGTCGCGGAAGCCCTTGGATGCCAGCAGCCGAGCGTTCGAGCCAGTCCGCCCGCCGCTGTGGCAATAGAACACAGCCGTCTTTTCACGGTGTTCGCTGAAATCCTCGGTTTGGAATCGCGACAATGATGCGAGCCGCGCGCCCTCAATGTGCTCGCGCGCATGTTCATGCGCTTCGCGAACATCGATGAGCACGGCATCGCCCTTGTCGAGGCGCTTCTTCAACGACAGGGCGTCGATTGATTTGATCTGCATTGGTCTTCTCCAGATTTAGTGCGGGGATTTGCGCGGCTGACGCCGGCAATAAATCTCGGCCAGCGTTGTCATAACGCTGCCGGCCGCCGCGCTCGCGAGCCGGTAATAGATCGTCTGCGCGTCGCGCCGCGTGGCGACGATGCCGGCGGCGCGCAGCTTGGCGAGATGCTGAGAAAGAGCGGACTGGGTCAGACCGACGGCTTTGGCTTTGACCAGTTCGCCGACCGACCGCTCGCCCCCGACCAGCACGCATAAGATCGCCAGCCGGCGCTCATTGGCGAGCGCAGTAAGCAGCGTGGCCGCCTCATGGGCCTTCGCCTCCAGCTTCCTGGCGTCGTTTAGCTGCAAAGACAAATGCGCCTCCGTAAGTTTGGGCAACCGCGACTATCTCAATGCACCGCTTCCGCGTTCTTGAACTTTACCGGGATGGTGAGATTAGCGCACGCCGTTGGCGTGAGCCGGCGGGAATTTCCCGGCGCGGATATTAACTTGGATTGACGGCAGCAGGAGCCGCGGGGCGGAGAGTGTGGCATCGCGTGCATTGCGCATAGCGACGAACGCGTCTTCGCTCACGCCCTCCTTGATCTGCACGTTGCGCTCGCGTTCTTGGCGTACCGTGGTCTCCCAAGCGTAGGTATCGCGGCCGGGCGCCTTGTAGTCGTGGCACATGAACAGTCGGGTCTCGGGCGGCAGCTCCATCAATTTCCTGATCGAACGATAGAGCCGGTGGGCGTCGCCGCCGGGAAAATCGGCGCGAGCCGTACCGTAGTCGGGCATGAACAAGGTGTCGCCCACGAAGGCCGCGTCCTCGATCTTATAAGTGATGTCCGCCGGCGTGTGACCGGGCGTGTAGATGACCTCGGCGTCGAGTTCGCCGATGTTGAAGCGCTCGCCGTCCGTGAACAGATGATCAAAGTCGCTGCCGTCGGTCTTCAGATCGATGGCGTCAAAGACCGGCCGGAAGATGCGTTGCACGTCCTTGATGTGTTCGCCGATGCCGATTTTCGCCCCGGTCTTGGCCTTGATGTAAGGCGAGCCGGACAGTTGGTCGGCATGGGCATGCGTTTCCAGCGTCCATACGACCGTATAGCCCTGCTCTTGGGGGACGTGCAATATCGCATCCACTGAGCGGGTGTCGACCTGACCGGAGTTGCGGTCATAGTCGAGCACCGGATCGATCACCGCCGCCTGTCTGCTGGCGGGGTCGGCGACGATATAGCTCACGGTGTTGGTCGGTTCGTCAAAGAACGCGCGAATGATCGGTTGACGGCGCATGGCGGTCTCTCCTGCTTACTTAGCCTTTCGCGGTTCATGGTTTATATATTAGCATATTCTAATTAAGCAATAGCTGCAAAGCCGATCGGTGCGGGCGGCGAATGCGACCGCCGCACAGTGGCGACGGCATGGAGACGCCTGAAATTGCCAGTTGCCTTATTGGCGGACACTGGCGCCGAATGACCGCTGAGGGTCAAGCGCGCGGTGTTGTGCGAACCTTAGGTGGTGGGCGTCGGAGGGTTGTCGGCCGCAAATCAGGCAAGCCTGCTTGGCAACCGATCTGACATGATCCCGATCACGAATTCTCCGCTGCTCCGGTAAGGCCAACGCGCTCTTATCGATCTCCCCTAGTTGCGCTTGTCGTTTTGGCTTGCTCGTATTCCAACCGTCTAGCTCAATGGCTTGGTCGACCGGCCCCTGCGGCTCCTCGTTGCCATCGACCGCAAATATCCTGATTCGTGCTCGGAACGTTTCCTCAACTCGGTGGGCATCGGCGGCCGTCAGTTTATTCTTTTCGACCAGCTATCGATGCGCCCAGATGGCGGCATCATCGCTTGAAGTCAGGTCGTTAAGCTCGGCAAGAACTCGGTCACACAACGCGGCGGATGCCTCCGCCTCCAACTTCGGCTCAGCGGGACTGCTCTTTTGACGTTGGCGAGGTGCAACTGTTGGCGCAGTGCCGCTCAACCTGCCGCCATTGAGCTTCTCCCGAATAATTTTCGGCCTTTCAGGCTCCGGTTGGTTCGACGGTGCCACGAGGTCCGGCGCATCGAGATCGTCCTCTCCGGCGATCCCAACGAGGGTGAAGAGCGCGTAACGTCGGGCGTAGGTCAGCGCCGCTCCCATCCGGTGCGGAGTGGCCGTCTCGCTGATGGGACAAACCGGCCAATCTGAGGCGATCCACTCTCCCGACGCATGCGCCAGTACCGTGGTCAAATTGATGATGCCGGCAGTCTGATCCAGTGACGTCGTTTGGATGGTGGCGATTTCGTGCTGGCCTAAGGTCTTGCGCACGATATCAAGCCCGCCCGACAACGGCGCATAACGAAATGTCCTTGCGCCACCGCCTCGGCTCTCAGCCCGGCTCGTCGCGACCAGTGACTTTTCTGGATTTACGAGTTCACCTTGAGCCTTCGCAAGAGCTGCGGCCAAGGTACCGATCGAATCACTAGACCGCTGCATGTGCACCCTCAACGTCGAGGAGGTCAAAACTAATCGCTCCTGATTTCGAACGCCTGGCGCGGACGCCATGGCCGATCGCTTGTTGGGCGTCATCTGGCACCAAGCCCTTGAGTTCCGACTTTGCCTGTTCATGCTCAAGATGGGCTGCTCGGGTCTGCGAGAAGACCGCTGCAAACTCCGCCCATGCATTTGAGGCCGTCATGTCGACGATGCGCACCGCCTCGATGCGCGGCTTTGGTGGCTCGATACCGAATAAGACAGGCGGCTCGCCAGTCTCAACGCAGCGCCAGAACTTACGCTCGGCGGTGAGAATAAGGTGCTGATAGAGCGGATCAGCATGGGTTTTGATTTCTACCCATTTTCCGCCGCCGGTAATCACTGAAAGGACCGCAGCTCTTGCAGCAACAATCCACATATTATGCTGGAGCTGCGGCATATATTTTTGCGCCGCCGCTTCCTCGGAGAACGACCACGGTAGCATGAATTTGCTCTCAAACACATCGCAGCCTTCGACACGCCCATCGAGTGTCGCCGCCATCCATGGAAGGGTTGGATGGCGAACCCATTGTTGGACGTCTGTGACGACCCGCCCCGTATTGGCTTGGTACCAGCGCCGGTTAAGCTTCTCGGTGGCGAGGCCGAGTTGCACAATCAGATTGCCAGACAGGTCCTCGGGCTCGACTTCGCCTCGCTTTTCCCGCCACAGCCGCAGCAGGGCGGCCTCATCGTCGCCCAAAATGATCCGGGCGTCGGAGCCGCCGACGAAGTCACGGCGGACCGCGCCGATTACTCGAGAAAGCTGCTCGCCGCTGTACCAGCCTCTCTGACCGCGATTTGTAAGCCCGCTATGCCCCGCACCCTTCGGCAAGCCGTGGTGGTAACGGCAGCACGGAGGGTCTCATGAGTCGGACGCTCGAGTCTTCCGACCACCGCCGGTTCTCGAAGGAGAAGACGCCGCCGCCTATGATGAGCTTCTTGGCCGCGTCTGCGCAGCAATAAAGCCAGTCGATATTGTGGATGAGATTTTCATAGCCGATGTTGTGGCCTTGGAATGGGAAGTTTTGCGCTACCGCCGCTTGAAATTGAGTCTGATTCGAGCGCGTGGACGTCAGGCGCTAGAGGGCTTTTTGAATGAAAAGCTCGATTATGATCTGTGCCGGAAACACTTTGTGGACGAACTTACGACAATCCTTCAGGACAATCGTGCGAAAGATCAAGCTGAGGATTTTGCGCAGACGCTGGCGCACGAGTGTGCCCGGAATGAACCGAGCGCTGTCGACAAGGTCAATAAGATCTTGACCGGAATCGGTCTGGACATGGATCACATCCTGCACCGTGCGCAAGCCCATAAGGCCAACGAACTCGATCAACAATACCTGCGGCGCGAACCGGAGGCCGTCAAGTTGATCGATGAACTTCTCGCCACCGCCGGCGTGAGCATCGAGATCCTCACAGCGAAGGCACTTGCCCAGGAACTCGGTTTTATCGAGCGGATCGACCGCCTTGCCACCATCGCCGAGAGCCGCCGCAATGCCAGTCTGCGCGAGATTGATCGGCGTCGGCCGGTCCTTGGTGAAACACTGCGCCAGAGCGTGCAAGAGGCCGAGGAAGGCGAATTTAAAGTGATCGAGACGGACGCCAGCCAAAGGAGAAGCACCGCTTGACGAGCGACCGCAAAACTAAAGCCAACCGTGCGAATGCTCGGACTAGCACCGGGCCGAAAACCTATCGCGGTCGCGCCCGCTCCGCGAAAAATGCCTTCCGCCACGGGTTGAGCCTGCCCGTCCAATCTGACCAAGCGCTTTGCGAAGAAGTGCAAGTCCTCGCAGGTCAAATCGCGGGCCCGTCTGCCAGCGCGCACATACAAATGCTCGCACGCCAGGTCGCCGAAGCGCAGATCGATTTGCGCCGCGTGCGTTTTGCGCGCGAACAATTCCTTTCCGACGCGTTGGCCGACCGTTACCGTTATGAGTCTCGAGCGCTCACACGGCTGAAATTTAAAGTCATCAAACACTTTATGACGCCCAAACGGGCGGACGTTCCGCTGCCAGCCTTCATTGAGAAGTTTATCACCGCCGCGCCGGAAGGACCGGCCAAGTTCGCGACAATTCTGTCGAGGGAGACGAAACAGCTGCAGGCTCTGGACAGGTATGAAAGGCGGGCTCTGTCGCGACACAAATTTGCCATTCGGGCTTTGGACGAAGCGCAACGATAGACTGTCGTGATTGCATAAATATATAATTCAACTTATAATTATAGAAAGGCGTATTTTGGCAGAACGAAGCCAAAAAACTCAATATCACCAGACGATCAGGCCGCCGAGTGGGCAATCCTTTTCAATGCGCAATGAAGAATGGGCGCTGCCTGGCATCATCATCCTCCGGAAGTGCCCGCGCCGGGGCAATTCCGAGGCTGACGTCGTAACCTAAATGCCCTGCCCGCCGGCCGGATTGCCGGAGACGCTGACGCGAAAGCGCTATACCTCCTTGCGGCCTCCAGCCCAGGCGATCTCCAGCACGAACTCGTCGGCGCCGTTAAAACCGTCGGCGGCGCGGTAGAAGGTGACAAAAGCCGGAACTTCGGTGGCGAGGCATTGCTTGAAATTGGTGGCCTTGAGCGTGCCGCGCTTGACGGTCACCGCGCCATGCGCTGGCGGCGCGGAGAGCTTGATCGCGGGAAGCGGACCCGAGGTGCAATCGGGTCGAATGGTGGTGTAGACGCCCACGCGGACGTCCTTGCCCGGCGCGGCTTTGACCTCGTGTTCCCCCGCTCCGCTTTGTGCATGCGCGGACACGGCGCAGATGCCAAGCAGCGCCGCCGCGAGCCAGTATCGGGTCATGTTGGACATGCTCCACCTGTCGGGCGACCTGTTTCAGTCGTTGACGATGAAAGCCCGCGAAGCCCGTAGGGCGAAGGGTGGCGGAGAGGAAGGGATTCGAACCCTTGATACGGCTTTAGACCGTATAACGGTTTAGCAAACCGCCGCCTTCAGCCACTCGGCCACCTCTCCGAACGCGGTAATGCTTATGCTTTCGGGGTTTCCGGGTCAAACGCGACCGCCGAATCCGCCGAATCCGCCGAATCTAAACACGAGCGCGGTGGTCCCGAAAGTGGTCCCACCCCCGCTTCGTTCTATGCCATTGAGAGAACGGCAGAAGGGGTACGCGGCGGCGTACCTCTCGCCGCCGGCGTCACGCGTGACGGTGCAAAATCCGGTGCAGCGGTGGTCCCGAAAGG
>Ga0116223_10004191_pt1 | contig 12561 bp, 13 predicted proteins | sample Sb_taG_3_FD_90092 | JGI IMG/M metagenome (GOLD analysis project Ga0116223, IMG submission 90092) | Peat soil microbial communities from Weissenstadt, Germany - Sb_50d_a_PC metaG | ecosystem: Environmental > Terrestrial > Soil > Wetlands > Peat | place: Germany: Weissenstadt | collected 2010-09-21 | reverse complement strand
GGGCGCACGAGTTGTCTCCAGCGCGGCAGGCCACGCGATCGACCGGCTCGCGTTCCGCCACTGGGGCGGCGGAAGTCTCCTGCGGTTCCGCTTGACCCTCTTTTGATCGGAGCAGACTACTCACCGGTCCAGTGATGGGGTCAAATTCTCGATTAGGCGTCGCTTTACTCCTTTCGGTCACAAAAGTGTTTGTGACAGGTGCTCATATTCTCCGAACTCCCCTTCCATGACGACCTTGCCCATCTTCTGGTACTCCTGCCACGTAGCCCGAATCAAGTGTTTCATCTTCACGCACCCGCCATCCTCCGCACCAAGGAAAGCGGCGGACAGCGCGATGTTACGGATGTTGCCGCCACTGATTTCGAAGCGGCGCGCCATGAAATTGAGATCCAGTTCCTGCCGGGGCATGTTCTTGGGCCACATCCGCTGCCAGATGGCGAGGCGCTGGTCGGCGGCGGGAAAGGGGAATTCGATCGTGAATTGAATCCGGCGTACAAACGCGTCGTCCATGTTCTTGCGCAGATTGGTGGCCAGGATCACCGTACCCTCGTACTCTTCCATCCGCTGCAATAGGTAGTTGATCTCTATGTTGGCGTAGCGGTCGTGGGAATCGCGCACTTCACTGCGTTTGCCGAACAACGCGTCGGCTTCGTCAAAAAACAAGACTGCATTGGAGGTCGCGGCCTCGGCAAAGATACGGGCCAGATTCTTCTCGGTCTCCCCAATGTACTTGCTGATCACGGTTGAGAGATCGATCTTGTAAAGATCAAGGCCGAGTTCGCCCGCCAGGATCTCCGCGGCCATGGTCTTTCCTGTTCCCGAGGGCCCCGCAAACAGCAGGCCGAGCCCTTTTCCGAGCGAGAGTTTGTCGTCGAACCCCCACTCGTCATACACAATCGAGCGATACTCCACGGCGTTGCAGATCTCCCGGAGCTGCCGGAGTGTATCCGGAGGCAACACGATATCGGACCAGGCGTAATGAGGTTTGATCCTGGTGGCCAAGGTGGCGAGCTTGCGGTTGGACTGCAAGCGGCACGCTTCCAACAGATCGACCATGTTCACCGAGGCCTCTTCCGGGTCGCGACGACGCGCCAAATTCCTCGCCGTCAATGCGGCGTCTCGGATCTGCCCTCCAGTGAAACGAAACTTGTTGGCTAATCCTGCACTGTCGACTTCCGCCGACGCTATACCATGGAGCGCGGTTCCCCAGAACAGCAACCGTTCGCCGTAGGCAGGGAGCGGGAATTCGATGCGTACGAAGGGAGGGAGTTCCGGAATGTCCGAAGGTTCCCAAACCGTTTCTCCCGCCAGAAATACGACTCCCCGGCGCTCCTGTAGTTCCTGAAGCAAGAGGATTAGGCGGCTGCGTTGATCGGCTGCAACGAGCGAGTCAAAACCGTGCCAGTAAACGGCTGCTCCCTGCAGAGCCGCTTCTCGCGCAATCAGCTGTACTATCGAGGCAAACTCGGCGTCGGCAGACGGAGACTGTTCGCCATTGACCACCAGCAATTTCAAACCAACCAGTTGGACAAGCGCTCCGGCCGTTGACCTTTTTCCCACCCCATACGGTCCTTGAAAGTACAGGTTCAAGCCACGTTCGCCATTACGATGACTTTCGAACAGCATCTTGAGCCGGTGAAGCAAGTCGGCGGGAAGAATCAGGTTTTCCAGTGTTTGTTTGGGCTGGACCAATGAAACCTGGCGGCCTAACCGGAAATCGATCTCATCCCTTCCGAGCAGGTAATCCAAGATTCTTTCATCCAGCTTCAGATACCGGTTCAGAAGAGGCGCTTTCGGATGTCCCGCGTCTTCCGACAGTGAGATCAACTGATACTTGAGCAAGGGCGAGGTGACGCTAAATCGCTCGCGGGCTGCCAACTTCGCGGGGAAAGATGAACAGAGCAGGTTAAGCGCCAGGTCAACACTCGGTCGCTTCCGCGTCACGTCGTCTTGCAGGTAAGCATAGAGTCGCTCGTAGCGGAGGTCGAGTTCGGCGGCAAGGCAGATCAAAACGACGTCTATATCGAAAGGGCTCAAGTGGAAACTGCCGGCGAGGGTCTCCAGATGCAAAGGAATGCCCCGGTGGATACTAGCGTACTTTCGAGCTTCGATTTGGCCTCTTAACCGGTCGAGGGTCGGGCCGATATTCTCCCCGGCGGCTGCAGGCGGAGCGAGCGCCCAGCGCGGCATTCCGATCGGCTGTGCCAACAGTGAATCGACTTCTTGCTCGGAGATGTAGAGTCCTTGAAATTCGTCGTCCTGATGGATCTTGCGGGCGCGCCCGATCTGAATTTGAATCAGTAAGTCGATTCGTTCCAGTTCGGCGAGTATGTGCTCCATGGAACTGCCGTAAGGTTCTATCGGCGACGCTGCGCCGCGGACGAGGTCCGGGTGCTCGGTCCCAAGAGTGGTTGTCCGCTCGGACTTCAATCCGTGCTCATGAATCACCGCGTCCATGCAATTTTCGAGTCTTCTGCGCCCAGCGCCGATCAGCCTGTGAATTCATTGTGGCAATCGGGTTGCCAGTTCGGGCACTCTCCCAAGACGTCACGTGACGTAGCTCGGAACAATTCGTACCGTGAAACGAACGTCGGTCCGCGTTGCTGCCGGGTCCATCGCAGGCAGCGCGTCCATGGCCGGAGTCTAGGAGTGGTTCACCGCAACGCCACAGTTGAGTGCATCAGCGTCTTGCACAGCAATGCTTTAGCTCGAAATAGATTTGTAACTTACGGCCTCTGGCAGTAACAGTCATTTGCACCCTCCACCAGCTTCTCAACGGATTTCCGGCGTTGCGATATAGCACGCTCTTTCGTCGAGGGTAGGATCTGCCTCCTAACAACAGGCGCATTCTTTCTCGCTTATACGTCCCGCAGACGCCCGACTCGAAGCGGTATGTATCACTCGACGTGGTGCTGTTACAGCTCAGTTACAACTATCGAGACGCAACCTTAGTCCAGCGGTTACTAAGTGACACACCTTCATGGCATCCACAGAGTTCTAAGTGCTTTATGCCAATCGATCTACTGCGACTTTCCATCAGCCGACAAGATTCGGTTCTCCCGAGGCGGCGCGATTATGTATCAGTGCTGGTACAGGAAGCGGTTTGGGACATTGGATCTCCGGCTCCTGTTCCTCGCAAACCGGCCTTATTTCGCTGCCTGCGCTTCGCGGAGCCCCTTCCGGAAAATTGGTTGTGAGATTGCAATATCCCTCAAGTGGATACTCGGGCGGCGGACGGACCTTGCGCTTCTGATTCGCATTTGAGAGGTCGCAGATTGTTGATGGCTGACAAACGCTACGAGGGCGAGGATCCAATTCCAAGCGGCATCGAGGGTAAATACGCCAATTACTTTCAAATCGGTCACAACGCCTTCGAGTTCTTGCTGGACTTCGGGCAAATGTATTCCGACGGCACCCAGGAGCACTTCCATACCAGAATCGTCACCAGCCCGTCGTATGCGAAGGAACTACTGAAGGTACTTGGTGAATCCATCGAGCAATACGAAGCAACGTTTGGGCCCACGAAGCGTGACAAAGAAGACCGAACATGATCGATGATCTGGACAGGACGGTCGAAGAGTTGTTGCGGCGTGAACTGTCGCGCGCATTTCTCAAACAGGTAGGCATCAGCTTCGCTGCGCCCGACAGTGAGTTTCCGCCGTCCGGGGTCATCCTGCCCGCGGTTGATCTGTTTCTCTACGACATTCGCGAGAACCTGGAATTGCGCAACACGGGATGGATCATCGAGCACAATGACGACGGCACCGCCACCAAGAAGCATAGGCCCGTCCGGGTGGACTGCTCGTACTTGATTACCGCGTGGGCCAGCGAAGGCTCGACCAGCCGGCCTCTCGACGAACATTTGCTGCTTAGTGAAGTGATGAAGGTTCTGTTGCGCTATCCCATTATTCCGGAAGTGCTCTTACAGGGAAGCCTGAAGGGGCAGGAACCCCCGCTTCCCTCCAGCACGCTTCAGCCCGGCCGCTTGCAGAGTGTATCGGAGTTCTGGCAGGCACTCGGGGGAAAACCGAAAGCCGCCTTGAACTACACCGTGACCATCGGGGTAGTGCCGGAGAAGGCTATCGATACAGAAGTTCCGGTCAGAGACAAAACCTTGAAGTTTAGTCCTAAGGAATTTGCATGAAAAATGGCTGGGACATTGTCGGGCATAGAGTCGCCATCGCCGGCCGCGTGCTTGACGCGGGGACGGGAAAACCGCTGGGCGATGCGGAAGTCGTGATCAAGATGCCGGATACGCTAAAGAAGCCGGAAGCCGCAGTGATGTCAAAGGCCGGCCGGCGGAACACTATGGCCGAAAGCCCGGATACGACCCGCAGCAGACCAGATGGTCTCTTCTATTTTCTGGATCTGCCCGACGGTGAGTACAGCTTGCGAGCCTCGCTCCCGAGGTACGGCAGCCGCTACGGCCAAGCGGAGGAGTCAGCGACAGTCTCTCGTAGTGCCAGCGGCGATCTGAAAAAGACCTTCGTACGGTGTGCGCTGCAGCCCACCCAGGTCAGGGGGAAGGTCACGGGAACTGATAAGGAAAGCGGAATAGCGTTCGCCCGCGTGAGAGTTAAGGGCAGTGGCGAACTTGGCTTTACGGACGCGCAGGGACAATACATTCTGGCTGGAATTGAACCGGGGAAACGCACGTTGGTGGTATCGGCGCAAGGATACCGAGACAAATCCCAAGCGTTCACGCTGGGGAAACCGGGCGCTTCGCAGATCATTGATATCCCTCTCACTCGCGAAAACGGATGAAACCGGCCTCGCGCGGAGCAGCTTGATTGGATGGAAGTAACATCGCGCGGCCGGTTGAGAACCAGCGGTCCAAAGTAAATGGAGGACGAGCAGCATGAGCGCGAAAAAGCAATTCAAAGACGGGGAAATAGCGGACGAGTCTGAAGTTCAGAACGTCACCGAAGACCGTCAGCCCGAGGTCGCGCCCCAGGCGGATGCACAGCCCAAGCTCGAGGTAGCACCGAAGCCGGAGATGCAGCGGAAACCCGAGGCGCCGCCCAAGCTTGACCCCAAACCGCCGGTCAAGCCAAAGCAGAAGGTCGAGGCTGAACCGAGTTCCACGGCAAAACCGGCAGAACCGAAGAGCATGGCCGAAATCATGAAGTTTGACTTGAGAGTTCGAAGACCGCGCCGCTGATGGAAGTGTTCATGGGGTGCGAGCTGTAGGCCCGTAGAGCAGAGCGATATCAAAAAAGGAGCTATCCAAAATGCCAGAATATTTGTCACCCGGTGTATACGTCGAAGAAGTTCCCTCCCAGATTCAGCCCATCGTCGGTGTCAGCACCAGCACACCCGCTTTTGTCGGCATTGTCAAGGATCAGGTCCAGATTCCGGAAGAGAATCCCGACTATGATCCTTCGAAGCCTACCGACGACAAGAATAAAAGCTATCGGACTTGGACTTTTCCTTACGCCAGTGCCGACTACGACGCTGCCAAAAAGGCGTTCGGCGACCTGGCCCAGCCGGGCGTGAAACCAGCACGGCCAGTGGACAACAAAACACCACAAGGATTGAAGGCTTTTCGGGCTGCGCAGGAAAATCTGGCGGTGGCCGCCCGGCGCATCGCTGCGGGCGACATGGCAGACGAAGGCAAACCCTACCTGTGTACAACGTTCGCCGAATTCAAGCAGCACTTTGGCGATTTCTCCACGGATCCAGATCAAAACAAGCTGGTGCATGGAGTGTATGGATTTTTCAACAACGAAGGCACCCGATGCTTCGTGATGCGCTACAAGGACCTGACCGGCCTGCAGGCGCCCACGGCCTTGGCCCCTCTCGAAGCCATCGATGAAATCTCGATGGTGGTTGCCCCGGGAATTACCGATCCCGTCGTACAGGGCAACATGATCGACCATTGCGAGAACCTGCATGATCGCGTCGCCATTTTGGACGCCCTGCCGGATCCTGGAGACTTGACGGAGGGCAACATCAAGGTCATGACGAACACCGACTACGGCGCACTCTATTTCCCGCGCATCAAGGTTTTCGATATTGTCACCAAGCTCACCGACCCCGATGTCGATGAAGGCGAGATCCCGGTGAGTCCGAGCGGACATGTCGCGGGCATCTACGCGCGGGTTGATCACACGCGGGGCGTCCACAAGGCTCCCGCCAATGAGCCAATTCATGGCGCCCTGGGCGTGGAGCATCAGATCAGCAAAGCCTTGCAGGACGGGTTGAACCCGGGCGGTATCAACTGCATCCGCAACATCAACGGAAAGACTACGGTTTGGGGCGCACGGACGATCGGCGGCGACATGAATGGCGACACTAAGTACGTCAGCACGCGCCGCTTGCTCATCTTTCTGGAAAAGTCTATCGACCATGGGACGCAGTGGGTGGTCTTCGAGCCCAATGACCGGTCTTTGTGGGCGAAGATTGAACGCAATGTGAGCGCATTCCTGACCACGGTGTGGCGCGACGGGGCGCTCTTCGGCAGCACACCGCAAGAGGCTTTCTACGTCACCTGCAACGACAACAACAATCCGCCGGAAGAGCGTGATCTGGGAAGAGTGACGATCGACATTGGCGTGGCCATTGTCAAGCCGGCTGAGTTCGTCATCTTCCGCATCCAGCAGTGGGCAGGGCCGGCGGCGCAGTAAGCAGCAGACGGCGATCGGAAAGGTTGACATGGGCACGAGCACACCCGCACCGGACAAAAAGAAGCGAGTGCCGGAGAACCAGAGGTACTTCGCGAGCAAAGCTCCTGGCGTGTATCTGGAAGATCAATTCCACCCGCCACGCCGGAGCCGGTTCGCGACGGGTGTGCCCGTGTTTATCGGATTGATGAAAACCGCGCGGAAGGAAGACAGACCGCTACCGCGCGTGCACTCGCTAAGCCTTTGGTCGCACTTCGTGCCCTATGTCGGGAAACTATATCCGGACTGCAAGCTGGCATACGCCGTGCGGGGCTTTTTTGAAAACGGAGGCTTGCGTTGTTACGTCGTAGTTCTCGAGGATGAAGGGGCTGAAGCTCTCCAGAACGCTCTCGATGCATCGAGCGTCCTACACACCATCGATCTCGTTTGTTTGCCCGATCCTCTGAAGAACCGATTGGCGGCTTTCGAACGGCAGCAGCTCGTAGTGAACCATTGTGAAACCCTGGGTGACCGGTTCGCCATACTCGACTCCTGGCTGGGCGATAGGAAAGAGGATGTCTCGGAGCAGTGGAGCAGCATTGACGGGAACAATGGCGCAATTTATTACCCCTGGATCCGGGTGCGCGGCTTCGACGACAGCACGCTTCTGGTTCCGCCTTGTGGCCACGTCGCGGGAGTGTACGCGCGAACGGACGAGAGTCGAGGAGTGCACAAGGCACCCGCCAATGAAGTCCTGGAAGGGGTGCTCGATCTCGAAAGACACATAGACCATGCCGAACAGGATTTCCTCAATCCCAAGCGCGTGAACTGCCTGCGATCGTTCCCAGGTCGGGGCATCCGTGTTTGGGGCGCCCGGACCTTGGGCGGACACGATCCTTGGACCTACGTGAACGTCCGGCGGCTGTTCTTGACCGCAGTGCGTTGGATCAACTGGAACATGTCGGACGTGGTCTTCGAGCCGAACGATGCCAAGCTGTGGGCGAGAATCGAACGCGAATTAAATGGCTACTTTATCGAACAATTCCGGCGGGGTGCGCTCAAGGGCCGTACCCCGCAGGAAGGGTACTACGTGAAGTGCAACGCCGAAACGAACCCACCGGAACTTCGAGACGCGGGTCAGGTAATTACCGAAATCGGCTTGGCGCCGGCAAACCCTTACGAGTTTGTCGTAGTCCGGCTGATTCACGGTGCGAGCGGAGTGAGTATCTCGGGACCGATCAGGCCCGAACAAAACCTATAAGGAGCAGGAGGAAGCATGGCTACTGGAGACAGAAAAGATCCCTACCGTGGTTTTAACTTCAAAGTCGAAATCGACTCGATCAGCCGCAACGGCTTTCGCGAGTGTACTGGCTTGGATGCTGCGACCGCTCCCGTCGACTATCGCGAGGGCGACCAGAAAGGGAACGTTGTCAAGAAACTAACCGGCTTGAACACGTACTCGAACATCACACTGAAATGGGGCATTACAGAGGACAAATCTCTCTGGGATTGGCGCGACAAGGCAATCCAAGGGAAGACGGAACGAAAGAATGTATCCATCATTTTGATGGACGAGGCGGGGGAGGAAAAGAAGCGTTGGAACCTCGTCCAGGCCTGGCCCTCCAAGTACCAAGCGCCCGCCATGAATGCGACGTCGAACGACGTTGCGATCGAGACCTTGGAAATAACGCATGAAGGAATGCTGGATGCGAAGTGATCACGAGCAAATTTCTGAGCGAGGGGTTCGATTTCAAACGTGAAGCCACAAACTGAGTTTCCATTTACGCTGCCCCGAGGCTATGTCGACGGCGAAGGCAATGTGCACCGTGAGGGGGTGATGCGCCTGGCGACCGCATTCGACGAAGTCGCGCCCATGAAAGATCCGCGCGTCCAATCGAATCCGGGCTACCTGGTGCTCATCCTGCTGTCGCGAGTCGTTACCCGCCTTGGCGACCTGACCCACATCAATCCCAAGGTCATGGAGGGGCTGTTCTCGGCCGATCTGGCGTTTCTGCAGGACTTCTATCGCCGGATTAACGAAAACGGCCACAGCAACCTCGGGGTGACGTGTCCTCACTGCGAAGCCAAGTTCGAGGTGGAGATGAGTACCGTGGGGGAATGATTGGCTACCCCTCGCCGGCTTTGCATGAGGAGGTAGCCTTCATCGCCTATTACCTGCACTGGCCGCATGAGCAAATCATGTCGCTCGATCATCTCGAGCGCAGGCGCTGGGTGGCGGAGGTGTCGAGGATTAACCGGCAATTGAACGAAGCGGCTAAACCGGAGAACTGATTTATGGCAACGGGTGATCGCCACGACCCCTTTCTCAGTTTCAACTTCGCCGTCGAAATCAACAGTGTTTTCGTCGCCGGATTCAATGACGTGTCCGGCTTGCAGGCGGAGATTGAAGTGCAAGAGTACCGCGAGGGCGGAGTCAACGAGTACATGCATAAAAGAGCGGGGCCGGTGCGCTATCCCTCAAATCTGATTTTGAAGAGGGGCATCGGAGACAACGCCGAACTCTGGTCGTGGTATTGCAATGTGTTGCAGGGCACGATTCAGCGCAAGTGTCTGGATGTCGTGTTGATGGACAGCGCTGGTGCCGAACAACGAAGGTGGACGTTCCAGAATGCCTATCCCGTGAAGTGGGCGGGACCAGAGTTCAAAGCTCAAAGTTCTGAAGTGGCGATCGAGTCCCTGGAACTGGCGCACGAAGGCTTGGTCCTTGCCAACGCGCCTGCACCTCCGCCGCCCCCCGGCGCGATTGGCGTAAGCGTTTCTGTCACCGTGGAAGCGCCGGAAATCGATCTGTCGGCGTCGATCCAGATTTAGAGAGGCTTTCAGCTACCATGCAGGATAGTACAGAACAAGGCGAGCACAGCGTACCTCTAGAGCCGAAGGCGTCCCCATCGCCGCTCGATCTTGGGCATCGGGTGTACGCTCGCCATCTGGGCTTTCCCACGCCCTCGCCCGTTGGAGGACGCATTGCCAACCGCCTGGCTTGGTTCAGCGCCGACGATCGTTTGCCGCTGGCAAGAAACATTCTTCAGCGATGGAGCACGGGCGGGGACGCGCGGCACGGTCTGCCCAGTCTCCACTGGTTAAGCGACTTTACTTCGGTCCGCCGCAGCGCTGCGGAAGCGTCTGTCCCAAACCGGGTCGCTCATGCCTCGGTGCCCTCCGAAGCGACGGTGGACTCGGCCGCCGCCGGAAGCGCTAATCAAGCTCCGCCTTTCGACCTATCAGGATCGGCGTCAGCTCCCGCATCTGCGAGCCGTTCTGGAAGCCCCACCTCACCTCCGGTGAGAGTAACAACTCATCCGCGGACGGAGAGGGCAGCCGCTCCGATTTTGCGTTCTGCGGATGAGAGAACAGTGAGCAACAACCCAGCATCGCCGGCAAGCATCGCCCAGTCGGATGAGGCTGCCTCGTCCACAAAAGAAGCTCCCGCGGCGGTGCACCTGGCTCCCGAGAGATCGGATTCTGGCACGGCGGTCTCGGCGACAGATGCCGCATCTCCTAATCGTTCGGTAAGCACGACCTCGATCTCGCAAATTTCGCTGCAAAAACCGCGGGTCGAAAGCAGCGTGGCCCACGTCTCACGTTCCGCTCAAGAAAAGCCCGGTAAGACGCGCCAAGTGCGATCAACAATCTTGGAGTCGGTCCATCGTGACCTCTCCAGGGCATCGACCTCTGGCAAAAGCGACGAACCGAATCCACACGAGGGGACCGTCTCAACCTCGCTACCCGCGAGGTCCGATATTCATTTTCCAGCCGCTGGCCAGGCCCCGGGCATAGAAATTCCAAGAGCGGCGGACGTTAGAGAATCGGTCCCTGTAGAACCGGCTGTCGCACACGACGGGTCGGCTGCCAACACGGACACCGATAATCGAGTAGGAGCCGAAGCGCGGGGGTCGGTGCTCCGTTCGGTAGAGCCAACACAAGCCGGTCGGACGTATGTTGGACCGCCAATCTTCCGGCGCTCCTTGGGAGCGCCCCCTGGGAGAGCACTACCGGCCAATGTTTTACTCTCACCAAAGGGATTGCAGGATTCCGGAATTCCGGCAGGCTTAGCCGGGATCGAGTCCACATCGCCTCGCGCACTCCACACCGTGGGCCGGAGGGGAACTACGTCTACCGAGCCTCGCGCGGAGGAGCAGCCATCTGCCTCCCGGACCGCTGTGCCGGACCATCCACCATCGCTCAAACCGGCTGGAGAAATCCCAGATCCGCAGGGTAATAATAATAAGGTCGAACCCTCCCCACACAACTCCGCAGGAACCTCTTCGGAAGCTGTGCATTCAGGGAAAAACGAGGATGGATATCGCCCCAGCCTGTCACCATCCAAGCTCGATCCGAGCGCAACTCATTCTGAATTGGTGACGCGCGTGCTGCCCGCGCGAGCCGGGGTTGAGCGCGCTACTGGATCACCGACGAACCCTATGGAGGCCGACACTTTTGTGTTGCGCAGGTCTTCGTTAACTGCAGCGCCAACCAGCCAGAACAATCGCGCAGAGGCGGCCAAAGCTCCCGGCATCCAAGTTCCATCTCTAATCCATGCGCAGTTGTCGTTGAATTCTGGAAGTCCTCAGTCTGCTACGGGTGAGACCAACCAGCCGCTGGCAAAGCTTCACGATCCATCGCCCTCCAGCCCTGTGACGGTGGAATCTACCGGCGCGCGCACTGCAGATCCAGCCCCTTTGGCGTCGTCGACCGAAGGCAGGGCAGCTCTCTCTTCCCCTCCCGCGCCGAGTTCGAGCCTGCAGAGTCTTGGTGGCACGATCACGCTCGTTTCTCCCACAAGGCTGCAGAGTCTCGGCAGGAAGATCACACCCGTCCCTGCGGATTCCGGTTCTTTCCTGGGGCAGAGACTTCATGACGCGATGACCATGGATCACCTCGAGTCGCCAACAAATTTGGGACAAGGCGAAATTAAAGCTCTTGCGGATCGCCCTGGAAACGTGCCGCTGCTTTCTCGGGAAACCGGGACTAATCAACCTACGCTTCGTGTGGGACATCCCGATGAGGCAACCGGCCAAGGCCAAAGCGTCACCCATCTGATTCCGAAAGTGTCCTCAGCCAGCTCTTCAACGAGTCCAACGCTGCCAAGCCCTGCTAGCGGAATAACGACGGATGGGATGACTTCGGTCGCGGCAACACGGGCCGCGAGTTCGGAGATTTCCGCAGGAAGCAGCAGCGCAACTCTTGCCGCTACGGTGTTGCGCCGTGCCGAGAACGACCCGCAGCGGATGAACGGAGAGAACGTCTCTTTGAAACTAGACGCTTCCAGTGATTATCCGATTCTCCGGGAGAGTACAAAAGTCGACCAGTCACCGGCGAGGCTGCACCCCACGATCACTCAAGGACCTGGGTCCACCGCAGCCAGACGAACTGAGACACCGCTCCTGCGCGAATCTCCGTTGCCCGTCTCATTGCCGCGATTGAATAGGGTCAGCGCGATTCCAACTCTTCACCGGTTCGCAAGTGTGTCCTCCTCCAATTTCGTCCATGGGTCTTCGGCTCACGTACTCGCTGCAAACAATTCGTCTCGCAGCCCAATTCTCACCCATCGAGCTGTCTATGCGGTCGATCAGTTGCGCAGGGCGCCGCAGACTGATCTCACCGCGCCATTTCCGCAGGACTTCAAGCGTTCATACCCGCTGATCGCTCGGGACGTTGGGGGACCGATGGGAGTCCGGGTTCCGACTCTGCCCACCGCAACGAGTTCAGCAAGCGGGACCTCTCAAGGTATGAAGAATGCCGAGATAACACAATTGGCAAACCGTGTTTACGAGTTGCTGGTGCGCCGGCTCGCCAGCGAGCGGCAGCGCAGGGGGCAATAGCGAATGGGACTTCAACTGATTTCAATTACGCCCGCGGGCCACACGGCTATCAAAGTCCTGTTCAACCCCACCGAGTACAGCCTCGGCAAAGCAAACCAGATTGCGGAGGCCGCGGT
>Ga0116223_10004187_pt1 | contig 12565 bp, 11 predicted proteins | sample Sb_taG_3_FD_90092 | JGI IMG/M metagenome (GOLD analysis project Ga0116223, IMG submission 90092) | Peat soil microbial communities from Weissenstadt, Germany - Sb_50d_a_PC metaG | ecosystem: Environmental > Terrestrial > Soil > Wetlands > Peat | place: Germany: Weissenstadt | collected 2010-09-21 | reverse complement strand
GTCGCGGGTGAAGATGGCGACGCCGTTGCCGTATTCGTGTTCGGACGGCAGCCGCACCGCCTCTTCATAGTCCTTGGCGCGCACGATCGAGAGCACCGGGCCGAAAATCTCTTCCTTGTAGATGCGCATGTCCGGCTTGACTTCGTCGAACAGGCAGCCGCCGATGAAATTGCCGTTCTCGTAGCCCTGGAGCTTGAAGTTGCGGCCGTCGACGACGAGCTTGGCGCCTTCCTTGATGCCGGTGTCGATATAGCCCTTCACCTTGTTAAGGAGCTCGCGCGTGACCATCGGGCCGTAATCGACCTGCGGATCGCTCGCGGGCCCGATCTTCAGGTTCTCGACCCGGGGAATGAGTTTCTGCACCAGCGTGTCGGCGGTCTTCTTGCCGACCGGCACGGCGACCGAGACCGCCATGCAGCGCTCGCCGGCCGAGCCGTAGCCGGCGCCGACCAGCGCATCGACCGCCTGGTCCATATCGGCATCGGGCATCACGATCATATGGTTCTTGGCGCCGCCGAAGCACTGCACGCGTTTGCCGCGCGCGGTGCCGGTCGAGTAGATGTATTCGGCGATCGAAGACGAGCCGACGAAGCCGATCGCCTTGACGCGCGGATCGGTGAGCAGCGCGTCGACCGCTTCCTTGTCGCCGTTGACGACGTTGAGCACGCCCTCGGGCAGCCCGGCCTTGAGGAAAAGCTCGGCGATGCGCATCGGCACCGACGGGTCGCGCTCGGACGGTTTAAGGATGAACGCATTGCCGCAGGCGAGGGCGGGCGCGCACTTCCATAGCGGAATCATGGCCGGGAAGTTGAACGGCGTAATGCCGGCGACGACGCCGAGCGGCTGACGGATCGAGAACAAGTCGATGCCGGGGCCTGCGCCCTCGCTGTATTCGCCCTTCAGCAAATGCGGGATGCCGCACGCGAATTCGACGACTTCGAGGCCGCGCTGAATGTCGCCTTTGGAATCGGCGAAGGTCTTGCCGTGCTCGGAGGAGAGGAGCCGCGCGAGATCGTCATATTCGCTCTGGATCAGCTCCAAGAACTTGAACATGACGCGGGCGCGGCGCTGCGGATTGGTGGCGGCCCAACCCGGAAAGGCCGCCTCGGCATTGGCGATTGCCTTCTCGACCTCGGATTTCGCCGCCAGCGCGACCTTGGCCTGCACTTCGCCGGTATTGGGATTGAAGACGTCGCCGAAGCGCCCCGATGCCCCCTTCACCGTTTTGCCGCCGATAAAATGGCCTATTTCACGCATGGATATGCTCCCTGGAGAGGCGCCGCAGCGCTCGCGTTTGGCCTATCTTGCGGCTTTTTTCCGCAGCGGTCATCCCCTGTGCTCCGCGCCTCAGGAAAGCCGGCGAAACCCACCGGTAACCGGTCCTTAAGCGCCATGACCTTACGTATAGAGCCATTGCGTAGGGCTCGCCGTCGCGGGTTGGGTGCGGCTTATGGATATTGCAACAGGCCTCGGCTTGCTCGCCGGGACAGCGGTTGTCGCGACCCTGATGCTGATGGGCGGCGACCTGCGCATGTTCGTGAGCGATCACGCCATTATCATCATTTTCGGCGGATCGTTCGCCGCCACGCTGATCCGCTTCCCGCTGTCGTCGATCTTTCACGGGCTGCCGCTCGGCATGAAGTTCGTCTTCAGCATGCGCCGCATCACGCAGCGCGAGCTGGTCGATGAGATCGCCGGCCTTGCCGAAATCGCGCGCAAGCAGGGGCCGATCGGGCTCGAGAAAGTCGAGATCGAGGATCCCTTCCTCGCCAAGGGCATCCGCTTTGTCGCCGACGGCTACGATGCCGAATTCATCCGCGACAATCTCGAGCGCGACCGCGACAATTTCTTGAGCCACCTCGACGAGGGTCAGAAAATCTACCGCGCCGTCGGCGACTGTGCGCCGGCATTCGGCATGATCGGTACGCTGATCGGCATGGTGCAGATGTTCGCCAACATGACCGATCCTTCGAAGCTCGGCCCTTTCATGGCGACGGCGCTGCTCGCCACGCTCTACGGCGCGGTAGTGGCGAATATTCTCTGCCTGCCGATCGCCGATAAGCTGCATCTCAAATTGGTCGATGAGGAAATCAACCGCACCCTCATCATCGACGGCATACTCATGATCCGCGAGTCGAAGAGTCCGACGCTCGTGCGGGAGATGCTGATCGCCTATCTGCCGGAGAAGCACCGCGGGGAGTCCGAGCCGGAACCAGTTCCGGCCTGAACGCAAAGACCTGAACGATGGCGCGGCGCAAGGAAGCACACGGCGGCGGCCACGGCTGGTTTGTCACCTTCGCCGATCTCATGGGGCTGCTCGTCAGCTTCTTCGTCATGCTGGTCGCATTCTCGAACCAGGACCAGCAAAAGCTGCAAATCGTCGCCGGTTCGATGCGCGACGCCTTCGGCGTACAAAACAACGTGCGTTATTCGGGCGTCATCGAGGTCGACGGCCTGCCGACCAGGCCGAAGCTCAAGAATGCCGAGCACATCCAGCCTGAGGATGCGTCCGCGACGCCCACGCCCGATGAGAACGATCACAATCGCCAGTTCGGCGCACATTTCAAAAGCGACCAGGCTTTTGCGCTGGCTGCTGCCTCGCTGCGCCAGGCGTTGCAGGACATGCCCGAGCTGACCGAGGCCTCCAAGCACATCATGGTCGAGGAGACCAAGGAGGGGCTTAATATCGACATCGTCGATCAGGAAGGCCGCTCCATGTTTCCCGAAGGCTCCAAGGATCCCTACGAGCGCACGCGGCGGATCGTCCAGAAAATTGCCGGCCCGCTGAAGGCGACGCCCTACCGGATTTCCATCACCGGGCACACCTCCGCCTCGCGCACGCCGCCGCAGCCCGACTATGGGCCATGGAACCTTTCGGTCGACCGCGCCAACGCCGTGCGCCAGATTTTGGAAGAGGAAGGGTTGCCCTCGACCAACATCTACGCGGTGGCCGGCAAGGCCGATACCGACCCGTTATTCCCGGATGATCCCTATATTGCAGCCAATCGACGAGTGACCATCACTTTGATGCGGGAGGCGCCGCCGGTTCCGCCGGATCTGAAACCCTGACCGGCAAACGGCGGCAACACCACGTTCCGACGCTGTTGGCATTATATAAGATATTGATATAATTAGTTAAATTCTGCATTGCCCGGCGTGAGGCACCGACCGCTCCCGGCTGCCGACCTGGACTATCAAAGCTGCCTTGAGGCTGACGCGCAGATGTTCGCGTGGGTTGATCATGACTCCTTGGCGCTAAGAGTGTATAGGCGCGGCCCTGCATAGCCTTCACGATGCAGCATCAGGAACAGGGCAAGGTCCTGTCTCGCAATTCATGACAGATAGCGTGAGCGCTCCCGCCGGGAGCGATGCGCCGGTTAACGGCAGCGCGGAGACTCGCACTCACGCCGGTTTCTGGGGCCTCGCGGTCGGCAGCATCGGCGTCGTCTACGGCGATATCGGCACCAGCCCGCTCTACGCGTTGCGCGAGGCGGTCGTGGCTGCATCGGGTCCGGAGCACGGCGAGCTCACACGAATGGCCGTGCTCGGCGTCGTCTCGCTCATTCTGTGGGCGCTGTTCATCATCGTCACGTTGAAATACGTGGTGATCCTGCTGCGCGCCGATAACAACGGGGAGGGCGGCACGCTGACCCTCATGGCGCTGGCCTCGCGCGCCGTCGGCCGTTTCAACAAGGCCGTCGGGGTCGTGGCGCTGCTCGGCATCATTAGCGCCGCGCTGTTCTATGGCGACGCGGTTATCACGCCGGCCTTGTCGGTCCTTTCCGCCATTGAAGGTCTCGACGTCGCGACCCCGGCCTTCCACGAATACGTCGTGCCGCTGACGATCGTGATTCTGCTCATATTGTTCGCGGCGCAGTCGTACGGCACCGCGAGAGTCGCTGCCCTGTTCGGTCCGGTCATGGTGATCTGGTTCGTGGCGATTGCGCTGCCCGGTCTCGTTTGGATCGCTGCCGATCCCGGCGTGCTGTGGTCGCTCAATCCGTTCCACGGTGTCAATTTCCTTCTACACCACGGCATCGTCGGTCTTTTCACGCTGGGTGCGGTCTTCCTCGCCGTTACTGGAGCCGAAGCGCTTTATGCCGATCTCGGCCATTTCGGCCGCGGCCCGATCCAAGTGGCTTGGCTCGCTCTCGTCCTGCCGTCCCTGGCGGTGAATTATCTGGGGCAGGGCGCGCTGGTTTTCGCTCACCCGAGGGCGATCGAGAATCCGTTTTTCCTGCTCTATCCCGAATGGGTGCGCATCCCCATGGTCCTTTTGGCGACGGCGGCGACCGTGATAGCGAGCCAGGCGGTCATTACCGGCGCCTATTCACTCACCAGCCAGGCGATTCAGCTCGGCCTGTTGCCGCGGTTCGAGATCCGCCACACCTCGGCGCAGCAGGCCGGCCAGATCTACATGCCGCGGGTCAATACACTGCTGCTGGTCGGCGTGCTTTTGCTGGTCGCATTGTTTCGCTCTTCGAGCGCGCTCGCGTCGGCCTATGGCATTGCCGTCACCGGCACCATGGTCGTCACCTGCATGATGGCCTTCATCGTCATCTGGAGGATGTGGCGCTGGTCGGCGCTCGCCGCCGCGGCGCTGATTGTGCCGTTCCTGGTCATCGATCTGACTTTCCTCTCAGCCAATATGCTGAAGGTCGTGCAGGGCGGCTGGGTACCTTTGGCGCTTGGCGGCCTGGTCATGATGGTGATGTATACTTGGCGGCGCGGCACCAAAATCCTCTTCGACAAGACCCGCCGGCTCGAGACCCCGCTCGACGATCTGGTCCGCATGCTGGAGCGAAAGCCGCCGCAGCGCGTTCCCGGTACGGCGGTGTTTCTTACCAGCGATCCGAAGAGCGCCCCCACGGCGCTGCTGCACAGCCTCAAGCACTACAAGGTGCTGCATGAGAAGAACGTCATTCTCAGCGTCGAGACGACGCACACGCCGCGCGTCGAGAGCGCTAAGCGCGTGCACATCGAACCGGTCGGCACGACGTTCACGCGCGTGCTGCTGCGCTTCGGCTATATGGAGACGCCGAACATTCCGCGAGCGCTCGCGATCGCGCGCAAGCTTGGCTGGCAGTTCGACATCATGTCGACGTCGTTCTTTCTATCGCGCCGCGCGCTGCGGCCTGCGCCACATTCGGGGATGCCGCGCTGGCAGGACCGTTTGTTCATCACGCTTGCCCGCTCGGCCAACGACGCAACAGACTATTTCCAGATACCGACAGACCGGGTGGTTGAAGTCGGCACACAGGTCACCGTCTGAGCCCTTCACGTTCACCTCGACAGTACATAGGGTGGGCACTGCGCGCCGTGATGTAGCGTTGGATGGGCAAAATCGTTCGCGCATATGGCCAACGCGGCGATGACGGAACAAACGAATCTACCGATCGCAAGGAGGCGAACGATGCCGGACCAATCCCCCAACGTGCGCGATCTGACGCCGGAAGAGGTCGCCCGCGGACTGCAAGAGGGCCGCATGGTACTGGTCGACGTGCGCGAGCCGAATGAGACGGCGGTCGAGCGCTTCCCGGACGCCGTTCTCGTGCCACTGTCGGCATTCGATCCGGCCGCTATTCCCGAGCCGGACGGTCGTGAAGTGGTGTTCGCCTGCCGCTCCGGACGCCGCTCGGTGACTGCTTCGCTGGCGGCACAGGAGCAGGGCTTGGCTTACGACGCGCATCTCGCCGGCGGAATATTGGCCTGGAAGGCCGCCGGGCTGCCGACCGAGACGTGATGGACCGCGGTAGAGTGACTAAGCCGACCATGCTGTCGCGCATTATTGCGCCCGTTGTCGCGATGGCGAGCGCAATCGCTTTTTTGATCCCGGCATCGGCGGCGCCGAAGCAGCGTGTCGTCAACTTCTATAACTGGTCGGATTATGTCGACCCGACCGCGTTCGACGATTTTACCAGAGCAACCGGCATCGTCATCCGCTACGACACCTTCGATTCCAACGATACGCTGGAGGCGAAGCTCTTGGCGGGCAAGTCGGGATACGACGTCGTCGTGCCGACCGCCTATTTCCTCGCGCGCCAGATCGCCGCCGGCATTTTTCAAGAGCTCGACAAATCGAAGCTGCCAAATCTTGCCAATGCCTGGCCGGAAATCGCGAAACAGCTCGCCGGCTACGACCCCGGCAACCGCCATGCGGTCAACTACATGTGGGGCACGACCGGCATCGGATACAACGTGAAGAAGGCGTGGGAAATTCTTGGGCCGGGCATGGCAATCGATTCCTGGGACTACGTTTTCAATCCGGACAAGATTGCGAAGTTCAAGGATTGCGGCATCCATTTGCTCGATTCATCCGACGACATCATGTCGGCCGGCCTGCACTATCTCCACCTCGATCCCAACACCAGCGATCCCGGCGATCTGCAGAAGGTCACCGATCTTCTTCTGCGGATCCGGCCTTATGTGCGAAAATTTCATTCGTCGGAATATCTCAACGCGCTTGCCACCGGCGAGATCTGCTTCGTCGTCGGCTTTTCCGGCGACGTCAAGCAGGCGCAGAAGCGCGCGGCGGAGGCCAAAGGCGGCATCGAGCTCGGCTATTCGATCCCGAAGGAGGGCGCGCAATTGTGGTTCGACAATCTCGCCATCCCGAAGGACGCGCCGCACCCGGCCGAGGCGCATGAGCTCATCAATTATCTGCTCAAGCCCGAGGTCGCGGCGAAGAACACCAACTACGTATGGTACGCCAACGGCGATCTGCCGAGCAATTTCATCGACAAGTCGATCCTGGACGATAAGGCGATCTATCCGGATGCCGCGACGATGGCGAATTTTTACACCATCATCGCCCACGAGCCAAAAACGCAGCGGCTGATCAACCGGCTGTGGACGCGGATCAAGACCGGCGAATAACGTCTCACCGCCAGCGCCGGTGCAGCCAGAGCCATTGCTCGGGATATTGGCGGATCCAGCCTTCGATCACCGCCGTGATCGCCTGCGTGGTGCCTTTGACGTCAACGCGGCCGTCGGCGTCGCGCACCAGTTCGACCGGATCGGAGACCTCGCCCCAAAAACTGTTGCCGTCTTTCTTGCGCACGACCCGCATGCCGTAGATCGGCAGTTCGGTTTGCCGCGCCAGCATCGCGATCAGCGGATTGGCGAGACATGGCCGCCCGAAAAAAATCACCTCGACGCCCCGGGTAAAGTGCTGGTCGGCGAGCATGCCGACATGGATGCCGGATTGCAGCAGCCGCGCGAGCTTCACCGGCGCGTCGAGGCCGGTCGGGATCAATTCGCCCATCAGCGGTTCGCGCAGCTTGACGATGACTTTGTCGATGGCAGCGATATTCGGCCGCCGGTAGAGCACGGCGGATTTGGCTCCGATCAGTTTGGCGCCGACGCCTGGAAGCTCCCAATTGGCGAGATGGGCGGCAAAGCCGATCGTCGCTTTGCCGCTCTTCATGAGCCGGTCGTAGCGTTCCTTCGATTCCAGGGGATAGGTGATGACGTCGGGCGTAGGCTGGCCGAGACCCTCGACGCAGAATTCGTCGAGATGTGCGAACTCAATGGCGATCCGGCCGAGATTGTCCCAGACGCCGCCGAGGATTTTCTCGATCTCGGCATCGGATTTTTCGGGAAACGCGGCGCGCAATTGCTCGCGGCCGATGCGGTGCTCCTTAAACAGCGGGCCGATTTTGCGCATGAACGCGCCGGCAAAGTCTGCCATGCGCCTGCGATCGATGTGCTTGATCGCGCTGAGGAGGCCGACCGTGAGCGAACCGGCAGTCGCGTCGAGAACAGCCTTGAAGGGCCGGGGCATCAGAACATGACGATGATCTTGCCGAACACCTGGCGGCTTTCGAGCCGCTCCAGGCCGCGCTCGAACTCGGCGAGCGGCACTTCGGTGTCGATCACCGGGGTAAGACCGGACGCCATCTTGGCGAGGCTGTCGCGGATGTTGCGGAGCGAGCAGCCGAACGAGCCGAAGATGCGATATTGCTGCAGATAGAGCTGGAACAGATTCATCGTGATCGACTGTCCGGAGGTCGAGCCGCAAGTGACGAGCCGCCCGCCGCGTTTGAGACAAAGCAGCGAGCCGTTGAAGGTGTCGGGGCCGACATGCTCGAAGGCGACGTCGACGCCCTTCTTGGCCGTCAGCTTGCGCACGATGCTCTCGAACCGCTCGGTGCGGTAATTGATGACGTGATCGGCGCCGAGCGCCTTGGCCTTCGCCGCCTTAGCGTCGTCGCCGACCGTGGTGATGACGGTGGCGCCGATCGCCTTCGCCATTTTGATGGCGGTCGTGCCGATGCCGGAGCCGCCGGCCTGCACCAGGATGGTTTCGCCGGGCTCAAGCTTGGCATTGTCGAACAGCATGTGCTGCACGGTACCGAACGCGACCGGCGCACAGGCGGCGTCGCGGAAGCTGACGCCGGCCGGTATCTGGACAACGAGCCGTGCCGGCATATTGACCAGATCGCGGGCAAAGCCGTCGACGTGAAAACCCATGATGCTGCCGACGTTCTCGCAGAGGTTGTCGCGGCCCTGGCGGCAGGCTTTGCAGGCGCCGCAGGTGAGCGCGCCATAGGCGACGACGCGATCGCCGGGCTTCAGCGCGGTCACGCCAGGTCCGACGGCGGCGATTTCACCGGCGGCCTCGACCCCGACGATCAGCGGCAGCTTGCGCTTGGCGAACGCCATGCCGCGCCAGCCCCAGACATCGATATGATTTAGGCCGATCGCCTTTATGCCGATCTGAACCTCGCCGGCGGACGGTGCCGGCGGCGCGCCGATATCGAGGAGCTCGATCTTGCGGTCGCCGACCAACGTCAGTGCGCGCATGGTGCGCGCGGGGGCCGCGTCCGTCTGCGCGCCGCTTGGCGCCGTCTCGGCAAGGCCGGTCACGCCGGCTCCCGCGTCAGCACGAGACAGACGTTCTGGCCGCCGAAGCCGAACGAATTGGAGATGGCGCGATTGACGCGCGCGTCGCGCGCCACGTTGGGCACTACGTCGAGCGGGATCCCCGGATCGGGAACGCTGTGGTTGATCGTCGGCGGGATGCGCTGATGCTGTAGCGTCAGCGCGGTGAACACGGCTTCCACTGTGCCGGCGGCTGTCAAAGTGTGGCCGATCATCGATTTGTTGGATGAGATAGGAATGCTGCGAATATGCTCGCCAAACACGGCCGAGACGCCGAGATGCTCCATTTTGTCGTTCTCGGGCGTCGATGTGCCGTGCGCGTTGATGTAATCGACGTCTTGCGGGCCGATGCCGGCGTCGGCGAGCGCATTGCGCATACAGGCAATTATCGGCTTGCCGTCCGGGCTCGATCGGGTGCGATGGAACGAGTCGGATCTCTCGCCGCAGCCTTCGAGGATGCCCAGCACTTTGGCGCCGCGCGCAATCGCATGATCGTAATCTTCGAGCACCAGCGCGCCGGCGCCTTCGGCAAGCACGAAACCGTCGCGGTTCTTCGAGAACGGCTTTGAGGCCTGCGCCGGCGGATCGTTCTGCGTCGACAGCGCGGAGAGGAGCGAAAATCGCACCAGCGATTCCGGTGTCAGCGAACCGTCGGCGCCGACCGCGAGCACGGCCTGGCATTCGCCGCGGCGGATCGCCTCGACTCCGAGCTGGATGGCGGTGCCGCCGGAGGCGCAGGCCGTGGTGAGCGAAATCGGCGATCCCTCGGTGCCGAAATGGGTGGCGAGATGCTCGCCGATGATGCCGTATTTCAACGTTTCGTAGATCGGCGCAAATTGCGGCTCGCGCGCCACGCGCATGAGATCGGAATACTGGGCATCCTTGTCGGGCGCCGCCTTTTCCGCCATCTCGATGCGGTAATGCCATTCGATTTCGAGCGGTGGCAAAGCGAGAAACAGCGGCCCGGGGAAATGGCCTTTCGTGCCGATGCCGGCTTGCGCGATTGCTTCCTCGCAGGCGAGCAGTGCGATGCGCTCGGACAGCTCCGCCGGGGGCATGTAGTCCTTGTAGACGTCATCCACGGTGCCGGCGATGGTGGTGCGCAGGCTATCGAGAGGAAATCGCGAGATGCGGCGGATGCCGGACTGGCCGGCCGTCAATTTCGCCCAATTGTCGGTCTTGCCGACGCCGAGTGAGGTGACGACGCCCATGCCGGTTATCGCGATCATCGGACGGCCGGCTTTGTCGCGCCTCGCGCTTGCCGTTGGACGCGTCGATGTTGTCATGACCCTCTCCTTCAACCAACCCGTTCGAGCAGCGCGAGCCCTTCGCCGCGCCAATTGCCCACGCTGGTGACCACGACTTGGCAAAGGCCGGGCGGACTTTCGCCGGTATCTCCGCTTCCTGTCGGGGCAAACAGCTTGCCGTGCTCAATCACCGCGCAGCCGATGCCCAGATTCGCCGTGAACTGGGTATCGACCCCATGCCCGATATACGTACCGGTATTGCGTACGGGAAGACCAATCTCCTTGAGAACATGAAGCTCGGCGGACGTTGCCGGCTCCAGGCCGGCGGCGCCGGAAATAACGGCGGCATGCGCACGGTCCAGCTGGGGCGTGATGGCGGCCCACTGCCGGCGCAACGCGGCCTCGGCTTCGCCCGTCTGTCGCCTATTGCGGTCCGATAAAACCGGTGAAATTCGCGCCCGTGGCCGCGCACCGCGGGCTTTCGCGTGGTCGCTGCTTTCGAGCACGAGGAACGCGCCCATGGTCGCAAACGCGATACCGCCCTGCGGCCCGCGATCCCAGACCGGAGCGAATTTGCCCTTCAACACGACGCTGCCGAGCTCGAAGGCGAGCAGGACGTCCCAGCGCGTGCCGTGGTAGGCGCCGCCGACGAGCGTCAGCTCGCTCTGTCCGGCGGCAATGCGCGCCTGCGCGACGCGCACGGCATCGACGCCGGCAGACTCCTCGCCCATGAAAGTGCGCGAAGAGCCGACGACGCCGTGCACCAGCGAGATATTGCCGGCCAGGAGATTTGGCAGTTGCGCCAGAAACAAGGTCGGACGCAGATCGCTCATCAGCCGTTCGTTGAGAAATGCGCCCGGCTGGTTGACCTTGCGCACGCCGGCCATGATCGCGGTATCGACGGCGATGTCGCGCTCGCCGCCGCCGGCGGCGACGATCATGTCGGTATGGTCGAGCAGACCCGCGTTGCCGGCGATGCCGGCGTCGGTGAGCGCCATGCCAGCCGAATAAACGCCGACGCGCTGCCAGGTTTCCATCTGGCGCTGATCGCTTTTTTTCGGAATCTGCTTGTCGAAGCTCATCGGCGCGAGCTGATGCACGATGTAGGGCGCGAAGCTCTTGTCGTCGTAGGGCGGCGGATCGCCGCGCTCGAGATGACCCCAAGCCGATTCCAGTCCCTCGCCCAGACAGGTGAGAAGACCGACGCCGGTGATCCACACCTCGCGGCGTTCGGTCACTTCACGAACTCCTTGGCAGGGAAATTGATGCGCTCCGCCCAATCCCACAGGCCGGCGCGAAGCTCCGGGCTCGGATAGGGGATAATGCGATAGGTGAGCGTGGCGTCGCACACGGCTGCGCCCTTGCACCAACCCTTGGCTTCGCCGATCGCGTAGCCTGAACCTTCGTGCACGACGCGGCCTTCGAATTCGAGCTGGTCGCCCGGAAACACGGCGCTGCGAATCTTGGCTTCTTTCACTCCGGCGAGCGCGGGCAAGCCGGTGAAGCCCGTCAGCGCACTCACGAGCCATCCCGTCGTCTGTGCCATGCATTCGATCAGCAGCACGCCCGGCATCAGCGGATAGCCGGGGAAGTGACCCTCGAACACCGTGCTTTCCATGGGCACGGTGCAGACCGATCGGGCCACGCGTTCGGCGACATCGACATCGACGAAGCGGTCGATCATCTGAAAATATTCAAGACGCATGTGCGGCGCCTCAGGCGCCCTTGGCAGCGATCAGCTCGTCGATTCGCTCGCACAGGTTCTTCAGCACGAAGTACTGATCGGTGGTCGCCTTGCCGTCATTGACTTCCTGCGTCCATTGCTCGAGCGGCAGCTTGATGCCGAACGCCTTGTCGATGGCGAAGGCGATGTCGAGGAAGTCGAGACTGTCGATCTCAAGATCGTTGATCGCGTGACTTTCCGGCTTGATGTTTTCACGCGGAATATCGCAAGTTTCCGCAATGATTTCAGCCACTTTATCGAACGTAGTGGACATCGGGCATGCTCTTTTGGTCAGCAGGAATAAGCGCCGGCCCAGCCCGGCGCGAGCAAGCCCGGTCGCTACGGGCCCCTCAATTGTGAGTGCCCCGTATAGCGAAGGATGCCGCCAAGTTCAACGGCGGCAGGCTGAGGAAAACGCGCCGGCAGATTGCCGCCGGATAAGCCGATTTGGCTCTGCTGCCAATACCTTACCGACACCGAGGAGGCCGGCTGGCGGACACCGCCTCGCTTGATCGGGCGGGCCTTATTACCTAAGGAACCCGCGAGAGGGTCCGCCATGTCGGAAGCGCTCGTGCGCAAGCGTTGCTTCGTGCAGATGACCGGCTACGAGCCGGTCGCAGCGGAACATCAGCATCGCCGTTTCGTACGCGAAATGGCGCGGTTCCAGGACGCCTGGAACGTGCAAGGCAAGGTTTCGCCGCCGAAACTGTCC
>Ga0116223_10004185_pt1 | contig 12566 bp, 11 predicted proteins | sample Sb_taG_3_FD_90092 | JGI IMG/M metagenome (GOLD analysis project Ga0116223, IMG submission 90092) | Peat soil microbial communities from Weissenstadt, Germany - Sb_50d_a_PC metaG | ecosystem: Environmental > Terrestrial > Soil > Wetlands > Peat | place: Germany: Weissenstadt | collected 2010-09-21 | reverse complement strand
TCTCTCAACGCGAACGAGCGGCGGAGCGGCTGGTACGCGATGATCCCGCAGCTCGGGGCGCAGCTCGGCCTCATCATCGCGAGCGCACTGTTTGCCTACTTCGTCGATATGATGCCGGCGGCAGCTTTTCTCGAGTGGGGTTGGCGCTATCCGTTCTTTGTGGCCTTCGCGATCAATGGCGTCGCCCTGTTCGCGCGGCTGCGCCTGGTTGAAACCCCCGAGTTCGCGCAGCAGTTCGAGGCGCTGGCGCTGAAGCCGTCCAGCGTGCCGGAGACGCTGCGTGCCGAAGGCCGCAATATCGTCATCGGCGCATTCGCGCCGCTCGCGAGCTTCGCGCTGTTCCATACCGTGACGGTTTTCCCGCTGTCCTGGGTGTTCCTGTACACGCGCCAGGCGCCGGCCCGATTCCTCGTCATCGAAATGGCGGGCGCTGCGGTCGGCGTGGCGGCCATCATTGCCTCCGGCATCATCGCCGATCGGGTGGGTCGCCGTACCATGCTGGGCATCACCGCGGGGGCGATCGCCGCATTCAGCGGCTTCGCGCCGCAATTGCTCAACGGCGGCGATGTCGGTGAGACGATATTCATGTTCCTCGGCTTCATACTCCTGGGCCTGTCCTTCGGTCAGTCCTCGGGCGCGGTCGCCTACAGTTTCCCGATTGCCCACCGCTATACCGCCTCTGCGTTGACCGCCGATTTCGCGTGGCTGTTCGGCGCGGGCTTTGCGCCCTTCGTGGCACTGATTCTCGCGAGCCGCTTTGGACTGATCGCCGCGGGCGCCTACCTGCTGTCCGGCGCCATTTGCACGCTGGTGGCGCTCGCCCTGAGCCCACAACAGCGCGGCTCAGCGCGATGACCGCACCGGCGGCGGCGCGTGCCCGCATCCGCCGACCATTTCAGCACCGTGGCAACACTCGTTCGTTCGCTCGTCAGCGCCGCCCTGCTCTTGTGTCTGTGTGTGGTCGTGCTGGGCGCGTACGTCAGACTGAGTAGCGCAGGACTCGGCTGCCCGGATTGGCCGGGCTGCTACGGTCATCTGACGCCCTCCGGCGCGGCGGCCGACACGCGGGTTCTCTCCTCCCCCACGGCGGGACGGCCGCTCGAGGTCGGCAAGGCCTGGCGCGAGATGGTGCATCGTTATGCGGCCGGCACGTTCGGGCTCCTGATCCTGGCGTTGGTGTTCATCGGTATCTCGCGACGGCGCGAACGCGTACTGCCTCTGCGCTACGTGACGAGCCTGCTCGCGATCGTGCTGGCACAAGGGCTGCTGGGGATGCTGACCGTCACCTGGCAACTCAAGCCGCTCGTGGTCACGCTGCATTTGCTATTGGGTTTCACCACGCTGTCGCTGCTGTTGTGGTTGTTCCTGTCGCTGCCCGAACGTGCCGCGTGGCGGCGTCCGGCGCCGCTCGACGCCGGCACCGTGGTGCGGGCGAGACTGCTGGCACTCGTCGCTCTGCTCGCGCTCGGGGTGCAGATTGCGCTCGGCGGCTGGACCAGCAGCAACTATGCGGCGCTGGCCTGCCCGGACGTTCCGACCTGCCAGGCGCAGTGGTGGCCGGCGGCCGATTACCGCGCAGCCTTCGATCTGCGGGGCGCCTCGGGCCGCAGCTACGAAGGCGGCGTGTTGGATGCGCCGGCGCGCACCGCGATTCAATTCACCCATCGAGTGGCGGCACTCATCATCACCCTCGTGCTGTTGAGCGCGGCGCTCTCGGCGTTGCGGCTGCGCCAGAGATTTGCGCAGCGCGCCGCCGGCCTCGTGCTCGCGGCGCTGACGATGCAGTTGATCATCGGCATTTCGATGGTGCTGCGGGGATTCCCGTTGTGGCTCGCAACTGCGCACAGCGCCGGCGCAGCGCTCCTGCTCATGGCCACGGTCGGTTTGAACCGCGCCCTGCGGCCGCCCGCATGAACACCGAAGTGCAATCGGCGAGCATCGCGGCCACGTGGCGCGACTATGTGGAGCTCACCAAGCCACGGGTCGTGGCACTCATCGTCCTGACCTCGCTGGTCGGATCGTTATTGGCCGCTCCGGCACTGCCCCCGCTCGATACGCTGCTGTTTGCGAACTTAGGGATAGCCCTCGCCGCCGCCGGCGCCGCCGCCATCAACCATGTCCTGGATCGCGGCATCGATGCCCGCATGACGCGCACCCAAGCTCGACCCTTGCCGACGGGGCATCTCAAGCCTGCGCAGGCGCTCGGCTTTGCGCTGGCGCTGAGCGTGGCATCGATGCTGCTGCTGGTGCGGGAAGTCAATGTGCTCACGGCCGTGCTGACCTTTGCATCGTTGCTCGGCTATGCCGTGCTCTACACGGTGTGGCTCAAGCGTGCGACCCCGCAGAACATCGTGATCGGCGGCGCGGCGGGCGCGGCACCGCCGGTATTGGGCTGGGTAGCCGTCACCGGTCACATCGACCCGCAGGCGTTGCTGCTGTTCCTGATCATCTTCTTCTGGACGCCGCCGCATTTCTGGGCGCTGGCGATCGCGCGCCGCGCCGACTATGCCAAGGTCAATATCCCGATGTTGCCGGTGACGCACGGCGTGGCGTTCACCCAACGCGCGGTGCTGCGCTATACGATCGCTCTGATGCTGGTCACGTCGCTGCCGTTTCTGATGCGCATGAGCGGCGTCGTCTACTTAGGTGCGGCCGCGCTCCTCGATGCAGGATTTCTGCGGCACGCGCTACAGCTCTACGGATCGCCGAGCAACGCGGGTGCCATGCGCCTGTTCCGTTATTCCATCGCGTACCTGATGTGGCTCTTTCTGGCACTGCTGTTGGATCATTACCTGCCGACGACGCAGTATCCCTGACAAACGGCTCCGCCTCGAGCCCAGGATCAACCATGCCGTTCGCCGCGCTGGCCGATTGGAACAACTTTTACGTGATCACCGGCTCATCCGCAGGCGGCCTCACGGGTCTCACGTTCGTGGTCATCGCCTTGGCGGCAGACGTGCAGCGCGTGAGGCCCACCGGCCTGCGTGCGTTCGTGACGCCCTCGATCGTGCACTTCGGCGCGGTCCTCGCCTTGGCCGCTTTCATGTGCGTGCCGCGGCAGACCCTCCTGAGCGCCAGTCTCGGCCTCGGCGTCGGCGGCATCGCGGGCTTGATCTACGTCGGCATCATCGCCTCGAACATCCGTTACAACCTCGGCAACTACCTCCCCGTGCGCGAGGACTGGATCTGGAATGTCGTTCTACCCGGCATCGGTTACGGCGCCTTGCTCATCATGGCGATTCTCCTGTGGTGGCGCCCGGAGCCGGGTCTGTACGGCGTCGGCGCGGCCTCCATGCTGCTGCTGTTCATCGGCATCCATAACGCGTGGGATATAGCGGTCTGGATGACACTGCGCAAGCACGGCAGCCACCCGCCCGCGGATGCCGACAAAGAGAAAAAAACGCGCGATGCTTGATGCCGGCGCGACTGCTCGAACGCGCAGCGCGTTCAAGGCGTGCGCTGTTCGATCCGCTTGGCGAGTTCGGTCAGGTCCACTTCGTCGTCGATGGGAATCTCGATCGGGCTGTTCTCGCCGTGCACGGTCGGCGGAGCGGCCGGTCGTGACGGCTTGGGCGAAGGTTTGAGCGCCATCTGCGGCACGGCGATTTCATCCGGCACGGCGCTCGGCGGCGGCGGACGCGTCCAATCCCGCTGCTGTTCCATCCAGCGCTGATAGCGATCGAACGTCCACATGCCATCATCGCCGCCGGACTGAATCACGTTGGCGATTTGGCTGAGTTGTCCCGAACGTATTGCGCCCTTGGCGCCGGAACTCGCCAGCAGGACTTCGCAGCGCGGCACCCGCAACTGATACGCCTCCAAGAACTCCAGACGCTGGCACACCACGCCCACCAGACAATCGGCAAGTTGTGCGCGGATGTTGGCCTGGATGTCGGCGGGAAACGCCATGCAGATGCGGCTCAATGCTTCGACACAGGTCGCCGAATGCAGGGTGGCGAGCACCAGGTGTCCGGTCTCCGCGGCGTTCAGCGTCAAGCGGATGACCTCGGGCGTGCGCATCTCACTGATCACCAGAACATCCGGGTTCTCGCGCAAGCCATCGACGATGGCCTGCTCGAAACTCGGCGAATGCGTCGGAATCTCGCGCTGCCGGATGAACGAGCGGCGATTGGTATACAAATATTCCAAGGGACTTTCGAGCGTGATGATGTGCCGCGAGCGAGTGGCGTTCAATTCCTCGATCAGGGCGGCGAGCGTCGTCGACTTGCCGCACCCGGTGGGCCCCGAGATCACCACCAAACCGGAGGGCGGATCGATCAACTTGCGCAGATCCGGGTGCAGGTTGCAGGTCCGAAAATCATGCACGGAGGGCACGAGCAGCCGCACGGCAATCGCCAAGCCGCGAATCGTGCGGTAGAGATTGATGCGGCACCGAGTGCCGCCCAGCACCACCGACAAATCCGCGGAGCCGCGTTCCAGGAACTGCGCCCAGGCATCGCTGCCCAAGGTGTCCTTGCCGACTTGCACGATTTGACTGCCTGCAACCACCTGTCCCATCGGCCGCAGCTCACCGCCCACGCGCACCACCAGCGGACTGCCGCCTTCGAGATGCAAGTCGCTGGCGCCTAATTTACGCGCGATTTCCACCCAGTCCCGTAAGCTCATGCGAACTCCTGCAACACATTGACGGCATTGACGCCGATCTCGGCGACCGCATAGCCGCCCTCCAGTACGAATAACGTGGGAAGGCCCAATGCACCGATGAGACGGCCATAGCGGGTGAAGTCGTCGGTCTTCAGTTTGAAAAAACTGATGGGATCGTTCTCGAAGGTATCGACGCCCAACGATACCACGAGCGCAGCCGGCGCGAACTTGACGATTCGCGCGAGCGCCGTCTCGAGCGCCGCCCGCCAAATGCGGAAATCCGTGCCGCGCGGCAGCGGCAAATTCAAATTGTAGCCCGTGCCCTCGCCGCTGCCGATCTCGTCGGCATACCCGGCGAAATACGGAAACGCATCCAACGGATCGCCATGGATCGAGCAGTACAGAACGTCCGAGCGCGCGTAGAAGATATCCTGCGTGCCGTTGCCATGATGGAAATCGACGTCGAGAATGGCCACTCGTTCGCTGCCGTGATCGCGCAGATACTGCGCCGCGATCGCCGCGTTGTTGAGAAAGCAATAGCCGCCGTAGAGGTCGCGGGCCGCGTGGTGCCCCGGCGGCCGGCAGAGCGCAAAGGCACCCCGCTCGCCCGTGGCGAGCCGCGCCGCTGCGGTGAGCGCCACATCGGCGCTCGCGCACGCCGCCTCCCAGGAACCGGCGCTGATCGATGTCTCCGCCGCCATGGCGTAGTAGCCCAATTTGCCGGTAATGGAGTTGGGCCGGCGAACCGCCATGCGCCGCGCCGGCCAACAATCGGGGATGGCTTCCCCGCGATTACCGGCAGCGACCCACTCCGTCCAGGCCGAGCTCAAGAATTCGACGAAGTCCGCATCATGGACCCGCACTACCGGCTCGAGGCCGAACTGCGACGGGGCAATGATGTCGCCGAGCCCGGTCGCCTTGACCCGGTCGAGCACGAACTCGGCGCGCTGCGCACACTCGTGGGGAGCGACCAGTTCCCCGCCGTACAATTCCGTACGCGGGTTTCGGAGCAAGTGCTTTTCCGAGTACACCGTAATCATGTTGACCGACACTCCTGGATTAACTCGCAGCGCCCGCCGCGGCATGATACATCATGGTCCCATGTCGGTATCGAAAGCACTGATCGTCGGCGGACTCGCCGGTATCGTCATGGTGATGACCACGGGCTGGCTCATTACCGGCTACGGTTTTCATCGCTTTCAAAAATTGACGCCGGCGACCTGGCGCGCCGAGAGCTGGCGCCAACATGCGCTCGCGGTCGTGTGGGCCGCGCTGGGCGGCATGGCCATGGGCGCCTTGGAGGCGCGGGTCGGAGGCGCTCATGATTGGCGGTCGGCGGTCGGCTTCGCGGTCGTAGCCTGGGCGGCGCTGGCGGCGCCGGTCATCGCCACGCTGGCGACCTACGTCAACCTGCATCGCGCGGTCGTGTTCGGACTGCTACTCGAATGGCTGGTGTTCGCCGTCGGCGTGTCGCTCGCCTGCAGTCGGTGGGCCACCTGATTCGGTGACCGCTGCGCTATAGTCTTCAGCCATTGCCAACATTGGGAGGCTTGCCATGCTCGACCACGTGGGTGTTGCCGTTGCCGATCTGGGGAAATCGAAGTCGTTCTACGACGCGGCGCTGCGGCCGCTTTCCATTGCCCTCCTTGCCGAAGTGACCGCCGAGCAAACCGGCGGCGCGGCCCATGCCGGTTACGGAGAAACGGGCAAGCCGTTTTTCTGGATCGACAGCGGCGCCATCGGCAGCAGCGCCAATGCCGCCGCGCACGTTGCGTTTACTGCCCGATCACGCGCCGCTGTCGATGCGTTCTATCGAGCCGCGCTGGCCGCCGGCGGCCGCGATAACGGGCCGCCCGGGCTGCGACCGCATTACCATCCGAATTATTACGGCGCGTTCGTGCTGGATCCCGACGGCCACAATATCGAAGCGGTGTGTCATCAGCCTTGATGACGCGGGTCGCTGTACGCATCTTGGTCTATGCGACACGGGACGTCCCGACGAGGCGGCCCGTTGGGCGGGAAAACTACGTCCGGACGTTAACCGGATAGCGAGATGATTTGATTCAGGGTTTCACAGGATAGCTCAAACACATCGGCGGGCACCTGCTTCCACGGATGCGGCTTCGCTGCGCGGGCGCGCCAGTCGAACGATTTCGGCTGGTGTCCCAATATATAACTGACGGCGCCCCTGGGGCCCGTGAATCGAATGGCAAATGGGTTGGTGTCATTGAAGCTCGCTGTCGTCATGGGCAGGCCGATGACGATGCCGGTGCGTTCGTTGAAAGCTCGCGGCGAGAGTACCAGCAATGGGTGCACGTCTTTCATTTCGCGCCCAGCCTGCGGGTTGCAGTCGATCCAGATCATATCCCGCCGATCCGGACACCAAACCCGACGCGCCGCCATCAGAAAACCTCGTTGCCCGTCCGGCCGGTGGCCATGGCTTCGCCACCGTGCAACGCCGGGTCAAAAGCGGCCAGTTTCTGCTCCAGCGTCAATTTGGCTTGTCCTAGGGCCTTGACCAACACGCCGCCCTCGCCGACCGATAATTCGACGGGTTGCCCCACCACGAATCGGGCCGAACGCGCCACGGCCGCTGGAATGCGTACCGCTAGACTGTTGCCCCATCGTTGAACCTTCAGTGTCGCCGCTTTAGTCATGCGCCAGCCTCCATGTATCAACAAGTCTACACATACTGCCGCAGCGCGCAAGCTCACGCGGTCTCGACCTCGTAACATGGACATGAGGGCTAGCCCGCCGCGACACCTACCGCTTGGGAATATACAAATCGGTCAGCGTGCCTTCGAACGCTTCGGCGGAAAACGCCACCGTCTCGGACAGCGTGGGATGCGCGTGAATGGTCAGTCCGATATCCGCGGCATCGGCGCCCATCTCGATCGCGAGCCCCACCTCGGCGATGAGTTCCCCGGCATTGGTGCCGACGATTCCGCCACCGATGACGCGCTTCGTCTGTTTGTCGAAGAGCAGCTTGGTGAAGCCTTCGTCGCGATTGATGGCGAGCGAGCGGCCGCTCGCGGCCCAGGGAAACGTTCCCTTACCGTACTCGATGCCGCGCGCCTTCGCGTCGGTTTCATTCACACCCACCCAGGCAATTTCCGGATCGGTGTACGCGACGGAGGGAATGCAGCGCGCGTCGAACGCGGCCTTGTGCCCTGCGGCGACTTCCGCCGCCACCTTCGCCTCGTGGGTGGCCTTGTGCGCCAACATCGGCGCGCCGGCAATGTCGCCGATGGCATAGATGTGCGGCACATTGGTGCGCATCTGTTTGTCGACGCCGATGATGCCGCGCTTGTCCACCGCCACGCCCGCGGCGGCGGCGTTGATTGCATTGCCGTTGGCGCTGCGGCCGACGGCCACGAGCACCCGATCGAAGTCCTGCGGCTTCGCTGCGTTCGGACCGTCGAAGCTGGCGCGCAAGCCGCCGGCGTGCGGCTCGAGCGTCGACACCTTGGTGTTCAGCAAAATCCGTTCGTAACGCTTCTCGATGCGCTTCTGCAGCGGGCGCACCAGATCGCGGTCCGTACCCGGCATCAAACCGTCGCTCAACTCGACCACGCTAACCTTCGCGCCCAGCGCATCGTAGACGCAGGCCATCTCCAAACCGATGATGCCGCCGCCGATCACCAGCAGGCGCTTGCAGTCGGGCGGCAGTTCCAGCGCACCGGTCGAATCGATGACCCGCGGATCATCGGGCAGTCCCGGCAAGCGCACCGACTCGGATCCCGCCGCGATGATGCATTGCTTGAAGTCCAAGCGGCGTGCGCCTTCCGCGGTTCGCACTTCCAACGAATAGGGTCCGATGAATTTCGCCTCGCCGCGGACCACATCCACTTTGCGTTGCTTGGCAAGGCCGGTGAGCCCATTGGTCAATTTGGCGACCACCCGGCTCTTCCATGCGCGCAATTTGTCGAGGTCGATTTGCGGCGCGCCGAACGCGATGCCGTTGGCGGCCATGTCGTGCGCGTCCTCGATCACCTTCGCCGCGTGCAGCAACGCCTTCGACGGAATGCAGCCGACGTTCAAACACACGCCGCCGAGCGTCGGCCAGCGTTCGATCAAGGTCACCTTGAGACCCAAATCAGCGGCACGAAATGCCGCGGTGTAACCCCCCGGGCCGGCGCCGAGCACCACCAAGTCGAGCGCGCCCGGCGGCGCCTCCGCGGCCGCACCGCCCCGGACGGCGGGTGCCGCAGCCGGTGCCGTGACGGGTGCCGGTGCCGCTACCGCAGCTCCGGCTGGCGCGGATGCAGCCACAGCCATGGCCGCAGTGGCAGCGGGTTGGTCCGCGCCCGCCTTGGCCGCAGCGTCCGCCACGGTCACCTTGGCGATCAGCGTGCCGGCGACCACGCCGTCGCCCTTCTTGATTTCGATGGATTCGATGACCCCCGCCACCGGCGACGGCACATCCATGGACGCCTTTTCAGATTCGAGCGTGATGAGCGGATCATCGACGCGAATCTCGGCGCCTTTCGCGACCAACACCTCGACGACGCTGACGTCCTTGGAGTCGCCCAAGTCGGGGACTCGAACTTCGACGACGCTCATACCAGCGCCTTCACGTCGCTCAGCGTCTTGCTCAAGTACACGATGAAGCGCGCCGCTTCCGCACCGTCGATGACCCGATGGTCATACGACAAGCACAGCGGCAGCATGAGGCGCGGTATGAAGCCGCCGCGGTCGTAAACCGGTTTCAGACTGGACTTGGCGACACCCAAAATGGCCACCTCCGGCGCATTGATGATGGGCGTGAAGCCCGTGCCGCCGATGCCGCCCAGGCTCGAAATGGTGAAGGAACCACCCTGCATCTCGGCCGCTTTCAATTTTCCGGCGCGCGCCTTTTCCGACATCTCACCCAGAATCCGCGCGAGTTGATAGCTGTCCAAGCGATCCGCATCGCGAATCACGGGCACCACCAATCCATTCGGTGTGTCCGCGGCAAAGCCGATGTGGAAATATTTCTTGAAGACCAGATTCTCGCCCGGCGGATCGAGCGAGGCATTGAAGCGCGGAAATTTCTGCAGCGCTGCGATGCAGGCCTTGATGATGAATACCAGGGGCGTGAGCTTCACGCCTTCTTGCGCCGCCTTGTCCTTGAGCGCGACACGGACCGCTTCGAGATCCGTGATGTCCGCCTCGTCGTACTGCGTGACGTGCGGCAAGTTGACCCAACTCGCTTGCAAACGTGCGCCGGAAATCCGTTGGATTCGCGACAGCGGCTTGACCTCCACCACGCCAAATTTCGCGAAGTCGACTTCCGCCACCTTCGGCAACGCCGACCCCGCCGCCGCCGGTGCCGCCGGCAGCGGCGCGCTCAGGAGCTGTTTCACATGCGCCTTCACGTCATCCTGCGTGATGCGTCCCTTGGGTCCGGTGCCGGCAATCTGGCCGAGATCAGCGCCCAATTCGCGCGCAAACTTGCGCACCGACGGACTGGCATAGGCCTTTGAAAAGGCGGCTTCATCGATCGCGACCGCCGTGCGTGCCGCGGGTGGCGCGACGCCGGCCGCACGTGCCGCGGCAGCGTCCGCCGGTGCCGCCGTGGGCGCCGGTGGCTCAGGAATGGCGGGACTCGCGCGCGCTGGTGCGGGCGCAGCCGCCGGTGCCGCCGGCGGCGGCGTGGGTTGGATGCTCGGCGCGGCCGCTGCAGCCGCCGTTTCGGCGCCTGTCTCGAGCAGCAGGATCAACGAGCCTTCGGAGACCTTGTCGCCTTGCTTGATCTTCACCTGCGTGATCCGGCCGGCAGCCGGCGCCGGCACGTCCATGGTCGCTTTTTCGGTCTCGAGAGTGATCAACGGCGCTTCTTTGTCGATCTGCTGCCCGTCCTTCACCAACACATCGATGACGCTGACGTCCTTGAAACCGCCGATGTCGGGAACCAAGACTTCGATTGGTGTTGCCACGATGTTCGCCTAGACCGTCAGCGGATTGGGTTTTTCGGGGTCGATGCCGAAGGTCTTCATCGCCTGTGTCACCGCTTGCAGGTCGATCTTGCCATCGTTGGCGAGCGCCTTGAGCGTCGCGACCACCACGTAATGCCGGTCGACTTCGAAGAAGCGTCGCAACTCGGCGCGCGAGTCGCTGCGGCCGAAACCATCGGTGCCGAGCACGGCATAGCGGCCCGGCACCCATTGCCGGATCTGATCCGCCACGGTTTTCATGTAGTCCGTTGCCGCGACGAACGGACCGGTGCGCTCGCCCAACGCCTCCTGCACGTAGGTCTGCTGCGGCTTATCGTTGGCATGCAGAAGATTCCACCGCTCGACGCTAAGCGCATTCCTGCGCAGCTCACTGAAGCTGGTGACCGAGAAGACCTCCGCGGCCACGCCGTAGTCCTTCTCGAGCAGATCTGCCGCCGCCAGCACCTCGCGCAGTATCGTGCCCGAACCGAACAGCGTCGCACGCAGCTTGCCCTTGCCCGCGCTGCGCAGCAGGTACATCCCTTTCAAGATTCCCTCGGCGGCACCGGCCGGCAGGGCGGGATGCGCGTAATTCTCGTTCATGCACGTGATGTAGTAGAAGACGTTTTCCTGTTCTTGATACATGCGGCGCAAGCCGTCTTGCACGATGACCGCAAGTTCATACGCGTACGTGGGATCGTAAGCCACGCAATTGGGCACCGCGCTCACCAGCAAGTGGCTGTGTCCATCCTGGTGTTGCAAGCCCTCGCCGGCGAGCGTGGTACGGCCGGCGGTGCCGCCCACCAAGAATCCGCGTGCCTGGCTATCGGCCGCCGCCCAGATGAAATCGCCGACCCGCTGGAACCCGAACATCGAGTAGTAGATGTAGAACGGAATCATGCTGACGCCGTGATTCGAATACGCCGTCGCCGCGGCCAGCCAGGAACACAGGCTCCCCGCCTCGTTGATGCCCTCTTCCAGAATCTGGCCCTGCTTGTCTTCGCGATAGAACATCAGCTGATCCGCATCCTGCGGCGTGTAGAGCTGTCCCACGGACGAGTAAATGCCCACCTGGCGAAACATTCCTTCCATGCCGAAGGTGCGTGCTTCATCCGGCACGATGGGCACGACGTGCTTGCCGATATTCTTGTCCTTGATCAACATGGTCAAGATTCGCACCAGCGCCATGGTGGTGGAGATTTCGCGATCGCCGCTGCCTTCGAGCAGTGCGCTGAAGGCCTCGAGCGGCGGTACCGCCAAGGGCGGCGCCGACGAACTGCGCGCCGGCACATAGCCGCCGAGCGCTGCGCGGTGCTGTTGCAGATATTTCATCTCCTCGCTGTCGGCCGCGGGTTTGCGGAATGCCAATCCCGTGATCTCCTCGTCGGAAATCTGGATGTTGAAACGATCACGCACCTCTTTGAGGTCTTCGTCGCCGAGTTTTTTCTGTTGATGCGCCGCGTTGATGCCCTCGGCCGCTTTGCCCAGCCCGTATCCCTTGACGGTCTTCGCCAAAATCACGGTCGGCGCACCCTTGTTCGCCATCGCCGATGCGTATGCGGCGTAAACCTTGTGGGCGTCATGGCCGCCGCGGTTCAGGTGCCAAATCTCCTCATCGGACATGTTGGCGACCATCTCTTTCAATTCGGGATACTTGCCGAAGAAGTGCTCGCGCGTGTACGCGCCGCCTTTGGATTTGAAATTCTGGTACTCGCCGTCGACGCATTCTTCCATCAGCCGCTTCAGCAAGCCCTTCTGGTCACGCTCGAGCAGAGGATCCCAGCGCGAGCCCCACAGCACTTTGATGACGTTCCAGCCGGCGCCCAAAAAAGCCGCCTCGAGTTCCTGAATGATCTTGCCGTTGCCGCGCACCGGTCCGTCCAGGCGTTGCAGATTGCAATTGATGACGAAAATCAGATTGTCGAGTTGTTCGCGCACCGGCATGGTGAGCGCGCCCATCGACTCGGGCTCGTCCATTTCGCCGTCGCCCAGGAACGCCCACACCTTGCGATCCGACGGCGGCACGATGCCGCGATGTTCCAGATA
>Ga0116223_10004183_pt1 | contig 12571 bp, 15 predicted proteins | sample Sb_taG_3_FD_90092 | JGI IMG/M metagenome (GOLD analysis project Ga0116223, IMG submission 90092) | Peat soil microbial communities from Weissenstadt, Germany - Sb_50d_a_PC metaG | ecosystem: Environmental > Terrestrial > Soil > Wetlands > Peat | place: Germany: Weissenstadt | collected 2010-09-21 | reverse complement strand
CGAGCTTCAAATTGTTGCTGGGCGGGGTGTTCGGCCAGGCCAATCTGCCGTCCAACGAAAGCGCGGCCAATACGCAATTACTGGCCGCCGCCGGTTACCTCGGCTTCAACCAGACCAAGTTCGCCATGCTGGCGGCTGTGCCCGTGGATTTCACCATCAACAAGCTGATCGGCGTGCGCGTGGAGCCGGGGCTGTACCTGACCGACTTCAACAAAACCAAGCAGAGTAACTTCCGCTTCAGCGTCGGTCCGGTCTTCCGCTTCGGAGCCCGGTAAGTGGGGCAGGCGCTTCCGCCTGCGAACCGGCGCTAGACTCAAATCGATGCCCCTCGCAATCAACGCAACCGATGTGCGCGCGGCGGCGGAGCGTATCCGCCCGTTGGCGCGCAAGACCCCAGTGATGACCTCGGCGGGATTCGACCACGAGGCCGGCGCCCGCGCCTTCTTCAAGTGCGAGAACCTGCAACGCGGCGGCGCCTTCAAGATCCGGGGCGCGGCCAACCTGATTCTGTCGCTGCCGCGCGAGTCGCACGCCCGCGGCGTGGTGGCGTATTCTTCCGGCAACCACGCGCAAGCTACCGCCATCGCGTCGAAACATGTGGGCGCGCAGGCCACCATCGTGATGCCCGAAGATGCGCCGCGGTCCAAGATGGAATCGACCAGATCGTACGGGGCGAAGATTGTCACCTACAACCGCTTCACCGAGAGCCGTGAGGCTCTCGCCGCGGGGATTCTGAAGGAGAGCGGCGCAACCCTGGTGCCGCCCTTCGATCACCCCATGATCATGGCCGGGCAAGGGACCGCCGCGTTGGAACTGATCGAGGAAACCGGGGCGCTGGATTCCCTGATAACGCCGGTGGGCGGCGGCGGCCTGCTCTCCGGGTGCGCCACCATCGCCAAAGCGATCGACCCCGCGATTCGCATATTCGGCGCCGAGCCGGAGGGGGCCAACGATACGTTCCTCTCGCTCGCGGCGGGTGAGCGGGTGGCGGTGCCGCACCCCGACACCATCGCCGATGGACTGCGCGCGCCCAAGCCCGGCGAGCTTACGTTCCCGGTGCTGCAGCGGCTGGTGGAGCGGGTGGTGCTGGTCACGGACGCCGAGTTGCGCGCCGCGGTGAAGTTCATGCTGCTGCGGTTGAAGATCCTGGTGGAACCCAGCGGAGCGGCGTCGGTCGCGGCGGTGCTCTTCCGCAAACTCCCGCCCGAGATCCGCTCGGTGGGGGTCGTGATCTCGGGCGGCAACGTGGACTTCGAGGAATTGGCGAAGTATTGAAAGACGGTCAGCCGTCGATCTTCCACGTGTGAATCGCCGCGGCGGGCACGGGGATCGCGGCCTGGTAGTGAGAGAGTCTCTGTAACTGTCCGAGTTTCCCCGCGATTCGCGCGCGGGCGGCATGCAGATTGTGCCGCGCCCAATCGAGCAGGTTGGACGCCCGGCGCACGCGCAACTCCGCGTCCGCCGCCGGCAGACGCTTCAATTCGCACGCCACCAGGCTGGTGTACCGCCGGGCAGAGAGTGCCGCGCCGGTGAAATCGTCGCGGCCGACCGCGCGGCGCAGCATTGCTTCTTCCCTGTCGAGTGTCTGCATGTGCGGCCTCATCCGTTGTTCTGGGAACTCTGCTGCATGGCGGTGAACATCTCCTGGAGATAGCTGTATTGCTGCTCCATGGTGGCGATGGCCGCGTCGGCGGCCGCCATCTGGGCGTTGAGGTTGTTTGTCAGGGTTGTGATGCGATCCTGCTGGTCGCTGATCGTCTGGTTCTCGGTGGTGATCTGGTCCTGTACCGAAAGGATGCCGCCTTCGACCGTGCCGGTGTCCGGATCGGTCAACCCGGTCAAAGCGTCGTTGGCCGCCTTCAGAAAGCCGCCGGTCGTGGTCGAGCCCAGGAAACTGGCGAGTTGCCCGAGGTTCCCGCTGGTGGCCGTGGCAAACGTCGCGGCGTTGAACGACAGAACGCCCTTGTCGTCGAAGGACAGGCCCAACGAAGTCAGGGAGGAGATTCCACTGTTGCCGGTCGAGTAGCCGGTGATCTGTTCGAGCGTATCCGACAACGTGCTCAGGATACTCTGGCCCTGGAGGGCGCCGGTCCCGGTACCGTGATTCGTGTTGAGTTCAGTGGTGACCGCATTGTAGGCCATCACGAAGCTGGAGAGCGCCTGGCTGACCGCGTTGGTGTTTTGCCCCACGGAGATGGTGGTGGTCCCTGTCCCCAGAAGCGTCACCGAGACGCCCGGAGAGACCGTGATGGTGGGAGAGTTGCTCGAGAGAGGATCGGCCGGTGCGGCCGGGCTGCCGTCGATCCGGTAGGTGGCCGGCGCTCCGGTGGCTCCGGGGGTGAGCAGGTCCTGTTCCGTCGTGGTGCCATCGGGGTTGATCACGTTGGCGTCCAACTGGATGGGCTGGTCTCCGAGCTGGGTGCCCTGGAGCGAGATCCGATAGTCGGGACTGGAAGTTGTCCCGAGATTGACCAGGGTGGCCTGCACGTTGGCGCCGCTGGTCGAGTTGATGGCGCCGGCGAGCGAAGAGAGAGTGTTGGCCTGGGGAGTGATGGTATAGGTCGCGGTTCCCACGGTGAGCACGTAACTGGCGGCCGTGCTGACGCTCGATTGCGTCGGATCCGTCACGGTGGGCAATCCGTCGCTGCTCATGGCGCTGGCATAAGCGCCCACATCGTCCACTTCGACAGAGACGGAGCCGGGCGAAGGAGTTCCGGTCAACGCCACCGAGGCCGTCGCGGGAGTGGAGCTGGCCGCGGTATACGACCCCTGCCCTAACGCCGAATCGAGGCTGGCAACGGCCGACTGGAGAGTGCCCAGTTTGGTGTTCAGGGTGCCCAGTTCGGTGGACTGCGACTGCAGGTTGGTGACATCCGTCTGCATCGCCTGCATGGGAAGCGAAGCGATCGAAACCGCCCGGCTGATCACTTGCTGGAAGTCGCTCGAGAACTGGCTGCTGCCGGTAAAGATTGCGCTGCTCGTGGTACCCATTACGTCTCTCGCAAAGGCCCGGGCGGGCCGGTTAAACGCCGGCCCACCCGGGGTTAAGCACCGTCAGCCTACCCGCGAAGAAGAGCGAGAACTTGCTGCGGAGCGGAGTTGGCCTGCGCCATGGCCGCAATGGATGCCTGCTGCAACACCTGCGCCTTGGTCAGGTTGGCCGCCTCGGCCGCGACATCGGCGTCGCGGATGTTGGAATCGGCCGAGGAGAAGTTCGTAATCTGCGACTGCGCCAGGTTGATGGCGTACTGCAACTGGTTCTCACCCGCGCCCACCCGGCCCTGCACCTGGCCGATCTTGGCGACTGCCGCTTGGATGGCCGTCAGAGCCCCCAGGGAATTGCCGATGGTCGAGGCGGACTGGCTGGCCGCGGTAATGGCCGGCGAAGCCCCCAGAGCCAATCCGGCCCACGGCCCGGCCGCAGCGGTGTCGGCTTGCACCAAGGTGATGTTGAAGCTGCCATCGCTCTGGATGGCGAAACCGCCGTTGGCGTTGCCGTCGGTCTTCACCGCGTAAATGCCCATGGATGCGGTCTGGGCGTTGATCGTGTCCACCATGTTCGCCGTCGTGATGTTGGTGGCGTCCAGGGTGACGTTCTTGGTGACGGTGCCGTTGGTAAACGCGAGGATCTCGGGAGCCGCATCTCCAAACATCGTGGTGGTAGTTCCCAGGGAGACGTTGGAATCGCCCAGGTTGATCGCCGTGCTGGCCTGGGTCGCCAGCCCTGAGGTGTTGCTCACACCCGCGCCGGTCACGTTGGCGCTCACCAGGGAAAAGGCCGCGGTGCCGCCGATTACCAGGCTCCCCGACGAATCCACCGCCGCGGTCAGTCCCAACGGGTTGAGCTGCGTGTTCAATTGGGTAACCGCATTCGCCACCGTGACGCCGGCATTGCCAGTGGAGGTGACGGTGGCGGCCAGTTGCGTCTGCGCGCCGGACGAACCGATGTAATTCACCAGGAAAGTCTGGGTGCCGCCGCCGCCGCCGCCCGTCAGGATCATGGTGGCCGGGTTGTTCAGGTTGTTGATGGTGTTCCCGGTCAGCGTGGTTCCTCCGGCATCGATGTTGGTAGTGGCCAGGCTCAGACCCGCCGAATCCACCTGGTTGATTTGGCCGCTCAGGTCTACCGTCACCTGGGCGTTGCCTTGCGTACTCCCGCCCCCGATGTACACCGACAGGCTCTTGTTGAATTCGCCATTGTTCACCAGTCCGATGTTGGAGGCCTGGCGATTGAGCTCGCCCAGCATGGTCTGGTACTCGCTGTTCAGAGTCGTTCGGTCTCCGGTAAACGTGGCGGAGGCCGACTCCGTGGCCAGGGTCTTGAGACGGTCGACGATCTGGGAAATGTTGTTCAGCCCGCCATCCATGATCTGCAACTGGCCCGCGCCGTCGTTGGCGTTGCGCACGCCCTGGGTCAGCTCGGCCACGTCGCTGCGAAACGTGTTGGCCACAGCCAGCCCGGCGGCGTCGTCACCGGCCTTGTTGATGCGGTAGCCGGAGGTCAACTGCTGGATGGTGTTGGATTGGAATTGGCTGTTGACGCGCAGGTTTTCCTGGGCGACAAGAGAATTAACGTTGGTTTGAAGCGAAATCATGATCTCACATCCTGTTTTTGAGTTTTCGGCATCCTGCCGTTGCCGGCTTCCGCGATGCCGTTTGGCGCCTCGCGTTCCGGCCTTCACTCATGCTCATCGGTCCCGCTCCGCGAAGCTTTAATGGATAACTCGCGAACCTCACCCGAGACCCGCGCCGCCACCCCATCCCAATCCCCCGGGCGCGGCTGCCGGAACAGCCGCATGGTGGGATACCAGGGGCTGTCCTCCCGATCTTCCAGCCACCGCCAGTCCGGCGCCCACGGCAGCAGCGTCCACACCGCGCGCCCCAGCGCTCCCGCCAGGTGCGCCGGCATGGTGTCCACGGAAATCACCAGGTCCAGGCAGCTCATGGCCGCGGCCAGATCCTCCACGCGGCAGGGCTCGGGCAGGACCCCGCGCATCCATCGCCCGGCCCGCTCGATCTCCGCAAGGGCTTTCTCCCCCGCCTGCAGGCTATACCACTCGACCCCCGGGATCTGCTGCAGGGGAGCCAGCGTCTCGATGGGGATGGATCGCTTGCGGTCGTTGGCATGTTCCCGATTGCCCGCCCACACCAGCCCGGCGCGCAGCCTCGATCCCTCGCCGAGACGCGCCCGCACGCCATCCACCAGCGCCGGCTGGACGGTCATATAAGGAACGCGGGCCGGAATCGTATCGAGGGACGTACCGAAGATGCCCGGCAAGCTCATCAACGCGGCCTGCACCTCGAACTCCGGCAGCGGAGCTTCCTGCGAAATCACTTCCGCCACGCCTTCGACCGAGCGAACCAGGGGTGCCGCCGCCTCCTGGCATTCCACCACCACGTGGCCCCCGCGGGCTGCGACCAGCGGGACGTAGCGGGCGAACTGGACGGTGTCGCCGAGCCCCTGTTCGGCATACAGCAGGATGCGCCGGCCCCCCAGCGGCGAGCCGTCCCAACGCGGCCGCGACCACGCCCGCGGCATCTCGGACAGAACCTTCCAGCGCCATTCGTATTCCGCGAAACCCTCCGCCAGCCGCCCGGCCAACAGCCACGACAGGGACCGGCAGAAGTGCGACTTCGCGTGGACCGGGTTGCGGGCCAGCGCCTCGTCGAAACAGATGGCAGCCTCCGCGTTCCGCCCCTGCGACTGGCGCACGGTTCCCAGGTTGGTCCAGGCTTCGGCGAACGCCGGCCGCGTGCGCAACACGCCCGCAAACTCTTGGGCGGCCTCTTCCAGGCGGTCCTGGAACTGGAGCGCCACGCCCAGGTTGACGGTTGCCTCCGGATATCCCGGCTGGAGTTTCAAAGCCCGCCGGCAGGCGATCTCGGCCTCGTCGAATCTCTTCTGTTGCAGCAGAACCGACCCCAGGTTGGAGTGCAGGTGGGCAGCCGACGGCGCGCCCGCCAGGGCTTCGCGGGCGGCCTGCTCGGCTTCCGCCGGGCGCTGCTGGTTGAGCAGCGCCACCGACAGGTTGGACAGCCCCTGCACCAACCCCGGGCGGGAGCGCAAGGCCCGCCGCGCCCACTCCTCGGCCTCCGTGTTGTGTCCCAGTTGGAGGTGCGCCGCCGCCAGGTTCACGGCCACCTCGGGCTGGTCCGGGCGCAGGCGAAAGGCCTCCAGGTAGCAGGCCAGGGCTTCGTCGTGCCGGCCTTCCGCGCGCAAGGCATTCCCCAGGTTGCTGAAGGCTTCGGCGCAATCGGGCTGCGCCTGGATGGCTCGCCAGTAAGCCACGCAGGCGTCGCGATACTGGCCCTGGCTCTGCAGCGCATTTCCCAGGTTGACCAGCGCCGGAATATGCCCGGGCGCGAGACGCAGCGCTTCCCGGTAGCACAACGAGGCTTCCCAGGGGCGGCCCTGCGCCGTCAGAATTTCCCCCAGGCTGGTGTGAAACGCGGGGATCGACGGCCGCATGCGGATGGCCTGCAGGACGCGCGCCGCCGCGGCCTTCCAATCGCCCCGCTGGAGCGAGATGCGGCTCAACAGGTGCCAGGCGTCGGCGTTGTTCGGGTCGTGCTCCAGGACCGCGCTGTAGAGCGGCTCGGCCTGGTCCACGCGGCCCGATTCGTGGTACGCCAGGGCCTTTCGCAGCAGCTTGTCGACCCTGGCCTTCATGCCGTTCTTTTCCCCGGCGTTTCCCCCAGAAGGGGGACTACGGCCCCGCCTGGGGCGGGCCGCCCCAGCACCGCCGGTATCGCGCCGCCCGCCATGGATTGGGCCGCCGAAATGTTCTGGTCCCTGGTCAGCATCACTTCGCCGCGCATTACGGGAATGTGCTGGGGCGCGCGGATGCCCAGTTTCACGCGGTTGTGGCCGCACTCGATGACTTCGAGCTCGATCTCGCCGCCGATGAGGATGGTTTCCCCCGGGTGGCGCCGGATTACGAGCATACCGCCTCCTGGACCTCCACCCGCTCGCGGCAGCCGTAGCGCCGGTCCGGCCGGATGGCTTGCACGGCGCGGCGCGCGAGGCAGTGGATCACCACCGGGGCCAGCAGGTTGGCGGTGGGCATCCGGCCCTCCTCCAGCGAGAGAATGGCCAGCGCCAACACGTCGCTTCCGAGCGCCGGGCGGTAGTCCTCGGGGAACCCCAGCAGCACCGTGTCGTCGGCGGACAAGGCCAGCGAATAGTCCGCACGGACGGCCCGCACCGGAAGCGCCAGGAAGCACAGCTCCGCGCGTTCCAGGCTTTGCAGGAACACCAGCCCGGCGTATTCCGGATGCTGCAAGGGAACGAAGCGGCGGCACTCTTCAAACCCGGGCAGGCCTTCCGGGAATTCGATGGTGGAGGATTCGTCCACCGTGATGGGCCCCAAATGGGCGGTCTGATAGGTCATGGTTCCTTCCTGGTTGCAGTTGCCGGGGCAGTTGCCGGGGCGGCCGCCGGGGCGGCTGGAGTGCCCGCCGGCGCGCCTGGCTCGGACTTCATGGCTTCTTCGGAAAGCACCACCAGGTCGACGCGGCGATTGTGCGCCCGCCCTTCCTCGGTATCGTTCGTGTCGGCCGGGGCGTTTTCCGCATACCCCACTACGGCCATGCGTTCAGGTGCGATCTGGTAGCGCTGGCGCAGCAGCTCCATCATGGCGATGGCGCGCGCCGCCGACAGCTCCCAGTTGCTGCGGAAGCGCGAGTTGTGGACGGGGACCGAGTCGGTGTGGCCTTCCAGGTGCAAAGACTGCGGCAGATCCTGGATCACGTCCGCGATCTTGGCGATGATGGGGAAGCTGGCGGGCGCCACCGAATTGTCTCCGGACTTGAAAAACGCCGCTTCGCGCATACTGATCACCAGGCCGCGCCCTTCCAGTTTGAGCTGCACCTTGCCGCTCTTCAGCTCGAACTCGAGCCCCTGCTGCAGCGTGCTCAGCGATTTCGCCAGGTCGGCCGGATGGGGAGGCGCCTTGGTTTCGGGCGGCGGCGGCGGAGGAGGCGGCGGCCGGTTCTCCGACTTGTCCACGCGCTCCGTGGGGAGGACTTCCCGATGGGCTTCGTGCTTGCCGCGCCCCAGCACGGTGGAGATCGCGGTGCTGAACTGGCCGTGTTCCAAGGCTTCGCGCACCGATTCGGAGACGGCTCTGGCTTTGTTTTTGTCGGCTTGGGTGGAAGCGAACATGACCACAAAGAAGGCGAACAGCAGGGTGATGAAATCGGCGTACGACACCAGCCAGCGCTCGTGGTTCTCGTGGGCGGGCGGCTTTTTGGCTCGCATGCGCTAATTCCCCGCCGGTGCCGTCTGCGGCGCACCCTTAGCGGACGCAGCCTTGGCGGCCGGCTGCGCGGCCTTCGGATCCTTGGCCGCCTTGGCTTCCTTGGCCTTCTTGGGCTTTGCGGGATGCTGGTTGAAGGCTTCCAGCTTCATGCGGATGAGGGTGGGGTTCAGGCCTTCCACGATGCCCACCACGCCCTCCAGCGTCATCTCCTTGAGCAGCGACGCCTCGTGCATGCGGGCGCGCAGTTTGTTGGCGGCCGGCAGGAAGAAGATGTTGGCGCTTCCCACCCCGTAGACCGTGGCTACAAACGCTACGGCGATGCCGTGTCCCACTTCTTTGATGTCCTCCAGATGCTTCATCACCTGGATCAGCCCCATGACCGCCCCGATGATGCCGACGGTGGGCGCGTAGCCTCCGGCCGATTCCCAGACCTTGGCTTCGGCATCCGCCGTTTGCTCGCTCAGAGTGATGTCCGTCTCCATCATTTTGCGGATCTCCTGAAGATCGGTGCCATCCACCGCCATGCTGAGGGCTTTGCGCAGGAACGGGTCGGGAATGGCCGCGGCTTCCATCTCCAGGCTCACGATGCCGTTCTTGCGGGCCAGGGTAGCGTATTGAATGAGCGACTCGATGATGGCCGTAAACGAGACGGCCCGATCGAAGAAGACCGACCCGATACGCTTCCAGGCGCGAATGAAGACGGGCAGGGGGGTGGTGATCAGCACCGCTCCGAAGGTCCCCCCCATGACGATCATCGCCGCGGTGCCCTGGGCCACATCCTGGATGCTGCCTTTTTCGAGCAGGAGTCCTCCCACGATGCCGGCCAGCGCCACGATGATCCCAGCCAGCATCGCCACGTCCGGCCGCACACTTTCGCCCTTGGGCTTCTTGGCACCCTTGGAAGCAGCTTTAGGCGCCTTCTCCGGGGGCGCCTTCTTCGTTTCTGCGGTTTCTGCCATGAGTTAGCTCTCAGCCGTATCCCTTGCTTCCCGTAGTCCTTCCGACCGGAAAATCTTTCGGCGGAATTCCACGATCCGGGCTACCACCTCGTCGGCGCTCTCGCGCACCCGCAGGATCTGGCCGGTGGTCAGCGTGACGACCGTATCCGGCGTCTCCTCAATGTGTTCGATCAGATCGGAGTTGAGCACGAGCGATACGTGATTGAGTCTCGTCAACCGGATCATATGGACTCCAAGGAGCATATCGACGGAGAAGCGGGAAAGCATTAACGGGACGGCGGCTATGGGAACGGATAAGCCGGACGATAAGGGCTCTTAAGGAACTCGCCCATGCAGTTGTCGACGTTCGAAGAGGAGCGGCGGGAAGCGCTGGAGAGCGTGCTCCAGGCCATGGCCGCGGAGGGTCCGGATGCCGCCCGGTCGGCCGCCTGCGACTACCTGCTGCGGCATCTGACGCGTGCGCGATCAACCCCGCTTCAGCTCGGCCCGCAGGACCGCTCGCGCCGCGTGGTATCCACACATGCCGTGCACGCCCCCACCGGGCGGCGTTGAAGAGGAGCACAAATACACTCCGGGGAGCGGAGTCGAGTAGGGATTCAGCCGCGGAAACGGCCGCGTCAGAAACTGGGCAGCATCATTGGAGCCTCCGCTGATATCGCCGCCGATGTAGTTGGCGTTGCCCGCCTCGATCGCCCGTGGCCCCATCACGTGCCGCGCGACGATGCGCTCCCGGAAGCCGGGGGCAAAGCGCTCGATCTGCGCCTCGATGGGCACGGTCATGTCTACGGTCGAACCGTTGGGGACATGACATTAGGCCCAGGCGGTGTGTTTCCCGGCGGGCGCCCGGCTGCTGTCGAACAGGCTCTGCTGCGCCACCAGGACGAACGGCTTCCCGGATGCCGCACCGCTCGCCGGACCACGCTCTGCCGCCGCGATTTCTTCCAGCGTCCCCCCGACATGCACGGTGCCCGCGCGCGCGCACGCCGCGTCATTCCAGGGGATCGGCGCGTCGAGCGCGTAGTCGGTCTTGAAGATGCCCGGGCCGTAGCGATATTGCTCCAGCTTGCTCCGGTACGCGGAAGGAAGGCGATCGCGCGCGATGGACAGCAACTGCCGCGGAGTCACGTCCAGAAGGACGGCTCGTGCACGCGGCAGCTCCTCGAGGGACGACACGCGGCGCGAAGTGAGAATCTCGCCGCCCAACGACCGGAGGTAAGAGGCCATGGCGTCGGCAATGCGCTGCGCGCCGCCGCGCGGGAGCGGCCAGCCGACGGCGTGTCCGGAGATGGCGAACATCAACCCGAAGGCCGCGGTCATGAAGGACTCCAGCGGCAGGACCGAATGCGCGGCGAGCCCGGCGAACAGGCCGCGCGCGCGGGTGCCGCGGAACCTGGCACGCGCCAGACCCGCCGCCGAGCGGAAAGCATAAGGAGCCATGCGCGCCATGGCGAAGGGGTGGCCGTAGAGGTGCGGCGGGGCCAACAGGTCGGAGAACAGCTTCTCCCAACGGTCCACCAGGGGCTGGATCATGCCGGCATAGGCGGCGGCGTCCGGCCCCAGCGTCTTCCCGGTGGCCTCGACGGAGCGCTCGAGAATGGCCGCGCCGCCATCGTCAAAAGGATGGGCGAGAGGCGCCGGCGGGTAGATCCACTCCAGGCCGTGTTGGGCGAGCGGCAAGGACCGCAGGTAGGGCGAGCCGACGGCCATGGGATGGATGGCCGAGCAGACATCGTGCAGGTAGCCCGGCAAGGTCAGCTCCTCCGACCGCGTTCCTCCGCCGATGGCGCCGGCGGCTTCCAGGACCACGCAGGAACAGCCGGCGCGCGCCAGCATAATGGCCGCCGCCAGTCCGTTGGGACCGGAACCTACCACCACGGCATCGTAGTCGGTGCGCATTCGAATCGAGGTTTATATATGATAGACAAATCCGAGGAGGACCTATGGAAGCCCCCGTACCGTTCGGCCTGGCCGCTATCGGGCAGATCGGCATCACCGTAACGGATGTCGACCGCGCCGTCGCGTTCTACCGCGACACCCTGGGGATGAAGCTGCTGTTCCAGGTTCCCGGCATGGGCTTCTTCGATTGCGCGGGCGTGCGTCTCATGCTATCGGTCTCCGAGCGGCCGGCCGAAACCTACTCCTCGATCCTCTACTTCAAAGTTCCCGACATCCAGGAGGCTCATCGGACCATGGCCGGCCGGGGGGTCGCTTTCGAAGGCGAGCCGCACATGATCGCGCGCATGCCGGACCACGACCTGTGGATGGCCTTCTTCCGCGACCCCGACCGGAACCTGCTGGCGCTCATGAGCGCGGTGGCGAGGTAGTAGCTTTCAGCGATCGGCAATCAGCGGTCAGCTCTTCCGGCGACTCGCGCACGGCCGAGGCGGCTCAGGCTGACCGCTGACCGCTCCCCTGAAATACCGGCGCCGGGGCCAGGGGCCGGGGATTGGAAGCGCGGTGACGCGCGAGTTCTTTCGTGGCCTTTGGTGGCCCACAGGGCGGTTGTGCGGCTTTCCGGTGGTCTTTTCGAAAGGCGGCATAGAGGAACTAGTTTGGCAGGCCAGGGCTCAGGGACCGGCCGACATTTGGCGGTGACGAGGTCTTTGAGCTTGGCGACATCGAGGCGGGGGGGTGTCCATGGGGGTATAGCTCGCAGGGCGCCCGAGTGTGGTGAATCGTCTTGGCGTCTTTTTGTACGGTATTTTCGTATCGGAGTTAGGATAGGTACTTACTCGTCCTTGGGACGTCGCCGGAGGGTGGAGGTTGTGATGATGGGGTCGGCCCAGCGGTTGGGTGTGGCAGACGCCTTGGCGTGGGCGGCGCTGCTGCTTGGCATGCCGGCAATATTACCGGGGCAGTCCGTGGGTTTCGTGGAGTACCCAATCCCCACACTCGTCAGTTCCCCTGACGGCATTGCGTGGGGTCCGGACGGCGCAATGTGGTTTGCCGAGGGGTACGGCAACAAGATCGGTCGGATCGCCCCGACAGGAGTGATCACCGAGTACGCGGTGCCGACGCCCTCTAGCTTACCTCAGGGCATCGCTGCCGGGCCGGACGCCGCCTTGTGGTTCATCGAGTTCTACGGCGACAAGATCGGGCGGATCACGACGGCCGGAGTGATCACCGAATACGGCTTGGCACCGAGCAGCTCCCCTAATGGCATCGCCCAGGGGCCGGATGGCGCAATGTAACGGTGGCACGGCGCAGAACGGGATCGTTGGCGGTTACAGCTCCGTTCGGTGGCTGGGAATTTCGATCGTGCCGGCGGGGAATGGCATGGCGAGTCTGCGGATTTCGAACGTGCGGGCGGACGCGAGCGGGTTGGCTACGCTGGGCAATTTTCAGCCTTGG
>Ga0116223_10004177_pt1 | contig 12586 bp, 10 predicted proteins | sample Sb_taG_3_FD_90092 | JGI IMG/M metagenome (GOLD analysis project Ga0116223, IMG submission 90092) | Peat soil microbial communities from Weissenstadt, Germany - Sb_50d_a_PC metaG | ecosystem: Environmental > Terrestrial > Soil > Wetlands > Peat | place: Germany: Weissenstadt | collected 2010-09-21 | reverse complement strand
GAAGATCATCCGCTCGACTACGGCGACTTCGAGGGAACCATACCCCAAGGGCAATACGGCGGTGGAACGGTTCAGCTTTGGGACCGCGGTTATTGGTATCCCGAAGGCGACAAAACACCGCAAGACGCGCTGGCCTCCGGCAATCTGAAGTTCACTCTGGAAGGCACGCATCTGCATGGCAGTTGGGTGCTGGTACGCCTGAAAAATGACCGTAGTGGCGGCAAGCGGACGAATTGGCTGCTCATCAAACATCGTGACGCCTATGCCCGCGACGGCGGCGGCGAGGCGCTCGCCGCTATTGACCGATCGGTCGCCTCGGGCAGATCCATGCAGCAGATCGCCGCGGGCGTGGGACGTTCGCCGACACCTTTCATGTTGGCAGGCCGGTGACGCGAGTCCGCCGCCGACCGTCACGTACCGGTTAGCCGTAAAACTGTTCGCACGCATCGGCTAAACCGCGTGGTCGGCTTCCACCGCCCCGACCGCGGGCCGAAGCGATAATTTCTGCGCATGCGTGCCTAGTGCAGGCAGGCGCGCATTCAGATCCGATTTGCCTCCCGGAAACCACGACGCGAGCATGTAGAGATAGAGGTCGGCGACGGAATATTGGTTTCCCAGCACGTAGGGATTCAAGCCTTGGCTGATCAGCGTCAGATGCGCTAGAAAATCGCGCGTTCCCTGTTCACGAATTGGTTCGGCGTCACGCTCGCCGCGCGACGAATATCGAACCGGGTAATATACGCGCAGGGCCGACTCGTAGACATTCGCCGACAAAAACACCATCCACTGCAAAAATCGTGCATGGTGGCTGGTGCCTGGTTGCGGCGCCAGTTCCGCCTGCGGGTGCTCAAGCGAAAGATGTACGAGCATTGCCGCCGATTCGAACATCACCGTGCCGTCGGGCAAAGCCAACGCAGGCACCTTGCCGGTCGGGCTGATCGTGCGAAAGGTTGCGACATCGGCAGCCCCATCGGCCACCCAGATGCGCTCGTAAGGCACTCGAATTTCTTCGAGTGCCATCTGCACAGCGAGGGAACCCGAGCCCGGTCGTCCGTAAAGCTTGTATTGAGCCATGGGCCGAATCTTACCGCATTGTTTCCGGCACCAGCCGCAGATGCTTCATGACCCGCTTGAGATTGCGGCGCAACTCGTTCAATTGCCCGATGCTGACCACGGTCTTCATCGCCTGTTTCAACGGCTGCAGCGGATATCCCCCGTACCGGCCCGCTTCGTGAATGTCATTCGTCACCGTTGATCGCCCGGCGAGCACCACGTTATCGGCCAGGGTCACATGGGCGGTGACGACCGTGCCGCCGCCGGTGGCAAACTGCCGACCTATCTTGGTGGAACCGCCTGTCATGAAGCCCGCGGTGTACAAACCATCCTCGCCGAGATCGCAGTTGTGCGCGACGTGGCAAATGTTGTCCAACTTGGTGCCCGACCGAATATGCGTGGACGTGAGCGTGGCGCGGTCGACTGCGCAATTGCTTCCGATTTCCACCTTATCCCCGATCTTGACGTTACCGAGATGACTGATTTTCAGCGGCCGGCCATCAGGTGCGACGGAATAACCGAAACCGTCGCTGCCGATGGTGGAATGCGGGTGGATTTCGCAGTCCTCGCCGATCTCACAATCGAACCCTACGAACACGTGAGGATGGATCACCGTCCGGGCGCCGATTCGCGCATGGTTTTCAACCACGGCATGGGCGCCGATCAGGCAGCCGTCACCGATGAGTGCCGCCGCACCGATGACGCAGTAGGGTCCGAGAAAAACGCCTTCGCCGATCTTCGCTTCCGCATGGACGACCGCCGTCGGGTGGCGCTCACCCCACTGCGTGAAGCGAAAACGCTTTTGATCGAAATATTTGAGCAATTTCGCCATGCCCATGGCGATGTCGCGAACCGAGAAGCAACAGGTGTCGCCGTACTTGGCGCCATCGAAGTTTCCGCACATATGCGACGCGATGATTAGAATCGCGGGGCTGTGCAGCATTGCTTCGGCCGCCTGGTCCGGCGTGCTGGCATAGACCAAGCTCCCGCTCAGAGCCTGTTCTGGAATTTCGCAGTGGCTGGCAGTCGTTTGCAGATTTCCGGCAAGAAACGTGAAAACGTCGGCATGATCATTCTTGATCGTCTGACCGGTGAGCATTGAAAACGTCCTGTGGATTCCGACGCCGCGATGATGCGGCCAACTACCCTATTTCACGCATTTGCCGGGTTATGGCCGCCTCGGGGGGGCGTGTCCGCCTTGATCGCTGAAGAGGCATCGAGCACCACTTGTTCCAGAACGGCAAGGTACTCGATGTAGCGCTTGCGGCCCAGGGGGGTGATGCGGCACACGGTCTGAGGGCGGCCGTTTTCGACGCCCTTGATCGTGGCGACCATTTTTGCGTCTTCCAATACCATCAAATGCCGGTTCAAATTGCCGTCCGTCAGGCCGCAAAGCTGCTTGAGCTCGCCAAACGGCAAGCCCTTTGTGTGGGAAATCAGGGACGTGAGCACGCTCAAGCGCGCTCGTTCGTGAATAATCCGATCGAGTCCGTCGTAGGCAAAGCGGGAACCCCGTCTCGGACGAATCTTAGAATTCTTCAACGGATTCCTCGAACCCATAGCGCAGCACCGCAGCCACGAGCAGTTGACCTACGCCGAATGGAATTCCCATTTCCCAGGGCGACAACACCCGCGGCCCACTTTCAATCATCAAGCAAGTCAGACCGCAGGCAAGATACCACACGCCCACGCCGAACATGTGGCGCGGCAGAAAGCGACACGAGGCAAACACTCCGAGGCAGAAGATCAGTTCCCAAAGTCCGGGCAGCATCCAAAGATCCGTCGGTGCAGCCAGCAGCAACACACCCGTCAGCAACAGTCCGACAACCGTGGCCGGCAGGAACTGTTCGAGGGCGGATTGAAGCATCTCGCAGGCAAACCCCGAATGCACACGCCGCGCACGGACAATGGTTTCCAGCGTGGATAACGCCACCGAGACCGCGGCGGTCGCCACCCACACGGCGAGAAACGAGATAACGTCGCGACCGGGATCTTTCGACCAAAACGCCTGCGCCGACGCAACGGTCAGCGCCAGAACGCCGCTGGCGGCCACGGATGCGGGACCGTAGCCGCGAAATTGGGTGCCGCGCGCCACTTGGGCGCGAATCGCGCTGATCTCGGCCAATGCTTGGCTCAGATCCCTCATGCGAAACCTCCATCTACTTTGCGCACAAAGTATAGCGAACCGGCAGACCGCTAGGGATACTTATAGTCGTGGGCGACGCGATAATAATAGCGCCGGACGACGCTGCCATCCCGCGTCAGCACGCCTTCCCGCACGGGTTCCAACCCGTCGACTCGATTTTCCAGATGCGTTGCCGCGAGATTCGCAGGATCCCATGAAACCAACAGCAACGTGCGGCCGGTTTGCAGCTCGACGGGGAACCATTGCTCATACATGAGACCGACGTCGTCGAACAAATGCGCACTCGACGTCGCGGCCACCGCTTCGACCTGGTCATGCGAGTAAAACGCCAGCTCGCTTGCAATGGCATAGCGGTCCATGCCAACGACCAAGAGCTTGTCGCCGTACTTCGAGCGCAACGCGTCCGCGATACCGTCGATCTGTCGCGCGAAGTCCCGCCATCCGACCGGTACCAACTCGGTATGCCGGGTATAGCCCAGGCCGGGAATCCCGAGCACTAGGTAGTACAGCCCCGCGCCATAGACCAAGAGCATGACTAAAGCCGTCGGCGGCCACGCGACTCGCAACCAGCGTCTCGCGCCCGGGCCGCCGCCATTCGCCTCGGCGAGACCGTACGCCATCAGCGGCAGCGCGGCCGTCCACGGCGCGCCGGTCCAGTCCAGCTTCACCTCGTGACGGAGGCTGAACAGTGCAAAGACCGCCATCGGAACCATCACTGCGATTTGCAGGAACCGCGAGGCACGTGTCCGAGGTGTGATTCCGATCACGGCGGCTCCCGCCGCCAGCAAGCCGGTCGGCGTCAGCAACACCAGTGCGGAGCCGATGAGCTTATGCAGGGAAAATCTCGGCGGCTCGGCCAAGCGGCGCGACGTTTGAAACGCAAACGACGCCCAATGGTGCGTGGCGTTCCAGATGATCACGGGAGCGAACACCGCCGCGGTGATCAGCAGTGCGGCATATGGTTCCCAACGGCGCAGCCAGCGACGCGCGGGCGGATCGAGCAGCATGAACGCGAAGGCCGCCATCCCGAGCAGCCCGATCGTATACTTCGAAATGAGGCCGATGCCGACCGCTAACCCCGCCCACAGCCACGCGCGGGATCGTCCGCCGATCAGCGCGCGCTCCAAGAAGTACAGCGAGGCAGCCCAAGCGGCCGTCAAGGGCGCATCCGGAGTCATGAGCATTCCGGACAAGAAGAAGAAGGGGAGCACCTGAAGCATGCCCAAGGCCAGCAGCGCACTGGGCTCGCCGAACAAATTTCGCGTCAGCCGGAAGACAAAAAAAGCCGCCGCTGCACCACAGCATAGGGCGCCGAAGCGAACCCCGAATTCAGTATTGCCGAACAACGTGGTGCCGAAGCGAATCAGCCACGCAACCAACGGGGGATGATCCAGATACCCAATATCGAGATGGCGAGAATAATTCCAGTAGTACGCCTCCTCCGGAATCAGTTCGACCTGAGCGCTGTAGATGAGCCGCAGAAAAAACCCATAGGCGACAATTCCGATTACGAGTGCACGCCATTGCACGTCGGCACCGGCGGCGGGATCACCGATGAGGCGCCGCAGATGCGCCGGTGCGGATTGCCATTTCATGTGCACCGGCCTACTAGCAAAAATTCGTGCTGACGCATAAACCCGGCTTGGCGTCCGCCAGCCTGAGGGTTGCCTGGTGCAGATTGGCAATGGCCGCCACCAAGGCCAAACCCAATCCATGCCCCGACGTGGATCGATCGCGCGAAAGGCGATAGAAACGCCGCAATACTTTCGAATGCTCGTCAGCCGGAATCCCGGGACCGTCGTCGCTGACCGACGCGACGATGGCATCCTCAGACGACTGCAGCGCGACGTGAATGGTGGTGTGCATGGGCGTGTGATGAATGGCGTTCTCGATGAGATTGCTGAAAAGCTGCGTCAACAGTTCGGCGTCGCCGCGAATCCCGACCTCCGGCTGAATGCTGGCCGACAACACGTGCCGGTGATCCTCGGCGACGGGCCGGTACATGTCGACCACGTTTTCCAGAAGCTTACTGAGCGAAAGCTGCGTGAAGGTCGCCACGCGGGTTCCCGCCTCGATTTGCGAGATTCGCAGCAGTGCCGAGAACATGGCCAGCACCTGATCGGTATCATCGATGGCGCGAGCAACGGCCGCCGCGTAATCGACGGTGGTAACAGACCCGCCCCTTGCCTCCTCGAGCCGATTTCGGAGGCGCGTCAGCGGGGTTCGAAGGTCATGCGCGACGTCGCTCGAGACTTGCCGCAGATTATCCAACAGCGCGGAAATGCGATTCAGCATTTCGTTGATCGCCACGGACAAACGTTCCAACTCATCGCCGCGACTGCGTATCAGGATACGTTCGTTGAAACGCCCAGCGATGATTCCTTCACAGGTACGCGTGATGGCATCCACCCGCCGCATCAATTGCACGCGGAGCAACGTGCCGCCAATGCCGGCGAACAGCATCGATCCGGCGATCACCCAGCCAAACGCCTTGACGATGCGCACCCGAGCAGCCGTAATCTCCGCGGTGTCGCGGCCGACGAACAAATATACCTCCGGCGCGAGCAAGACGCCGCGACCCAGAATGTGACTGCCCGTCGAGGTCAGGTCGAAAAGACCCAATCGCGGCGCGAAGCCCTCCAGGTTGCCGAAGCGCTTTCCATGGGCGCGATCCTCGAGCAGAATATAAGCACCCCGCGACAAGGCCCGGACGGAATCGGACGATCCGAGCCGTTGCTTGGTAACCTCGACCGCCTCGTCGATACCCTCATCGCGAAAGCCGTTATCGACGGTCGCGATATCCGCATCGTTGGCGCGCACGAGGGACGACGTTTGCGTATCGTTCACGATCCAAAGGACGGCGGCGATGAGGCCGGCCGCGAGTCCCAGGAACAGCACCGCAAACGAGGCCGCCAACCGGAAGCCTGCCGAATTGAAAGCTCTAGTTTGGCGCAAGCAATTTGTACCCGATCCCGCGTACCGTCTGAATCGCATCGACGGCGAAGCCTTGATTCAGTCGCGCGCGCAAGCGGCTGATGTGGCTTTCGACGACGCTCGTATGCGGGTCGAAATGAATTTCCCATACGTTTTCCAGCAACATCTTTCGCGTGACCGCGCGGTTCGCGTGACGCATCAGATATTCAAGCAGGCGAAACTCCTGCGGCAACAGTTCGATGGGCTTGCCCGCGCGCGCAGCGGTTCTATGCACGAGATCCAATTCTATGGATCCGGCAAACAGGCGCGGCGCATGGTTCGCTGAGCGTCTCGTCATGACCCGTACCCGCGCCAGAAGCTCCACGAAAGCGAACGGTTTGACCAGATAATCGTCGCCGCCCGCCTCCAATCCCTGCACACGATCATCGATGCCGCCCATTGTGGTCAGATAGATGACCGGCGTCATTCTTGCTTCATGACGCAGAACCTTGACGACGTCCAAACCCGATAAACCGGGAAGCATTCGATCCAATACAATGACGTCGAACTCGTTGCGGCGAGCCTCTTTCAAGCCGGCTTCACCGTCGCCTACGTGCAACACCGCATAGTCGTTGTCCTGAAAACGATCGATCAGCGAGCGCGCCAATTCGACGTCATCCTCGACCAACAAAATAGTCATTGCCGGTAGGGTAACTCACCGCAATCCAAAACGCACAGGACGCGGGACTTTGGATTCTTACAAAAATACAAAGCTCCGCGGGAAGCGCTGATGATATGTTCACCGGTGGATTCGCGGATCGTGGCGTCAACGCTTGAAAAGGTGGCTCGTGGTGCGTTCAAAATCCCTCTGGGGCGGCATCTGCGCCGCCGTTTTCATTGCGGGATGCGCCGTGGACAGATTCAGTCCGGATACGCCTGCACTGCCCGCCGCTTTCCAAGGAGGATCATCGGTTGCCGACAATGACGTCCGCACGCCGGTATTTGCCGCCTTCGGCTGCCCGGAACTCGACGAGTTGATCGCCACGGCGCAGCGTAACAGTCCGGATCTGGCCGCCGCCGTGGCGCGCGTCCGACAAGCCGATGCACGCGCCCGACAGGCGGGTGCGGCGATCCTTCCCGAGGTGGATGCGAGTGCGGGCGCAACGCAATTCGGCGGCGGATCGCACGGCGTTACCGCCCATGAGACGGACTGGTCGGCTCTTTTGTCGGCGAGTTATGAACTCGACTTTTGGGGAAAGAACCGCGCGGCTCGAACCGCGGGGCAAGCGTTGGCAAATGCGAACCGCGCCGATCTCGATACGGCGAGAATGACGATATTGAGCGCCGTTGCCGGTACATTTTTTCGGATTCAAGCGCTCCGCGAACGCATCGCGCTCGCCCGCTTGAATCTGAAAACCGCGAACGACGTGCTGCAGTTCATTCAATCTCGCTACGATGCGGGCGCGCTCGGTCCGGCGGAACTCGCCGCCCAACGTGCTGCGGTCGCCAATGCCGAATTGCAGATTCCGCAATTACAGCAACAAGAAAGCGAAGCGGTGGGCACTTTAGCGCTGTTGGTCGGAAGCGCGCCTGAGGGATTCATGGTGGGCAGCCGATCCTTGGACACGATCGCCGAACCCGAGATATCGCCAGGGCTGCCCGCCGCGTTGCTGCGGCGCCGGCCGGATCTGGTGGCCGCAGAATATAACCTTCGGGCGGCGCATGCGGATTTGATCGCGGCGCGGGCTGCACTTTTTCCGTCGCTGACTCTCACGGCAAGCGGCGGTGTGGCAAATCCGGCGATGCAGGCGGCGGTCATTACTCTCACCGGAACCGGTTATTCACTGACCGCCGGCGCCGATTTGGTGCAGACGATCTTCGATAACGGCAGACGCCGCGCCATCACACAGGCAGCCGCGGCTCGTGAGCAGGAACTGCTGGCCGCCTACCGCGGGGCCATCCTGTCGGCGCTGTCGGACGTGGAGAATGCGCTGGCCGAGATTCAACATCTGGATGCGCAAAAGCAAGCTCAACAGGAAAACCTTGCGCAAAGCAAACTTGCCTTTGAAGGCTCGCAGCTGCGGTATCGCGAAGGATCCGCCGAGTACGTTTCGGTGTTGGAATCGCAGCGCATCTTATACGCGGCGCGGGAGCAGCTGAGCGAATACAAGCTGGCTCGCCTGCAGGCGTTGTTGGCTTTGAGCAAGGCCTTGGGCGGAGGCTGGCAAGGGAGCTCGGGTGCGCCGGTCGCGCTAGCGGTACAACGGTGAAGGTGCCCGCGCCGCTCGTGGTCTGTCTGTGCTTGGGCGTCGTCGCCGCCTGCGGACGTTCATCTCCCCTGCCCGACGACGCGCCGGCGAAAACCGCCCCGCCGGCACCCGCGGCGAGCGCCGGCCGGCCCGCAGACGGATTGGTCTTATCGCCGCAAGACATGACCAACCTGGGAATCGTCGTCATGCCAGCGGCGGCGGCCCAGCATGTCCGACAAATTGACGGATTCGGCATCGTAGTGGGACGCGATGCCGTCGTTCAGGCGCTGACCGACATAGTCGCGGCGCGCGCCGCGGCCCGCCAAAGCCACGCTGCGCTGGCACGCATGCAACGACTTGCAGGCACTGCGGGGGCCGACAGCGCAACGGCGCGCGAGACTGCGGAACGCCAAACTGTGGCCGACGACGCTGCCCTTGATCTGGCCGAAGCCAAGGCGTCGTCGGCTCTCGGCCAGCGATCGCCATGGGCGAGCGGCACGGGTCAACCATTGATTCAATCGCTCGCGGCCGGCCGAATCAAAATCATCCGAATCTCATTTCCGTTGGGCGCGTTCAAGACGGGGGCCCCTCTCGATCTGCGGTTGACCCGCCTGGATGGCCAGGCAAGCGACTCGACGTGGCGCATCCCCGCGATCTGGGCCGCCCCTGGGGACGTTTCCATGCCGGGCCGTAGTTACTTCGCCGTCGTTGAGAATTCGGATCTCAACGACGGCGAGCGGCTGTTGATATCGGCTGCCGACACGAGCTCGCCCGCCGTTCAATCGGGAGTGTTCATTCCCGCATCGGCGTTGGTGGTCAGCGGCGAGAATTACTGGTGCTATACGCAGCGGCAGAGCGGTGCGTTCGCTCGCGTGGCCGTGGATGTCAGCCGCCCGCAAGCCGGCGGCTATTTCGTTGCCGATGGGATCAAGCCGGGCGATCCGGTCGTGACGTCGGGAGCAGGTCTGCTGTTGGCCCGCGAAATGAACTCCACGGGCGACACCGATCCCTAACCATGCGCGGCCTGATATCCCTGTGCGTTCGGCATTGCGGGGCAGTGACCGCGCTGTCCGTCCTGGCGCTGATTCTCGGCACCTTCGGCGCAGTGCATGCCCCCCTGGACGTGTTTCCGGAATTCGTGCCGTCCCAGGTCGACATACAAACGGAGGCGCCGGGCTTCGCCCCGCAGCAGGTCGAGGAACTCGTCACCAAACGCATCGAAAGCGCAGTCAATGGCGCGACCGGGCTCGCGACCTTACGATCCGAGTCCATCCCGGGCCTATCGGTCGTCACCGTCACCTTCGCGGACAACATCGACCTTCATCTCGCGCGCCAGGGCGTGTCGGAGCGCCTCTCTGAATTGGGCAGCACTCTTCCGGCGGGCGTCGGCACGCCGCGGCTCTCGCCATTGGTGTCCAGCACCATGGATCTGCTCAAGATAGGACTGCTGTCCGACAAGGTAGACGCGTTCGCGCTACGCGATATCGCAGGTTGGCTCATCAAGCCGCGTTTACTGGCCGTACCGGGCGTCGCGCACGTGGTCGTGTTCGGGGGCAGCGTACGGCAAATCCAAATCGCTCCCGATATGCAAAAGCTCTCGAGTTACGGCATCACGTTGACGGATGTCGGCGACAGCGCCCGCGCTGCATTGGCGCTGCGAGGCGCCGGCTTCATTGATCTGGACGCTCAACGGGTGGTGTTGAGGTCGCCGACACCCACCCCTGACATCGAGGCGATCGGTTCAGGGCTCGTCACCGTGCGCAACGGTATGCCGGTCCACTTGAGCGATGTGGCGACGATCTCACAAGCGCCGGCGCTGCGCTCCGGGGACTCGCTGATCATGGGCAAACGCGGCATCATGCTGGCCCTCGCGAGCCAGTATGGGGCGAATACGCTCTCCACCACCGTGGCCGTGGAAAAAGTCCTGGCGGAGTTGGAGCCCTCCCTTAGAGCCCAGGGGATCACGGTCTACCCCGGACTGCACCGGCCCGCCAATTTCATTGAGCGAGCCTTGCGCGATCTCGAGCGCTCGCTCACCATCGCTGCGGTTCTCATCATCGGGGTTTTATTCCTCTTCTTGCGCGATTGGCGCGCGGCGCTGATCGCATTCACTGCCATACCCTTATCGTTGCTGGCCGCCGTCGCGGTGCTCGATCATTTGGGTCAAACGCTCAACACCATGACTCTCGGCGGTTTCGCCGTCGCGCTGGGCGTGCTCGTCGACGATGCAATCATCGACCTCGAGAATATCCTCCGCCGCCTGCGCAGCAACTCGGATTCGGCAAGTCCGCTGCCGCCTCTCGCGGTGATCCGGGACGCATCGCTCGAGGTGCGTGGCCCGGTGATTTTTGCAACCATCGTCGTGATCACCGTTTTCGTGCCGGAGCTATTCGCCGCCAACGTGCAGGGCCACTTTGTGGGACCCTTGGCCCTCGCCTTCATCCTGGCGGTTCTGGCTTCACTGTTGGTGGCGATGACCGTCACGCCCGCGCTCTGCGCACTGTTGTTGCAGCACAAAGTCGCACATCGTGACGCGCGATGGTTGGCGCGGCTGAAGGCCGTTCAGTCGCACGCCGTACGATTCGTCATCGAGCATTTCAAACTCGTTGCCGGCGTGCTCGTAATGGCGGCGGCCGCCGCCGTCATTGCCGTGCCTTTTCTGGGCGGTGTTTTCATGCCGGATTTTCGCGAAGGACATTTCGTCCTGCAAGTGTCGAGTTCCATCCCTGGCACATCCATCGATGAGATGCTCGATCTGGGTGCGCGCATCAGCGCGGATATCTTGAAGCTGCCGTATGTGAAAACCATTGAGCAACAGGTAGGCCGCGCCGAGTTGGGCGAAGACACTTGGGGACCCCATCAAAGCGAATTCCACGTCGAATTGAAGCCGGACTCGACGATCGACCAAGGCGTGGCGCAGCAGGATCTGCGAAATATTTTGCAACGCTATCCGGGCATACAAAGCGAGGTCGTGACGTTCCTCGGAGATCGGATCAGCGAAAGCCTCACCGGCGATACCGCCCAAGTCGCGATAAAAGTGTACGGCGAGGATCTCGATACTCTCGACCGTCTCGGCAGCGCGATCACCGATGTGCTGGGCAAAGTGCCCGGTGTGGTCGACTTGCAGTTCAAACGGGAGGGCGGCACGCCCACGATTGCGATCGGGATGCTGCCGAAGATCGTGGCGGCCATGGGCCTGACCAATCAACAGGTGCTTGACGCCGTTGAAACGGCTTACGCGGGCGCCACCGTGGGTCAGACTTTCGCCGGCACGCGCAGCGTCGACACGGTACTATTGCTGCCCAATGCGCTGCGGCACCGGCCCGAGGAATTGGCAAAACTCATGATCGGGGGTCCGTTTGGCGGGGTCCCGCTGGGACAGGTCGCAAAGCTGACGCTGTCCGCCGACCGCTATCGGATCCGGCATGATGGCGGCCAACGGCGCATTGCGGTCACGTTCAACGTCGGGAACAGGGGGCTGCAGGCCACGGTCGGGGATGCGCGGAATCAGATTTCGCGCGCCGTCACTTTGCCCGCCGGATTTTTCGTCGAATTCACAGGCGCCGCGGAAGCCGCGAACGCGACCCAACGCCAGCTCGCCCTGTATACGATCATGGCGCTCTCGGTCATCATGTTGGTGCTGTTCGTCGCCTTCCGATGGCCGGCCAATAGCTGGCTGGTGCTCGCGAATCTTCCTTTCAGCGTGATCGGCGGAGTCCTCGCCATCGCCGTCACGGGGATCGGCATCTCGTTGGGTAGCGTGGTCGGCCTCGTCACGGTCTTCGGCATCAGCGCGCGCAATGCGATATTGCAGCTCTCCCACTACGAGCACCTCGTCGATGTCGAACGTTCGCGCTGGGATGTGAGTACCGTTATCCGCGGTGCCAACGAGCGATTCATACCCATCCTGATGACCGCAACCGTAACCGCACTCGGCCTCGCCCCGCTCGCGTTCAGTGCCAATCAGCCGGGCCAAGAGATAGAAGGCCCGATGGCCATTACCGTTCTGGGCGGCCTCGTATCCTCGACGTTGCTCAATCTCTTGGTGCTTCCCGCGCTCAGCTATCGTTACAGCCGCCCAACTACGCTCAATGACAATGCTCGATGATTCCTCTACGGCGGTGAAAGTGACGCCGACCGCCGCCGGCCTCGGCCGTTTGATGATCGTGGTTGCCGGCGCGGCAGTGACCATCCTATGGTTCGCGCTGCTGGCGCACCGGCCGCT
>Ga0116223_10004174_pt1 | contig 12588 bp, 10 predicted proteins | sample Sb_taG_3_FD_90092 | JGI IMG/M metagenome (GOLD analysis project Ga0116223, IMG submission 90092) | Peat soil microbial communities from Weissenstadt, Germany - Sb_50d_a_PC metaG | ecosystem: Environmental > Terrestrial > Soil > Wetlands > Peat | place: Germany: Weissenstadt | collected 2010-09-21 | reverse complement strand
GGGTTACGGAAAAAAGAGGATCGTTGATCGCCGCTGACGATTCCTTGCCCTGCGCCAAATCGTGTTCTTCGTGTGGGTCAATTTAAACGAGCGGAAGTGGGCAAATCTTGCCGAGCGCCGAGGGGGCTGCGGCTCATGAGCTACTTGACTCCCGGGAAGCTGCCTATCGGCTATAGCCTGACGCGACGGAGAGCTAAGGACGGTTTCGAGCGGGAGAACCTGAAGAAATTTGGCAGAATTCCGATGCGGAAGATCGAGCTGCTTCCGCTCGCGCTGCGATTTGCCTTCGCTGAGAAGTCCATCGCGCTCGTGACCGAAGGTTTGGGACCGCAACCGTTTCACGGCGCGATCGCGGTGCTCGTCAACGAACACACCGCAAGCGCCAGTGAAATGATCGCTGCCTTCGCGGCCGAGAACCGGTTGGCGACGATTGTCGGCACGAAGACAGCGGGCAGGCTTCTCAGCGGCGACTCTTTCAAGCTGCCGCACGGCTACGTCCTGACGCTTCCAGTAGGAGCTTATTACACTTGGGGAGGACGCCTGTTGGAGGGTGCCGGCGTTCCGCCGGACGTGCCAGTCGAGTTCTCGTACCACGCGGTTCGAGCCGGCTCTGACAATCAGCTGGAGGCGGCTCTTGACACCGTAGAGCGGTTTTGAAACTCGGCGTGCAGAGAGCGAGTCAGGGGATTTCGGCTTCGTAACGGTTCCAGACCGAGCCGATTCGACGCATTTCAAAGATATACCGGCCGGGAGGTACGCCCCTCAGGTCGAGGGTGACCTTGAGCGTCATGACGTTCTGGGCCAAAACCGCAGTGCCGGACGCCAGTGCGATCTGTTCGCCGGATCGCCGAAAGAGCGCCACCTCGTAGTTGCCCTCATCGCTGCCGATGGGCAACTGGAGAACGAGCTGGAGGCGCCCGGATGGCATTGTGACCTGCGGCATCGTTTCCTTCGGGAGGCCCTCTCCTCGAACAGCCGAGAGGCGCCGAAGGTCAAGCATTGCCGAGATGGGAGGAAGCTCCTTGGGGGGGCCTTGCACGATTTCGGGGCGTCTCTGGACCGGCCAGCCAAAGTGACGCCAAAGCAAGGTCGCTGAGATGAGGACGATAACGACGGCAGCCGTCGCCAAGGCGGCGCGCACGAGCATTTGCTGGCGAGCTTGCTTTCGGTATCCGCTGTAGTCTCGAAAACACGGAGAGCATACCGTCAGGTGATCGGACGGATATTCGCCTGGACCAGCGTGTTGGCGGCGAAATGCCATCGCGCGCAAAACGTCCTGAGGCGGGCAGCCAGCTCGGTCCGGATTCGGGAATTGCTCGGCGAAGAGCCCTCTGCCGAGTTTGAGGAGTTCCCGTTCGTCTCTGCGCGACATCAGGTTTTTGCGGGAACCAAACATTACTCTCTACCTCTCGCATCCGGGCGCCCCGACGACAACGCCCTCATCAGCCGCATCCGAGCAGCTCGTGAACCCTTGTTAAACTGAACCTCGGCACTGTGGCCGCTTTTGAAGTCCAACTGCTCGGCGATCTGTTTCCAAGAATACCCTTCGCAACGAAGCGCGAACATCCGACGCGTCCTGAAATCCATATACGAAAGCAGCTCCCGCAACTGGATTTCAGCGTCAGACTCGGACACTTGGGGTCCGGTACGGGCCGCGAAATAGGCCAACATGTGCGGGCTGTGGCCCGACTGCAAGCGGCTCTCCTTGGCAGCGATTTTGTGCAGCCTGCGGATGAAAGCGTACAACAGATAGGCGTCAATATCGCGCACCGCCGACTCGGCGGGTCGGCGGCGTAGAGCGCGTGAAACCGCTGCAGCCGTCGCCTCCAGAATCTCGGCCGAGCGACTGACGTCGTGCAATCTGGACCGAGTCAACACCACCACCCGCGCCCAGATCCGCTCGGCCGCGCGGAGGACCTCCGCATCGAGCGGTTGTCCTCTTTCGTCTTTGTCGTTGATCCAGAACGGCGGATCCGAGCGCCCGTGTTCAGGCATGGATGTTCATGCTCTTCCTACCCGACGGCTTCGGCCCAACCAGCGCCGACACTCCACTCCATAGTGACAGAGTCCGCATCTCGGCGAATCCTCACCCAAATCAGCGCGGGTGAGGTTCGCGGCCCGGATCAACTCTTAATTGTAAACGCCACGCCTGTGGCGGTTTTGTCTCGCCAGCATGAGGGCCGCATGCGGCTCACGGCCGGCGACGCGAGGGGCTGGGTATGCAAGAGCATTGCGGGGGCGTTTCCAGTTTCGAGCTAGCGATAGAAGGTGTTGCGACGAGCTTTGGAGCAAGTCCTTCACCGCAAGTGCTTGACCAGCATACCCGTGTGTGCAGCCTCGTATTCCCGCAGGGCCACAGATGCACTGGGGCTGATGGAGGGGCAAGCATGAAGGGCACCGCAGCGACAGAACAAGGCGGGTCCCCATGAAGGGACGGAAACACGGCAAGCCGAGAGGCAAGAGTTGTCGCTGGACCCCGGAGTTGGACGAATTATTGAAATCCGCTTGGGCGCGGGGTGGTTTGCGTGCCGCTCGGCGGGCAATCCGGCAACAGCAGCCCACCTGGTCTTGGTATTCGGTCAAGAAACGGGCGGCCGTGTTGGCTTTGTGCCGCCCAAGAGCGCCCCGCTGGTCGGAAACGGAAGTGAATCACCTGCTTTGGTCCATTGACAGCAACGCTTCGTTAGCATTGATTGCCGAACGACTTGGCCGGACAGTCGCGGGCGTTCGGAAGAAGTTGCGGGATCTGGGGTACACCGCCGAAAGCCTAGGCGGATACAAAGTCAAGGAAGTCGCCGACATGTTCTCGGTTCCCCCTGCCAGGGTTCAATATTGGGTTTCTGAGAAACTGTTGCTCACGAAGGGAGGTCGCATTACCGACAGCTCCCTGTCGAAGTTTCTGGCCGACTATCCGGAGAAGATTCCATTCGAGAGCCTGAGGCTGGACATGCAGAATTGGCTCAAGGAGATGGGTTACCCAGACCGCAAAGGCGAGCCGAAAGCGGCAGCCTTTCGACTGGAGCAGTATGCGTCGGCAGCAGAGAGCCAGTCGGCGAACGAGGGGTAGGGGTTCGGACGGGCCTGGGACCACTCATCGCGGCACCTCTGATTGTAATGAATGAGCCGTTGGTAACGAGGATGGTGAACGATCGCATAGCGCAACACCGCATACCATCCGTCCAACCTCGCCGTGCTGCGCCAAGTCGACTCGCCGAGGCGCAAGAGGCGAGAAAACAGCGATGGGACCCACCGGGGCCCAACACGGGAATCTGGCAGAAGTCGGGGGCATCGGCTTCGCAATTCCCTCGACACCGCCTCATCGAGGGGCTGCCCCGGCTTGGAAACAGAGTCCACCCAGAGTGCGAGAGCTCGCGATTCGAGGGAGTCGGCGACGGCGTTACCAAGGCGTGTCGCTTCCACATTTCCAAGAGCTTGAACGGCGCGAGCCTTCTCCTTTCCGGGATGGGCCAGGCTGCGGGTGGCAAGAACCTCAGACGTCCACTGTTCCAGCGTCGGCCATCTGGCTGGCGGCGCGTGGCGCCAATCGGCCTTCGTCCGCTCCCACGCGGTCCAGGCTTGCTCGGTGCGGAGGTCCTTATATGCGTAGTACATCAGGGCATCGAACCAGCCCTCTGCTCTCGGCTTGGCGAAACAGTTTGCCGTGACCCACTCTTCCAAAGATTTCAAATAGGAAGATGGTCCTCTTGTTCCCGGCTCTGGCTCTCCAAGAACCCGGGGCAGCGCGACTTCAATGCGGACCGTACGATCTCTGGAAGCTGATCAGCAGTTTCAGTAATGGCCCGAACCCACAAAATGATCATGTGCCATTCCGCAAAAGCCGCAGCGCCCTCTGCCAGTTGCTGCCAAGGCACCAGGAGGGCTTCCTGCAGGGCTTTTTGCTTGCTCTCGCGCCGTACGTCGAGAATGAGGCTTGCGGAGTCTCTTTTCGCCATCCACGACTCGTTTCTGGGGGAGGCCGCTCGGACTGTCGGTCAAAGCTTTTTTACTGTACCAACTCCAGAGCTTCTGCGGAAGAGGGAAATCGACCAGCAGCAACCACCGGCCCTAGATTTCAAGTGCTTCTCGACGTGGCAGCCGAAGAGAGCGTTAGGCGCGGTCGCAGTCGCCGGCACAAGGTCACCTCCCGGCGCGTGAGAGAGGACGTCCGATCAGCATACGACCATTCTAGGGCCGCAACCGAGCTGACTCCAAAACTCTCTGTGAACATGAATCGGTGCGGCGGAGAGCTCACGCCGAAGGCGTCGTCAACCAGGAGAACGGAATGTCCGGACCAGCAACGAACTCTAAGAGCGGCGAATACCGGGGGGTCTTGTTCTGGTTGTTGCTGCTCGGCAGTTGGCAGTTTTTGGCATCGCCAGGCAGCAAGAACGGCATCATCGGCGCTCTTGGTGCAGCAGGATTCCTGGTGTACGCGTGGGCGAACCTGGACCGATTGAGATCCCTGGGCCTCGACCATGCTAGCTGGCGGTCAGCCCCCCGCGCGAATTGGGAGCTCGCCGGCGTGGGCGGAATCCTCGCCGGCATCGTGGTCTTCGCGATCGGAACTGCTTCGGGGCAAAATATGAGGCTGGGCGACAACTGGAAATTGATCGCCCTCCAGGTGACGTTGGGGCCCGTGCTGGAGGAGGTCGTGTTCCGCGGTTATCTGTTCGCACTTCTGATGTGGCTGTTGACCAGGGTAGCAACTGACGCTGGACGGAACCGGTTGGCCGTGGTTTTCGCGGCTGTGATCTTTGCTGTGGTTCATCTCGCTCAACCCGGCGTCAGTTGGCTCCAGCTGGCGTGTATCACGTCCACGGGAACGCTCTATGGCTGGATCAGGTGTCGCTCTGGATCGACGGCACCCGCAGCAGTCTCACATGCGGTATACAATCTGGCGCTTTATGCGATCAGCGGTGCCGTGTTGCTCGGCGAGAAGGCCCTGTCCTCGCTATGAACTGTTCGTTGTCGATTCACATTGACAGCATATATATTGACAGTGTAGATTGTCTTTGAGATGATGGAGGTGGCTCTTGATTCCGGCGTTCGACCCCAGCACTGGCGCGTTGCCACCGGGAGATCATCCGGCGACGTTGGAGGAGATCAGGAAGCGGTTCGGTTTCACGCCCCGTCGTCAATGGTTGTTGAAGGGAATCCGCGCCGCTGTCGAGGCTTTTTGGGCGGCCGGCATCCAAGAGATCTACATCGACGGCAGTTTCTGTACGGAGAAACCGGATCCCGGGGATGTCGATGGTTATTGGGTGGAGCCCGACGAAGGCGTCTATGATCGCATCGATCCATACTGGATCGACTTCGACTTGGTTTTGGTTCCGCTCGTGCGGAAGTGGAAGTGGCGAATGTGGGCCGACTATGGGGTTGAGTTCTACATCCATCCGGCAATGCAAGCCAGTCCGGAAATGGGTTTCCCGGAGTTCTTTCGACAAGACCGCGATGGTCAACCTCGCGGCGTGATTCAAGTGGTGAGGACGGCACGACCATGATCAAGAGCGACGCTCAACGAGACCGGACATTGGCTCAGATCGAGGGCTTCCGTCGAGCCCTCGCGAAGGCGGAGCAGGAGAAGCCAGGCAAACGCTCTGCGGCAATCCGCGGAAGCTACGAGGGGATGATCAGACAACTGGAAGACGAACTGCACGAGTACGATCAGGTGAAGTCCGGCGAGTTGACCCTACCCCACGTCGAGCGGCTGGATCAAATCGCGCCGTTCATCGCAAAGGTCCGGATTGCAAAGGGCGTCTCGCAAACCGAATTGGCCCGGCGGCTGGGCGTGAGCAAGCAAGTGATCAGCCGGTATGAGGAGAGCGACTATCAGACGGTCGCGATTGCGCGGCTCCAGGAGATTCTGGATGCGATTGGAATCAAGACAGTGGTCACCCTCAGCGCGTAAACTGTCGGCCCGGGCCGCCAAGGGTAATGGCTGAACCCCGATCAGGCTGCATTCCCATAGCCCGCAATAAATCAACCGAATAGCCCAGTGGGGCGTCCCATTTGTGTGCCGCCATGGCGTGGAGGTGTCTCGATGGCACGAAAAGTAGGTCAGATCGTCCGACGCGGCGGCCCCCGCGGGTGTGACCTAACTCATGGTGTGTTCGGGGCCGTAGCAGTCCCGGGAGGAGGGTACGTGCGTACCGATATACCCCTCTCCTCGAGTACTGTCGAACCGATCTGAACGTTCTCGGCTAGGGTGGAGGTCCAGGGCCAGAGCATTTTCAGATGCTTTTTGCCACAATAGGTGGGTTATGGCCGCAACTTCTGGCACCGATCGGGCCGCGCCTCCCGAACGCTGGTCTTCCGTAGAGGAGATCTGCGAGCACCTCGGCGTTTCCCGGGACACCGTTTATCGATGGATTGCCGACAGGGGAATGCCGGCCCATCGCATTGGGCGGCTCTGGAAATTCAAGCTGTCCGAAGTGGACGCCTGGGCGCGGACGAAGCCGGAGAGCGCATAGATGTCTTCTACCGTACTCGCACCTGGCGCCCGTGTGGAGATCCGTTCGGCGGAGTGGATTGTCCGCCGCGTTGACGCCACCTCCACCGGCGGCTACTCACTTCTAGTCACCGGCGTCTCCGAAATCGTCCGGGACAAGGAAGCGCGGTTCCTCACAGAGATCGAAGGCAAAGGGATCAAGGTCCTCGATCCGGCCGAGACCGCTTTGGTTCCCGATGACTCCCCTCAGTTCCGCAAAGCCAAGCTTTACCTGGAAAGCCTCCTGCGCCAGTCGCCGCCAACGGATACGGACCTGTGGATCGGCTACCGCGCAGCAGTAGATGACCTGCCTTTCCAACTCGACCCAGCTCTTCAGGCCCTCGACCAACCGCGGCAACGTATCCTCATGGCGGATTCGACCGGCCTCGGCAAAACAGTCGAAGTCGGTATCCTGCTGAGCGAACTCATTAAGCGCGGGCGCGGCAAGCGCATTCTGGTAGTCACGGTGAAAAGCATGATGACCCAGTTCCAGAAGGAGATGTGGTCGCGCTTCACCATCCCGTTGGTGCGCCTCGATTCGGTCGGCATCGACCGCATCCGCACCCGCATTCCCGCCAATGCCAACCCGTTCCACTATTACGACCGCGCCATCATTTCCATCGACACCCTGAAGGCCAGCACCGACTACCGCGTCCATCTCGAAAACTGCCGCTGGGACGTGATCGTGATCGACGAGGCGCACAACGTGGCGGTTCGCGGCAGCGGCCGTTCCCTGCGCGCCAAACTCGCCGAACTGCTCTCCCGCCAATCCGACACCCTGATCATGACCTCCGCGACGCCGCACGACGGCAAGCCTGCGTCATTCGCGAGCCTCATGAACATGCTGAACCCCACGGCGATTGCGAACCCGAACGACTACGGCAAGGACGACATCAAGGGCCTGTTCGTGCGCCGGTTCAAGAAGGATATTCAGGACCAGATCGCCGGGGGCATGAAGGAGCGGCGCGTACTGAAGCTCTCGCGCGATGCCTCGCCCCAAGAAGAGCGGGCCTACGAGCTCCTGGCCGGACTGAGTTTCCGCAGCCTGGACCGCGCGTAGCGCACCGGCCAGCTTCTGTTCCGCACCGTCCTGGAGAAAGCCCTGTTCTCCAGTCCGGCGGCTTGTCTGCAAACCGCCAACGCCCGCCTGAAGAAGCTGGAAGCCGACCCTTCGCCGGAAGCCGCGCACGATCGCGCGGCGCTTCAGGAACTGGTGACGGCGGTCGAAGCCATCACGCCCGCCGATTTCACCAAATACCAGAAGCTGCTCGAAGAACTCCGCCACGGGGGCAAGCTGGAGTGGAACCCGGATGACCCCGCCGACCGACTGGTGCTTTTCAGCGAGCGCATCGAGACCGTCCGGTTCTTGCGAGACAATCTCGCGCAGGATCTGAAGCTCAAAGCCGGCCAGGTCGAGGTGCTGTACGGCGGCTCGGGACAGGACGACATCGACCTTCAGCAGATCGTGGATGACTTCGGCCGCGACCGCGCCCCGGTGCGTATGCTGGTGGCCAGCGATATCGCGTCGGAAGGCATCAACCTGCACTTCCTTTCGCACAAATTGGCCCACTTCGATATCCCCTGGTCGCTGATGGTCTTTCAGCAGCGCAACGGGCGCATCGATCGCTACGGCCAGGAACGCCAGCCCGTCATCGCGTACTTCTGCACCATCCCGGCAAACGTGCGCGTGCGCGGCGATCTGCACATCCTGGAGCTGCTCATCGAGAAGGACACGCAAGCGGCCAAGAATATCGGCGACCCCTCGGCATTCCTGGGTGTTTACGACGAGCAGGAAGAGGAACTCGTCATCGGCCGCGCCATCGAGGAGCGAACATCGCCCGCCGATTTCGAACGCACCCTGGAACAGAACGCCGGCGACGACCTTCTAGCGGCGCTCTTCGGTGATGAGCCCGTCCCCAATGGCTCCGCGGCCCGCAGCCGCACCCGGACACCCGTCTCACTCTATGGGAGCGACCTCGAATACGTTCGAACGGGCCTCGAATCCCTCCGCCCCAAGCTGGACGTGCAGGCCGAAACCGATCCGTCACGGCAGATGATCAGCCTCACCATCAATGAGGACCTCCGCCGGGTTTTCCGCTTTTTACCGCGCGAAGTCGTGCCGGAAGACAGCCGCCTGCACCTCACCGCCGACCGCATGCTGGTGAAGAAGGCAATCAAGGACAACCGTGCCCAGGAACAGACCTGGCCGGACGTCCATCTGCTCTGGGATCTTCACCCCGTGGTGGAGTGGCTGAACTTCAAGCTGATGGTCAGTTTCCGCCGCCACGAGGCACCCGTGGTGACCCTGCCCGTGCTCGAGCGCGGCGAGCTTCTGTACCTGATCCAGGGCGAAATCCCCAACTGTAAGGCGCAGCCGGTAGTCCACGAATGGTGCGCCGTCCGGTTCCGGGGCGGCACGCTCGGCGGGATCCTGCCGTTGGCCGATTTCCTGAAGAAGACCGAGTTCGGCTCGCGCGCCTGGCCCAATCCCGGCTACGAGCCGAACTTGATTCCACTCCGCAGCCTCCTGCCGGAGGCCATCGGCGAAGCGCGCCGCTGGCTCTCGCAACGTCGCACCGAATACGAACGGCAGATGAAGCCCCGGCTCGCCACGGAACTGCAGAAGCTCGACCGTCTGCGGGGCCGCCAGCGGGAACAACTGGAACTCGACTTCCGTGACCCTGCGCCCGCCTTCCGTGAAACCCAGCTCCGCAAGAAAGAAGAGAAGGCCCGCCAGATCGACCGCACCTTCCACGAATACGAGGAATGGGTGCGCGATTCCATGACGACCGAGGACCAGCCCTACATTCGGGTGGCCGCCGTGTTCCTGGGGGGGTGAACGATGACGCTCACCGGCATCGCCAACGAAAACGAGTTCTACACCGAGCACTACGTTCACTCAATCCTGGAAGGCGACCTGCGCGAGCTGTTTTCCAAGTGGTCGGCACTCCCCGAGCCGCCCTACGAAGCGATCAAGAAGCTGCGCGGCCCCAATGACCAGATGACGCGGGAACTCGTACGCTCATCCGGCGCCGCCGCTCGCCTGGAGTGCCGCCGCCCCTGGTTTGCGCGCTTCTTCGAGGCTCTCGGCTACCAGCTCGCCGCGAAAACGCGGGAACTCGAAGGCGGCGTCCACATCCCGCTTGCCGGCGAGATCACGCGCCGCTCCGGCGAGCCTGAACTCTGGATCCTGGAAACGCTCGAACCCAACTCCGAACCGGCCGACCCGCTCACGCTGCCGTTCCTACCCGAGCAGGTCACGGGCGACATCCCCGATTCCAGCCGCTTGCCAGCCGCGGATCTGGAAACCGTTATCACGAAATACGTGTTCGCCGCCTCCGAGCCGCCGCGCTGGGTGCTGCTGTTCAACACCGGCCAGGTCCTCCTGCTGGACCGCAACAAGTGGGCGCAGAAGCGTATGCTGCGTTTTGACATCGGCGCGATCCTCGCGAACCGGGACGACGGCCCACGGCGAGCCATCGCCGCGCTGCTGCACCACGACAGCGTCACGCCCGCCGAAGGCGCCTGCCTGCTCGATGCGCTCGGCGAGAACTCCCACAAGCACGCTTTTTCCGTTTCACAGGACCTGAAATACAGCGCCCGCGAAGCCGTGGAACTGCTCGGCAACGAAGTGGTCTGGTACCTTCGCGAAACCCACCAGGGCATACTGAAGGAGATCGAGGCCAACGACCTCACCCGGGAGTGTCTGCGCTACCTGTACCGCCTGCTGTTCCTCTTCTTCGTGGAGGCACGCCCGGAACTGGGCTACGCGCCCACGAAAAGCGAGGAATACCGGACCGGCTACAGCCTGGAATCGCTCCGCGACGTGGTGGAGCAGGGCGACCTCAGCACCGAGGAGAGCCGCAACGGCTACTACCTCCACGACTCCATCACGACGCTGTTCGACCTGGTCTGGAACGGCGTCCACGAGAAGGATACGCAGCTTGACGTCCTGGCGCAGACCAGCGACATCCACGTCTTCCGGATGAAGCCGCTCCAGGGCGACGTCTTCAATCCCGCATTCACACCGCTCCTCACGCGCATGAAGTTCCGCAACTCGGTCCTGCAGCGCGTTCTGGAGTTGCTCTCGCTGAGCCGGCCCGTAGGCGGGCGCAGCCGCGGCCGCATCAGCTACCGCGAACTCGGCATCAACCAGCTCGGCGCGGTTTACGAAGGCCTGCTTTCCTACACCGGCTTCTTCGTGCGGGAAAAGGACGGACTCTACGAGGTGAAGAAGGCCGGCGAGACCGCCGACCCGCTCAAACAGGCGTACTTCGTTCGCGTCGCCGACCTGGCGCAGTACGACGCCAAAGAGGAAGTCGTCTATGACGACCAGGGACGGCCCAAATGGTATCCGCAGGGGACGTTCATCTACCGCCTGGCCGGGCGCAACCGCCAGAAAAGCGCGTCCTACTACACGCCTGATGTCCTTACCGAGTGCGTGGTGAAGTACGCCCTTAAGGAACTGCTGAAGGACAGGACCGCCGACCAGATTCTGGACCTCACCATCTGCGAGCCCGCCTTGGGTAGCGGTGCGTTCTTGAACGAGGCACTGAATCAGCTTGCAGACGCCTACCTCGACCGTAAGCGCAAGGAGAGCCACCGCGATATCCAGCATGCCGAGATCGAGAGAGAAAAGCAGAAGGTAAAGGCCTGGATGGCTGACAACCGAGTCTTCGGCATGGACCTGAACCCGGTTGCGGTGGAACTGGCCCAGATCTCGCTGTGGCTGAACACCATCTATGAGGGCCACACCATCCCCTGGTTCGGCGCGCAGCTTGCGGTGGGCAACAGCCTGATCGGGGCACGCCGGCAGGTATTCACGCACGAGCAGATTGTGGGCCGCGAGCGGGCATGGCTCGACGCCGTTCCGGAGCGAGTGAAGCCCGGCGATGCCCGGCCGGAGGGTGCCGTGTACCACTGGCTCCTGCCCGATTCGGGCATGGCGAACTACACCGACCGCGCCGTGAAACAAATGACCGGCGATGCCACGAAGCGCATCGGCCAGTGGCGGCGGGAGGTTTCGGCGCGCTTCACCGAGGGCGAGGCGAAGGCCCTGGAGCGCCTCTCCGCCGCCGCGGACAATCTCTGGAAAAAGCACGCCGATGACCTACGTTCCATCCGCGCACGAACCGCGCCGGCATTTCCGATTTTCGGCCAAGAAGACAATCCCGCCTTTCGTTCGCGCGGGGAGGCGTCCAACACCCAGCGGCGCAATGAGGTCTGGCGCGGAATTCTCCATCCCCGCCCGTGGTCCAGCCCCTACGAGCGGCTCAAGCTGGCCATGGATTACTGGTGCGCACTGTGGTTCTGGCCGATTGAGAAACCGGACCTGTTGCCGACGAGGGACCAGTTTCTGTTCGAACTGTCGGCCATCTTGGAAGGAACCGTTCGAGGTGCTGAGTTGATGCGCCCGGAGCAGGGTGCGCTCTTCCACGACGGCAGTCCGCACCAGCAGCAGCTCGAAGTTCTGGAAGACCACGGGCAGGTGGATCTGGAAGCGCTGGTAGAGCGGAGCGAACGTCTAAGGTTGGTCCGCGAGGTGTCTGAGCGACGTCGCTTCCTGCACTGGGAATTGGAATTCGCGGACGTATTCTCTGAGCGAGGTGGGTTCGACTTGATGTTGGGGAATCCGCCATGGATCAAGGTGGAGTGGAAGGAAGGCGACGTAATGGGCGACTTCGTTCCGGCTTTCGTTCTCCACGACTATTCGTCACCGCAACTCGACGCCATGCGCGCGGAAGCTGTGCGACTGAACCCGGATCTTTCGGCTGCCTATCTCGCAGAGTTTGTTGAAACCGCCGCTACGCAGCGTTTTCTGAATGCCCGCCAGAATTACCCCCTGCTGCTGGCGACAAAAGCCAATTCATACAAGTGTTTTGTCGTCGCTGCGTGGCACGCCGCCAATCCTCATGGTTGCCAGGGCTTCCTTCACCCCGAGGGAGTTTACGAAGAACCGGACGCCGCTAATCTCAGACAGGTCCTGTACCCGCGTTTGCGCTTTCATTTTCAGTTTCAGAACGAGAAGCGCCTGTTCAGCGAGGTTCACCACGAGACGCTCTTCAGTGTCAATATCTTCGGCCCCGAGCGTCGGCCGGTCC
>Ga0116223_10004168_pt1 | contig 12603 bp, 10 predicted proteins | sample Sb_taG_3_FD_90092 | JGI IMG/M metagenome (GOLD analysis project Ga0116223, IMG submission 90092) | Peat soil microbial communities from Weissenstadt, Germany - Sb_50d_a_PC metaG | ecosystem: Environmental > Terrestrial > Soil > Wetlands > Peat | place: Germany: Weissenstadt | collected 2010-09-21 | reverse complement strand
CGCCGCTACCCGCACGGCGATATGCTGGCCAACGCGGTTGGCTACGTGGGTGAAGTAAGCGCGGAGCAGGTGGAGGCTTCCGATTCCAGCCTGAAACCCGGCGACATCGTCGGCAAAACAGGCCTTGAACGCCAATACAACGAAACCGTGATGGGGACGGACGGCCTGCAGCGGGTGATCGTCAACAGCATTGGTAAAGAAGTAGGCCGCCTCGAACAGAAGGACGCCATTCCGGGCAAACCGATTCAACTGACCATCGACTACGATCTGCAAAACATTGCGGATACTTACATGGCCGACAAAGAAGGCGCCGTCGTCGCCATGGACCCGCGCACCGGGGAAATCCTGGCGATGGTCAGCCGGCCCACCTTCGATCCCAACGATTTCGCGATCCGCATTCCCACGGCGGAATGGCAATCTCTCAATACCGATCCCCGGACTCCCTTGCTGAATCGCGCTATTCAGGGACAACTTGCCCCCGGGTCGGTCTTCAAGATTGTCATGGCCACGGCGATGCTTGAGTCCAAGGACGTCCCTGCGAATTTCACCGCGTTTTGTCCGGGACACGCTGATTTTTACGGACGAACCTTTCACTGCTGGCGGCCGGCGGGGCATGGCATCGTCAATCTCCACACGGCCATCGTGCAATCCTGCGACGTTTTCTTCTATACCCTTGGGCAGCGGCTTGGAATTGACGAGATTCACAAGTACGGCGCCGCCCTGGGCCTGGGCCGGCGCACTGGCGTCGACTTGCCGGGAGAGGAAGCCGGTCTCATGCCTTCGGAAGAATGGGTCCAGCGGGTCTTCCACCATAAGTGGTACGCGGGTGAAACGATTTCTGTGGCCATCGGACAGGGCGCCGTTACGGTCACTCCGATTCAACTCGCGCGCACGATCGGCGCCGTGGCTAGTGGCGGCGACTTGCCCCAGCCGCACCTGCTGAAGAATCTCTCCGCGAAGATGGATCGCTTTCCACTAGCCGAGGACACGGTCGAACAGGTCACGCAGGGAATGTATGGCGTCATTAATGAGGGTGGTACGGGATCGACCTTGAAACTTCAGAATATCGAGTTCTCCGGCAAGTCAGGGACCGCCCAATTGATGAGCTACGGTGCGGGAAGCAAGATGGGAAAGAAAGGGAAGGAAACCAACGGGTGGTTCGTGGGCTATGCGCCGCGGCGTAGTCCGGAGATTGTGGTTGCGGCGGTCATCCAGGGCAGCAGCGAGCACGGGGGAACGACGGCAGGGCCCGTCGTGCGCGATATCGTCAAGGCGTATTACGACAAGAAGAGCGGAATAAAAGTTCAGGAGTACACGGCGAAGGAAGGGCGGCCCAAGGTACTGCCGACCTCCGTGGACGATCCTTCTCTGGATCCGGATCCGCCCAGCCGATAAAATTTTATGCAGAAGGGCACAAGCATTCGCGACTATGACTGGTGGCTGCTGGCGACGGCGTTCGCCATCTGCGGTGTAGGCGTGCTCGAAATCTGGTCCGCGACGCACGCGAGCCACCTCGCTGGCATGCACACGCACCAGATGGAATGGGTCGGCCTGGGTTTCGTCCTGATGCTCCTGTTGTCCCGCGTGGACTACCACACGATCATGGATCAGGCTCCCGTCTTGTATTTGATCGCGATCATCGCGTTGATTGCGGTTCTGGCCATGGGACACACGCGCTTTGGGGCCAGGCGCTGGCTGCCGATCCTGGGCGGTCTTTTGCAGGTGTCAGAACTGGTGAAGTTGATTATAATAGTTGTGCTGGCGCGCTTCTTTTCGGAGGTGCGTACGGAGCAGCTCAGCCTGGGGGATTTGATCAAGGCTGCCGCTCTGATGGGTTTGCCGCTGGCGCTGATCATGTTGCAGCCGGACCTGGGGACAGCGCTGGTGCTCGTGCCGCTCGCGGCAGTAGGGGCTTACCTGGCAGGCTTACAATGGAAACATTCCCTGGCCATTGTTACGCTGGCTGCGATCATGGTGCCGGTGGGTTATCATTTTCTTAAGCCCTACCAGAGAGAACGTGTTACAACATTCCTGCGGCCGGAAGAGGATCCCAAGGGCGCAGGGTATCAGATCCTGCAATCGAAGATCGCCGTGGGTTCCGGCGGATTTTGGGGCAAGGGGCTTGGCAACGGGAGCCAGAATCAATTAGGCTTCGTGCCGGTCCGATATTCGGATTTCATCCTCGCGGCGCTCGCGGAAGAAGTCGGATTTGTGGGAGTTTTCGTCGCGCTGCTTTTGTATATGTTCCTGCTGTTGCGTCTGGTGCAGAACGCCCAGCGCGCGCACGATCGAGCGGGCATGTTTCTGATCATGGGCGTGACGGCAGTGTTAGGTTTCCATGTCCTGGTGAATGTGGCCATGGTGATTGGATTTATGCCGGTCACCGGAATTCCGCTGCCGTTGATGAGTTATGGCGGCTCGGCCACATTGTTCGTGTTTTTGGCTTTAGGGCTGGTGATGAACGTCCGTATCCGGCGTTTCGTCAACTAAGCCGGTAGAATTGCTTTCCGGCCCGCGCCGCGCTGTGAATCAAGTGGACGGCCCGCCGGCGAGAAACAAAAATTTTGGAGCGAGGCAAGTGCCCAGAGGAAGAGCAAATTCAATCTTCACTTCCCCGGCTGTCCCGTCCGCCATGGCGGACGGGACCGAGCGCACCCTTTTTCTTGCGGGCTCTAATTTGAGCCCGCGACCGATGCGCCAGGCCGGAGTGCGGCCATGCCCTCCGAGGAGTTTTCATGTCGAAGGAGCTAGTGATCTCCGCGACCCCGCACGAAACGCGGGTCGCGATTATGGAAGATGGACAGCTTTGTGAAATTTACATCGAACGCGAAAAAGAATTTGCTTTAGTCGGAAGTCTTTACAAAGGCCGCGTCACCAGAGTTCTTCCGGGCATGCAGTCGGCCTTCGTTGATATCGGCCTCGATAGCGACGCCTTCCTGTACGTCAGCGATTTTCTGGAACATCTCGAGGAGTACGACCACGTTGCGCCGGTCGAGCCCAAGTTCCGCAGGCCGGAGCCGGCCAAGAGCAGCGAAGTGTATCCGCCGTCGACGACCAACGGCGGCGTCGTTGCACCCCCGGTCCATGTCCCTGAACCGATAGCGGAAGCCGCGCCCGTTGAGCCTGCAGAGGCTTTTGAGGCTGCTCCCGCCATCACGCCTCTTGAAGGCGAGACGTTCCAGGTTGCTGCCGCTGGCCAGCAGACTGCCTCTGAAAGCGGCGCTCCGCCTTCGGCCCCGATGCAGCGCACCCAGCATCCACCCTTCCCACAAAGAAATGACCGCGGGCGCGGCGGCTTTGGCAATCGCGGCGGACAGGGCGGACGCAACCGGCGCTGGGGACGCCCCGACCAGGGACGCGGCGGACGCGATCGCCGGCCCGGGCGCGATCTGCCGCCGTCCAAATACGCCTCGCCTTCGGATTCGAGGCCGCCGCGCGAGTCTCAGCCTTATGAACCGGCTGCCGCGGATTTCGAGCCCATCATTCTGCCGGGCGAGTCGCTCTCAAAATTCAAAGATCGCGTTCCGTCCGCATCTGCGGCGCCTCCGGCCGAGCATTCTTCATTCGGCGCCTGTACTTCCGCCGCGCCGCCCGCGCCGCGGACGTTCACGGACGAGGAATTGTCCGCGGGATTGCCGGGCGCGCTGTTTGCGACTCCGCCGGCCGCGGTTCCTGAAGAACACGAAACCCATGTGGCGGATCTGAGAGCCGAGGCGCCCGCCAGCGTGCCGGAATATGCCGATGCTTCACCGGACGCGAAACGGGAAATCGCTCGCGACCTCGACAGTCTCGATCCCAGAACGGGCCCGGCGGCGATCACGGACGCGCAGGCCCCGAATAGCTCAGGCCTTTCCGAGGAAGATGTAAGCTCGCTTGCCGAACAGCTCGCCGAGGCCAAGCACGAAGAAGCGCAGGCCGATGCCGAAGAGCGGTCCGAAGCAGTTGAGGCCGTGGCCGAATCGTACGTAGAGCCCGCCGAACTCGAAGAGTTGCAGGAAGCGCTGGACACCGATCAGGAAAGTGAAAGAGAAGATGATCAGGACGCTGAGCAGGAAAACGACCAGGAAGACGATCACGAGAACGCGGCGGCGGAAGCTGACGCCATCGCCGACGAAATGCATGACGAAGCGCTGGCGGCGGAAGCGGCTCCAGGACTCGGGGCAGAACACTTAGCAGAACACGAAGAAGGGCGCGGAGAAGAGCACGGGGGAGAACACGCTGGGGAGCACGCCGGGGCTGACGGCGAAGTTCACGAAGAATTTCACGAGGCCGCGGAAGCGCCGCATGCGGCTGAGGGACAGCCGCCCACGAGCGCGCGCATTTCCGAACAGCCGCGCGCACGCTTCCAACGCCCCATGCGCCGGGGAAACCGCCCGCAGCGCGGAGGCCGCCGCCCCGGACGCCCTCACCAGCCGGTGCAGCACGGCCACCCGAGGCACGAACAGCATCGCCGCCCGCAGCTCATTTCCGAAATGCTGAAGGCCGGCGAGGAAATAATTGTACAGATTGCAAAAGAACCGCTTGGTAAAAAAGGAGCGCGCATCACCAGCCACGTCGCGCTGCCCGGCCGCTTTCTCGTCTACATGCCCACGGTCGATCACATCGGCGTGTCGCGGCGCATCGGCTCGGCGGAAGACCGCTCGCGCCTGCGGCGCCTCGTGACCGAAGCCAAGGGAACGTTTCCCGGCGGCTTCATCGTGCGCACGGCTGCGTCCGGAGCGAGCGACGAGGAAATTCGCACCGACGTCGAATTCCTCGGCCGCACCTGGGACACGATTCGCGCCACTTCCGAGCAGCGCCGCGCGCCCGCCTTGCTCCACCGCGACCTGAATCTCGTCCAGCGCATCCTCCGCGACTATCTGAGCGACGATTACGTCGCCATCTGGCTCGACAACGAAGAGGAATTCACCAAGGTCGTCGAATTCGTGGGCCGCTTCCAGCCGAAGCTCGTCCCGCGCGTGAAGCTGTACACCAAAGACGCGCCGATCTTCGAGGAATTCGGCATCCAGCAGGAGCTGGATAAGGCGCTGCGCCCCAAAGTGTGGCTCAAGTCCGGCGGCTACATCGTCATCAACCACACCGAAGCGCTCGTGGCGATCGACGTCAACACCGGCAAATACGTGGGCCGCGGCTCGACGCGCCTCGAGGACACCATCGTCAAAACCAACCTCGAAGCCGTGAAGGAAATCGTGCGGCAAATCCGCCTGCGCGACCTCGGCGGCATCATCGTGTGCGATCTCATCGACATGGAAGAGCGCCGCAACCGCGAAAAAGTCCTGGCCGCTCTCGATCAGGCCTTGCAGCAGGACCGCGCGCCCTCGAAGGCCCTCCCGTTCAACGAATTCGGCCTGGTGTGCATCACGCGCAAACGCACCAAGCAAGCCCTGGAACGCGTCCTGTGCCAGCCCTGCCCGTACTGCACCGGCTCCGGCATGGTCAAGTCCATCCCCACGATCTGCTACGAGATTCAAACCGAAGCGAAAAAAATGGCCGCCGACCTGGACGCGCAAAACGTCACCCTGCGCGTCAACCCGGAAATCGCCAAGGCCCTGAAGACGCGCGAGTCCTCCCTGATCGAGGATCTCGAACACGCCACGCGCAAGACCATCATCATCCAGTCGGACCCGACGCTACATTGGGAGCAGTACGATATTTATTGATTTGTTAGATCAATGCCATCCCCTACGCTCTGCGAGATACAGTGTGGGGGGATGCTTCTGCGCTGTAGCACCGTTCACAATTACTGGGCACGACTCCTACAATTGAGCAAATGAAGCGAAAATGTTTTCGATTTCTAGAAATGGGGACGGTAAGCCTGCGGACGCCTCCCTAAGGTAAGCAATTTTGAATCTTCCAAAGTCTAAATTGGCGTGCCGCCCGGAACAAAAAATGTTCAGGATGGGCCGTCCCGGCATCAATTTTTTCCAATTTCCATCCAGCAAGCTCGCCTCAAGCTGGTTGAACGTCTGTGTCGTAAAATCCTTGATTGCCTTATCTTGAAGCAATGTCGTAAGACGTTTATCTTCACTTCTGGCAGCATCAGTCAGCAACACAATCAGTTCATCAAGCGATTTACCGTGGCTGCCACTCGGAAGTATGCTCACATTCCCTGCGACCTCTCTAAATTGCGCTGACACAATCAGCGCCGCCGCATGGGAGAGTCGGGATCGTGCTATTTCGAGAAGACGTGCATTAATTTGCGCTGGATCACGCAACCATGATCCCTCGGACTCAATCGGCTTGAAAACTCGCGCGATGACGTTTTCGTCGAGGAAGTAGTTCTCCAAATGGTACCGTTCAAGTACTTTTACCCGGCCGGGCGCTGAATGTTCCAACCTTTGTATATCACTTGTTGATGGAACTGCATCTCGATCGCATAGCATGAAGAATTGAACACCCCAAATAGTTTTTTCTAAGACACGCTCTTGAACTAACCCGAAACTCTGGATTAGGCCTTTCCCGCCACTCGGCACAAGAACCAAATTGGGAAATTTATTCGTGAGGATCGCTCCGTAAGTCTGCTTATCTAGGCTGCCCTGCTCACCTTCAATTAGAACAATCCTTTTTCCAAGCGACACAATGCCAATTGACTGACCGAGTAGCTTTAGCGCTTGATGGGTGTCGTCATTCTCGCGAACCATTATTGCTTGATTTGAAGCATCGCTCCTCGGTGGTGAAATAAAGACGACCGAGTAGTCCAGGGAGGCGGAAATAATTTCGGCAGAATGCGTACAGAAGATGAACTGATTTCGTACCCCAATCCCCAGAAGGGTTTGCAGGAGTTTGTAGCTTAGTTCAGGATGTAAATGCAATTCCGGTTCATCAAAAAACACGATGCAGTCACTCGGATTCCGCAAAAGAAAGTCAAATGCTACATTCACGACCTCACGCTCACCCGAGCTAAGGGACGTTATCGGAAACTCCCGGCCATGCTCGTCCTTGTAGAATAGTTGCTGCTTGACTGCTTCAGGATCGACCAATGATTTGGGTGCCAGCAGCTGAGAGAATATTCGTTTAAACGGTTCGAGAGGATCGGGAAATGCTGAGGGATCTATTTGGATCGTGCCGTGCTTTGAATCAAGTTGGCGTAAAGTGGACGACTCCCGAATAAGTTGTTCTACTTTCAGCGCTATCGCTTCTCTACGACTTCTCACCTTTCTAAATATGGAATGGACGGTATCCGTGAAACGATTGGAGAGGGCGTTAAACCCGAAATTCCAACCAATCATTTCTTCGAATGGGTCGGCCATATCCCATGTGAATGCGAAGGGCTGTATCTGCGTGATCGACCGATTGCTTTCGAAATTAAGGATGCTACTTACTTGGCCAGCACGACGGCGATTCTGTTGAAGATGCTGTCGAAACTTTTGTGCGTCTTCTGCGACCCTGGTATCCAGAGCGGATTTACCCCACGCGACTCGCTCTTCCTCGCAGGTTGCTTCAATCGCCACCCATTGATTTGAATTCGAAGGGAGGTTTTGGAAGAAACTCAACAGCCACTGAATTAGACGGGACTTGCCAACTCCGTTAGGTCCGGCAAACACAACGACGTCTGACAAGTTCTCGACCGCCAATGTCTTTATCGGCTCAATGTTATTGGCACGGATGGATATGATCCGCATTGTTCCTCTCAAAGTTGGGAGTCGCTACGCTCATTCCTAAGCGAGTCAGTCCTCTGGCGGGTGGCGAGGCCATTGTTTTTGAATTTGTGGGTCCCCATCCTTGACGATTTTCAGGGATGAGGCTATTCGGCCCGTTGTCGCTCTTCCATTGGATTCTGTTCGATCCATTGATGCACTTCTACACCCCCCCTTCAAAAGCCCTAGGTAGCGTCGGGGCCGTCCAGCCGATGCGAAGTATAACACAAGTAGTGATAGGAATTATTGAGTACACTCTGAAGCATTTCCGGTGTATAAACGCAGGCGAGCCTCGTCTATGTACTGGTTCATTCTTCAATCCATTAAGTCTATCCGTCGTGCTAGGCGCCGTATCTTCGGAGGAGCACCCCCTTGGTGGTGGGACGATTTGCTTTCCCTCAGCGAATACATCAATTTCTTAAACCTTATCCCAACGTTTGGGGCAATTACGTTCGCGCCCAATCATTTTTTTCGGAAGCTTCCTGCAATCCTCAAAGGGAAATCTGATTTGTTCCTAGATCCAATTAAGTATGCGACAACATGGAGCAGTCTGATCGTCTGCATCTTGCTGCTTACTCCTTACTCAACATATGGCGTAACAAAATACCAGGTCCTTGCATGCCTCGTGGGCGCCGCGCTAATTTCCCCATTCCTGCTTTCTCTCGGGGTGGGCATTGCGCTTGGGGTGCTTCGTTCGTTCTTTTCCTCACTATTAGGGGCCTTTCTATCGGATAGTTGGTTCACGCGGGTTTGGGACCAACCGCTATATAAAATCGCGCTCGAACCCCAGACCTACAGGAGGTTGATGTGGGGAATCTATTTCTGGGCGTTAATATACTTCATCACTTTCTTGATTCCCGCCGGCGCCGTCGTGGTTGCTGTAGCTGCGGCAAGCATTGAGGCCACTAATTCGCTCGGTCTCTCGGGCCCGCTAGTACTATTACCGACGGTCATTATTGCACAGTACGTGGTCGTCCGACCGTACGCGTCAATACTCGCAAACTCAATGAAAATTCCCACAAAGGCCGCTTATGAATGGCGGCTCGAGCGCCTTGACTCGCTCTTGGATCGATATCTGGTGGCTCGATCTGCGTACGCGTATCCCGTTAGTCAGAAGAGCGGGAAGGTTGTGTCGGTAGATGAGGCGGGTTCTGACCTTCTTGGAGAGTGGACCCGGGTTCGAGCGCAAATACTGGCCCAGCAGAGAATCGCTCGGCGTTTGGGCGACATTTGGCTTACGAGACTAAACGACGAACGCCCAGAAAGCTTCGCATCTATCGTAAGCGTGCAAGCGGCGCTGGACAAGCTGTCTCGTCCAAGTCTCACGCAAGATTTGGAAGCAATCGCCAACAGGAAGTTACTGGATTGACTAATCGTTATGTAGCAGGGAGATGAAGGCGGTGGCAGAGCCTTTGAGCGGTTTTGAACTTCCGGGTGGCGCACCCTTGCGTTGTTGAAGGGTGCGGGTTTTCTGATCCTCGATTTTCCCTTTCCCGCGGGCCGGTAGCGTAAACCACAGTCCGGAAGCTTTTCGATTGATCTTGGTTTGTGCAGTCCATGTAGCCGGAACGAAACCCCACAGACTTCACAGGCTGCGGAAAAAGTCAAAGCGCTGTCATTCTGAGCGAAGCGAAGAATCTCTCCTTGTTTGTTTTCTTATGCTTAAATCGAAGAGAGATTCTTCGCTTCGCTCAGAATGACAAGACAAGACATTTTTTCCGCAGGCTGTGAAGTCTGTGCTACCAAGACCCGCAGACGGGTGGCTTGCCTTTTGATTTGAACTTCGGAGTGCGCAATCCTTGGGGGTCTTCGAGGGCGGGGCATTGCTGAAAGCGCAGAGCGTTGACGCGATTGTGCGCGCTGTGGCAAGGACCGTGGCAGAGGGATTCTTCGCTTCGCTCAGAATGACACCCGGTTGGGGCTGTAGCGATAGACCATTGAAAGTCCTGCGGGCGCCACCGCAGCTTGGTGTCATTCTGAGCGAAGCGAAGAATCTCTCCGTGGTTTTGCGTTGGGCGTGGGCGACTGTAGTTCCGCAGCCAGGTCCCGCCAGTGCGGATTGAAAGACTCGATCAAGGCAATCTTCCTCGCACGTAACCATCCCATGAGTTGTTTCTCCCGCGCAATGGCGATACGGATGTCTCCGAAGGCCTCGAAATACACGAGCTCAGTCACGCGGTAGCGAGCGGTAAAGCCCGGGACGCGCATCTCTTTGTGTTCCCTGACGCGGCGCAGGAGATCGCCCGTCACGCCGATGTAGAGAACGCGCGATGCGCTCGCCATGATGTACACATGGCAGGATTTCATCGGAGAAACCTTCGCACGCGATTGTACGCGCTGCGGCATGGACCGTGACAGAGGGATTCTTCGCTTCGCTCAGAATGACAACCAGTTGGGGCTGTATCAAATACACCCTGATCGGATAGTGTCAGCAACACTCTGTTGGCGGGTAGGCTAGCCTTTGAACGACTTTGAACTTACGGGTGGCGCACCCTTGCGTTGTTGAAGGGTGCGGGTTTTCTGATCTTCTATTTTCCCCTTCCCGCTGGACGGTAGGGCGGGTGGCCCACCCTTGTTTGTTGTAGAATGCGGTTCCGGTGCCCCCAATACGAAACTTAAGTCGGGAGCTCATGGAGGAAATATGCGTGCGCTCAGAATATTTTGCGTAGCAGCTGCGGTGCTATTTGGTGTCGTCATCGTGGACAGGGCCCAGCAACGTGAAACGTCGGACGCGGAGTACACGGCTCAGGCGCTCTCCGCGGGTCCGAAGGGAGTCACCGATGGAGCGGCTATCGTTCGCGTAGGGAAAGATGGAAGCATGCGTACGCTTCGCGCCGGAAAGAATGGGTTCACCTGCCTGGTCATGGGCACGGACCGGATGTGCAACGACGCGAACAGCATGGAATTCATTCACGCAATGATGAATCACACGCAGCCGCCGAATAAAGTGGGACTCTCCTACATGCTGGTGGGTGATAAGGGCGCGAGCAACACAGACCCCGCTGCCACGGGCAAGACTGCCACGAACCATTGGGTGGTGACGGGCCCTCACATCATGCTTTTCGGTCCTGCGGCGAAAACCCTCGGCTACTCGGAGGCCCCCGACGCCGATCCCAGCAAACCGTACATGATGTGGGCCGGCACTCCGTATGAGCACGCGATGATTCCTGTCGCCGCTCAAAAATAACGATGGCGCGGGCGGGTGGCCCACCCTTGTTTTGAATTTGGGGTGGCCCATCCTTGACGATTTTCAAGGGTGGTGCTTTCGGCCTTCTCTTCTTTTGCTCTGGATTTTCTCAATCCATTGCGCGCATCTTACGAAATCGACGCACGTCAAAATCCCCACCCTTCAAGAGGCGGAAGGGTGGGGCACCCAAACTTCAAAGCCTTCGACAACGTCAGGGCCGCCCGCCATTCATTTTGTTCCTTTCTTTTCCACGGCCTCAGCAGCCAAGATCTTCCGATCTGGATGCGACTCGAAGCGCAGCCCGCCCGAATTCAACACGCAACGCTCCCCCGCAGCAGCGCCACACGTAGGACATCGGATGGAAGTCTGTTGCTTTCGTGTTAGTTCTTTTTTTTTCATTTCCTGTCTCCGTCGGTCCAGGGCGGCGCGGTTCGGCAGTGGTCCAGTGCCGAAAGCGGGAGCCATCTGACCTGGTCTATGTTTTCTTGACGGACATGGGGCGATTTTGCAGGAACTCGACGATCAGTGCTCTATTTATTTGCAACCCGCCGTTGTGGCTAACCATGCCCTTCTTCTTAAAATTGTTCATAAATTTACTTACTCGAGGGCGGGTGGTACCAACCATCTCCGCCAGGGTTGATTGGCTGACTTTCAGGGGGGAGTCCGACTTCGATTCCTTGGTTATTTCCCCGAACAACAACAGAACCCGCGCCAGTCGCCTTTCGCTGAAATTGAAGAATTGGTCAATCAGATCTTCCTCGATCCGAACAACCCGTGAAAGCAAATATTCGACGAACAGCCTCGCAAACTGCGAGTTTCTCCTGAGCGTGCGAACCGTCCTCCCCTTTTGCAGTCGAATGACACTGGATGATCCAATTGATCTCGCCGTGCAAATCCGTAGAGATTGCCCTGCTAGACAGCCTTCGCCAAGAAAGCTACCTCGCTGTAGGATGGCGATTATTGCTTTCTTGCGCGCACTGACCGCCGTGAGCTTCACCGTCCCCCTCTCGATGTAGAAAACAGAATCAGCAGGATCTCCTTGCGAAAAGACGACCTCCTTGTCCCGGTAGTTCCGAAAAGTCATGGCAGTACGGAATTGTTTGCGGAGAACCGCATGACTGACACCAAGACTGCGTTTACTCGCCATTCTGGTCTGCTCCTTAAATCAACTCAGGAAATTGGTTGAGCGGTGCCCAATCGTAGACTCATAGGACCAAACCGTCTAGATGGTCAAAGTTGACCACATACAACGTGTACAAAATTGAACATCCAGAAGTGAGCCATTTTGGGTGGTAGAACGACGAGAGTAATGAGGCGGGTGGCCCAGCCTTTGGTTTCTTCCCGGCCGCACTTTACTGGTAGAATATCGCTATGGTCTTCCATGTGAAGCTCGACAAGGCGGAAGATGGCTGGTTTGTAGTCGAATGCCCTGCCTTGCCCGGATGTGTGTCGCAAGGGAAGGACGAACAAGAAGCTCTCGCCAACATCAAGGAAGCGATCGCCGCGTGGCTCTGGGCGGAAGATCAGAAGGCCACATCTAGCGACCCGAACCGGAAGCCACCCGAAATTCTCGTCTCGGTCTAGCCAGGTGGCGCGGCTTGCCAATATTTCCGGCAAGGAAGCGTCGAAAGCCTTCCAGAAGGCCGGATGGCAGACAATCGGTCAGGTAGGCAGCCATCTCGTAATGTCGAAACCCGGACTTCGCGTCAACCTCTCCGTTCCCCAACACAAAGAGTTATCGGTGGGCACTCTCCGCGCCCTCATCCGCAATGCAGGGAT
>Ga0116223_10004165_pt1 | contig 12607 bp, 5 predicted proteins | sample Sb_taG_3_FD_90092 | JGI IMG/M metagenome (GOLD analysis project Ga0116223, IMG submission 90092) | Peat soil microbial communities from Weissenstadt, Germany - Sb_50d_a_PC metaG | ecosystem: Environmental > Terrestrial > Soil > Wetlands > Peat | place: Germany: Weissenstadt | collected 2010-09-21 | reverse complement strand
AGAGACCCATCCCGTTTGGTTCAAGCCGAGATAGTTATTGTTGTCAATGCCGTCGAGCATGTAGCGATTTTGCGCCGGCTTCAAGCCGTTGGCAGAAAAGGTGCCCGTGGCCGCATTACCGCGGGTGTCCGGCTGCGGAGATTGTGCCCCGGCGACAAGCTGGGCCAAGAAGATAACATTGCGCCCATTGAGAGGCAGACTGTTCTCGGTCTCATTGTTAATCACTTGCCCGACCGAAGCTTCCTCGGTTTGAAGTAGCGGCGGTGCAGTCGTCACCTGCACGCTTTCAGTCGTTGCGCCCGGCTTGAGTTGAACGTTGACCATCAGGATCTGGTTTACGTTCACCGTCAGATTCTCCTGTGTAGTAGTAGCGAAGCCATTGGCAGTGACGGACACGGTGTAGTGCCCAATTTTGAGCGGCGAAAACGTGTACCCGCCACTATTGTCCGTTCGCGTCTGAAGACGTGTGCCCTGGTCCGTATTCACGAGCGTCACTTGTGCGTTGGAAATTACCGCGCCTGTCGGGTCCTGGACGGTTCCAGTAATGGTTCCTTCATCCATTTGGCCAAATGCAGGCCGGCTTTGGAGCAGAAGGAAGCAGAAACATGAGAGGGTCAGGAAGCCTAGGTTCCTGATCCATCTGATAGTTTTGCGATCATTGCCCATCCGAATATCCTCCGTCTTCCCCCCGCGTGGTCTTTGCCCCAGAATCGTAATTGGCCACGCTTAGGCGGTAGCCGCTTACAGACCTCCCCGGGGACAACTCGCAGATTGCGCGGAATACATCTTCAGGTTTCGTGTCAGCGACCGGGGAAAAGCCGCGAACCTCATGCCAAAGCTTTGCTCCTCCGCATACTTTGTGGGTCTGAGGACCGCTCTGTTCTGTTAAACGATTCGCAAAGGGGTTTTGTGCTTGACTGTGCGAGATATCTTTGCGGAGGGTGTCTTTCCACAGTTGCAGTCAAGTTGTGGCAGAAGCGCGGCACCAGTTTGTAAAGCAGGGCTTGGAATTCCCTGAGCATGCTGCAGTCGGGCTAAATGGGTCGTAGCAGCCGATAGTGGAGGACGCTCAGCGGTCCCGGAAGAAGTGTGGAGCGAGGATGAAATTGACCAGGGTCTCCCGAGAGCCATCTCCTTGATTCGACGCCAGATCGAGTTTCGACAAGATGCCAGATGCTCGCCGGGCTCAGATAGCAATCGCACCTCGGTGAATCGACAGGAGATAACAGAACCCCACTGCAAAGATATCTTGTACGGTACAGCACAAAATGCGCCTGCGAATCGTTCTTATATAGAGTGGAGAAATTCGCAAGTTTCAAGAGTATGCTGATTGGCAACGGTTTGACTCTGGTACGGCTAACGCGGATTTCGACTGCCAACCTCGGCCTTGGGTTTGTGGCTTTGATGGCAAATACAAACAGTGTGCCCGGCGACATTCTTAGCCTGAGGCTGAACGTGGCGAAACCGGATACAAAGGAGCAGGGCAGCGACGGAATCGATGAGCAGACGGTGCGTCTGTACGACAGTCTGCGACCGTCGCTTTATCGATACCTCCTGAATGTCGGCCTGCACCCGGCGGACGTCGAGGAGATTATCCAGGAAACCTTCCTTCGTCTTTACAGACACTTGCATAAGGGGAGTGGGGATGGGAATTTGCGCGCCTGGATCTATCAGGTCGCGCATAACCTCTCCGCGGACTTTAGAAAGAACCATCGCAAACTTGTCGAGACCACTCCTGAACTGCTGGGCGAGTTAAGCGACTCACGAGTCGACGACTCGCCCGGCCCCGAAGATCAAATTCTGCGCAAGGAGAGGGTCATGAAAGTTCATAAGGCTCTATCCGAATTGACTAAATTGCAAAGAGACTGCGTGAACCTCCGCGTAGAGGGGTTCCGCTATCGAGAGATTGCTGGAATTCTGGGGGTAGCCACTTCAACCGTCTCCAGTTCTCTACGGAACGCAATCACTAGGCTAGCCAAGGAGTTTTCATATTCATGAGGAAACAACCCAAAAGTGTAGGCGATTCCTCGTTCAACGGACTCCTACATGCTGGTCACCTGTCCCCCGAAACGCTGCTCCAGTTTCTTGATGGCGAGCTTTCGCAGAAGCACGCCTCGCTGGTCAAATCCCATTTGTATTCTTGCTGGGTCTGCCGTGCTCGCAAAGAAGACATAAGCCGTAGCGTTGCCGCCATCGTGGAGCACCAGAATGCCATAGCCAATCCTTACCTACCGCCACCGCCAGATGACAGACGCATCTTCCTCGCTCGTCTCAATGCGCTGGCCTCGGAGCTCGGGAGCCCGTTTTCATTCCCCTTCCAGCGTTGGATCGTGCGGCTCAGTCAACTCATAAAGTCAGGGCAAAGGAGCGCGCTAGTACGGGCTGCCGCCATATTGCTTCTCGTGGTGTCAGTGGGCATGCTCTATGAATTCCGGAAACCCCGCATTGTTTCGGCGAAGGAATTTCTCGACCTCGCGTCTGCATCTGAGATGAATGGCCTCAAGGATCAGCCGCATTCGGTTGTGATCCAGAAGATTAGGGTTCAGGTAAACGGCAAGACCCTGACGAGCACCATTTATCGAGATGTCGCTCATAAGCGTGTCGCAAGCCGAACCAGCGCCGGCGGCCAGGACGATGCCGAAATAAAAGGGGTCCTCCTTAAATCCTCTTTTGACTGGGATGGGTTGCTTGACCCGGACGCGTATGGCCGCTGGCGAGCAAGCCAGCCGAGAGAAGAAGATGCCGTTAAGCAAATTGGCAAAGACCTGTTGAAGTTGGAGACAAGTTCACCTCTTGGGCCGGTTGCTGAGGCGTCGCTGACGGTGCGCACGAACGACTTTCACGCAGTTGAAGAGAGCCTACGACTTCGGGACGACGCCCAGATACAGGTTGCGGAAGAGTCCTGGGTCGTGGTCGCCAGCACATCCATACCGCCGGGCATCTTTGCGCCTGCGGAGTCTGAATCTTCAATGGACAGTCCGGCAGCACTCCAGCTGATTCCAAACCGGAGCGAGGCTCCGACAGAGGCAGACCTCGCCAATTCGGAAGTGGAAGCGCAGTCGGCATTGCACGAAGTCGGCGCCGATCTAGGCGAACAGATTGGATTTACACTTCGGCCCGACCGGGTGATCGAGATCGACGGGGTGATTGCAGACGATGCGCGAAAGCGGCAATTATCTGGTGCGCTCCGGGGCATTCGCTATGTGCGATTGAACCTGCTCACCGTTGAGGAAGCCGCGGCCCAAGAGGAGCAGAAAGAACAGAAACCCGGCGTGAGCCAGGTGGCGCGAACGGAACAACGCCCCGTCCAGTTAACTGCGAGCAACCCGCCTCTGCTTGAATCCCAATTGTTGGCGCGTTTCCCGGATAAGGATCAACGCAGCCAGTATGTCAATCAAACGCTGTCGTTAGCCCAGTCAGCCTCAGGACGCGCGTGGGCACTGAACCGGCTTGCCGACCAATACCCGCCCAGGCAAATTGTTCTTCTCAATAACATTGAGCGCGACAAATTACATATGCTACTTACAGACCATATCTCCGCACTGCGCGAAGATACCAGCGCTCTACTGAACCAGTTGGGACAGATTCTTTCACTCACTTCCAACACCTCGGTGGCCAACGCGTCCGTATCCGATCTATCAAATCACGCCACTGCAGACAGACCGCAGGCCTCAGAAGGCTGGCAGGACCATATCCGCCGTATCCATTCCTCCGTCGACGTCGTCCATGAATCCATCGCCGCGCTTCTTGCGGGTTCTCCAGACGGCGACAAGGAGAGCGTGGACACGATCGAATTGAATTTACGCACAGCGCTCAACCGTTTGCAAGTAGAACTCCAGATTTCGGACCAACAGATACGCAAAACTGTTGTGGCGCCGAGAGAAACCAACAGATGAGGCTGCAACGAGGCAGTCTAGCTTTTCCAGCTATCTGCATCGTGACACTACTGAGCATGGTGCCACCGCTCCGGCCACAAATGTCATCCGCTGAAATGGCAGGGACTGTCGAAGACGGCAAAGGTGCAGTCATTCCCGGCGCAACAATGCTCATTGTCAGTCAGGACACGGGTGCTACGCGCTTGATCAAATCTAATGGGAGCGGCGAGTTTGTTGCTCCTGCGTTAGAGCCGGGGCACTATCGAGTAACCATCACGGCTCGAGGTTTCGAGACCTTTACGGCGAAGGATATTACCCTCCACGTCGGAGCGAAGGTCAATTTCAATTTTGCGCTGAGAATCGGTGATGTTACCGAAACTGTGACCGTGACAACGAGCGGAGAGTTGATCAATGCCACATCGGCAGAAATCAGTTCGGTAGTGAATGAACATGCAATCACCGAACTGCCCCTGAACGGCCGCGACCCATCTACGCTGGTGCTTTTATCGCCCGGCACAGCCAACGTGCTCAACACCGGTGGCGGCCTCTTCCAATCGATATATTCGCTTCCTAACGAGACAGGCGCTTCCGCGAATGGCGGTCGCCAGGGAAGCACTTATTACCTGCTCGATGGTGCGCCGAACATGGATACCTCCTTGGATTTGGCGATGCCGTTTCCAAATGCAGATGCAACCCAGGAGTTTCGCGTTGTAACCAATAACTTTGACGCTCAGTACGGATCGTCGCCGGGAGCTGTGGTAAGTATCCAAACCCGTTCCGGTTCCAATAACTTCCATGGAGGGCTATTCGAGTTCATTCGCAACAATGACCTGAATGCGGCTAACTACTTTACCCATGCGGTCGACACGCTGAAGCGCAACCAGTTTGGCGGCGAACTCGGAGGCCCAATCCTCAAGAACAAGCTCTTCTTTTTTTATAACTATCAGGGCACACATTCGGTTTCCAATGGCGCCTCGAACAGCGTCTATACGCCCACGGCGGCTATGTTGAAGGGCGACTTCAGCGCCGTTCCTCAGGCGCTCGGGCCACCCTTTGCATCAGCGGGAGGGAAACCGAACCAGGTGAATCCTGCAATTCTCTCCAAGGCTGCTGTCACGATTGCCGAGACTGGCCTGCCCCTCGGCCAGAATCCAGCGTCAGGTCAGGTGAACTACGCATCAGGCATTACCATCAATCAATTCAATGAATCGACTGCCCGCGTGGATTACGACCTGTCCTCAAACCGGCGGTTCAGCTTGCGAACCTTTGAGAACTTCTTTAATCAGCCGCCGTCCGACACCAACGGGAATATGCTTTCCGTTGTCCTGGACCAGCCCATGGATTTCTACAACGAGGCGCTGAACCATGCCTGGATGATTAATCAATCCACCTTCAATGTTTTCTCTGTCTTCTGGACCCAGTTTGACGGGCGTGGATACGCTGCCGTCAATGATTCCAACGGCCAACCGATGTGCCTGTCTCGCTACATCAAAGTAAACGAACCGCGCGGCCAGTGCTACATGGAGGGGCTTAATGTAACCAACGGGTTTACTGTTCCGTATGCTGAGCCTTCGCAAAAACTGCGCACGACGGTCGGCGTAATTGAATCCATTACGAGCACGGTCGGTAGGCACACACTCAGCGCAGGCGTGGATGTCTTCCATCACTACGTGCAAGTGACCTCCCAGTATCCGTCTGAGCCGATTATCTCCTTTTCCGGCAACTATACGGGATTTGGCCTGGCCGACTTTCTCCTCGGAGATGTTTCAAATTTCACGCAGGGAACAATTCTGATCCAGGGAGAAAATGCATGGCAGATAGGCCCGTTCATCCAGGATCAATTCCGCCTGCACCCGAATTTGATCATTACAGCAGGACTACGCTGGGATCCAGACCTGGCGCCACCCGTTCTTGCCGGACAAGGAGCAGCATTCCATCCCGGACAGCAGAGCAGGGTGTTTCCCAATGCGCCGGCAGGGTTGGTTTATCCCGGAGACGCTGGCGTGAACGCATCCCTCAGACCCTCGGGCTATACCTATTTTGATCCGCGCATTGGTGTGGCCTGGCAGCCGGGCTGGCTGCATAACACTTCTCTGCGCGCAGCGTTCGGGCTTTTCCAGGCCCCTTTCCTCTTCTCCGAATATGCGCATACGCCTGAGGTTGCGCCCTTCGATCCTGTCTATACGTTCCCCGGGAGTCCCGGGTCGCCGGTCTCGTTTCAGGATCCATATGCGAACTATGCCGGTACCAACTATACGAGCCCGTTTCCACCATTTCCTTTACTGAACAAACCCCCGGCGAACAGTGCAGTCCCGGTGCCCGTCACTGTTTCCGCAATCTTCTCGAATAACTTCAAGCTGGGAATCACACAGACTTGGAATGCGTCGATCGAACACCAGATCAAGTCAAATCTGGCTTTGCATCTGGCCTATGTCGGATCCGAGACTTATCAGCAGGAAGAAGCAATCGATCAGAATCCAGGTATCTATGCCAATGGGGGTAAGCGTACGACTTATCCCAGTTTTGGTGGCATCCTAACCGACTTCAGCAACAGAACAGCCCCGTATAACTCTCTCCAGGTTGGGATCGATCAGCATCTTGCCTACGGACTTCAGTTACAGTCCTATTTCACCTGGTCAAAAGCGATCGATTTAGCGGCGCACGCCGACATCTCTATTGGCTTCCCGGAGCTTGGCGATCCGTTTGATCTGAGATGGAATCGCGGCATTTCCGCAATGAACGTGCCGCTCAATTCAATCACAAACTTCATTTACATGACACCAAGCCTGGATGGTTCCGGCAGCCTTGTGAAGAGTTTTTTGGGCTCCTGGCAGGTGAGCGGTATCGTAACGTTCCAGTCCGGGTCTCCGTTCTCGATCACCGGCGGCTCTGGTAACAACTCTGGAGCGCTGCAAAATGGGGACCGAGCAGATTTTGTTCCTGGCCAGCCTCTTAATGTGCATCGGGGAAGTAAAACGCAGTGGCTGAAGCAGTATTTCAATCCGCTAGCATTTACGGCGAATGCGCCAGGCACCTTTGGCAACACAGGCAAAAACATCCTAACCGGGCCGGCAGTCGCCACTGCGGATCTCGGAATCGCGAAGAACTGGATGCTTGGCGGAAATGTAAAACTGCAGTTCCGCTGGGAAGCTTTCAATGCATTCAATCATGCAAGCTTCTCAACTCCTGTTAATAGTCCGACTGCGTCTAACCTTGGCCAGATTACGAGTATAAGCGCAATCAAGCCGCGAGTTATGCAAGGTTCGTTGAAAGTGACTTTTTGACCGCGTGGGGGTTCAGGCTTGTCTGAATGGAGTGTGCCGAAATCGTGCAGGAGTATTCGACTCGAATACAATTGTGGGCGGCGATTTCCGGATCAGAACGCCATGCGGCTTGGACACGAGGATGTTCGCTGAATGTTCGGAGGGGAGACATGATGACGGAGAGAAGATCGGATCGCTTTTCGCGCCGGAATTTCCTTAAGGGACTTGGTGCAGGCACGGTTGCAATGCTAGTGACGGACACGGCATTGATTGCAGGCGAAGAAACATCCTCGACCGCGAACGGGCCCAGCGTCCGCTTTGAGCGCTCCCGGGTGCCCATCCTGCTTCGCGCGGATGTAATTATTGCCGGAGGTTCGCTCGCTGGAGTTGCTGCAGCGCTTGAGTTTGCGCGGGCGGGCAAGAAGGTTGTCATCGTCGAACACCGGACTTACCTGGGCCGCGAAGTTGCTGCCACGCTGAAGCCCTGGGTAGATTTAGGCGGCCTTGCGGAGAATGGAAATGTCCCGGATGTCTTTGGCGCATGCCTGAAGAAGATGGGCATCAGCCCAGCACCGGGTGAAACTCCTCTCTGGATGGACAGCCTTAAGCTCTCGGCCGAGGATCTGCTTCTTGAAGCCAAGGTTGAGCTCGTCTACGCCAGCTTTCCTACTGAAGTGATTGTTTCAGACGGAGAAATCCGCGGAGTTGTGATTGGAAACAAGTCCGGCAGGCAGGCGCTGCTCGCGCACCAGGTGATCGATACAACCAGCACAGCATTGGTGGCGCGGTTGGCGGGAGCAAAGTTCAATGCAGAGACCCCCGGCGATTTTCACTTCGTTCGGATGATGGAGTTCACAGGCGTAGCGACGCTGGATTCACACACCATTCGTGTCGCTTCGGAGTTGGGGGTTACAGGAAATGCATTAACAGTCCATCGAGGTTACAGGGGTGCGGATCACTTCCTGCTGGAGTGCCCCCTGAATCTGAATCTCGGCAAGATGGACAACGACGGCAGGACGCAACGGGAGATAGAGGCTCGCCGCCGCAGCCTGCGGGTAGCGGCGCACCTCATTCAGAATGTTCCGGCCTTCGCCCATGCAAAGCTTGGGGTCTGCGCAATGGAGCTCGACGGGCCACAGACAACCGCATTCCAGGGGCCAGCGCCGCAATGGGCGGCCGGGCTGAATCCGCCGGAATTGGCGGTGAATGATAAGGCCGGCCGCGCGGTTCGAGTGCCTCTCCAGGATCTTGCCGGTCCCGTGAAGGGTCTGTGGTGCGTTAACGATGCCGTCGGGCATTACGAGCTCACTCGCGATCCAGTCAATGCATCGCTGTTGGGAAGAGCGCTCGCCCAGGTTACGCTTCCATGGCTCGTAAGCGGTGAAGTGGTGGTTGACCGGAGTCCAGACTATAAGGTCTTTTACTCATATCCCCACAGGCTCGAAATCAAGGCTCAGGATTCTCCGCAGCGTGGACGCTTCTATGAAAGGTTGATGATACCGCCGTCGATTGTGCCGGTGCATAAGGAAGCAGATGTCCTGGTGGTGGGCGGAGGCACCTGCGGCGCAACGTGCGCAAGTTCGGCAAGCCGCGAGGGCCCCAAGACAATTGTGCTTGATCTGAACTCCGGCTTGGGTGGCGCAGGAACCATCGGTGGAGTGTATCAATATTTCTTTGGCCGCTACTGGGCTGGCTTTGCCCTGCGTAACAGCCGCCTCGTCGATGAGGTTCACAAGTCGATCAATTGGCCACAATCCTCCAACACACTCAACCAGTCCTGGAATATCGAAGCCAAGATGTGGGCGTTGCTCAAGGACGCATGCGATTCTCATGTCGACGTCAACTTCAACACAACTGTGATCGCAGCGGTGCTCAAGGATGAGCAGCTGCGCGGCGTGGTGGCCGCAACGCCGTACGGCCCCACGGCCATCATGTCTCAGGTGACCGTTGATACGACGGGCGACGGCGATGTGGCCGCCTTCACCGGCGCGAAGTTTGTTTATGGCCCCGCACACGAGCACTATCCAATGTATTGCTATTTGGCGGAATTCCTTGAGCCGACTTTTCTTAGGCTCGATTTCCAGAACTCGGTGGACATCAGCAACGTTGATGACTATACACGGGCCATCCTCGTAGGCCGCCGCCTTGGCCCCAAATGCCACGATCACGGCGTCTATTTGGCGACACGCGAGTCGCGCCATATTATCGGAGATGTTGTGGTCAACTACTCCGACATTCTTCATCAACGTGAATTTCCTGACGTAATCAACATGGGAGCGGGCACCATGGATATCCATGGAAAAGTTACGACCGATTGGTTGCGCACAGGATTCATTTCTCCCATTATTCCCACGGAGATGCCGTATCGAGCCTTGCTGCCGCTGGGACTGGATCACATTATTGTTGCCGCGAAGGCATATTCAGGAAAACACGACACACTTTTCAATCTTCGCAATCAGCCTGATATGGAGAATCTGGGCGGATCCGTTGGGGTCGCTGCCGCCTATTCTGTTCGTGACAAGGTTGCTCCCCGGAATGTCGACTTTCCCAAAGTGCAGCGTCGGCTTACTCAAGTCGGCACGATCCTTCCCGAGATGCTCACCCGCGCCATTAAAGACGAGCCATGGAATGAGGCTGAGGTACGGGCCTTCGTCAAAGAACTGGATGGCAGCCCTCTCGGTGCGTGGGAAGGCCGCCTGCTCGCGCGTGAAGGAACCCCGGACTTCCGCAAGAGGGTTCCATTTGTGGAGATCTGCACCGCCGATCCCCGCATCGCCGTGCCGATCCTGGAAGAGGAGCTTGCTGCTGCAACCGGAAATCGAAAAGTAAGAATTGCGCAGGCGCTCGCGATGTTCGCCTCCAGGACCGGAGTCCCGGTGCTGATCGATGCATTTGAGCGCGCGTTGACCGGCCCCAATGTTCCGCCAAAGCCGCTTCCCAATGGAGATCTGCCGCATCGGAAGTGGCACTGCGTGCCCATCGCGCCAGCCGATCTTGTTTATTGCATTGGGATGTGTCGCGACCCCCGCGCGCTAGCTGTTTGGGACAAGTTTGCTGACCTGGTCAAAGCCGAACCCAATGACTTCGCATCGGAGCTGCCATGGCCGTTCCACTATGTCGACTCGATCTGCTATGGAGCAATGTTGCTCGGCGATCCAGCTGCATTGCCAATCCTCAAGAAACTTCATAGCCGGCCGAATCTGAATCGGCAATCGATAAGCAAGGGTCTGGTCATTGATTTCCGGCTCGACCGGCGAGCGCTCGTGGAGCTAACGCTGGGCCGCGCCATGGCCACACTTGGAGACGCTGAAGGATACGAGGCAATCATCCCGTATCTTGAAGATCGCCGTGCGAACCTAGCCGAGTTTGCCGATCTTACCCTTGAAGCTTTGACTGGCCGAGACGATGGCAAGAACCCAAAGGCGTGGCGCAATTGGCTCGATGAGGCCAGGGGCTCGCTACCCATCCTGCCTTCTCTCGAGCGTCTCGACGGGTAAGGCTAGAGGAGCGGATGGAAGGAAGTGCCAAATGCTTGTGCCGCAGAATGAAAACACGAGTGCCCTCTGTGGCAACAGGATGACGCGCCGAGCGCTTCTGCATGGGGTTGCGGGAGTCATCGGAGCTGGTGTGCTCGCAAGGATGGCGCATGGGTGGGAATTTGGGCCAGATGCTGGCGAACGGTCATCGCCGGCAGAGACCGAGCCCTACTATCCGCCAGTTCTTCCTGCAGGCATCCGTTCCCGTTTTGTGAACAACGGTAACGGCATAAGGATGCATGTTCTGGAATCGGGATTCGAGACAGGAGATCGGCCCGCAGTCACACTCCTTCATGGATTCCCCGAGCTGGCTTACAGTTGGCGCAAGGTCATGCCTGCTCTGGCCGGCGCCGGATATCACGTCATCGCTCCCGATCTGCGCGGTTATGGGCGCACCGACGGCGGGGACGTGAAGTTCGATGATGACATCAGTCCCTTTCGGACGCTCAACTTGGTCAGGGACATACTCGGACTGGTTTCAGCGTTCGGCTATCGCTCCGTCTCCGCTGTCGTCGGGCACAACTTTGGAGCGCCCCTGGCCGCGTGGTGCTCAATTGTACGACCAGACGTGTTTCGTTCTCTCGTATTGATGAGCGGTCCCTTTGGCGGCACTCCGTCCCTGCCCTTCAACACCGCTGACGTGCAGCAGGCGATTGCGGCGTCGAGTGGGCCCAAAGATACGATCTATGATGATCTGGCTGCTCTTACTCCCCCACGGAAGCATTACCAGCGATACTATGCCACGCGTGGCGCAAACGATGATATGTGGCACGCGCCGCAAGGTGAGCACGCTTTCCTGCGCGCATACTATTACATGAAGAGCGCGGACTGGCCGGGCAACAATCCGTTTCCGCTTAAATCGTGGACTGCGACCGAGCTGGCAAAGATGCCTCACTACTACATCATGGAGTTGGATAAAGGAATGGCGGAGACGGTCGCCGAGGTCATGCCCACTCCTGCGCAGATTGCCGCGTGCAAATGGCTCACTGAAGATGAATTGAACGTGTACAGCACCGAGTACTCGAGGACTGGGTTTCAGGGCGGGCTTGAAGGGTATCGCATGGGCCAGGACCCCCAGAACGCCGCCGAGCTTCGAATGTTCTCCAGCCGAACCATCGATGTACCTTCCTTGTTCATCGCAGGAAATAAGGACTGGAATGTATATCAACGGCCAGGCGCTCTCGACAAAATGAAAAATGCGGTCTGTACGCAACTGCGCGGTGTACACATCGTCGATGGGGCAGGCCATTGGGTACAGCAGGAGCGGCCAGACGAGGTTAATCGGCTGATACTTAGGTTTCTCGAATCATAGGTGAGCGATAAGAACCATAGCCCTCTTTGTACAGGCGCTTCCCGGCGGATTGCGATATCACGCGGGACGAAAAACGATCGTGCTTTGAACTGCATCCCAACCAGGGTTCTTGGAGGAATTGAGCTTTGGACAGACGTAGTTTTATTAAGACCACCAGCACAATAATAGCTTCAGTGGCTCTGCCTGCAGGGTTGGCCGGGGCGGGCGAAGAGACTGCAACGGGGCGATCGATTCTGCCTATGAATCGCAATTGGCGGTTTCATCCGGCGAAAATCGCAGGTGCGGAATTGCCAGATTTCGACGATTCCGGCTTCGAGCGGATCGTTATACCCCACACAAATGTGGAGCTTCCTTGGCATAACTTCGATGATCGGGAATATGAGTTCATTTCCACCTACCGGCGCCTCTTAATCCAGTCGCGCTATAATCGCTGCGCTTATGGATGAGTTGAATGACATTCTCCGCCGACTGTGGGTTTCTGATCTGCAAGCACGGCGGGAACTGCTCGAAATCCAGCGGGACGCACTCATGTGCGAAATCACTTCGCCGCTGACGAGTCAGAATCGGAGGAAGGAAGCGTTCGTGCTGCGCGATGAGCTAATGTCCCAATGGGCAAAGGTT
>Ga0116223_10004163_pt1 | contig 12609 bp, 9 predicted proteins | sample Sb_taG_3_FD_90092 | JGI IMG/M metagenome (GOLD analysis project Ga0116223, IMG submission 90092) | Peat soil microbial communities from Weissenstadt, Germany - Sb_50d_a_PC metaG | ecosystem: Environmental > Terrestrial > Soil > Wetlands > Peat | place: Germany: Weissenstadt | collected 2010-09-21 | reverse complement strand
CGAGAAGGTCATGTTCGAAGGACACGATCCCTATCTCGTCGCGCTCTCGGTGGTGGTCGCGATCCTGGAAAGAAACACCGGTTTCGGCCTCGCCGCGCGCATACGCGGGACGCCGGGCGTGAGCCGTCGCGTATTGCTGTCGGGTGCGGCGGTTTTCCTCGCGGTCGGCATCTGGACCATGCATTTCGTCGGCGTGCTGGCGGCGCCTATTCCGGCGGATGCCGGCTATCTCGTGCTTCCCACCATCGTCTCGTTCCTGATCTGCGCGCTCGTGGTCGGCGTGTCGCTGTTCTTGCTGAGTATCGGCGAGCCTTCGCGGCAGCGCGTGATCTCCTCGGCGGTGCTGCTCGGCGCCGGGATCGTGAGCATGCATTATGTCGGCATTCACGGGCTGGCCGGCAATTTTTCCATCACCCATGACGGCGCGATGGTCATCTTGTCGGTGCTGATCGCGATTGCCGCGGCCTTTGGCGGCCTGCGCGCGTTTCTCGCTCGCCAGGACGGAATCCGCTTGACGTTGAGTGCGGTCGCGTTCGGCATCGCGGTGTCCGGCATGCATTACACCGCGATGTACGGCATGCATTTCGTTCCCAAATCGGAAGCGGCCCACCACCAGCTGGGGGGAGGACTGGTCGCCTCGCCGCAAATCCTGTCGGTGGTGGTCGCCGTGCTTTGTTTTGTGATCGCGGCCGGTTTCCTGTTGTCGCTGGTGCCCGATCCGCGCCGGCAGACAGGCGCGGCCACGGTCATGGCCGATCCGGCTATGGAGGCGACGCTTGCGGCGGCTTCGCCCGAGGCGGGGAGTTCGGCCATCAACTTCCCGCGGTTGACTTCGGCGCCGCTCGGCGGTCTCGGCCAGCCGCCGCGTCCGGCGCCGGCGCCGAGATTGCCGGTCGAGGGCGCCGACGGCACACACTTTATAGATACGGCCGATGTGCGCAGCGTCCGGGCCGATGCCCATTATACGAGGGTGCATGACGGCACCCGCGAGCGGATGTGCCCGTGGTCGATCTCGGAAGCCGAGGCGCAGCTCGATCCGGGGCTGTTCGTCCGGGTGCACCGCAGCCATATCGTGGCGATCCCGCACGTCACCTTCGTTCGCAAGGAGGGGGACGGTGCCGTGATCGAGCTCGACGGCCCGTCGCCGCACCGCGTTCCCGTCAGCCGCGCCAAGATCGCCGAGGTCAAGGCCCGGCTCGGTCTCGCCAAGCGCAATCATCACGCCTAAGGGCGGGGCTCGCTCTTTCCGCGTGTCCCGGACGCGGTGCAGCGTGCTCCCGGCGATGCGAAGCATCGTCCGGTACGCTGCTCCGCAGAGCCGGGACCCGTAGACGCGTCCAAGTGGACCCCGGCTCTGCAGCGCATCACTTCGTGCTGCGCAGTGTCCGGGGTACGCATTCGGCGATAGGTCGTAAACCCTGACGTATTTCGTGCATGCCAAGGTGCATTTCGTGCGAAATCCGCCCATCGGTGACGAAGCCGCAGCCGCTGTCTTGTATGTGAAAAATTCCGAGAACAGCCTCGCCCCGACGTCTGATCTTAAGCGCGCGTATTCCGCAAAAGTGGACTTCCGGTTTTGCGACCGGAATGCGCGCAAAAAACATAAAGACGCATGGAGGAGACGATGATTCCTGGCCCGTTCAGCTATCACCGGCCTGCGACGCTCGCCGACGCGGTCAAACTGCTCTCGACATTGGGCGACGAAGCCCGCCCCCTTGCCGGCGGCCACAGTCTGGTCCCGATGATGAAGCTTCGGCTCGCGACCCCCGAACATCTGGTCGATCTGCACGGGATCGCCGGATTGAAGGGCATCCGCCGCGACGGCAACAAGATCGTGATCGGCGCGATGACCACCCAGCACGAACTGCTGGCATCCGACGACATCAAAAAATCGCTGCCGATCCTGCATGAGGCAGCGGCCCTGATCGCCGATCCGCAGGTGCGCTACTGCGGTACGATCGGCGGCAACGTCGCCAATGGCGACCCCGGCAACGACATGCCGGCGCTGATGATGACGCTCGGTGCCAGTTACAAGCTCGAAGGCGCCTCCGGCGCGCGCGAGGTCGCGGCTTCCGAATTTTATCAGGGCGCCTATTTCACCGCGCTCGAGCCCGGCGAAATCCTGACCGCGATTTCGATTCCGGTGCCAGCGGCCGGTCACGGCTCGGCCTATGAGAAGCTGAAACGAAAGGTCGGCGACTATGCCACGGCGGCCGCAGCCGTCGTGCTCACGATGTCGAGCGGCAAGGTCGCTTCCTGCGCGATCGGGCTGACCAACCTGCACGAAACGCCGCTGCTCGCAACCGACGCGGCCAAGGCCGTGATCGGAACCAGCCTCGACGCGGCGACGCTGAAAAAGGCCGCAGCCGCTGCGGAAGCGATCATGTCGCCGGCGGCGGACGCCCGCGGGCCGGTCGAATACCGCAAGCATGTCGGCGGCATCATGGTGACGCGGGCGCTCAAGCGCGCCGCTTCCCGCGCGAAGTGAGAGGGGAAACGAAAATGGCCAAAACCCATGTGACCATGAAAGTGAACGGCGCCGAGGTCGAGGGCCTCGTCGAACCGCGAACGCTGCTGGTGCATTTCCTGCGCGAAAATCTTTCGCTCACCGGCACCCATATCGGCTGCGAGACCACCCATTGCGGCGCCTGCACCGTCGATCTCGACGGCATGTCGGTGAAGAGCTGCACCGTGTTTGCGGTGCAGGCGCAAGGGTCGGAGATACTGACCATCGAGGGCGTCGCAAATGCCGACGGTTCGTTGTCGGCCTTGCAGGAAGGCTTCCGGATGATGCACGGGCTGCAATGCGGCTTCTGCACGCCCGGCATGATCGTGCGTGCGGAGCGGCTCCTGAAGGAGAATCCGTCGCCCACGGAGGAAGAAATCCGGATGGGCATTTCGGGCAATATATGCCGCTGCACCGGCTATCAGAACATCGTCAAGGCAATCCAGTACGCCGCCAGCAAGATCAACGGCGTTGAATTCAAGGAGGCCGCCGAATGAACGACATGACTCCCACGCGGGAACAACGCACCGCCGCCCTCGAAGGCATGGGCTGCAAACGCAAGCGCGTCGAAGACGCCCGCTTCACGCAAGGCAAGGGCAACTACGTCGACGATTTGAAGCTGCCGGGCATGCTGCACGGCGATTTCGTCCGTTCGCCACACGCCCATGCGCGCGTCAAGTCGATCAATTCCGAGGAGGCGCTGAAAGTGCCGGGCGTATTGGCGGTGATCACCGCCGAGACGCTGAAAACCGTCAACCTCGCCTGGATGCCGACGCTTGCGGGCGACGTGCAGATGGTGCTGGCCGACGGCAAGGTGCTGTTCCAGAATCAGGAGGTCGCCTTCGTGGTCGCCACCGACCGCTATGCGGCCGATGACGGCATCAACAAGGTGGTGGTCGAATACGAGCCGCTGCCGGTCGTGATCGATCCGTTCAAGGCGATGGACAAGGATGCACCCGTGCTGCGCGAGGATCTCGCCGGCAAGACCACGGGCGCGCACGGGCCACGCAAGCACCACAACCACATCTTCGAATGGACCGTCGGCGACAAGGACCTGACCGATGCCGCGTTCCGCAAGGCCGAGGTCACGATCAAGGAGATGATCTCCTATCACCGCACCCATCCCTCGCCGCTCGAGACCTGCCAGTGCGTCTGCTCGTTCGACAAGATCAGGGGCGAGCTGACGATCTGGGGCACCTTCCAGGCGCCGCATGTCATCCGCACGGTGGTTTCGCTGATCGCGAAATTGCCCGAGCAGAAGATCCACGTGATCTCGCCCGACATCGGCGGCGGCTTCGGCAACAAGGTCGGCGCCTATCCCGGCTATATCTGCGCGGCCGTGGCCTCCATCGTCACCGGCAAGCCGGTGAAATGGGTCGAGGACCGCATCGAGAACCTGACCGCGACATCGTTCGCGCGCGATTACCACATGACCGCCGAGATCGCCGCGACCAAGGACGGCAAGGTCACGGGACTGCGCGTCCACGTGCTCGCCGATCACGGCGCGTTCGACGCCTGCGCCGACCCGTCGAAATGGCCGGCCGGCTTCTTCAACATCGTCACCGGCTCGTATGATTTCCCGACCGCGCATCTTGTGGTCGACGGTATCTATTCCAACAAGGCGCCGGGCGGCGTCGCCTATCGCTGCTCGTTCCGCGTCACCGAAGCCGCCTACTGCATCGAGCGGGCGATGGATATTCTGGCCCAGAAACTCAAAATGGACCCGGCGGAGTTGCGGTTGCGGAATTTCATCAAGCGGGAACAGTTCCCGTATCACTCGGCGCTGGGCTGGGAATACGATTCCGGCGATTACCACACCGCCATGAAGAAGATGATGGAGTCGGTGAAATACGCCGAGCTTCGCAAGGAGCAGGCGGAAAGGCGCGCGGCGTTCAAACGCGGCGAGACCCGCGAGATCATGGGCGTCGGGGTTTCGTTCTTCACCGAGATCGTCGGCGCCGGCCCGTCGAAGAATTGCGACATCCTGGGCATTGCGATGTTCGATTCCTGCGAGATCAGGCTGCATCCGACCGGCGCGGGCATCGCCCGGGTCGGCTCGAAGAGCACCGGTCAGGGTCATGAGACCACCTGGGCGCAGATCATCGCCACCGAGATCGGAATCCCCGCCGACAACATCATGGTCGAGGAGGGCAATACCGACACCGCGCCCTACGGCTTGGGCACCTACGGCTCGCGCTCGACGCCGGTGGCGGGTGCTGCGATCGCCATGGCGGCGCGCAAGATCAAGGCCAAGGCGCAGATGATCGCCGCCTACAAGCTCGAGGTGCACGAAGACGACCTCGAATGGGATATCGACGGGTTCCGCGTCAAGGGCCTGCCGGAGAAGACGATGTCGATGAAGGACATCTGCTGGGCGGCCTACAACTCCGTGCCGCCGGGCATGGAGCCGGGCCTGGAGGCGGTGAGCTATTACGATCCGCCGAACATGACGTATCCGTTCGGGGCCTATATCTGCGTGATGGACATCGACGTCGATACCGGGGTCTACAAGGTCCGGCGCTTCTACGCGCTCGACGATTGCGGCACCCGCATCAACCCGATGATCATCGAGGGCCAGGTACATGGCGGACTGACCGAGGCGTTTGCGATCGCGATGGGCCAGGAAATCCGCTATGACGAGACCGGCAACGTGGTGACCGGCTCGTTCATGGATTTCTTCATGCCGACTGCGGTCGAGACCCCGCATTGGGAGACCGACTTCACCGTGACGCCGTCGCCGCATCACCCGATCGGCGCCAAGGGCGTAGGCGAAAGCCCGAATGTCGGCGGCGTGCCGGCGTTCTCCAACGCCGTCAACGACGCCTTCTCGTTCCTGGGGTCAACGCATATCCAGATGCCGCACGATTACTGGCGCAACTGGAAGGCGGCGAAGAGTTTGGGAGTGTTCGCGGCGTGATGATCCACCTCCCCTCCCCACCGCTTCGCGGGGGGAGGGGAGAAGATGCGAAAGGGAATAAGTTCCGACCATGAAAACCCGCGAGGAGATCGCGCAAGCGCTGGCCGCTTCCGGCTATATCGCCGACGGCGAATTGGCGACCGCGGTTTCGCTGATGCAGTTGCTGCGGCGCCCGTTGTTGCTCGAAGGCGAGGCGGGTGTCGGCAAGACCGAGGTGGCGAAGGCGCTGGCCGCGGCGCATTCGACCGAGTTGATCCGCCTGCAATGCTATGAGGGGCTCGATCAGTCCGCCGCGCTCTATGAATGGAATTACCAGCGGCAATTGCTCTCGATCCAGGCGCACCGCGGCGAGGACGCCGACGCCATCGAGGACCAGATTTTCTCGGAAAAGTACCTGTTGGAGCGGCCGCTATTGGCCGCGATCCGGCGCGCCAGGCCGCCGGTGCTTCTGATCGATGAGATCGATCGCGCCGACGACGAATTTGAGGCGTTCCTGCTCGAACTCTTGTCCGATTTCCAGGTCTCGATCCCCGAACTCGGCACGATTTCCGCCACCACCATCCCGCATGTGGTGCTGACCTCGAACGGCACCCGCGAGCTCTCCGACGCGCTGCGCCGCCGCTGCCTCTATCATTATGTCGATTATCCCGACGTCGATCGCGAGGCCCGCATCATCATGGCGCGGATCGATGGTGCGACCGCCTCGCTGTCGCTGCAGATCGCGCGTATGGTCGAGGGCATCCGTAAAGAGGAGCTCCGCAAGGTCCCGGGCGTCGCGGAGACGCTGGACTGGGCCGCGGCGCTGGTCGGCGTCGGCGTCAAGGACCTGCGCGAGACGCCGGAAGCCGTGCACGAGACCTTGATGTGCCTGCTCAAGACCCACGAAGACAAGTCGCGTCTGACGCGCGAGGTGACGATGCGGATATTGGGGAAGGTCGCATGAGCTGTTGCGGCGCCACTCCCGGTTATGATGAGATCGACGAGGTGTCCCGGCTTGTCGCCGCAAAGCTCGCCGCGTTTCTCAAGACCCTGCGCGATAGTGGTTTCGCCGTCGGCCTGCAGGAGGGCCGGGATGCCGCGGCCTTGATGGCGGCGGGCTATGCCGAAAGGCCGGGCCTGTTGCGTTCCGCCTTCAAACATTTGTTCTCGGCGCGCAAATCCGACTGGGACAAATTCGACGGGCTGTTCGATGCGTTCTGGCTCGGGAAACGCGTGCGGTCGCGCTCGTTGACGATTGGCGCGGCGAAGTCCGCCAATAATCCTTCGCTAAAGACATTGCAGGACAACAAATCGCAACCGGCCGCAGGACAAGCGGCCACCGATCAGATTCCATCCGCCGGCGACGAGGCTCCCGAGGATCGTGCCGGCGAAGGGCGCAAGGAAGGCGCCTCGCGCGCCGACAATCTTGCCGAAATCGATTTCCGCAAGATGGCCGACCCCGAGCAGATCGAGCAGGCCCATGAAGTGGCGGCGCGGCTTGCCAAAACCATGCGCACGCGGCTGACGCGGCGCGATCTGGCGCGGCGGCGCGGTTACCGGCTCGACCTCCGGCGCACCATCCACGGCAATATCAGCCATGGCGGCGTGCCGATCTCGCTGGTCAAGCGGCAGCGCAAGGAAAAGCCGCTGCGGCTTGTGATGCTGCTCGACGCCTCCGGCTCGATGAGCATGTACACCGGCGTGTTCTTGCGCTTCATCCACGGCGTGCTCGATGAATTCCGCGAAGCCGAAGCCTTTCTGTTCCACACACGCCTTGCCTACGTCTCCGACGCGATGAAGGAAAAGGACGCCGGTCGCGCGCTCGACCGGCTCTCGATCATGGCGCAGGGCGCGGGCGGCGGCACCAAGATCGGGGAGTCATTGGCTACCTTCAACCGCTGGCACGCCGCGCGGGTCTTGCATTCGCGCTCCTGCGTGATGATCGTGTCCGACGGTTACGAGACCGGCGACGCCAGGCTGCTCGGCCGCGAGATGGCGGCGCTCGCAAAACGCTGCCGCCGCATCGTCTGGCTCAACCCGATGATGGCGTGGGAAGGCTACGCGCCGGAGGCCGCGGGGATCAAGGCGGCGCTGCCGCATATCGATCTCTATGCGCCCGCCAATACGCTGAAAAGCCTGACCGAACTCGAACCCTATCTGGCGAAACTGTGAGTAAGAGTAAGGGAGTGCCGCCCATGACCAAGCATGTGGAAGTGATGGATCTGGTGGCCCGGATGAAGGCCGCCGAGGAAGCCTTCGTGCTCGCCACCGTGGTGCGGACGGTGTCGGTGACGGCGGCCAAGGCCGGCGCCAAAGCAATCATCCGCCCCGACGGCACCATCGTGGCGGGGTGGATCGGCGGCGGCTGCGCCCGCGGCGCGGTGCTCAAGGCCGCGCGCGACGCGCTCGCCGACGGCGAGCCGCGCATGGTCTCGGTGCAGCCGGAAAATCTTCTGGCCGAGCTCGGCGTCAAGCCCGGCGAGAATCGCGACGGCGTTCGCTTTGCGACCAATATGTGCCCGAGCAAGGGCACCATGGACGTGTTCGTCGAGCCGGTGCTGCCGCATCCTTCGCTGGTCATTCTCGGCGGAAGCCCGGTCGCGCTGTCGCTCGCGACGCAGGCAAGGCAGCTCGGCTATCACGTCACGGTCGCGGCACCTGCCGCCGATGTGATTGGTGCGCCCGACGCCGACATGCTGATCGACGGCTTTGCACTCGGCAAACTGAGCGAAGCCAAACGCTTCATCGTGGTCTCGACCCAGGGCAAGGGCGACGAACCCGCGTTGCGCACGGCGGTGAAAACGCAAGCCGCCTACCACGCCTTCGTCGGCAGCCGCCGCAAGATGGCGGCGCTGCGCGGCAAGCTGGTCGCGGAAGGCCTCGATGCGGCCGCCGTCGACCGCGTCAAGGCCCCGGCCGGCCTCGACCTCGGCGCGATCACGCCGGAAGAAATCGCAATGTCGATCCTGGCGGAGATCACGGTGGAGCGGCGGCGCGGGCAGCGGGTCCCGGCCGTTGCACCAAAATGAAACAAGGGTCCCGCTCGAACTAGCAGAAGATGAATCCGACCTGCTTAAACCCTAAAGCTATTCTTGAAATATTTTAAACTTGGGATTGCGTGGCGAATTTTCGTCGTCTAAACCTTTCCCGTCATGGGGTGGGTGCGCGTGCGGGCGATTCAGGTAGTCGTTTTATCCATGCTGGTGGGACTTACCGCCTGCGTGACGAATGACACGGCGCCGACCGTACTTCCAGTGGCGCGCGGGCAGGCGAGCGTAACCATTAGCCGACCGAATGGCTGGTATGGCGCAGCGGTCGCAGTCGACATTCAGGCCAATGGCGTCAAGTTCGCAAGCATTCCGGCTGGCGGCAGCTTCACCGGCCCAGTACCTCCCGGCCCTGTAACCCTGACCGCTACCTCCTGGTCGAGTCCGGGACGTTACACCATCCGCTTCAATGCGGTGGCCGGAAGGCAATATGCTTTTGAAGTGTCTGGACGCGACGAACAAGTCGTTGCCGGAGTAGCCTTCGGCCTCATAGGAGTTATGGCCGACACGGTCATAAACGAGGAAACTTCCGGCGCCTTCAAGATCACCGCGATCGCGCGGTAGTCGTTTCCGCAGGCGTTCCTGCCGAGGTCAAGTTTCCCGACGCTGTTGCCGAAACGCGACACTGGCGAATGAGCGTCGTGGTAGCCTGCGGATGGTTCCAGCCGCATGAATCACGCTTCGTCCGGTTGGCTCGCGGGGGAGATCACGGAATGAACCAGCGCCTGCGTCCACTGTCCTGTTTGCTGACCTTGGCGGTGTTCGCAACATGGTCGCCTGACGCCGTAGCGCGGGCCAGCCACAAGCATCAGGCGGCGAAGAAGCCGCATGAAGCGGCGGCGGCGCGGCACCATCACAACGCGGCGATCAAGAAAGCTGGTCATGGAAACCGTGCGGCGGCAGAGCACGAGCGGGCACGCTCCAGCGACGTGCCGCCTCCCGCTCCGGAGGTAGCTCCGCTCTCCGGCGATCTCGCTGCGATCAGGAATGCCATCGATCTGGCACGCAAGGGCAAGACGACCGACGCAACCGCGATACAGAAAACGATCGGCGATCCGGCGGCGCGGAAGCTCGTTGAATGGTTCGCCCTTCGCTATCCGGAGGCGGATGCGAACTTCAGCCGATACGCGACGTTCATCGCCGATAATCCGGGCTGGCCAGGCATCGCTCTCATGCGCAAGCGGGCGGAGGCGTGCCTGTGGCAGGAGCGCGCCGGCGCCGCTACCGTCCGTAATTTTGTCGGCGGCCAGCCGACAAGCGCCAAAGGCCGCTTCGCGCTGGCGCGCGTCCTGCTCGCCGAAAGCGATCGTGAGGGTGCCGGAAAGCTGGTTCGGCAGGCCTGGCGCTCCGATGAATTGTCCGAACGCTCGGAAGCGGACGCGTTCGAATTGTTCGGCGACCTGCTCACGCGCGAGGATCATCGGGCGCGGATGGACAAGCGCATCGGCGCCAAGGATCTGGCGGGCGCCAGGCGCGCCGCGCAACACCTCGGCAGCGACGAGCTTTCGATCGTGAAGGCCTGCGCGGCCGGCAACGACGACAAGGCGCTCGATCTGCTCAACGAGGTCGCGGCCGAGGCGCGTAGCGATTTGGGATATACGCTTTGCCGAATCCGCTGGATGGTGCGACACGACCGGATCGACGACGCCGCCCGCCTGATGCTGGCGGCAGCACCCGAGACCATGGCGGTCCAGGACACCGATGAGTGGTGGCGCGAACGACGCAGTCTCGCCCGCAAGCTGCTCGATCAAAAAAAGTTTGAAGCCGCCTACCTGGTTGTGCGCGATGCCGCCCTGCCGGCCAGCGAACATTACCGGGCGGACTTCCATTTCATGTGCGGCTGGATTGCGCTCCGCTACCGCAACGATCCCGCGGCGGCGCGGACGCATTTCGTCCATATTGACGACGGCTCGACCAATCCGATAGTGCTGGCGCGGGCCAATTACTGGCGAGCCCGTGTCGCCGAAACCACCGGCGAGAAAGAAGCGATGCACGCCAGCTACGAGGCTGCCGCCCGCTATCCCACCGCCTACTACGGACAGCTCGCACGCGCCAGATTAGGCCTCCACAGGCTGGAGCTGCGGTCGCCTGACCCCGCCGACGATGCAGCGCTCGCGGACGAGCGCGTGCGCGCCGCCGAAATGCTCTACGCGATCGGCGAACGCGACGTCGTTCTAAGTTTCGTCGCCGACCTTGGCGAACAGAGCACCGACGTGGCGGTGCTGGTCGCACTCGCCGAGCTAACCGGCCGCCGCAACGATGCGCGCGCCATGCTGCAGATCGGCAAGCCGGCGCTCGCCCGCGGCTTCGCGCTCGCACATTACGCCTTCCCGACCATCGGAATTCCGCAAGCTAGCCCGATCGGTCCCGAGATCGAGCGCAGCATCATTTATTCGGTCGCACGCACCGAAAGCGCCTTCGATCAGCACGACAAGTCGCCGGCCAATGCGGTGGGGCTGATGCAGGTCACGCCGGAGGCCGGACGCGACACCGCCAAGCGGTTCGGCGTCGAATATGATTGGGACCGGATGGTCTCCGATCCCGTCTACAATACGCAGATGGGCGCGGCCGAACTCAGCGCCTTGCTGAAGGAATATGGCGGCTCACACATCATGACCTTTGCCGGCTATAATGCCGGGCGCGGCCGCGTTCGCGACTGGGTAAAGCTGTACGGCGATCCGCGCGACCCCAATGTGGACCCGATCGACTGGGTGGAGCGTATCCCGATCTCCGAAACGCGCAACTATGTCCAGCGGGTCATCGAGAATCTGGCGGTCTACCGCGTCCGGTTTGATAGCGGCGCATCAGTCATGTCGAAGTCCGATCAACGCCCCCCGGCCTCGCAGGAGGCCAACTCGGCCCCGCCTCCGTTCGACCCGGCGTCGGCTCCCCCGTAAAGCGGGCGTTGCATTTGTGCGCATCGAGGTCCGGGAATGACCCAGATCGGTCATTCTCCACGAATTGAAAGTACACGCACTGGCTGCGGCTCGGCCGACATGCTTTATACGCCGGCCAATCTGAGCCATTTCTCACTCGCAGCCTAGTCGCAGAATGCTAGGTTCAGGTATTGCAAGGCGTCTTCTCCGGGAGCCCACATGCAGCGGCGCGCGTTCATCACGCTTATCGGCGGTGCTGCTGCATCGCCGTTGATGGCGCTTGCGCAGCAACCGGCGATGCCGGTGGTCGGGTTTATCAATGGTGGCTCGCCCGATGCCTCCGCACGAAATGCGGTCGATTTCCGCAAGGGCCTTAACGAGGCCGGTTTCATTGAAGGCCAGAACGTGACGGTCGAGTACCATTGGCTGGAGGGCCAATACGATCGCCTGCCGGCGCTGATGACCGATCTGGTCCGCCGTCAGGTGGCCGTGATTGCCACTGGCAGCGTGAACGCTGCGCTCGCGGCCAAAGTTGCGACAGCGTCAATCCCGATTGTCTTCAGCGTCGCTGACGACCCGGTTAAGCTCGGTCTTGTCGCCAGCCTCGCCCGGCCCGGCGGCAACGCGACCGGCATCAATTGGTTTGCCCACGAGGTAGCAGCCAAGCGGCTGCGACTGCTGCATGAACTGGTGCCCAAGGCCGTTCGTGTTGCCGTGCTCGTCAATCCGGCCAATGCTTCAAGCGCCGCGAGCACGCTGCAGGAGCTGCAGCAAGCCGGCCCCGCCATCGGGCTGCAAATCCAGATGATCTTGAACGCCAGTACCATCGGCGAGATCGATGCGGCCTTTGCCACCCTTGCGCGCGAGCGTCCCGATGCCCTGTTCGTCGCTCCGGATGGATTCTTCACTGATCGCCGCGGGCAATTTGCCATCTTGACGGCGCGCGACCGGCTTCCGGCGACTTACGGAAACCGTGATGTTGTCGCGGCCGGCGGGCTGATGAGCTACGGAACCAATGTCGTGGATATGTTTCATCAAATCGGTGTCTATACCGGCAGCATCCTCAAGGGCGCGAAACCCGCCGAGTTGCCGGTGTTGCAGTCGACCAAATTTGAACTCGTCATCAACCTGCAAACGGCGCGAGCGCTTGGCATCGAAGTGCCGCCGGGGCTGCTCTCGATCTCCGACGAGGTGATCGAATGAAGCGGCGGGAGTTCATCGGACTGGTGGGCGGCGCGGCCGCAGCGTGGCCGCTGGCAGCACGGGCGCAGCAGCCGATGCCGG
>Ga0116223_10004159_pt1 | contig 12614 bp, 8 predicted proteins | sample Sb_taG_3_FD_90092 | JGI IMG/M metagenome (GOLD analysis project Ga0116223, IMG submission 90092) | Peat soil microbial communities from Weissenstadt, Germany - Sb_50d_a_PC metaG | ecosystem: Environmental > Terrestrial > Soil > Wetlands > Peat | place: Germany: Weissenstadt | collected 2010-09-21 | reverse complement strand
GTGATTCCGGCGTGCGCGTTGCAGTCGAACTGCATCACGTCGATAGCCCCGGTCTCCATCAGGCGCCGCGCGCCCCAGCGCGTCAGCTCGTGCTCGCCCGAGGCCAGCGGGATGCGCGTATTGAGCTTCACCTGCTTGAGAGGCTCCACATCGTCGTACCAGTGCAGCGGCTCCTCCAGCCACACGATGTCCAGGTCGTACATCCGGTTGGACGCGCGAATGGCGGTCGGCACGTCCCACCCCTGGTTCGCGTCCAGCATCAGCTTCACCTTGGGGCCCAGCGCCTCGCGGACGGCCTTCACCCGGTTGTAGTCGTCTTCCACGGAAAAACCGCCGCTGATGCCCCCGACTTTCAGCTTGATCGCGTCGAAGCCCTGGTCCACGTAGCCCCGCACCTCGCTGATCAGTTCCGGTATGCCTTTCCCCTCGCGGTAGTAGCCGCCTGTGACATACACCGGCACCGTATCGCGATAGCCGCCCAGGAATTTGTACACGGGCAGCCCGGCCGACTTCGCCATGATGTCGTAGATCGCCGCGTCGATGGGGGCCATCGCGGAGATCACGCCGGTCTGCGGCCAGCCGCGCGTGGAAGGCTCGCGGCCGTACGTGGCGGCGAACATCTTCTCCCAGATCTTGCCCACCATGAACGGATCCTCGCCGATCACCAGGTCGGCAAAACCCTTGCGAAAAAGGTCGGCGCCGCCCGAGCCTTCGCCGCTTCCCGAGATGCCGCCATCGGTGTGGATGGTGACGATCAGGCGCGAGGCCTTGGGCTGGTAGCCGCCGATCGGCGAATTCGCCATCCAGAAGCGCTCCTTCAGCGGCTTTTCGAGCTGCAGCGCTTCCACCTTGGTGATTTTGAGGGGCTTGGCCGAAGGGGTCGGGCGATCGGCCGGAGGCGTGTCCGCCGAGAGCGCGGCGGGAGCCGCGAGCATGCTGGATTTGAGAAGGCTACGGCGAGTCATGACGAGAGTGTATCACCGCCAGATGCCGGCGGATTTGCGAGGCAAAGGAAAACGCCCTATGTGCGTAGGTATAAATCCTCCTGGAAAGTCAGTGCTCCCTATCCCTACCATGGAACTGTGTGATGCAGTGCCTGGTCTGCGGAGAGAAGTTGCGGGCCCGCCAGTGCCGCCGGCACCCGGATTTTTGTAGCGAGGCGCACCGCCAACAACATGCCGTGTTGGCGGTGGCTCGCTTGCTGGAACCCGTGCCGGAGCCCGGGGGACCGGACGAAGCGGGTTTTCGGATCGATCGTGTACGGCCGGTAACGTGCCGGATGGAACGGTCGGCCGGCGCGCGAGCGCTGCGCTGCCCAAGTGTCTTACACCTGCCGCGCACCAGGAGGGTTGAGAGCGCGTCGCCAGGCTTCGCCAACCTGGCCCGGGTCCGCACCCCGCCGCGCCCGTTGGTAACCGTGCGTTCCCGTGCCGGGCCTCCGGTACCCAAGAGCGGATCGCCGATCGCGCTCCCGGCCCGGCCCACTCAGTGCTCCATTCAACCGTGGCGCACGCTCTCAGCGTGCCGCGTCGACACTTTCCAGAAGCTCCTGTACAACCCACTGATTCTGAACTGTTTGTGGGGCAGCCAATCTTGGCTGCCGCCGGCTTCAGCCGGCGCTCCTCGGGCCCAAAACGTTTCTGCCGCCAGAGACGCTCCGCAAGGACGGTCCCCCGCTCGTGTCGACGCTTGCCCGGCGACAGCCGCTCCCTACCGTATCGCAAAACCGCTGGCTGACGGGGTGCCGGCCTTCCCTAAGTCCCGCGTGACTTCCGCGCCAGCGCGCTCGCCCCTCCTCGCCGGCTTGCTGGACATTGCCGCGCCGCTGCGCGATCTCCGCGGGCTGCCGTTCATCGCCGCAGTCGCGCGAGGCTGGGCATGGCCGATCGCCCGGCATTCGTCCATCGTCGCCACCGAGCCGCCCGCCTCGGAAGAAGCCCCTCCATTCGCGCCATTCCTGACCGTCCGGCACGCGCCCCGCGCTTCCAATGCCCGTCTCGCGAGCTTCGGTCAATTCAAGGTGCAGCCTTGGCATTGCCGTCTCCCCCATCCGCGTCGCTCGCCGCTCGCGGGCCTCCCGCCCGCGGGCCTCCGTATGGCGGCATCTCGCATGTTGGTGGCCGCCTCTCCGCCACACCACCCCAGACCACGCACCAGGGCGGTCTCCACACCCGATCTCGCGTGGCCGCACCTGGTCGCGAAAGACCGGAGACCGCCCGCTGCCGGCTTCGTCCTTGCCGATGCCCGCGCTCCGGCGGCCGCCCCGCTACCGTCCTCCACAGCTTCTCCGCACCACAGTCGCAAACGGAAGCCGGCTTGGGCACTCGCAATCGCCCAGCCGATTCTCCGCGCCGGCCTTCCGATTGTCCGGGCAGAACCCCCACTCGCCACGGCAATCCCGCCCATGCGCCGCGCCGCTGTGGCGCCGCCGTTCGGAATTTCGCAGCACGAGCATCTGCCCGCGGCGGTTCGTTGGTGCGGACGGCTGGCCATCCCTCGCCCGCGCGCGAATCTCATAAAACCTCCCGCGGCGGCGCCTGCCGGACCGCAGCTTGCCACCCGCCCAACCACCAGGTGGCCTCGCCGCTTCAACTGGGCCATCGCGGCGGCGCTAGCCATCGGGATCGCGCTGCTTCCACCCACCAGACAATTCGGCACAACCATCGAACGGGAACAGCAGACCCTCTTCGCCAGCGTCGCATCCTGGATTTGGCAGCGGTCCGCGATCGACATGAGAGACGACTTCAGCACTGGTCTTTCCGGCTGGCGCGGCGATCCCGGTTGGGCCGGCAATTGGGCCTTCGATCCGGCCGGCTGTGTCCGTCCCGGAAAACTCGCGCTGCTGAGCGCGTCGCTCCCGCTCTCCAATTACCGGCTGGAACTCTGCGGACAGATCCAGCAGAAGAGCCTCTCCTGGGCCTTTCGCGCCTCGGGCGTGCGCAACTACTACGCCATGAAGATCGCGATTACCAGGCCAGGCCCGATCCCTCAAGCCGCCATCGTCCGCTACGCCGTGGTGAATGGCGTGGCGGCCGACCGGGTGCAATCGCCTTTGCCGTTCGACATTCGCGCCGACACCTTTTACCACATCCAGACCACCGCATACGGAGATCGCTTCGTCACCTGGGTGAACGGCAGGATTGTGGATGCATTCTCGGACCAGCGGCATCCCTCGGGCGGTGTAGGCCTGTTCACCGAACCGGGAGAGGCATCCCACATCCTCTGGGTCCGGGTTGCGGACCGGGACGACCTTCTGGGACGCGTCTGCGCATATTTTTCCGGCGATCCCGGCGTCAGGAAAGCCGGCATTCAGCCGATATTAGCAGTGAAGCGAGGGAAAGATCGATGAATCCAGCGAAACCGTCTCCGGCGCCCACGGCAACCGTGCCGCCTCCGGCATCTCAGTACTTTGCGCGGGCCGTGGCGCTTCACATGGAGGGCAAAGGCGAAGAGGCCCTGGGCGAGCTGGAGCGCGCTCTCGAGCGGACGGACCGCCTGGCCGGTTCGGCGCTGGCCGGCCCGGGGCTCGCCGAGATCCATTCGGCCATCGGCTACATCCACTTCGAGTGCCGGCGCTTCGAGAAAGCCGCCGAAAGCTACCACAAACTGCTCGAAATCGAGCCTCGGTACCCGTCCGGCCGCCGCAACCTGGCGCTCTGCCTGGAGGCCCTGGGGCGCTGGCAGTTGGCTGCCGGCCAGTTTGAGGAGGTCCTCGCCACCGAGCCGGACAGCCAGGAAACGGCCTTGGGACTGGGCGCCTGTTACCTGCGCTTGGGCGCCCCGCGCCAGGCGCTGGAGGCTTATGATCGCTGCTTGCGCAACCAGCCGGACCTGGAGCCGGCGCAATTCGGCAAAGCCGTCGCGCTCCAGCTCCAGAAGAAGTTCCCCGAAGCGGCGGAAATCTATCGCCGCATCCTGGAAAAGAACCCCGGGTCCGAGGAGTGCCTGACCAATGCTATCTCGGTCGCTGGCGAGGTCGAGGACTACGCGGCCGTCCAACCATTCGCCGAACGGCTGCTGGCCATTCGGCCTGGCGCCGCGGCGGCGCTCCAAGGCCTGGCGGGTGCGGCCTTCGCAGCCGGGGACAACCACCAGGCGGCGCAATGGTGTGCCGCGCTGGTGGAGTCGAACCCCGATAGTTTCGAAGGCTGGTTCAACCTGGGCGTCGCCTGCCAGAACATGGGGAAGCACGCGCAAGCCGCCGCCGCGTATTCCAGTGCGGCCCGCTTGCGGCCGCGCGACCCGCAACTCCTCGTCAACCTGGCCATTGCCTACCAGGAGGCAGGCGATACCGAACATGCCATGGATACCTGCCGACAGGCTCTGGAAGTGGCGCCCGATTCCGCCCAGGCGCTCTGGAACCTCGCGCTCCTGGTCGAAAAGCAGGGCCGCATCGAGGAGGCACAGCAACTCTACACCCGGCTCGTCGAGCAGGTGCCGGATTCGGAGGATGCCCGCTTCCACCTGGGGTACACCCGCCTCCTGGCTGCCGATTATCGCGGGGCGGCCGAAGCCTTCGATGCTTGCCTCCGCAAACGTCAGGACTGGCTCGAGGCGCGGCTGAACTCCGCCATCGCCTGGTGGAAATCGGGCGAGCTGGATGTTGCGTGGAGTGGCTTCGAAAAGGCGCTCACCCTCCAGCCGGACTCGGCCGACGCCCTGCGCGGCCTGGCCGGCATTGCCATCGAGCGGAACGCCTGGGAGCAGGCCCTCGAGTTGCATGGCAGGCTCCTCGATTCCGGCGAGCGCACACCGGAGCTGCTGTACAATACCGGGCTGCTCCTGCAGAAGTCCGGAAAGCCCGCCCAGGCGGCGCGCCTGTACGAGGAGGCGCTCGGCCGCTCGCCCGAATTCCCCGAAGCCCTCATCAATCTGGGCATCGCTTTGCGCGTGCTCGGCCGCGAAGAAGAAGCCCGCCAACACTGGCAAAAGGCCATCGCCGCCGATCCCGAGCTGGCGCACGGCTACTTCCGATAGCTTGCGCCGGACTCTACTACGGACGCCTTCCCGATGCTGGCTTATCGCTACAATACGAGCGTGGATTGCCGCGATGGACGCCCCGAGCACGGAAGAATTGCGGACGATCCAGAGGCTTCATGAAGATCGAGCCGACGTTCTTCGACGGCATCCGCGAATTGATCGCCGGGGTACGGGCCACCGTCGCACGTGGTGTGGACCTGGTTCAAGTCCACACCAATTTCGAGATCGGCAGGCGCATTGTGGAAGAGGAACAACGCGGCAAGAACCGGGCCGCTTACGGAAAAGAGATCATTCGGGAATTGGCGGATCAGCTAACCGCCGAGTTCGGTAACGGCTTCTCGCTCTCCAACCTTAAGTCGATGCGGCTCTTTTACTTACAGAACCAGCACCGAATTGGTCAGACAGTGTCTGGCCAATCGGCAATTTTCCAGACACTATCTGGAAAATCGGCCCCTTCTCCGCTGCGCCCGTTCACCCTGAGCTGGTCGCATTACGTCTTCCTCCTTCGCGTCAAGAACCCGAACGAGCGGAGTTTCTATGAGATAGAATCCAACGAACAGAACTGGACCGTCCGCGAGCTCAAACGCCAGTTCAACTCCGGCCTCTACGAGCGCCTTGCCCTCAGCCGCGACAAAGAGGGCATCCGCAGGCTCGCGCAAGAAGGGCAAAATCGTCGGCCAACCGGCCGATCTCCTCAAGGAACCCCTGGTTCTCGAGTTCCTCGGCCTGGACGAGCGGAGCCGCTATTCCGAGTCCGACCTCGAATCCGCCATCCTCGGCCAGATCGAGCGCTTTCTGCTGGAAATGGGCAAAGGCTTCCTCTTCGAGGCGCGCCAAAAGCGCTTCACCTTCGACGAAGAACACTTCTTCGTGGACCTGGTTTTCTATAACCGCCTGTTGCGCTGCTATGTCCTGCTCGATCTGAAAATCGGCAGGGTCACCCATCAGGATCTCGGGCAGATGCAGATGTACGTCAACTACTTCGACCGCTTCGTGAAAACCGCCGGCGAGAATTCCACCATCGGCATCCTGCTCTGCAAGCAGAAGAACAAGGCGCTGGTGGAAATCACCCTGCCCAAAGACGCCAACATCCACGCACGGGAGTATCAGTACCTGCCCGGCAAAGACGAGCTGCAGCAAAAACTCATGGAGTGGATTGGAGCGCGGGATGCCGGCGATGAATAGTCCAACCGCCGACGCTCAGGCCGCGAGTTATCATTTAGAGCAGCCATGAGCCGCGCAGCAGCACATCGACTACAGGAGGAACCATGCACCGATCTCTCTTACTGGCAGCCTTGTCATTGGCCGCCATCTTCGCCGCCGCAGCCTCGCCGCAGGCGCGCCGCGAACCCGCGCTAAACGACACGCTGCAATCTCCCGAGGTCTCTCCCGACCATCGCGTCACCTTCCGCATCTTCGCGCCCAAAGCCTTGGAAGTCACGCTCACCGGCGACTGGCTCGGCGCCACGGCACCGCCCAAATTGAGCAAGGACGAACGCGGCGTCTGGAGCGTCACCCTCGGGCCCTTCGAGCCCAGCATCTATATCTATAACTTCAATGTCGATGGCGTCGCCATACCCGACCCCATCAACCCGCGCATCAAGCTGCGCGCCCGCACATCCGCCAGCATGGTCGAGGTCAAGGACGATACTCCCGCCTTCTGGGAGCCCCGCGACGTGCCGCACGGCGCGGTCGAGATCAACTGGGAGAAGTCCAAAACCATCGCCGGCGAGACCCGCGCCATCTGGATCTACACGCCCCCGGACTACGCCAAAACCACGCGCCGCTATCCCGTGCTCTACCTGCTCCACGGCTCCAACGATACGGCTGCCGGCTGGACCATGGCCGGCTACGCCAACTTCGTGCTCGACAACCTGCTGGCTGCCGGCAAGGCCCTGCCCATGCTCGTGGTGATGCCCTTCGGCCACGCCACCGCCTTCGGCGTTCCCGTACCGCCGGGCGGAGTCACCAATGACGCCCTGTTCGAGGACTACCTCCTGAAGGACGTGATCCCCACCGTGGAAGCCCGCTACCGCGTGTCGCCGGGACGCGACAATCGCGCCATCGCCGGCCTTTCCATGGGCGGCGGCCAGTCGCTGCGCATCGGCCTGGGACACCTGGACCTCTTCAGCGCCGTGGCCTCCTTCTCCGGCGCCGTGCCCGCCGATTTTGAAACGCGCTTCGCCGCCCTGCTGAAGGACCCCCAAGGCGCCAACCAGAAGATCAAGACCTTGTGGATCGGCTGCGGGCAGCAGGATTCATTGTTCGGCCGTTCCCGGGGCCTGTCGGAATTGCTCACGAAGTATCAGGTGAAGCACATTTTTCACCCTACTGACGGCGTCCATAACTACACCGTGTGGCGGAAATATCTGGCGGAATACGCCCCCCTGTTGTTCCGCTAGCTGAGTGTGCCATGCTTTCCAGACCTCTAGACAGCCACTGATTCAGAATGCCTTGTGGGGCAGGATTCCATCCTGCGGGCCGATTTGCAATCGGCCCGCTTCGAGCCCCAAAGTTTCTGCCGCCAGAGACACTCCCTCCAGGGATCGTCCCCCACTCGTGTCGACGCTTGGCTATCTGTCTCGTTCGCGCATCGCCACCCGCCGCCGCCACTTGGCCCCCGAAATGGCCACCCGCGGCAGCGCCGCAGCGTGATGCCTCAGTCGCGACGCCACGAACGCCGCATACCGCAGTCCCTTGAGCGCGCGCCGGTGCCATCGCATTTCGCTCTCCGGAATGTGAACCGCGTCCACCGGACCGGGCAGGCGCTCCGGCAACAGCCGCCGCCGTACCACGCTCCACGCGTCTTTCCGCGACTCGAGCAGGCTCAGGTGCAGCCACAGCTCATCCTTTTGCGAGCGAAACAACCCGCCCGCCGGCGACAGCGCAAACTCGTCGAACCACGCCTGCGCCGCCCGCGGCAGCCGTTCCATCTCCTCCTCCGCCGATCGACTCCGCGCCCATCCGAACCAGGCCGTTGCCAGCCGAAAGACCACCGCTTCCAGACGCCGCAGCTCGGCCGGCTGACCGCTCCACTCGCGCCAAAACGCCCCATCCCCGGCGTGCAGGTCCAGGAAACGGGCCACTTCGTACACGTGAAACGGGCGGCAGTTGCCGCGCAGCACGTGCTTGAGCGCGTGCAGCGACGCATAGGCCAGCGAGTCGGCCGGCGACAGCACGGACATCGCCCGCCCGGCAATCCTCCGCGACACCCGCCGCTTCCAGAATCCATCCGCATCGGGCGCCGCCAGCCGCTCCACGCGATCGTTCCAGAACTGGAAGTGCAGCTCGATGCCCACCGGAATTTCGGGATCGAAGAAATCCCCGCGCCACTGCCACCCGCTCTTGCGAATCAGCGGTGGAAGGTGATCGGTAGGGAAGTCCTCCATCTTGTCCATCGATTCGTACCCCAGTGCCAGAATCGCATCCCGCGCCGCGTACAGGCCCCCACCCGGAACGTCCGGAACGAAGAGATCCACGTCGCACTGGGTCCGGTCTTCCTTCTGCGACCCGAAGTCGGGGCAGTGCGCCAGACCCTTCAAGGCCAGGAACTCGATTCCGGCGGCGTCCAGTGTCGCGGCCAGATCCCGATACAATTCCTCCAGCCGTGCGAGACGTTCCAGGTTGCGCGCCGCGTTCCCATCCGTGCGCTCGCGGACCCAACTGGGCATCGCATCGCGGACCATGCGCCGCAGCGACAGCGTGAGCTGCCAGCGGTCCGAGAACTCCAGCGCCTCGCGCCACTGCGCATCGGTAAGCGCCCTCAGCGTGTCCGTTCGGGGCTCCGAAAGATGCAGGGCGCCCAGCACTGCGGCGGGGCCGCGCGGAATCCCGGCGTAATCCGGCCAGGGATTGGAGAAGCCGCTAGCCTCACGAGGCGCCGCTATTGAGGTTCTCGGCACGTCAATTTCGCCAGCAGTTCCACCGCTTCCTCCAGCGTGTCGTAGCGCATGCGGTAGGCCGGCATCCCGGTGATTCTGCGGATCGCCTTCTCGTGACGCGCCAGCACCTCGTCCCCATACGCCGGCCCTTCCTCGAGCAAACGGTCCAGCACCTCCGCCGCCGGCATGGGCTCCCCGTGTGCGGGCACGCCCTGGCCGCGCTCCAGGAAAACCACCGTATCGATGGTGCAGTGCGAAGCCGTGCGGATCTGCGGAAGCTGTCCCAGCGCGACCTCCATCCCCATCTTTCCGCCGGGACGTGCCCCGGCCGCTTGTCCCGCCAGCTCCGGAAACAACTCCGGGGCGTCCAGGCGGAACCGCGCCTGGTGCGGCTTGCCGATTCCCACCCGGTCGTCCGACTCCGGCAGCAGCATGATCGTATCGTCCCCGATGAACGTCCACCCGGCGCGCGCGCACGCGTAGGCCAGCGTGCTCTTGCCCGCTCCCGATACCCCGCACAGCAGAACGCCCGAGCCGTGCCGCGCCACGCATGCCCCGTGCACCGGAACCACGTGCCTCTGCGCCAGCATCATGTATACCAGGGCTTCCAGGAAGTGCCAGCGGAACCCCGCGTGGTCCGCGGCGGTCTTCGCCGAAACGCAACAGAAGCCGAACATCGACTGCGGATCGAAGACCGCCAGGTTGTCGCGGTCCGCCACGATCGAAAACAGGTGGCCCTGCGCCCGGAATACCGGCTCCGGCGCCGCTTCCCCCTGCTCCTGAACGGTGACCCGCAATTCGAGCGGCGGGCCTTCGAACTCCGCGCGGAACGGTCCCCACGCTTCCGCCGCGGCCTCCACCACGTCGCGCGAATTGGTGGCGAGTTCCAGCCGGAATCCCAGCGGATAAAAGGTCGCCGATAAGGAAAGCTCGACGTTGCGCAGCAAGGCGTCGACGCGTTGGCCGGCCACGGCCCCAAGGTTGCTCACCTTACCATCATAGAAGAACTTGTACTTTCACATAGGTAAATCCACTCGGACCACTGTGTGGCGCCGCCCCTTCCAGGAGTAAGCTGAGGACATGCGGGCGGCGATCGTTCACTACTGGCTGCTGAACCACCGCGGCGGGGAAAAGGTCCTCGACGCCATCTGCCGCATTCTTCCCGAGGCCGACATCTTCACCCTCTTCTGCGATCCCGAGACGCTCAGCCCCACCCTCCGCCGCCACAAGATCGTGACCTCCTTCCTCAATCCCCTGCGCCGCGGCTACCGCTCCCTGCTGCCCCTCATGCCTTTGGCGCTCGAAAGCTTCGACCTGCGCGGCTACGACCTGGTGGTGAGCAGCGAGTCCGGCCCAGCCAAAGGCGTGATGACGCCCGCTTCCGCCCGCCATCTCTGCTACTGCCACACTCCCATGCGCTATCTGTGGGACCTCTATCCGGCCTATCGCGCCGATTTCACGGCGTCCCGCTGGAAACGCGCCGCCATGGTGCCGCTCACGAATTATCTGCGCCTCTGGGACTTCGCCTCCGCCGCGCGCGTCGACCATTTCGTCGCCAACAGCCAGAACGTCCGCCGCCGCATCTGGAAAACCTACCGCCGCGCAGCCGAGGTGATTCATCCGCCGGTGGATGTCGAGTCGTTCTACTGGAAGCCGCCCGAAGACTACTTTCTGATCGTGTCCGAGCTCGTCCCCTACAAGCGCGTCGATCTCGCCGTCCGCCTGTTCTCGCGCACCGGGCGCCGCCTCGTGATCGCCGGATCCGGCCCCGAGTACCGCACCTTGCGCAAGATCGCGGCGGGCAACGTCGAATTCCTGGGCCGCGCGAGCGATAGCGATCTGCGAGAGCTGTACGCCCGCTGCCGCGCGTTCCTCTTGCCCGGCGAAGAAGATTTCGGCATCACCCCCGTCGAAGCCCTGGCCAGCGGCAAACCGGTGATCGCCCTGGCCCGCGGCGGCGCCCTCGAGACGGTCCCTCCATTCGGCGGCGTATTCTTCGACGCGCCGTCGGAGGACCACTTGAGCGCCGCCATCGCCGCCTTCGAAAACCTGGAGCGCGACATTTCGCCGGCCGACCTCCAGGCCCATGTGCGCGGCTTCTCCGAAGCCGGGTTTACGCGCAAATTCACAGCGGCGCTGGCCCGCGTGATCGAATCCGATGGGCCCGTGCCCCATACTCATTCCGAGAATGTCCTTGAAGACGGACTATGAAACGCTTCGAGGTGGGGCAGGCGGGGTACCCTCTGGGTCCGCCTGCCAACCGATTTTTCCCAGCATCCCGCCCGTCGTCTTGATGATCAATTCCAGCAGAACCCCGCGCGCTGTAGCGCAGTCAAGGGCGACGTGCCGACTTGTGGGGACTAATACGCCGACACTGTGCATTCCGACGCACCGGGGGGGTTAGGATGGGCGTATGACAACCACGCCAGGGTTGGATATCGGGCTCTTCAGCAAGCGCACAATCCTGACCGGGGCGGATGCGAAACTGGGGCGGGCAGTTGGCTAGTGAAATATGGCAGGACCTGATGAGCAATCGCGCAATACAGGACCGCGCCCCAGTGCGTCAGTTGCTGCTCGAAGAACGCTCTTTCGAGGCCGCCCTCGGCAGATTGCAGGCTGCACCGTTCAATGCCGAGGACCGCCAGACATTCGAGCGCGCGCTGATGGACGCGTTCGTTGCCATGGATGCCGAGATCGCGCATCCGGCTCACGACCCTCGGATCAACATCTACAAAGTTCAAGACCTGCTGTTCCGTTTCTGGGGACAACGTGGCGACCGGGTTAATGCCGGCTACATGTTCACCCTCAATCAGGATCTCTGGCCGGAACGGCACCTCTACAACGAGCATGCGATTGGCGCCGCCGCCCCAACGCTGCCCGGGCTGCAGCGCCGCGCCAATCAAAGGCTCTTCACAACGGATCTCGGGTGCTACAGTGATCGCTTCATCATGCAGCCACTTTCAAACGTATCGGGGCCTCTGCAACTAAGGGGCGCTTTCAACGTCGTTAAGCTGCACGGGTCATTCAACTAGCGGACACCGGACGGACGGAACGCGATCGTAATCGGAACCGACAAAACCTCCCAGATCGCTGCGTTTCCGTTGCTGGCGGCCTACTGGCAGATCTTCACGGCCGTGCTGCAGGCAGGGGACGTACGTTTGATGATCGTCGGTTATGGTTTCGGAGACGAGCACGTCAATGCCGTGATCGCTGATGCGTCCGAGAACCACGGACTTCGTCTGTTCATCTGGGACACGGCTCCCAGCCTGATGGACCGCGTGCGGGCGGCAGCGCATGGCCCCCGGATCTGGAAGGGCGTGCTAAGCACGGCGAGCCGGCCCATGATCGAGGTGTTCCCGAGCAACCAGGCAGAAACGGCAGAGTACCGACGCATTCTCGCAACGTTGTTTGGATAGGGCCGCGATCTGACGCACGAATGGATGGGCTTGTAAATGGGTTTCTGGAGGATCATATCGTGCGTGACAACCAGGAAACGAAAATTGTGCGCCCTAACGCTCGGCGTCAGGGAACCGCCTGCGAAGGTACGCAAACACCGGTTCCGGCATGTCGCCGAGCATAGGTATCAGATGCATCGAGAAGTAGTCCCGACCGTCTTTGAGCCTCGCCCGCGTTCGGACGTACTCTAGCCCCGACCGGTCGCTTAAGCGGTCGAGACGGAGTTCCTGCAGTTCTTCTGGCAAGATGCCGCTCGGTGAATATGCGATCGGCGCGTCAGCCACCGCGCCGGCATAG
>Ga0116223_10004157_pt1 | contig 12615 bp, 8 predicted proteins | sample Sb_taG_3_FD_90092 | JGI IMG/M metagenome (GOLD analysis project Ga0116223, IMG submission 90092) | Peat soil microbial communities from Weissenstadt, Germany - Sb_50d_a_PC metaG | ecosystem: Environmental > Terrestrial > Soil > Wetlands > Peat | place: Germany: Weissenstadt | collected 2010-09-21 | reverse complement strand
GCTGCCCTCCACGTTGGTGTGCGCCAGTTCGTCGACCAGAACGATCTGGGGCTTGCGGGCCAGGATGGCGTCGACGTCCATCTCCTCGAAAGACGCGCCGCGGTACTCAAGCTGCCGCCTGGGTACAGACTCCAGCCGGGCCGCCAGCTCGGCGATGGCCTTGCGGCCGTGCGTCTCGACCACTCCCACCATGACATCCTCACCGCGGCTCTTGCGGCGAATGCCCTCGCTGAGCATGTTGTAAGTCTTGCCCACACCCGGGGCATAGCCCAGGAAGAGCTTGAAGATGCCCTGCTTCTTCTGCGGCGCGGTTTCTTCCAGCCACTGCTCGGGGGTTTTGGTCATCGCCGGATATTTTCGTCGAGAGGGGCAGAATTGTCGAATAGACTACAATCTCCCGCGTGAGCAAGGCTGCACAACCGATCCTGCGCTTCGCCGCTGTGGTCGCGATTGATGCGATCATCGTCTGGTTTTTTTCCAAGGAAGTCCATGTAAATCCGACGACGGTTGGGTTCACATTCCTGCTCGCCATCCTGGTGGTTTCCGCCAGTTGGGGGTTGCAGTACGCCATCTCCATGGCGGTGGTTGCCACTCTGGCTTACAACTATTTCTTCCTGGAGCCGGTGCTGCGATTCACCATCGCCGATCCGCAGAACTGGGTGGCTCTGTTCGCCTTTCTGGTCACCGCCATCATCGCCAGCCACCTCTCCGAGCGGGCGCGCCGCGAGGCTTTGCAATCGAACCAGCGCCGCCACGAGGTGGAGCGGCTGTACGCGTTCAGCCAGCAATTGCTGGTCTCGGAAAACGTTTTCGGACTGTTGAACAATGTGCCGGGTTATATCGTTGAATCATTCGGCGTAGGCGGCGCTGCGGTTTTTCTGGAGAACAAGCAGAAGACGTACTTTTCCGACATTGCCGTTCAATCTTCCTTGCCGGTGGAGGAATTGAAGACGGTCTGCGGACGCGGCGAGCCGGTGCGCGATCGGCAGCGGGGCACTTGTTTCATGCCGTTGCGGATGGGAGTGCGCTCGATCGGAAGCTTCGGAGTCACCCGCTGTGATCTCTCCCGCGAAACTCTGGAGGCCATCGGCAGCCTGGTGGCGATCGCCATCGAGCGCGCCAGTACCATGGAAAAGCTGTCCCGAGCCGAAGCCGCCCGCGAAAGCGACCGCCTCCGTTCCCTGCTGCTGGATTCCGTGACCCACGAGTTTCGCACCCCGCTAACGGCGATCAAGGCAGCCGCCGAAACCCTGCTGTCGGAGGTCGAGCTGGAGAAGCCGCAACGGAAGGAATTGCTGGCCGTGATCAATGAAGAAAGCGACCGGCTCAACCGCCTGGTAGGCGAAGCGGCGGAGGTAGCCCAACTGGATGCCGGCCAGGTCGAACTTCATTTTGAGCCGCACCACATTCGCGAGGCGGTTGATCTGGCACTGCAGCAGTCCAAACATGCTCTGGAACACCATCCCGTAGAGCTCGCCGTCCCGGAGACGCTGCCCAAGGTGAGGATGGCACTGGACCGGATCACCGAAGTCCTCGCTCAGCTCCTCGACAATGCCGGCAAGTACTCCGCGCCCGGCACGCCCATCCACATCACCGCCGACGTGCGCAGCGGGCAACTGGTGGCCAGCGTGGCCGACCACGGCCCGGGCATCGACGATATGGAGCAGTCGATGATCTTCGAGAAGTTCTATCGCGGACGCGATCAGCGTGTCTCGATCCAGGGCACGGGCATGGGCCTGGCGATCTCCAAGGCCATCGCTGAGTTGCATGGTGGAACGATCGGAGTCACCAGCCAGGTCGGCCGCGGTTCTGTGTTTTACTTTTCGCTGCCGCTGGCGTCCTGAGGCGCGCGGCCACCTGGCACCGGCCCGGCGACTGGGCGGATTTCCCGAAAAAGGAGTTGACGCGTTCAGCTTTTTTGAGCTAAATATCACACACTCCCTGGCTTCTCAGGCCAAATATCACCTCTCCCTCGGGAAGGATGTACGATGGCCGGCCCTGCATTGCATATTCCAGGCGCGCCGCCCCAGCACAAGGACCAACGTTCCGCCCGCAAGGCGCTCGCCAAGGTGATCCCGCACCGCGATGCCCACGCGCGGCGTCCCAAGCTGCGTGAACTGCTGCCCGTCGTCGAGATCGTCGGGGGCTACATCGCCATCGTTTATATGATCTGCGACCTCCGCGGAATGTCGCCGCGAGTCTCGGCCCATTACGCCCTGGTCGCGCTGTTTGTTCTCGCGGTGGTGGCCGCTTGCGCGCTGTACAGGGAACGCACCGTGCTGCGGGTTATCGAGTACCTCAATCGCGTGCCTCTGCTGGTGGTGTGGAGCATTGCCCTGAGCATCACCATGGTACTGATCTGGCACATTTGGCGTCCGGCCGACGCTTGGGCGCGATGGAACCGCGATCTTACCAACGCGCTCACGGATTGCAACAGCAGGCGCGTCGAAGCCGGCTCCACTGACCGCGATCCCGTCGGCACTTGCATTGCCCAAGCCCTGGCGCTCGTCCACCCCAGCCGAGACGCCGGCTTGCCCGAGACCATGGGCGAACTGGCCAACGATCTGCACATCGGCAGCATTGTCTTTGCCCACCCCGAGCTGCGGAAGCGCTTGGGCGAGTGGTACGGCATCGATGAGCGCTTCGTGGGCAGCGGCATCTCGCAGCCGCTGAACACTTCCGACCATGCGGCCGCCCGCATCCCCGAGTTTCTCACCCCCAACTACAACACCGCGGATGAACGCATCTGGGTGTGGAAAATCGATCCCTCCGACCAACAGGCGATGAGCAGTTTGTTGGTCAAGTTCGTGCAGCGCCAGCCCGACAACCGCAAAGATGCTTTCGTCCAGTGTGAGGCGAATGAGGCTGCCGCCCAGTGTGATGCCAAGGTGAGGGCCAGGGCCGCAAACCCCTCCCCAGTCGTGCGCTTTGCCCTGATCCCCGAGGCTGAGCATTCCACTTGTCTCGGCCTGCGCCAGCGCCATCGCGTCTTCACCAGTTCCATGAGGGCCTTGCTCTACAGGAACATTCGCGATGCCGCCGAGTATTCCGGCTACTCCTTCAACCCCTTCAAAGAGCACAAGGTGCTTTACCTGATGCTGTTCGTCCCTAGTCACGACGACGAAGTCGTCCCCGCTACCTGGACCAAGATCCTCGCCAACAGCGGCAAGTGGGTCCTCGCTCCCGACGCCTGCAAGCAGATGTGAAATCGCAGACCGGCTGGTAGACGATCCGCACAAGTGGAATTTGCGGAAGCGTTTTGCCTGCCAAGACACACTGAACCGGCTGTTGGGACTGGCTGGCCTCCTGACGCGCAAAGCAAGAACGTCCCTGGCTCCGCTCCTAGAAGGAGAACAACACTTGAAGATCAATGCGGCGGCTGGCCGAGCCGGACGAGAACGGTCCCCCGGCGAGCGCATTGGACTGAGCGAAGAAAGACGAGTTGAGATTGCCAACCGGTGGGGCCAGGTTCACATGATTAAGAAGATTTCGGGCGGCAACACTGAACGTCAGGTTGTAGCGCCGGGTGGTCGTACCTCCCAAGCCAAAGGGTCCACCACCACCAGGGCCACCTCCTCCACTCAATCCGCGGCCGCCGAGCCCCCCACCCCCGCCGCCGGGACCACCCCGGCCGCCACCTCCACCCGGGCCACCCTGGCCGCCTCCGCCAGCGGCTGAAGGCCCCCCCTGCTCTTTCCCAAAGCCAATAGTCTTGCTCAGCCGCAGATTCAGGGTGAATAGGGTGGAAGCGGTGCCGTAGTTGATGGGAATGGGCGCGTAGGTCGGACAGGGCGCGCCGGGCACCTGGAAGGTCCCGAGGGAAGTGGGTACGGTTTTCGGGTTACAAGTGGCTGGCAACACAAAACCGGGCCGATCATTGAAGATGGAGTCGCCATTGACATCCTGCCCGACGGTAACGTTGTAAGGCTGTCCGGAACTTACCACCATGAAGGGATTGAGGCGGAACGCGCGTGGCAATCCGATGGTGCCGCCCAGCAGCACCCGGTGACGCACGTCGAAGGCGGCCCGGCCGTAATCCGTCATGGGGTCGGATTGGTTCGAGATGAAGCTGGGGGTACTCAACGATCCGCCGGAAGAAAACCCCGCCACGCCGGTGGCAGTATTACTCGACCCAGAGCCCAGGTCGCTGTTGGCATAGTTAAGCGTGTAAAAACCGAAAAGCGAAAGCTTCGCTCCGGCATTGACTCTGAAATTGGTGATCAGTTGGTTCTGCCGGAATATCCCTTCGGAGGTGTACTGGTAGATGTTGGGCGTACCCGAGGAAGCGCCGCTCGCCCTGATATTGCTGAGGAAAAGCTGATGCTCTCCCCGGGAGTTGAGATAGGTGACGGCGACGGTCGCCTTCTTTGTAAGCTGGCGCTCTACGCTGGCCCCGGTTTGCATGGTGTAGGGCGCTCGCAAGTTCGGAGCAACCTGATAGAAGGTAGGAGATGACGTCGGAGGGGTCTCGAGATAGTTGACCACGACCTGCTCCTGGCCGAGACCATTGGCATTCAAGCGCTCGGCCAGAAGCACCAGGTTGTAAGCAAAACGGTCATAGAAGATCCCAAATCCCGCTCGCAGTACGGTTTTCGGTGGTGTCTTTTTTCCACCCCCGAGCCCCCAGGAAAAAGCCAGCCGCGGAGCGAAGTCGCCATGGTCGTGGACATCATTCTGGGTTTCGAAGCGCAAGCCGTAGCTGAACGTCATGTTGGGACGAATCTTCCAGGTATCCTCGGCGTAGAGACCGGCGTCCACGAGCGTGATTTTAGCGAGCGCCGGTCCTTTGGTGATTGAAAACTGGCTGGGTTGGCCAGCCTCAAAGGCGTCAAGAGAAGAGAACGTGGTTACCCCATTGAAATTCGAGGTCGAGCTGTTGGAATCTGTCGTCGCCCGCAGCCTGCCGCCGAATCTCACGAAATGGTTGCCGTGAACGATGGACGTGTAATTCTGCAGCTCGTAGTGGTTCTCCTTGTCCAGGATAGTTCCCAGTTGGTTGCCACCATCCGTAAATGCTCCCAGTACCAGTATGGTCTGCCCCAGGTTTTGCGCTGCCAGAGTATTGTTATCGCGAATGTATTGGAAACGGGTCTCATTCACCACGTTGGCGCTCAAGATCTGCGTATCGCTGATCTGAAGCGTTTGCTCGGTGTCGCGAACGTTGTACGCCTGGGACGCCAGCGAGAACTGCCCGATGCCATCGTCGTTCTCGTTGTTCTGTGTGAACTGGTAGCGGACCGTCAGCGTATTGCTCGGGCTGAGCTGAAAATCAATACGGGGGCTGATGTTCGTCCGCGTTCGAGAAGTAGGGATCGCCTGGCTCAGTGGGCCTTGGCTCATGATGGCGTCCACGATGGCGGTGTCGTTGATATTCCGCCGCTCCGCGTTGAAGAAGAACGACACCTTCTTGCTGATGGGGCCGCTCAGGCTGCCGTTAAATATTTCCGAGTGGTAGCCCGGCTCTTCAGAGACGAAGGGGCTGTTCGAGTTGAAGGCGGAATCATTGCCGTTAACGAACGCCTGGCCGTGCCACTGGCCGGTTCCCGGCTTGGTGAAAATCTCGATCCGGCCATAGCCAAGTTTGTCGTACTCGGCCGAGAACGGGTTCTGGTTGATGCGGATCTCGCGGATCGAGGATTTGGGCGGGAGCTGGCCGCCGGTGAATCCGTCGATGTAAATCTGACCGCCGTTCGGTCCGGTTGACGGCCCTGCCAAGGCCTCCAGCTGGGACTGCAATTCGTCGGGATCATCCGAGAGAGCCTCGAGATCCTTCCCCTGGATGACCAGCGCACTGGCGTTGTTCGTGGGGCTTACGTCAACGGTTGTCCCCTGCTCCTCAACCGTCACCCGCTCCTGTTCCACCAAAATCTGAAGCGGGATGTTCAGGTTGGTGACCTGGCGGGCCGCAACGTCCACGTCTTGCTGGAATGCCGTAAAGCCTTTTGCGCCGGCGGTCACCGTATATCTGCCCGGAACCAACCCGCTGAGTTCGTACCTCCCCTGACCGTCGGTTTGCGCCGTCTTGGTTTCTCCCGTCGCGGGCGTGGCGGAAACAGTCGCGCCCGGTATCACGGCGCCCGAAGGATCGGAGACTTGCCCCCGCAAAGTGCCGGAAGCGGTTTGCCCCATCGCAGTGTGCGTACAGATTGTCGACAGCAACAGCAGCAGAAGGATCAGCAGGCGCGTTGTGAATCTCCCCAGCGGCATCGGGTTCCCGGAAAAAAGCCCCCAACAAGAGCCCATCATTGTGCGGCTGCCTCTCCACCCGAAGACCCCAGACTCCACGGCGACAGCAACATGGCAGCGCCCTCGCCGTTGGGCGATGCCGTCAAAATGGGTTCCACCCCGGTGAGGAGGGTGATTGCATTGAGAGCAGAGTTGGCGCCGCCCTGCATGGTCACCAGCATTACCGCATCGCCTTTCTGCAGATCGGCCAGGGTCACCGCCGGCAACCGGCTCAACATTTGCTGCAAATCCGCAGCCCCGCGGGGACGCGCACCGCCGGCCTCGCCGGGAGCCTGATCTGTTTTGGGAGCGGCGGATGAGTGGTTTCCGGCCGCCGTGGCCGAACCGCTGTCCGGCGGCGAGCCCTTGAGCCGCGTCGCAATCCGCTGCGCCACCATCGGAGGCACCTTCCTGAGTTGGGAATCCGCCGTGATCTTCACGCTCACGGGCTTCTTGGTAAAGAGATCCATAACGCTGAGCGTGCTTTCAGCAGGGTCGATCGCGGTCACCGTGCCGGCAATGTTTCGAAACGACCCGGAAACGATCTCTTCCGCGCTGAGTTCGAGGCCATCGGCGCTCAGGGCCCCGCGTGCGCGAAGTTGATCGCCAGACTTGATCTGGTCCAGCGTTCCCGGCTTCGCATCCTGGAATCTCACGGACTCCGGCGCATAGCGGCGCACCATCGTATCCTTCGACACGCGGACGGTAATCGTCTTGCTCGAACCGGAGGCCGCGGTCGAGAGCGTAATGGCCCCGCTGGCCGGATCGACGGCACGCACCAGCCCACCGACACCACGCTTCTGCCAATCCTCGCGTTCGCGTTCTTGCCGCTCCTGGATATCTGCTTTCTTCATTACCAGGAGCGAGGAAGCCACAACCGACTTGCCATCCTCGGCGAGGCTGCCCCGGATGATCATGCGGTCGCCAGGCTGCAAGTCAGTGAGGGGCAGGGGCGCCGCGTCCTTCAGGTCTTTCTGTCCAGGAGCCATGCGCAGCATGCGGGTGGAGGGTTGAACCAGGACCGTGATCTCGGATCCCACGTCGGTGGTGACCGTAACCGCGTTACCGTTGATCGCCTTAACGGTTCCGACCGGCCGCACGGTTGAACTCGCTACTGGCGGCGCCGGTTGGGTTTGGCCGTAGGCGGCCCCTTCCGACCAGATCCAGATAAGAAGCAGGCTTCCGAAAACTGCCACCGCCCACGCGAGGGTTGTTGGTCTTGGCAGAATCACTTTCTCCATTAGAGTCCACTTCTCCGAGTGAACCACGTAAAAAGTTCGTCAACAAGCGTAAATCTTCGTAACGTTGCATGGTTGCATGGAGGCGGGGCCTGATACAGAATAGGAACAGTCTCCAAGTCGCGTGAAGCTGCCGGATCCGAGAATCGCCGTTGGTGGGTGGACAATCCAATGAAAAGTATGCCGGGAAGCCCACATCCCCACAAGAATCTGGTGCTGTCCGAGATTGTGGGCGTAGCCCTGGATACCTTCCGCCTGAACAAGATCCGTTTTGCCCTCACCGCCCTGGGGATGGTCATCGGCACCGCGTCTTTGATTCTGGTGGTGACGGTTGGCCTCACCGGCAAGCAGTACGTCCTGAGCCAGATCCAGGGCATCGGCGCCAACATGATCTACGCCTTCCATGAAGGGCAGGGTGCGGTGCACCCCACCGCTCAGGACAGTCTGACCGTGGCCGACATGCATGCCGTCGAGCAGCAGGTAGTCGGTGTGGTCGCGGTCTCACCCATGGTGCAACTGCATGCTCGCATTCCCGCCGGCAATGGACGGGAGCGGGACGTACTGATTCTGGGTGTCGGCCCGCAATATGAAAACATCCGCAATCTCGATGTTTTGGCGGGCCGATTCTTCGATCAGGTTGACTCGCAGTCCCACTCCAAGGTGGCCACGCTCACCCAGCATCTCGCCCAGCACATGTTCGGGAGCCAGGATGCGGCGATTGGGCAGACCATCAAGATCATGGGACTGCCCTTCACGGTCATCGGCACCTTCAAGGAGCGGGTGGAGACGTTCGGCCAGTCGGAGCTGGCGGGAGATACCATCGCCATTCCTTACACCGTGAGCCGCTACTTCCTTCCCAACGACGCGCTCGACCAGATCTTCTTCTCCATGGCCGATCTCAATGAGGTGCCGGCGGCTACCCAGCAAATCAAAGCCGTGCTGCAGTCGCGCCACCGTTCGGAATCGGTGTACCGGGTGGAGAACCTGGCGCAACTGATCACGGTCGCCAATAAGACCGCCAACGCCCTCACCGTGGTTTTGCTGCTGATTTCCACCGTCACCCTTCTGGTCGGCGGCGTGGGGATCATGAATATCATGCTGGCCACCGTGACTTCGCGCACCCATGAGATCGGCATCCGCAAGGCAGTAGGCGCCACCGCGGCCGACATCCGGCTGCAGTTCCTCTCCGAGGCGGTGCTGATCTCCATCGCCGGGGGCGTGATCGGTTCCCTGGTGGGATTGGCCCTGCCCTTCTCGGTCCGTTTTCTTACCGACTACCGGATTCCCATTTCAGGTCTCTCGGCGGTGATCGGGATTGTTGTCTCGTCGCTGGTCGGGATCATTTTTGGGACGGTTCCGGCCACACGTGCGGCGCAGATGGACCCCATCGAAAGCCTGCGTCACGAATAGAGGAATCGAATCGCAACCGCGTCCGCTTTGTAAACAATTCGTCAAGATTAGGTAAAGCTTCGTAAACGGGCACGCCACTCGCCGCGTCACGCCTATTATTATCAGGACATTGGGGTTGGCAGAATTGTTGCAGTCGGCCTCGGGTTTTGGGTATAAACAAAGCAGCTTGCACTCGACAGGCATGAAGACGGTGGCGCGCTCTCCCTCGAAGATTTACCTGCTCATCATGCTGATGGTGATTCTCGGCCCGCTGGGCAACGTCTTACTCGGCAAAGGCATGAAGCGCATTGGCGCGGCCTCGGCCTGGAACCAGGCCGGACTGCTTCACTTCCTGACACAACTCTCCGGGTCCGGCGCTATCTGGCTGGGACTGCTATGCCTGATAGCGTTCTTTGCCGTCTACATGCTGGTGCTCTCGTGGGCGGACTACAGCTATGTTCAGCCCGCCTCCGCGGTGGCCTATGCCATGGTGGCCCTGCTGGGTCATTTTCTGCTGGGCGAGGTGGTCACGCCGGTACGCTGGGCGGGTGTGCTGGTCATCTGCCTGGGCGTTCTGGTAGTGGGGCACACTCCGCCGCGCACCACCGAGTACAGAGGATGAAAAGCGAGATCATTCTATTGCTCCTGATCGTGGTGGCCGGGACGGGAGGCGAACTTTGCGTCGCTCGCACCATGCAGGCGGTCGGTCCGGCGACCGATCTCCGCCCGGCCGCGCTGATCCGTCTGATCGTCCGCACCCTGCAAAACGGCTGGATGTGGCTCGGCTTTCTGCTCATGGCGATCGGTTTCTTCTCACTGCTGGAGATGTTCTCGCTGGAGAACGTGAGCTTCGTGGTTCCGGTCACAGCTCTCAGCTATGGTTTCGGCGCCCTGGGAGGAAAAGTCTTCCTGCGCGAGCAGGTGACCCGCAAGCGGTGGGCCGGTGTGTTGCTGGTTTGCCTGGGGGTAGGTTTGGTGCTGATCGGCCAGCGCTAGTGGCGTAGTCGCGGCACTCTCCGCCGCGGGATTGGGGCCTGTGGGGGATCACGGATGTGGCAGGGCTTTGACTTCATGACGCGATTCGACATCTCGGTTTCCGTGGATGAAGAGATCGGGGCTTGCTCCCCAACCGACATCGCGGAAAAAGGATCGAAATCGAGTTCGAACTGGCCGGTGTACGCCGCTATCGCACTGGTGGCCGCCCTGGTCTATCTGGGCGCCGTGGTTTCGCCTCCCTCGTTAATGGACGATGTGGATGCGGTACAGGCTCAGATCGCCCGCAACATGTTCACCTCAGGCGATTGGGTGACGGCGCATCTGGATGGTGTCGCGTTCCTGGAGAAACCACCGCTGGTCTACTGGGCGATGGCCGTTTCTTACCACATCTTCGGTGTGCACGACTGGGTGGCGCGAATTCCGGTTGCTCTCGCCGCCATCGCTCTTTGCGGGCTGACCGCCGCTTTCGGAGTCTGGGCCTTCGGCAGGTGGGCGGGCTTCTACGCCGGTTTGTGCATGGCCACCTGCGTGGGGCTGTTCCTGTTCACTCGCATCCTGCTCCCCGACGTCATGCTCACGCTCACCACGGCTTTGGGTATGTGGGCTTTCCTGCGGGCCTTGGATGAAGACGGAGAAGAACCACATCCGCGCCTGTGGGCGCTGATCTTCGCCGCCAGCCTGGGAATCGGGCTGCTGCTGAAGAGTCTGATCGCCGTGGTCTTTCCAGTGGCTGCTTGCGCAATCTATCTCGCGCTGACGCGCCAGTTGTTCTCCGCCCGAACCTGGAAACGGCTTCATCCTCTCAGCGGGCTGCTGGCGATCCTGTTGATCGCCGTCCCCTGGCACGTGCTGGCCACGTTGCGCAACCCGCCGTATTTTGCCTGGACCCTTCACAGCGGGCGCGGCGAATACTACGGGTTTCTCTGGTTCTTTTTCATCAACGAGCAGCTCCTGCGGTTTCTGAACCTGCGTTATCCCCGGGATTACAACACCGTCCCCCGCGTCTGGTTCTGGCTGTTGCACCTGGTGTGGCTGTTTCCGTGGAGCGTCTATTTCCCGGCCGTGGCCCAGCTTTCATTCAAACCGGTGGACCGCGCCGGACGCGCGCGGCTGCTGGCCCTATGCTGGATAGGCTTTCTGCTGGTGTTTTTCACCTTCTCCACCACCCAGGAGTACTACTCCATGCCGATTTATCCGGCGCTGGCTTTGCTGCTGGGTTCGGCCATGGTCGCGGGCGGTGACTGGGTGCGCCGGGGCACGCGGGTGCTTTCCGTGATTTGCGGCGTCCTGGCGGTGGTGTTATTCCTCCTGTGGTTCCAGGCGCGCGGCATGTCCGCGCCAGGAGACATCTCTCAGGCCCTCTCTCAGCACCCCACGGCCTACACTCTGGCGCTGGGACACATGCAGGACCTCACGCTCGAATCGTTCGCGTATCTTCGCGTGCCGGTTCTGCTGGCCGCGTTGGCCTTTCTGATCGGCGGGCTGGGAACGTTGCTGTCCAACCGGCGGCGCGTCTTCCTGGCCATCGCGGTGATGATGGTCCTGCTGTTCCATGCCAGCCGTTTGGCGATGGTATCCTTTGACCCGTACCTGTCCTCGCGCCCGCTGGCCAAGGCACTGCTCCGTCTGCCGGAAGGCCAATTGATCGTGGACCACCACTACTTCACCTTCGCTTCCGTGTTTTTCTACACTGACCGTACCGCCTTGCTGCTGAATGGCCGGTTCAACAGCATGGAATACGCTTCCTATGCGCCCAGCGCCCCACAGGTATACATTGATGATGCCCAGTTCCGCCGCCTGTGGCTGCAACCGGAGCGACGGTACCTTCTGGCCAGGGAATCGGAATTGCCGCGTTTTGAGGGTCTGGTCGGACGCGAGCAACTCAGCGTGGTTGCCGTGAGCGGGGGGAAACTTATACTCGCAAATCATCCGCTTGATAGCACCGCCAGGACGCAGCCTCCCGCAGGCCCGCGGTTTGGCTCATACCGCACGCAGTCACACGGACGGGTCGAGTCGAAGGATTCCGCGTTTCCGCCTTTGACGCTCTCGGCCATGGTTTCCGCGGGCGCCGCCGGCTTGGGAGACTGGCGTGCCTGCGCCGATTGATCCAGCGAACATTCACTTGCTCGAGGAGGGCACATGAGGGTTGCCGTACTGGGGGGAGATGGTTACTGCGGATGGGCCACGGCGTTGTACCTGTCCAGAAAAGGCCACACGGTCGCGATCGTCGACAACTTCATGCGCCGTCAGTGGGACCATGAACTGGGGGCGCAGACTCTGACGCCCATCCGTCCCCTGTCGGATCGATTGAGCGCCTGGCGGGAACTTACCGGCAACTTCGTCGATTCCTTCATCGGGGACGTGACCGACTACGATTTCATCTCCTCCATGATGCGGGAGTTCGAGCCGGAGGCCCTCGTGCATTTTGCCGAGCAACGTTCGGCGCCCTATTCGATGATCGACCGCAAACATGCGGTCTTCACCCAGGTCAACAACGTGGTCGGCACCCTGAACCTGCTGTTCGGTCTGCGCGAGTTCTTCCCCGACTGCCACCTGATCAAGCTGGGAACCATGGGCGAATACGGCACTCCCAACATCGACATCGAGGAGGGCTACATCACTATCGAGCACAACGGCCGCAAAGACCTGCTCCCCTTTCCCAAGCAGGCGGGCTCTTTCTATCACCTGTCCAAGGTTCATGACAGCCACAATATGATGTTCGCCTGCAAGGCCTGGGGATTGCGCGCCACCGATCTCAACCAGGGAG
>Ga0116223_10004150_pt1 | contig 12626 bp, 22 predicted proteins | sample Sb_taG_3_FD_90092 | JGI IMG/M metagenome (GOLD analysis project Ga0116223, IMG submission 90092) | Peat soil microbial communities from Weissenstadt, Germany - Sb_50d_a_PC metaG | ecosystem: Environmental > Terrestrial > Soil > Wetlands > Peat | place: Germany: Weissenstadt | collected 2010-09-21 | reverse complement strand
GCGTCTTGTCGCGCAGGAGACCGTCATATCCTTCCTCCATGAAGCCCTCCTGCCAGCGCCAGACACAGGTCTTCGATTTGCCGGTCCGGCGCATGATCTCAATGGTGCCGACACCGTCCGCGCTAAACAGGACGATCTCGGCTCGCCAGACATGCTTGTGTGGGGCGTTGCGATCCCGCGTGAGCACATTCAGACGGCGCCGATCTGCGGGCTTGAGGGTGATGGAAATTCCGGTTCGCATGCGCCAGACTCGCATGCGTCCAGCCCGCTGGGAATCCCCTCCGGGATTCAAATGTCAGACGTGATCCACTAGCAAACAGGACAGCGAGCAACAGGATGAAGGTTGCCATAGTACTTCTCTTGCCGAAAGTGATTCGTGACTGCGGAGTATACGCGCAAAACACGCGGCCGCGGAGCGAGCAAGCAGCTACCTACGACCAGTTGGAGTCCTGTATTGGCCGAACGGTTTCCCGAGTTCGGTTCGAGAATGAGCGTTCGCGCCGCGTTAGTGCAAGGCAGCAATATCTTTGGTATTGAAAGGGAGTTCCAGGCCATTACCACCGTCAGCGACTCCGCCGAACCAAAGCCTAGAAGCACGCTATCGACGGTGTGAATGGTGCCAGCCATGTTCAGGAGGGTCATGACCCTGGCTCGCCATGGCTGGCGATCGTCAGTTCAAACATATCCGCAAGCGCTGCCGAATTTTAGATTTCGCAGTAGGCACCGAGCGACGAATATCGCGAGCGAAACAATCGTAAACGCGGGGTTCGGTTGCAATAACTTTTGAGGTCGCGCAGGCCTGCGTTCGGAGAACTCGTCTTCTCTCCTGCATATTCGCATCGTGCGGAGAACAAATTTCAAAGAGCCGTGCCAATTGCGTCTAAAATGTTAAAACTCGAAGAGCAAAGTTTTCTCTAAATCGCAAGGCCGCATCCGTTTCCGCAGCGTTTCGACGGCCCAACTCGCGTCAACCCGAGCATCTCAATTTTTGCCTAATCTCGTTATGTCCGCTCGTGTAGTCAAAGCTCGTCCGGCTAACCTTAATTCGTGATTGGTATGGACAAACTTAAGCGTGTTGTGGTCCGTCTCGAACGGCGGGGTCTTCCTTGCGGAGCGGAGCATGGAGGTCATAAACTCAGCGGGCGGCAGTGGCGCGTCGGTCACGAAATGTACCGGCGAGACGAGGGCCGTAGATTTGAGCTTCACCACTGCCGAGCCACAGCCGCTTAAAGCAGCCGAGATACTGCAAGTTTTTGGAGAGCTGCAGCAAAAGCAGGACAAGGCAGCACTGTATGGCAATACAGCCGTTCCGGCGCCGGTCGAAGCAGTGTATGACTTACTTAAGGCTGCGGCCGAACGTCTGAAAGCTGAGCTCGCCTTGATCAAGCAAGAGTTGCGCGCCGCGCGTGACGACGACCGTAAGGAACTTAACCGCCTGCTCGATCTACACGCCGCCCAAGAACGGCTCACGGAGGGTCGGGCCAAGAACTCGACCCTTCTCCTTGCACAAGGCGAAATGGCGGAAGCCCAGGCCGTGCTCGGCGCCCAGCGACGCGTCGAGCGCAACGTTGGCAAGCTTGCGCCACTGGAGAGGCTTTGATTGAAGGCGCAATTTCTTTGGCCAGGCCAAGCCATTCAAGGGTTTAATAGTTCTCTTTTCAACTTGGGATGACCGGTCTTCATCGTGCTTACTATTATTGAGTGGGAGCCGTGGACCCGTGAGTGATTAATTCGATAAGTGGATGACCTGCGTAGAACCTTCACACTTTCATTTCGTGTAGGCGGCTGATGTCGCGCAGGTGCCAACTGACGCTCAAGGCCAGCTGAAATCGTGACGGCGATTTAGCCGTTTAGGGGGGACCGCCCCCGCCCTTGAGACGCGTTATGTCCTTCGCCACCATTGCGATGCCCTCTTTGCGACCAAACGCAATACCGTCCGCGATAGCCTTTGCCACGATTTCGCGCACTTTTCCACCTGGCTCGATGAATTGGCCATATCGGCCAATAATTTCATGCGCCTTTACTAAGTCCGCCGCTCTCGTCGGGTGTTCATCTACCATGATGGAAGTATGCGCCGAATGCTATCCCATTATCTAGAGGTGACGCGCGCTGCCCTATTCAAACTTGAAAGCACCGGTGCATTTGATCACGCTGTCCGCAATGGCAGCCGACCAAGTGGGAGCGCGAGCGCGACGTCGCGGTCTTGACATGAATCGACCAAAGTTTCTCCCTTTCGCCGTGAATTAGTAGCTATTCTGAGGAGTGGGAATCGATGGAGGGCCATTCAGTGATCTTCAAAAAGATTGGGCGAGCAATCTGTTGGGTTATCGAAGCCTGCGGTGCTCTCGTAGCATCTGCTGGAGTGGTTTTATTATACGTATCATGTTTAGCATGGTTGAAATTTGGAATTTGGCCGCCGAATGATCTTCAGACGTTTTGGAATAACATGCAATCGCAGTGGCCGCAGATTGAATGGACTGCTGTGCAGAAGATAATTGATTCAATGCCGGCGGTTATACTAAAATTCCCATTGTGGGTTGCCTTTCTTATTGTGGGTGGAATCATATACATTCCCGGATTTGTCGGCACCTCGATCCTCGACGACACCACCTACATAACTAGGAAAGCAAAATAAGGCATTGCCGGGTCCGAAGGCAGGTGCCATGCAGACCGAAGCAGAGCAATTTCGTTGCCCCTATGTCGATATCTACCGCGATCTACCGCGTGTTCAAACGGCCCGAGATGGCGGCAATCCGGCAGGCCTTAGCCGCGGCCTTCAGAATATCCGCGAGCTTGCCTTGTTACGCCCATCGATCCATCATCGCAGCACTCTCACAACAGCGGCAGGTATGAAGGGCCTCCGAGCAGACAATAACCCAGCCCAAAAATCCGCGCTAACTTAGCATTGAGCATCAGACCTTAAACGTTGGACGGCCCAACAATCTCGCCATCCCCCGCGCAAGACTGTCACTGTCGTACAGCGTCGCCGGGTGGCTGGCGTTGGCCTCCGCATGCGTCGGCTGCGGTTCGGCGGCCATGGGCGCGGCACGCGGTGGTGGCGCGGTCTCCACAGCCAGAGCGCGCTCAACAGCGTGCGACCCCGGGCGCGCCCCGCGCTCCTCGGCCGGCGCAGCGGGCCTGCGTACCGCCGCTTCGAGGTGGCCCGCCAACTCTGCCAGGTTCGGATCCGCCGACGCGGATTCCCCGGAAGGGAGCTGGCCTGTCGGCATGCGCGACCCGGCCGGACGCGCTCGCGCGCTTCTTGGTGGGCTGCTGCGCAGCGGAACCGAGTAGGTCGAAAGTTCGTCGGCGAGCGCGGCCAGCGTGTCACGTTGCGCGCGTGTAGACGTTTCGCCGTGCGACTGGAGCGACCAGGCCGCGGGCTCCTCGGGCAATGGTTCAGTCTGCGGCGCCGGACGCGGCCTCCTCGCCGGCTCCGGTTGCAGCGGCCATGATCGTTTGTTCTGGATGAAACGCGGCAGCGGCTCCGTCGCGGTGGGCGAAGCCGCCACTTCATGAGGCGCCGCGACGGCGCGCACGATATTAGGCTCAACGGCCAGGTCGGTCGGCCCGCCAATCATCACCAAATGCTCGATATTGTCACGCCGGATCAGAATAAGGCGCCGACGCCCGTCGACGCTGGCAGAATCGACGACCGCAAGTCGCAGCTGGCGGCCGCGCGAGCTATCGCGTCCTGACCGCCCCGTGACGATCCGGCGCACCGCCCATGCCGCTCCCCCGAACAACCCGAGCATGATGAGGAATGCGAAGAAGAAACGTACGACTAGAGGCGTTTCTACGCCGAACAATGTCTCGAACATCCGGTCCTCTACCTCTGTTTCGCGCGGCGCTCCACTGGGCCCCCAACAGGTAAGCGCTCCGGTAACATTTGCCGTTGGCCGCTTCGGTTAGCGGGTGCAGCGATATGTCCGGAGTTATAAGGACAAGCCGACAATGCGCCGACATTGCGAAAGTGTCCAGTCTGACCCGTCTCGGAAGCGGTCTATGCATTGCAGCAGTCGAAACTATGTCGATTTCTGCGGGGGGGCAACTGTCCTCCGAAGCCCTGCAGAGCGAAGAAAGCGGGGGTTATGGCAAAAGCGCAGATTTGTGCCTTAGGTCACATCCTGCACCGCAGGAGAAGCGCTAGCTAGTCGCAAGGGACGGGAGGCGGTCATGAATCATTCGATGAACAGCGCCGACCGCATGACGCATTTGAAGATTGTGCTCCCTGGCTTTTTGTGTGCGAGCTTGGTCGCGCTCATCGGCACGTTCGTGCATGTCAGCGAAATCGATTCCGGTATCACGCCGCTCGTTAAAGCCGGCCAGTCTACGGCCCTGAGCGGGCGGCTTACCCGCCATTCGACAATGTCAACCAGGAAGACATCGCTCATGACCCCACAAATCATTCAGCGCCTAAACAGTCACGCTCCACATTATGATGCCATCGAGATTCTGATGATCGCCGCCGGTATTGTGTTTATCGTCGCCATTGCATTTGTGCTCTGACTTTGGCGCAGCGATGCGCCTTTCGCGTGCCGGATGGATATGGATACGGGCACGGCTGTGGTAAAGTCTAACTGCGCAATGGTCAGCGTCCAGCCTCGTTTTATGCTCAGTACGAGGGGGTAAGTCTGGGATCAGTGGTCGTTTCTCCGCACTGCCTTTCGCAACAGATGCAGAGTTATCTAACTGACATTCCAAAGGGGTCGAGAAAAATGGAAACGATCGATAATTTCGTCGCTATCAGTGCTATCTATTTGCCCGACGCAATTGCGACGTTAAAATGTGCGATGGAAGCTCAAACGCGTGAGGAAGCTTGTAACCGCGCACAAGAGGCTCACGCACTCCTCAAGTCCCTCCTGAAACTATCACAAGAAGCAGCACTCGAGTTGAAAGCGCTGTATCGGCCGACTAACCAAACTCAGGAGGCTGAGGCCGTCCTCAAGTGCTTGCTGCTTACGTCAGGGTCGGCGCTACCTGGATTGGAGCGGATTCGATCCGCGGGCTAGAGGCGCGACCCAAGCGTCTTACTGGGCAACTGTCACGGCGACGCAGTTCCCCCCGAGACCCTTCAAATGCGCGTCAGTTCGAATGCTGGTGGCAGCACTTGGCTGCGACATCGACCTTGGGGGCTCTTTTTGCTGGGGCTGGCCGGGATTGGGATGAAGCCGACAGAGCCGACCCATAACCTAAAGTGCCATTCCAACTAGTCCGACAAACTCGCATCCCAGAAGGGCGATCCAAGCCACGGTCAGCACCAATCCCAGGAGCAGGAGCGCCGATGGCCAAACGCGCCGAAAAAGTGAGATTGGGCTTATCTGGTCCGAGATGATATCTATCGGATTTTGCATTGAGTGATCTGACATCGAGATTTTCTCCGGAAAGTTTTAGCGACGATCTGCGATCACGCTCAGGATCAGCCCAGCCCGATTTGAGACACGCAATTTGCGGTAGATGTTATGCAGGTGAATTTTGACCGTGCCTTCGCAAAGGCCAAGCTGTCCGGCGACAACTTTATTCGCGAGCCCCTGCGACACGAGCCCGGCAACCTCCGCTTCTCGACTTGTCAGCGTTTGATCACCAACGCTGCTAGGCAGCCAATTATCTGCCTTTTTAGGCACAGTACGCTCCACAGTTGGTGCGGATGACAGCTCCTGGTCCGAGTCGGCCATGTCGCGATGCTCTACGCGTTAGTCGCTTTGAAATACGAATTGGTTCAAATGAGGCGACACCGGGCGGCAATACCGATCAAACGAGCCCTACCAGCAAGCTCGCCAGCGCGAGGCCGAAAAGAAGCACTGACCAATCCCCGACATTAAGACCGAAGAGCCGGCCAGCGGTCGTCATATGCCCGAACATGTTGCCCTCACGATTTTGGAGAAAGAAAAGACGTCCACTCTTTGATGCGAGATATCGTACTTTCGGTATCGGTTTTGTGTTTGTTTAGGCACTGGTTTGAGCAAAAGTTCTTTAGGGCAAACCTGCGGCGGATTAGCCCGAAGGGGCCATGACATTGATAACAACAATTAATGCCGGCCTTCCTACGTGTCGAGGACAGCTCGGGAAAACGCTTTTGCTTTTCTTCCGCGTTGTTCATCGCAAGTTTCGCCTAGGCGCGCTTTCAAATGCTCAAGGTGGCCAGGGAGCGAGACGCTCTCGTCGCGGAACAAATATTATTCGAGGCTGCGCAAGTAGCAATTCATTGGGTCTTGAAATCACTCCAAATTTGGTCGTCAACCTTACGCGGTATGGTTACGGCGCGGCGCGTTGGCAGCACACGCGTCCAAAAGCCGGACCAAGGCCCATCCAGCATTCCGCCAAAACCGCGCATCGGCGGGGTCTTGCTAGGCGATATGCAGTGCGTTCCTTCGGCGCAGCGGCCATTTTGCGCCCGTCGAACCGCGCCGCGAGCCTTTGGGGGCCGCCCTGATTGGGGCTTGCAATGATAACGCGCGGGCAATCTCGGCTATGGCGGGAGGACGGGCTGGACCATCATGGTTCGCGGCAAGAGATATAGAATATAAGGAGCCAAAGCTGTTGCTAGCTGCATGAGAGCCGCTAACAGATAGAGGGGCAATACCAATTGGCGAAGGCATGACGACATAATGTAGATACGGTCGTTTCGGGGATCGGGACAGCCTGTTTGGGTCAACGCACTTCCGAGTGCGTGAGTTTGATTGGGGCCCTGAACCGCGTAGAGCATTAAGGCCAACGGCCTACCTGCCGCATCAACAGGACGGACACGTCACCGCACCCGACCGATGCTGCATCAAACGTCAGAAAGCACTTGCCAGGGTGCCGACCACACGGGACCCGGAGCGGTCCTCGCTGTGGTTGTGTTGTCAAATACAGCTATGGAACCCCGCTTAGTGCGCTAAAATGCTTCCTTAGCTCCAAAATGCTTTTCTTTTGTTGCCGAATCACGTCCTTGATTCTGTAGCGCATTCCGCGCTGTTCAGAAGGAATCCATCATGGCGCTGTCAAATAAAGCAGTGAAACCGACCGCTGCGGCCAAACCCAACCGTCCTATTACGCTCAAGCATCTTGCTGCGGCCTTGGCCGAGGAGCACCAATTGACGAAACGGGCAGGTGCAGCCCTCCTCGGCGATCTCGTCGGCATGATCACAAAGCATCTTAAGAAGGGCGAACGAGTCCGTATTGCGGGCCTCGGTATCCTACAAGTCAGAAATCGCGCAGCCCGCATGGGGCGCAACCCCGCAACCGGCGAAGCGATCAAAATCAAAGCAAGCAAGAAAGTCGCATTCCGGGCAGCCAAGGATTTGAAGATGGCGGTCTAGCCGTTGCATGCAACGCGTTCAATATCTGCCCCGTCAATGAGAGTTGGCGGGGCATTATTTTCGTTTCCGGCTCGCCGCAGCGCTAACTAACGTAGCATAGATTTTCTATTATAGTTTCATCGATCTCGATGGTGGCCTTGGCTCTCGACGCGTTGTTGGGCCACAAGCACGGCCTCAGCCTCCGTCATCTCACTTCGCTGCGGTACCAGCGTCGTCGACCCTCCGCCCCGGCTCTCGACGACCCGTTGCTGGGCGGCAAGCAGATCGAGTAGCCGGTCACGTTCCCTCCGGGCGTCGTCGCGCGCATCTCGGAACTCCTCCTTGACCGTTGCTAACTCAACCTTCAGTCGCTCAGTCTCGGCCTTAAGCAGTTCACACATGGCCTCGAGCCGCACCAGGGTTACGATAGCGCCATCGGCCGCTGCCTTGTTCGGTTTTGGCTTCGGCTCCCCGAACACCCGCAGCATCTCGCATGCCTCGACGGTCGATGGCTTGCTAGTCGCGAACTTCAACTGACCAGCCCGTTGTCGCCGATAGATTGTCTGGCGACCAATGCCCCACCGACGCGCCGCTTCTGAGATTGTCGTCGACATACACGTTCCGCCGTTCTCAATCCCGGCGATAATAACTTTATGCCATGATAGAACGGTTAATTTCCTCTGAAATGGTTAATTCCCTGCCTCGAAGCAATTCCCTTGAGGCAAAGCCGGGCGTGCGAGACTGCCGTGAGACAACTGTTGTCTGCCCTGCCCCAGAACGGTGCGATCACGCCAAAGGAGCGTCTTGCGTGCCGCTCTGCTCCGCGCCACTCCTCACTACGCCGACTTCATCACCTCTATTTTCGAATTCGTCATCACTACCGCGCATTGCTTGCATTCAAGTCCACAGTTACAAAAGCGCATCGACAGGAATGGTCCTCACAAGCGGCTTGCCGTAGGTCGGGCAGTTCAGTTTGGGTTTGAAGCATTCATCGCTCATTTGACACCCTTATGCTGCGACGGGGTTGCCGGCATCGATGTCGATCAACTGTTTTAAGGAAGCATCGTAAAAGGTTGGCAAATTCCCTTGTATTTTTAGAAGCCTACATAAAACACCGAAATTGTGTTGGCCATCACAGACGTTAGCAGTTCGACTGGGCAGAATTCGTACAGCCGGAGGCATGGTAAGCTGGAGGCGCGTCATGTTGGACCGAGTCGAAGAAACAGATTTGGCGGCCGAGGGGCGTGCCATTCTGACCGCACGCAAACGCGAAATCACGCTACTTGCAATGAGCGGCCTGAGAAATAAAGCAATCGCCGACGAACTTCACTTATGTGAAGGCACCGTAAAAATTCACCTCCATAATATCTTTCGAAAGCTCGGTGTAAGAAGCCGAACGGCCTTGGTGGCGCGGTGGCACCCAACGCTGTGAATATTCAGGGTGGGTGCTGACTTACAGCAAATAGGCCGGACAGCAAAAAATAAGCCGCGATTTTCAGCGTCCGCGACACCACCGAACAGGAGCTTGAAATTTTTATTCCGACGATGAGCCGCGACGGCCATCGGCTGCACATCGATTAGCCAGGACCAAATTCCGCCGCATGGAGGTAAGGTCTACCGCGAATGGCAGCCCCCGGCAGCGCTAGTGAACAGTCGCGCTGAAGTTTTTCGCTTACTCATGATCCGTAATGTCATGTTCTGTGCAATTGAGCGTAACTCCGAGCACGGCATCTCCCCCTGTTCCATTCCATTGTCAGTGACCAGAACTTCATATAGCAATTCAGCAGTGCGCCGAGGCACTGCCAGAATCAACATGCCGACTAAGCCGCGCTCGGAAACCGAATCTTACTTTTGTTTGGCGACTCGGTTCTAAATTCGGATCAATCGGCTGATGCTTTCGACTTTAATACAAGCCAGTCATGACTTCAGAGGAGTTCATCGACTTTGTCCTATTGGGCATTGTGGCCGTCCTCGTCTTTCTTTTTCTCTACAGTACGGCGGCATATTGGTGATGCCGAATTCGCTCGCTTGCGTGCGTCTTGTGGGGCGGGGGAAAACGCGAATATACAAGCAAATAGTGATCTGGGTATCCCGCATAAATCTTTGAAACCACGGAGGTTCGGCATGAATGACCTAATCAACTTCTTTGCGCTTCGGCCAGTATTTACCCACTACGGCATGAAGATCGTTTGGTACATTTATTTAGTGAACGCGTTCGTTCAAACATACATCGCCGTGAATGGGGTTTTCCGCATCCTGGCGCAGAGGGGTATAAGCTGGGAAACTTGGTCGCCAAATTTTATCCCGCTCATCCTCGGGATAATTGTGCAACTTGCACTGGTCCGTCTATTGCTCGAGGTGGCAGCCGTTGTGCTTTCCAGCGCCCGTCGTTCGTGAGCAGCGGTCGGACTGGCGCACTCAGAAATGACCGCCTCGCCGCGGTCATTCGCCGTCGTTCATAAGGACATTTGTAGCCGGCCGGCGGTCGTCACTGGCCACTCATTGCTTGCTGGTGCCGGCTCGGCGTATTTGCTGGAAGATTTCCTTGGCGATCGAGCGTCCCTTGGCGGTCAAAGTGACCTGGCGTCGGCGCGGATGTGCAGGATGCGGCTTAACTGTGACAAGTCCAAGCCCGGGGACCGCCGTTCCTGGCCCGGTCGCCGATATCGAGGAGATATCGCGACATCGCGGCGCGGTGGATGCCCACCGCGCGGGCGTAGGCGCAGACGCCTTTGCCTTCATCGAGGGCGACCATCAAGAACGTGGTCACAAAGGGCAGGGGAATGGAGCCCCGCAAATTGTCCAGCGGCTTGAGCGCCGACAACAGGGTCTGGATGTCCCTCTTGTCGCTTTGTCTAATCGGTGGGCCAGCGGCAAAATCTACCGCCTCGGCGGGAGATGTTGACGCTTGGGCCATGATACTGCGACGTCCGCGCGATTTCCGTTAGTAGTTGAACTTGTAGTTGACGCCGACGCGCACCAAGTTGTCGGTCAAGCCGACGCTGACAGGGAAAGGCCCGCCCACGGCCCCGCAAGCGCAGGTCACGTTCGCGGTGCCGAGATCAGCGTAAAGATATTCGACCTTAGCCGTCCAGTTGTCGGCAAAGGCAAATTCGACGCCGAGGCCGGCGGTCCAGCCGATTTGTGTGTTGGTGGTGCCGACGCCGTTGAATGTCGTTTGCATATTGCCAAAGACGGCGCCGCCCGTGCCATAGAACAGGACGCGATCCCATGCGTAACCTACTCGTCCGCGCAGCGTTCCCAGCCAAGTATTCCCGGTTTGGCAACCAGTGAGACCGGCAGTAGCGCAGATGGTATTGGAGGTGCTGTTGTTGATGCCGGAATAGTCGATATCGCCCTCCACGCCGAACACGAATTGGTTGGCTTGGAAATTGGCTCCGAGCGTACCGCCGACAACGCCGCCATTGGCGCTGAGACTGCCGGAAAAGGGACCAGGCGTAGTCCATTTGCTGGTTCCGAAACCCCAGCCGCCATTGATGCCGACATAGATACCGCCCCAATTATAGACGGGGAGGACGGTGACCGGAGCGTATGCGACCGGCGCCTGCGGCGGCGGCTGCGGAAGATCGGCAGCGAATGCACCGCCCGCGGCAGCGAGAGCGAAAATTCCCGCAACAACAATGCGTTTCATCGCATGTGCTCCTATCGATTCTCAGATTCGCTCATGTCCTTTAATCTACCGGAAGTAGCGCCGAAATAGTGTGACCTAAAGGCCACAATCTGCGAGAAATCGGGGTCCGAAGACGTATCGGCAGGCCACCACCAAAGCCGCGTTTTTCGCTGGTAAGTCCGAATCCAGGGTGTGTTAACCGATCGCCGGTCGCCTTTCGAGACCATTAAGGGCTGCATGATAGCGTTCGGCCCACGGCGGCGCGCAAGTCTCGCTAGGTCATTGGCGCGGCAAAGGCTTGCTCCAGTTACGGCAAGCCGCGGGGCTAAGTGGCTCCATTTTTCGCGCGACCTCGTAGCGTCCATTCAAGAATGATTGCCGGCACGCGCTCCCCGATCGACTGCTTACGATCCTGACGCGGGTCGTCGGCGTCTGCGGTTTTGGCCTGGGACGATCCGTCGCCGGCAGTTCTCGACTTGCCGCTGGTTGTGGCCCGTGTCGTCCGGCGGCGGCTCTCACAATATCCGGGCGCTACGGCAATGCTGCAATCGACAAGACCTCCCTCTTGAATGTGCGGAATTAATGCACTCGGCATGAGCGCGACAGGGCGCACCATCATCACTGCGTTCTGGGTAAATCACCGAAGCTTGGCCACCTGAAATTTTAGCGCCCGAGCCACAGCGTGATAATTTGCGTCGCGATCTTCGTTGCGAGTGCCTAGCTCGTCAGCCAAGACGGCTAAGCGACAACCTGCATTGATGGGGTCAATTCCCAAGCGGCTAATGAGATAAGCCGCCAATCGCTTGGATTGTCCAAACGTGATGAGATCATCCGCAAGGGCGCCAAGAATGGTTTGCGCTTCAGAAAAGGCGGTTTGGTCGGCCGTCCCGTCTCCAGCGCCGGTGTCGTCTAATAGAGAGGAGACCCGCCATTTCAGGTGCTCGAAACGCAACATCTGGAGTTTGACCTGCCGCCGAAGATCAAAGAAGCGTCGCATCGGGCACCAGATCAAGTTTAGGATTAGCCAAACAACGACTCCGAGGGTGAGCGCACCTAGCGCGCAACCCATTATATTCATTTGATCTTTCGAGTAAACCCCTTCGATGGGGAGCGGCAGCGAGCCAGTATCGATCCGGCCCGTTGCGGATCCAGAATCGTCGCGAAAAGGATCTGAAAGTCAACCGTCAGGCCGCACCGTCTCGGTTTGCCGCTGGACGCTTCCGGTCACCGATCGCGGGTCGCGTAATGTTTCGCAGTGCTTGGCGTTCCGGCTAAAAAATTGAGGATGGGCTGTTCGCCTTTTAGCGCTACGGCTTGATCGCCAAAATGTTGAGTCCAGTTCGGTGCACTTCAGCCAAGCACACGCGCATAAGATTTTTGCTTTCTGCGCCAACCGAGTAGTCCCAAAGCTCCAAAGCCGGTGACGAATAGCGGCAGAGTGGCCGGCAGCGGAGTGGAAGCGATCGACAAACCATCAGGCAGCGTCACCAGCAATTCAAGATCGTAAGTGGGCACAATTTTGACCGTAGCCGGTTAACGTGGTTCCGAAGGGGCTCAAAGATGGTTCAGGAACTGGCAATCCACTTTGGTTGAGTGATGGGACCCCACTGAGTGGTCCAGGTGGAATGTTAGTTTAGAGTTGGCCGTTGCACCAGCGGTAGCGTGGCCGGCGGAGCCGGTCGACGTAGCGCAGCCGGCCACGCGGCGAATGCTGG
>Ga0116223_10004147_pt1 | contig 12632 bp, 13 predicted proteins | sample Sb_taG_3_FD_90092 | JGI IMG/M metagenome (GOLD analysis project Ga0116223, IMG submission 90092) | Peat soil microbial communities from Weissenstadt, Germany - Sb_50d_a_PC metaG | ecosystem: Environmental > Terrestrial > Soil > Wetlands > Peat | place: Germany: Weissenstadt | collected 2010-09-21 | reverse complement strand
GCCGCGCAAAAAAGATCGGATCGCGGGACTCCAGCGACGCGTTCGTTCTTTCCTGGCCGGGGTTACGCCATTGGGCCGTTGACAAAGCGGCAGGCTTGATCGGGCCCCTCTGACCTATCGAATGATAGCAATGAAAGCCGAGAATGACGGGAACCCTTGCTACGCCGTTCGGCTTCCATATATCGGCTGAGCTTGGCGCCGTCGCTCATCGGAATCTTGATATCTTGCTCGGCAATGACGCCGTATTTCCGCTCGGAGGTTTTCTACCGACGGCTGAACATTGCCCCTTTGTATGCTTCGAATGCCAAGGCCCCTCGCGATCGAACGTTTTAATTCTATTTAAGTTAGTAGTCTGCTCTAATGTTGGCTCTTCGTCTGGGGGTCTGCGTGCGGCGTGATCCAATTCTCCCGGTGTTTCCGTTGCCACTGCAAAATACGCTCTCGAAGAGACTGACATCTTTCTTCAATGGCCACGTTGAACATCGTATCCCTCGCTTCGCTCCACCTCGCATCGATCCCTGTCCAATCTTCGTGTTGCAATGCGCTGAGTGCAGCTGAAAACAGAAGTCGCTCTTCCATTTTCATGTGTCTGCGCTCTTGCTCTATGAAATCGCGCATAATGTTGTCGAACGTCTGCTTTGGGACCTCATGATTGGTCAGGATTGCTCTGATCATGTCAGCAACCCGTCGCAAGCGTTTACTTTCATTGTGATGCTCAGCTTCGAGGTCGCCGATGCTTTCTGCGGCGTTGGAGTCACGCAGCTTCAGTTTCTCAAAGATCATGTCCTCTTTCGGATGATGGCAACAATCGGGATAGTCCTGAAAATAACTGATGATCGCCTTTATGATTTCGTAATCGGGCCGCTCGTCTCGATCAAAGACACTTAATTCCTGCTCCAGAACGAGAAGCAACTCTTCGATGTTTCGATGTTCCTCGCGTAAACTCTCAATTATTCTTGTCATGGCAATTACCTTGTTTTTGAACAGTAATTTGTCATCGGGTCGGAGTAATTGAGCTAGATCAATGATCGGCACCATTTGAAGGATCTGTCTTATCAAAGAATTTTCGGTGGGCTTATGGGTCCAGCCGAGAAGTGTGATCATTGGGCGCCCACTGCCAGTTGACTGCGGCGTGTGCCGTGGGCCGATAACTTCCCCGTTCGTCGTGCTTCACTGTAACACGTTTAAAAATTCTCTGTTTTGTTGGGGGAGGGAACTTGGCAAATTCGCTCGTTGGCTAGGCGCGAGAACCGCGGCGTAGGGCAGGGATTCTGCGAAATTCCCGGTATTACGGCGCAAACGCCTTTGCGCCATAATACCGCACATTCCCGGTATGTTAGCGCAAACGCCACAAGCCGAACGGCTTCGGCGGCGCGACATATCGCTCATTCGAAGGAATGAGCGATGGGGTTGTCAGCCCGAGATGGACCTTTCTTACGGTTGACGGCGGGCACCGCCTGCCGCGCCGCGCAGTTAGGGCCGGAATATCGAAAAAAGCGATTTTCATCGGTTGACGGTCGCGGCGCGAAGCTATGCTTGCTTCTATGCGACGGCCGAGCGGCAAGCATTGGGCGAGAGGATACTGGCGGTTCATCAAGTGGGCCGTCGGCTGGCCGTTGGCCTTCCTGGGCTTCGTCGGCTTGCCAGATACGCTCAATCAGTGGGCGCGCTTTATCGATTGGGCGCTTGTGCAGATCGGTGCCATCATGACCGATCCCCGCGTTCAATATCTGGCCCAGAAGGCGGTTGCCGTTGCGGATTTCGTAAATCAGACGCCGGTTCGGGTCGCTCTGGTCATCGTCGGCGTAGCAATACTAATATGGGGGTGGCGTCCATTCTGGAGCTTGCGGCACCGATTACGGTTTGTGTGGAGAACATTCTTGGGCGAAGAAACTTGGATTAGCCGAGAAGATGCGCTCAAGCTGATTAGGGCTTCGGATTGGGCAAAACTCCGCGAGCCAGTATCCTCTATTGCCGATTCGACAGCTCGCCTATTAGGCGGCGGCCAGAGTCCTTACGACCGCAACGTGATCCTCTACAGGCGGTATATCGAAATGACGCTTGAGAAATTTGAAATGTATAATCCTACCTGCGTGCGCGAGGATGAAGGTAAAAAGCAATACTCTGAACGGCTGCTGCGGTACTTCGTTGATGGCGCGCTTGACGATGAAGCGATTGCAAAATTTGGAAAACTCCCAGGCTAAATTTTATTTAGCGCGACCTCTTCGCGCCCGATTGCCGCCAGCGACGCTAGGAAAAAATGGGCCGACATTGTCGCCCTGCTGAGCTTACTGGCGATGCTGGCCTTGGTTTCCTTGAAGCCGTGTTTCCTAAGCTTGTCGGCCAAATCCTCGTAGGTGAGGTCCGCACGCTTCAGCTCGGCCTTAAGGTGCTGGGCGGCCCGTTCTGCCCATTCCCGCTCGGTTTTGGCGTATCCCATTACCGTTCCATAATTGGCATATCCGCATAAAAGTTAGCATATACGCTAACATTGTCGTTGACAAGAGGGACAATAGTTGTCATATTCGCTAACACGATAGCGGATACGGCAATGCCATTTCACTTCCTCCAATCCAAGGCGGCCCGGACCCTGAGCCTCGCTCAGGTCTTCCGCATGACGGATCAGGAAGCCGAGACGGCGTTCCGCAGCGTGCGTTGGCCGGAAACGCAAGGCGAGCCAGTCTGTGTCCACTGCGGCGGCGTTGACGCTTACGACTGCCGCCGCCCGAACGGCGCGCCACGGTTCCGCTGCCGGGCTTGTGGCAAGGATTTTTCGATCACGTCCGGGACGCTATTCGCCTCGCACAAGCTGCCACTTCGCGGCTACCTCGCGGCCATCGCCGTGTTTTGCAATGAGGTAAAAGGCAAGAGCGCGCTGGCGCTGTCGCGTGATCTAGGGATCGCGCACAAATCCGCATGGGTTTTGCTGCACAAGTTGCGCGAAGCGATGGCGGCAGAGTTGAAAGGCCGCGTGATCGGCGGCGAGGGCAAAGTTGCGGAAGTGGATGGCGGTTATTTCGGCGGCTACATCAAGCCTGCCAACATCAGAGAGAACCGCCGCGACCGGCGCCGCTTCCGCAATCAGAACGGCAAGCGCAAGGTTGTGGTTGTGGTCCGCGAGCGTGGCGGCAATTCCGTCCCGGCGGTGTTCAAGTCGGAAGCCAAGGCAATGGCCTTCCTTCGCGCGCACGTCGCCAAGGGCACGATCTTGAATGCGGACGAAGCCGGATCATGGGAGGAATTGCATAAGCGTTACGAGGTCCGCCGGATCAATCACGAGGAAGCCTATTCGCTGGACGGCGCTTGCACGAATTGGGCGGAGGAATTTTTCAGCCGTATGCGCCGGGCTGAGATTGGCCACCATCACCATATCGCTGGCGCTTATTTGCTCCGCTACGCGCAAGAGGCGTCATGGCGCGAGGACAACCGCCGTTCCTCAAATGGCGAACAGGTGGACCGCCTTGCGGGCTTGGCGATGAAGCAAAAGCCGAGCGTCGATTTCAGCGGCTATTGGCAACGGCACATTCAAGGCTAAGGCTTTTTCCCTTCGCCCTTCATAGGCGGATCAAACGGTTGCCCGTCCTCTTGGACAAATTCGGTGTCGTTTGGCTTGGGCTGCTCAGGCGTGGCGGGGAACGGTGATTTCAGCCCAAGACGACGCTGCATGTAAGTGACTTGTGACGGCGCTAAATGTTCACTGAGGTCAGGATCAACGAGCGCGACTTGCGCGCCGGTTGGCGCTGTGACCTCAAGGCTTCGATATGGCTGTCCAGTAACGGAATGCACGCGCGTTTGGATTTGTGCCGTGCAGCCGTTTTCCGTAGCCCAATCTATAAAATGCTCAAGGGTCGGATGGCCGCCAAAAGGGACGGCCACAACTTCACGCCGCCAACGCTACTTCCACGGAGCGAAAATGGTGCCCAATCGGAAATAGCAAGTGCTTGAGCTGGACAGAACGCTTGTCCCACAGGCCATGAAAATAATTTGGGGCCGGGCCGATGCCCGCAAAGGGTTCGCCGCCGCGTTCCTTGCTCATGGCACACTCAGCCTCAATGGTGAGGTCAAGGCGCACAAGGAGCGAAGGAATGTCCTTAGCCTGCGTGGCAACGTCTACTTCTAGACCTTGCGCCATGTAGAGGTCGCCGTCGCGATAAACTACGACGCGCAAAACCTCCAACTCGCCATCATGAGAAGTGGCAGCAGCGGTCGCCATCTTCGTGCTCCTAGAATGCTATCCATGTAAGCATAGGTCTCACCAGCCCGTTAGGCAATGGTTAACGGGGCAGCGTTGCGAATGTTTCATGAGGCAAGAAAATCAATAAAATCAGGCGTAAGCCGCTACAAATCAAACTGCCTGTCAATACAAGAGCTCAAGCGCAAGCGCCCACTGAGCGTTCCGGCTGGTGCCCGACTTGGCTACCTCTCCCCGCTTGCTGAGTCGTCGCAGCACCGCAAGCACCATATCCGTCACGGCTTCGGATAGCGCCCCCTCACCAATCGGGAAGCCCTTGTCTGCCACGATGGCGGACGTGATGGCCGCCGTCGTCATGGGCTTGCCGCTCGCCTGGCGCAGCACGTCTATGACGCGGCGCGATAACTCGCCCTTGGCGAAATAGCGCGTGCGCCGATAGGTCCGCTTTGGCGGGATAGCGTCGGGGTCTAGCTCGGGCGCATACAGCCGGATCGTGGCGTCGATGGCCGCGAGGCTTGCCCGATGGCGCGCGAGCTTGCGTTCAAGGTCGTGAACGTTGCCGCTGATTTCAGCACGCTTTGCTCTGAGTGCTGTAATGACGTGAGGTTCGGCCATTGCCTATTTACGCCATCGGATTAAGCTCAGAAAGGGTGGTGACCGTCCTTCCCCAAGGACGGATGATCCCAACCCCGAACTAGCCCCGGTAAGTGCTGCGTAGCGCCGGGGCTTTTCTTTCCGTAACGTAGGCAATGCCTATCAAAACGCTTGTGGCGTTTGCGCTAACATACCGCACATTCCCTGTTTATTTCCCTGTTAGCAGGGAATTTAATGCAGAGACTGGTTCGCAATGGATTGCGTCACCAGCCATCGCCGTGGAGCGTTTCCGCATTTGGCCGTGTTTTTCCCGGTAGAGCGGCGTCGCCGGCGTATCAAATAAGGGGAGGCGTCGTATGGCGGGTGAGGACATTGCGGCCGGTGGCTCGGGAAAGCTCGTCGTCAAGAATATCGGCCTGATATTGAGCGGCGATCTGGCCAGGCCGATCCTCGACGCCGACGCTGTTGTCGCTATTGACGGCCGGATCAGCGCGATTGGCTGCGCGCGCGACCTCGATTTCTCCGGCGCGGCCACGACGATCGACGCCAATGGGGCGGCGCTGACGCCTGGCCTCATCGACAGCCATGTGCATCCGGTCGCCGGCGATTGGACGCCGCGGCAGAACCAGCTCGGCTGGATCGATTCCTGCCTGCACGGCGGCGTCACCACGATGATCTCGGCCGGCGAGGTTCACACCCCGGGCCGGCCGCGCGACGTCGTCGGCCTCAAGGCCATGGCCATCACCGCGCAACGCTGCTTTTCGAATTTTCGCGTCAACGGCGTGAAGCTTCACGCCGGCGCGCCGGTCATCGAGCCGGGCCTGCAGGAAAAAGATTTCGCCGAACTCGCCGGCGCCGGCATCCGCTACCTCGGCGAGGTCGGCCTCGGCGGCGTGAAGGACGGTCCAACCGCGCGCAAAATGGTTGCCTGGGCGCGCAAATACGGGATCAACAGTACGATCCATACCGGCGGCCCCTCGATTCCCGGTTCCGGCCTGATCGACAAGGACGTGGTGCTGGAGGCGGACACCGACGTGATCGGTCACATCAATGGTGGCCACACCGCATTGCCCGACGACCAAATCCAATGCCTTTGCGAGCAATGCAAGCGCGGCCTGGAGCTGGTGCACAATGGCAACGAGCGCGCCGCGCTGGTGACCCTGCGGACGGCCAAGGAGCTTAACCAGCTCGACCGCGTCATCCTCGGCACCGACGCGCCGGCAGGCTCAGGCGTGCAACCGCTTGGAATTTTGCGGATGATCGCGATGCTCGCTTCGCTCGGCGAAGTTCCCGCCGAAACGGCTTTCTGCTTTGCAACCGGCAATACCGCGAAGCTGCGCGCGCTCGACTGCGGCCTCATTGAAATCGGCCGGGCGGCGGATTTCGTCTTCCTCGATCGCGCTCAGCACTCCGCCGGCAAGACGCTGCTCGAGAGCGTCGGACTTGGCGATCTCCCCGGCGTCGGCATGACCGTGATCGACGGGATTGTGCGCTCGCATCGCAGCCGCAACACCCCGCCGGCCACGAAGCTGCCCAGCATCGTCCCCGGATAGCGTGGACATCGAACGCGCGCGGCGAAGTCGCGATCCCTCACATCAACTTCGCCAGCAGCGCCATGAGCTGCGTCCGTTCGCGCTCGTTTAAGGAATCCAACGTATGCTCGGTGATACGCGCGGCGATCGGCCTGGCGCGCTCATAGAGCGCCGCGCCCCGCTCGGTGAGCGCGACCAGCAGACGGCGGCCGTCGGCGGGGTCGGATTTGGTCCTGGTGAAGCCGCGCTTGGTGAGACGATCAACGACGCCCTTGATCGTCGCCGCATCCATCGCGGTCAGCCGCCCCAGCAGATTCTGCGATGAGGGACCGATCTCTTTGAGCTTGGCGAGCGCCGCCCACTGGGTCGGCGTGAGGTCCTCGATCATGTGAGATGCGAAAATCGTCGCGTGGCGCTGATGCGCCTGGCGCAACATAAATCCGATCTGCGCGTCGAGGAGGTAATCGTCCTCGCGCCGATGTTCCTTGGCCGCTTGCATCGGTTTCATTGATTTCCTCGGCAGCTTTCCTGAAAGCAGTGCTCCTGGGTTAGTCTTCACAGCGCCAGATAGGCGTCACGGATATCCGGGCGCGCATCGAATTCGGCGGCCGTTCCGGAGAAGCGGACGCGTCCCTTCTCGATGACGCAGACGCGATCGGCAACAAGCATCGCAAAGCGAAGATTCTGCTCGCTCAAGAGCAGGCTCACCCCTTCGCGTTTCATCACCAGGATTGCCTCGATCATCTGCTCGACGATTTTCGGCGCGAGCCCTTCCGACGGCTCGTCAAGCAGGACGAGGGACGGGTTGCCCATCAACGTCCGGGCGATGGCCAGCATCTGCTGTTCGCCGCCGGACATGCGGCCGCCCAGCCGGTTGCGCAACTCGATGAGATTCGGAAAGACTTCGAAAAGACGCTCGCGCGTCCATCGCGGCGTGCCTTGGCGCGGGCTTTGCCGGCCAACCTCGAGATTCTCGTCGACCGTCAAATCCGAGAATATACGGCGGTCCTCGGGCACGTAACCGAGGCCGCGGCGCACGCGCTCGTGCGCCGGAAGACGCGATAGCGGCTCACCATCGAAGACGATTTGACCGTCACAATTGGCAATGAGCCCGAGGATGGAGCGTAACGTTGTGGATTTGCCGGCGCCGTTGCGGCCGAGCAGTGCCACAGCCTCGCCGGGGCCGACGTCCAGAGCGACGTCGTAGAGAATACGCGCGCGGCCATAGGAGGCATTGAGGCGGTTGACGGCGAGTTTTGGCGGCGCGTTCATCGGTGTGAAGCCCCAAATAGCGTGCCGGCGCCGAGATAAACCGCTTGCACTTCCGCATTGCCGCGCACTGCCGCCGGCGGCCCCTCGGCGATGAGGTCGCCCCGATTGAGGACGAGGACCCGATCGGCGTGTCCGAAGACCGCATCCATGTCGTGCTCGGTGAAGAGGACTCCGATCCGTCGTTCGCGAGCAACCCGCGTGACCAACGCCATGAGCGCCGCGCGTTCGCTTGGGGCCATGCCCGCGGCGGGCTCGTCCATCAACAAGAGCTTGGGATCGTTGGCGAGCGCGATGGCGAGTTCGAGCCGTTTGACATCGCCGTAAGCAAGCTCGCCGCAACTGCGCGTTGACTGGTCCGCCATGCCGACCAGTGCGAGAAGGTCGTGCGCCTCCTGCCGATAAAAGCGGGCTGCCCATCGGCAATCCGCCCAGCGACGGCGATACGACAACAGCGCCGCCTGGACATTCTCGGCGACGGTCATCGATCCGAACGTCGCCGCGATCTGGAAGGTGCGGCCGACGCCGAGCCGCCACACGTCGCGCGGCGCCATGCCGGTAACGTCACGGCCGAAAATGCGAATGCGTCCGGCGCTCGGCGCGACTTGCCCGTTGATCATGTTGAAGCAGGTGCTCTTGCCCGCTCCGTTGGGGCCGATCAGCGCCAGCATCTCGCCGGCCTGCAAAGAGAAAGTGACGCCCTTGACCGCCTGAAAGCCGGAATAGGACTTTGCCAGATTCTCGACGGTTAGGATGCTCATGGCCGTTCACCTGCGGCGTGGCGAGTCCGCCAATGGGAGAAAGCGCCGAGCACGCCCTGCGGGAAGACCGAGACCAGTATGACGATCAAAAGGCCGAGCACGAGCTTTGAATAATCGGTGTGGCTGATCACCCAAATCGAAAGCGATTTATAAAGCGCAGCGCCGACGACCCCGCCGGCAACGGTGCCGACGCCGCCGAGCAAAACCATCGCCAGCCCGTCGATCGACAAAGGAATCCCGAGATCGTCGGGAAATACGCTGCCTTTGAGAAACGCGTAGAGTGCGCCGGCCAGCGCCGCGAAGGCGCCGGCTATGGCAAAGGCGAACCACTGTATCCGATGCCGCGACAGCCCGATCGCTTCAGCGCGCAGTTCGCTGTCGCGCAGCGCGCGCAAGGCGTAGCCGAAAGGGGAAAACAGAATGACGCGCAACAGCGCGATGCCGGCGGCGACGAGCGCAAGCGTCAGCCAATAAAAATGCGCAGCCGTAGCCGCCCACGGGCTCGGCCAAATTCCGATCAGGCCATTGTCGCCGCCGGTCACCTCGGTCCATTGAAAGGCGATCGACCAGACGATCTGCGCGAAGGCGAGCGTCAGCATGGCAAAATAGACGCCCGACAGACGAACGCAAAACCAGCCGAAAAGGAGTGCGCCGGCGAATCCCAGAAGCGGCCCGGTTACAAGTCCGGCCGCCATCGGCAGGCCCAACTGTTTCAACGTCAAAGCCGCGCCGTACGCGCCCAAGCCGAAATAGGCGGCGTGGCCAAAGGAGACGAGGCCGCCGGCGCCCACGAGCAAATGCAGGCTTGCCGCAAACAGCATGAAAATGAGCACTTCGCTGGCGACCGTCAGGGCATAGTCGCCGGCGACCAATGGCAGCAGCGCGGCGGCGACAATCCCTCCCGTGACCAAAAGCCGCTCGCGCGAAAGGAGCGGACGCCAGCGCACGATCTGCAGGCCGCTCGCCGCGCGCGTCATCGCCTCGGTGCGTCCGAGCAGGCCCCACGGCCGCACCACGAGCACCAGCGCCATGACCAGGAATACGAGGATGATTGAAATTTTCGGCAGGACCAGGATGCCGAATGCGTTCAGCTCCGAGACGATGACCGCGGCGAGGAATGTGCCGAGCACATTGCCCAACCCGCCGATCACGACGACGACCAGCACTTCGGTGATGATCTGCAAATCCATTGTGTGGCTCGCCGCTTCGCGCGGCAATTCGAGGGCGGCGCCGAACGCGGCGAGGAAAATCCCCAAAGTGAACACCCCGGTGAACAACCACTGTTGATTGACACCGAGCGCCGCGACCATTTCGCGGTCCTGCGTGGCGGCGCGCACCAGCACGCCCCACCGCGTGCGGCGCAATAACAGTTCAACGCAAATGAGGGTGAGCGGCCCCAGCGCGATCAGCAGCAAATCATAGGTCGGGAACGGCTGGCCGAAGAGATCGAACGCGCCGTTCAATCCGGGTGCGCGCCGCCCGAGCAGATCGGCCGGCCCCCAGATCAGTACAACAAGGTCCTCGACCACGAGCGTGACGCCAAACGTCAAAAGCAATTGCAGCAACTCGTGCGCCGCGTAGATGCGGCGAAGGAGCGTCATTTCAACCAATGCGCCGATAGCCGCCACGAATAGCGAGGCGAAGACGATTCCGCTCCAGAATCCGAAGCTGCTGGACAAATACTCGGTTACGGTGACGGCTACATAGGCGCCGAGCATGTAAAAGGCGCCATGGGAGAAGTTGACGATTCGCGTGACGCCGAAAATGATCGACAGACCGCAGGCGGCGAGGAAGAGCGATGACGCGCTGGCCAAGCCGGTGACGAATTGGTTGAAAAGGAAAGTCACCGGCTTGGTCCTGGCGCGGAGAGGAAAAGGTGACGACGCCTCGCGGCCTGAATCAATCCTGCGGGCGTAGCGCCTTGACCTCGCTTTCCGGCGGCAAATACTTCGCGCCGTCGCGATAGATGACATCCACCAATGTGCCTTTGCCGTCCTTGAGTGCCGTTTTGCCGACGAAAGCGCCGAGCGTCGACTGGTGATCGGAGTTGCGGAAGGTCACCTCGCCGAACGGCGTTTCGACCAGGATGCCTTCGGCGGCGTCGACCAGCTTTTCGCTGTCGGTCGATTTGGCCTTGGCGAGAATCGCCGCCGCCGCTTTCAGCGTCGAATAGCCGACCACCGAGCCCAGTCGCGGATAGTCGTTATATTTTTCCTGATAGGCTTTCAGAAATGCGGCGTGGGCCGGAATGGTGACGGCATTCCAGGGATAGCCGGTGACGATCCAGCCTTCCGGCGTCTCGTCCTTGAGCGGGTCGAGATATTCCGGTTCGCCGGTCAGGAAGCTCACGACCGAGCGGTTCTTGAACAAGCCGCGCGTATTGCCCTCACGCACGAATTTGACGAGATCGGGCCCGAAGGTGACGTTGAGGATGGCGTCGGGTTGGGCCTGGGCGAGCGCCTCGGCCACCGCGCCGGCGTCGATCTTGCCCTGAGGCGGCCACTGCTCACCAACCCATTCGATGTCGGGCCGCTTGGCGGAGAGGAGTTTCTTGAAGACCGCGACCGCCGATTGCCCGTATTCGTAATTGGGGGCAATCGTGGCCCATTTCTTCGCCGGCAGCTTGGCCGCTTCCTCCGCCAGCATGGCTGCTTGCTCATAATTGGAGGGGCGCAAGCGGAATGTATAGCGATTGCCCTTTGCGAGCGTGATGGCGTCGGTCAAAGGCTCGGCGGCGAGGAACAGGATCTTCTTCTGTTTGGCGAAATCGGAGACGGCGAGCCCGATGTTGGAGAAGAACGTGCCGGCCAGCATCACGACGCCGTCGTTGGAGACGAGTTCGTTCGCCGCCGTCACCGCATCCGCCGGCTTGCCGCCGTCATCCTTGGAAATGACCTCAAGCTTCTTGCCGTTGACGCCGCCGGCGGCGTTGATCTGTTCCAGCGCCAGCTGCCAGCCCTTGCGATAGGGCTCGGTGAAGGACGGCAGGCCCGAGTAGGAATTGATCTCGCCGATTTTGATCGTGTCTTGAGCGGATGCGGGAACGACCGCGGAAAGCGCCGCCGCCAAAGTCACGCCCGCCAATAGTGCCGATACGGATTTCATGATCGTTGCTCCTGTGAGATGTTGTTCGTCGATTGTCTGCGGCATCGCGCCGTTTATCGAAGACCGTCGAGCCCCTTGATCTCGTCTTTCTTCAACCCGCCGACGCGCGGCAGCGGCCTGCCGGAATCGGTCACGGCTACCGCCACCATGATCTCGTTGGCGCGCGGCGCATCGGCGACGCGCACCTCCATGCCGTCGAAATGGCTGCGCACGAAAGCCGCATCCTTGTGGCCGAGCGGCACGTCGAGCGTGACGCCCGGTCCGCCGCGCTTCTTCGATGAAGGGATCAGCGCCGTACCCGTGCCGAGAACTTTGCGAACTGGCGCCCCGAGCTTCGGATGCAAAATCGCCGCCGCGTGTTCGAGCTCGCCGTTCTCGCCGACGGCCGCGGCTTTGCCGTAGCTTTCCGCGCGCCGGCCCTCGATCCCCAGCGCCTTCACCGCGCGGGTCGCCAATAATTCGCCGAGTTCTTCGCCGATATCGATCAGCTCGGACAGGTCCTCGACGTAACGGCCGGCGAAAGGATTCTCGATCACCGCGACCGCGGCCGCGCGCCGCGTCGGCGGCTCGATCGGCTGGCCCATTTCGTATCGGGTCTCTTCCAGGAAGGTGAGAAGTTTCCGGATCTTGGCTTTCATCTGCGCCCATCCTGTCCGCCGAATTCCGCCGGTTCACGGCGCCCGATCCGAATGGGATGCAACGCGTTCTCCAATTCGCCCGGCCGGACGGCCTCGCCGCCATCGTGCGCCGCCGAGACGCCGATGCCGATACCCGCGCCGCCGCTGACGCCGCAGAGCAAGGTCTGGTCGCGCAGTTGCAGCGCCGCCGCCGCAAGTGCGCCGGCGCGGCGCAGGCGCTCCGCCTCGGCAAGACCGGCGGCGAGTGCCGTGTCGACATCATGCTGCGTCAATGGCCCGACGTCGATCGTCACCGGCCGTTCGCCCAGATCGCTCTGCGGATCGCGCGAACGCGCGGGTGCGCGGCCGACCGCCGGGTGACCGGGAAGATCGACCGCATTGGCGACGAGCGTGGCCGCGGCGTCGGCCTGCGCGGCCGAGCGGGCGAGAACCGTGACGGCGTCGGCTATTCCCAGCGAGAAGCTGCGGCCGCGCCAGCCCGATGTGGCGACGCCGCGGATCGCGTCGCGGCCGGAAATCGCCGCGCTGCCGATCAGGCTCG
>Ga0116223_10004141_pt1 | contig 12650 bp, 7 predicted proteins | sample Sb_taG_3_FD_90092 | JGI IMG/M metagenome (GOLD analysis project Ga0116223, IMG submission 90092) | Peat soil microbial communities from Weissenstadt, Germany - Sb_50d_a_PC metaG | ecosystem: Environmental > Terrestrial > Soil > Wetlands > Peat | place: Germany: Weissenstadt | collected 2010-09-21 | reverse complement strand
CCGTGACCGCCATCAATGCCCCAGCGGGGATCGAATCCACCAAAATCGTCAAGGAAATGCGCGCGCAATTTGGCGTCATTCTTACCGATGGACAGGGCTCGATGAAGGGCCACATGTTCCGCATCGCCCATCTTGGATACTACGATTTTCTCGACCTGGTGGCCGTGCTCGGAGCCCTTGAAATCGTGCTGCAGAAGGTCGGCCACAAAGTCGAGCTGGGCAGCGGTGTTCGCGCCGCACAGAACGTTTATTTGCGGCATTCGTCCTAGTAGAGAAGGTTTTAGGCGGCAGGTGACAGGTGTTAGGTTTTTTCCACATTCGTAATTGATTTGCATTTCTCTGTGCTCTCTGTGCCCTCTGTGTTGATTGCCTTTGACTTGATGACGAGCAAAGACTTAACACGGAGCGCACGGAGAACTGTGAGGGCGCGGAGAATCTTGAGTGCACAATGAAAATTCTGATTGCCGATAGCGTGGACGAAAGCGTGGTGGGAATTCTGAAGGCGGATCCCTCCTGGAACGTTGTGAATCTCCCCAAAACGAAAGGGAAGGTCGAGGAAGAAATTCGCGACGCGGATGCCTTGCTCGTGCGCAGCGCGACGAAGGTGACGGCCGAGCTGATGGATAGAGCCAAGAGCTTGCGCGTCATCGGGCGCGCCGGCGTGGGTGTTGACAACGTCGACCTTGACGCCGCCACGCGCAAGGGCGTGCTCGTCATGAACACTCCCGGCGGAAACGCCATCAGCGTGGCCGAACACACCATGACCATGCTCCTGGCCATGGCGCATCCCGTGGCGCAGGCCGACGCTTCGATGAAGGCCGGCATGTGGGAGAAGAAGAAATTCACGGGCAGCGAATTGCGCGACAAGACTCTGGGTCTCGTCGGCCTCGGCACGATCGGCACGGAAGTTGCGCGCCTCGCGCAGGCGCACAAAATGAAAGTCATCGCCTTCGATCCTTATGTGTCCACTGTTCTTGCCACGGAGCAGAATATCCGCCTCGTGCCGCTCGAAGAACTATTGAAGACCAGCGATTTTATCAGCCTGCATTCCTCGCTGACGCCGGAAACCAAGCATTTGATCAACGCCAAATCGCTCGCGCTGACCAAGAAAGGTGTGCACATCGCCAATTGCGCGCGCGGCGAACTGGTGGACGAAGCGGCGCTGCTCGCGGCGCTCGAAAGCGGGCATGTGGCCGGAGCGGGGCTCGACGTCTTTGAGGCCGAACCGCCCGGCGATCCTCGTCTGGTTCAGCATCCCAAAGTGATCGCGACGCCGCACATCGCGGGCTCAACCGAAGAGGCGCAGAAAGTTGTCGGCACACGCATCGCGGAACAGTTGCGCGACTACTTGACGACCGGCGCCGTCAAGAACGCCGTGAATATGCCGGCCATTTCTCCCGAAGAGTTCAAGAAGCTGGGGCCGTATCTTCAGCTCGGCGAAAAGCTGGGCACCTTTGTCGCGCAATTGACCGAGAAGCCGTTTTCGGAAGTCTCGATCAGCTACGACGGCGGCCTCGCCGACCTGAACACGCACCTCGTGAAAAACGCGGTGCTGAAGGGCGTCCTGGGCCAAATTCTGGCCGACCAAATTAATTTGATTAACGCCGGAAATTTCGCGAAGGCGCGCGGCATCGAGGTGGTCGAAGTACGCAGCGCGCGCCGAGCCAAGTACACCAATTCCCTCGGTGTGGCTTTGCGCATCGACGGAGAAACGGTTTCCGTCCTCGGCATGATCGGCCTGAACAACGCGCTGCGCGTTCTCGGCGTGAACAACATCGATATCGACGCGCCGCTCACCGGCTTCCTTCTGCTTTTCCGCAACGAGGACGTCCCCGGCGTCATTGGCCGCGTCGGCACGCTGCTCGGAAAACACGCCATTAACATCGCCAACTTCGCCCTCGGCCGCGTGCAGAATTCGGACGAAGCCATCGGCATCGTCAACGTGGACCAAAAAGTTCCGCCCGAAGTCCTCGGCGAACTCCGAGCGATCAGGGCCGTCCGTCAGGCTCGGGTCATCGAAATTCACTAAATCGAAAGCTAATCCTAGAGTTCGGTCAAGTAATATTGGTTTCAGCCTGTGGGTTTTTGTCCACCCGTAAGTCGAAACCCACAGACTGAAGTCTGTGCTACCTTTTCGGAGCGAGGAACTGCGCGATGACAGCCGAAGAACAGCGCCTGGAGGAATCCCACCAGCGCACCAAGCACTGGAAGCGCTGGGGGCCTTATCTCGCCGAGAGGCAGTGGGGAACGGTTCGCGAGGATTACAGTCCGGGCGGGACGGCGTGGGAATATTTTCCGCACGACATGGCACGCTCGCGCGCCTATCGCTGGGGGGAGGACGGCATCGGCGGGATCTGCGACCGCCATCAGCGTGTCTGCTTCGCGCTGGCGCTTTGGAATGGGCGCGATCATATTCTCAAGGAGCGCTTGTTCGGGCTGACGGGCAACGAAGGCAATCATGGCGAGGACGTGAAAGAGTATTACTTCTACCTTGATTCGACGCCGACGCATTCCTACATGAAGTACCTGTACAAGTATCCCCAGGCGGCTTTTCCGTACGACCAACTCGTAGAGGAAAATCGCAAAAGAGGAAAGCGCGAGCCGGAATTTGAACTGATGGACACGGACGTATTCAATGAAAACCGCTATTTCGATGTGTTCATGGAATACGCAAAGGCCGCGCCGGAAGATATTCTGATCAAGATCACGGCCTGGAATCGCGGGCCGGAAGAAGCGCAGCTCGAACTCTTGCCGACGCTGTGGTTTCGGAATATCTGGTCCTTCGGAGAGAAGCACGGGCATCCCAACCTTTCGCGCGTTCCGGATTTCATGGGCGCCGCGGTGGTTGCGGCAGAGGAGAGCCGCTACGGCAAGCGGTGGCTACTCGTCGAGGGCTCGCAGGAGATGCTCTTCACCGAGAATGAAACCAATTTCCAGCGCGTATTCGGCTATCCGGATAAATCTCCGTACGTGAAAGATAGCTTCCACGAGTATGTGATTGCGGGCGTGAAGGAGGCCGTCAATCCCGCGCAAAAGGGGACAAAATGCGCCGCGCGCTATCGTTCGAAGATCGCCCCCGGCGCCTCCGTGACGGTTCGCCTGAGGCTGACGAACGCGGAACCCAAAGATGGCGTAGCGAACCCATTTGACGCGGCATTCGAAAAAACGTTCGAACTGCGCCGCGGCGAAGCGGACCAATTCTACGCGCGGCGCTTCCCGCAGGAGCGCTCGGAAGACGCGCACAGGATCATGCGGCAGGCGCTCGCCGGCATGCTCTGGTCCAAGCAGTGCTATCACTACGATGTGCGGACTTGGCTGGAGGGAGACCCCGGCCAGCCGCCCCCGCCGGCCGAACGCAAGAAGGGGCGCAATCACGACTGGACGCACCTTTACAATGCGGACGTCATTTCGATGCCGGACAAGTGGGAGTATCCGTGGTTCGCGGCGTGGGACCTGGCGTTTCACACGGTTGCGCTGTCGCTCGTCGATCCGGACTTTGCCAAGGAACAGCTCATCCTCCTGCTACGGGAATGGTACATGCATCCGAACGGGCAGTTGCCTGCGTACGAATGGGCGTTTGGCGACGTGAATCCGCCGGTGCATGCGTGGGCGGCCTGGCGCGTGTACAAGATCGAAAAGCGCATCCGCGGGCGCTCCGACCGCGGATTCCTCGAACGCGTGTTCCACAAACTCCTGCTGAATTTTACCTGGTGGGTGAATCGCAAGGATCCGGATGGAATGAACGTGTTTCAAGGCGGCTTCCTGGGCCTCGACAACATCGGCGTGTTCGACCGCTCGCAGCCGCTGCCCACCGGAGGACACCTCGAGCAATCGGACGGCACGAGCTGGATGGGGATGTATTGCTTGAACATGCTGGCAATCTCGCTCGAACTCGCTCGCGAGGATCCGGCTTACGAGGACGTGGCCAGCAAATTTTTTGAGCATTTCGTTCACATCGCGGACGCAATCAACTCGCACGTGGCCGAGGGGTTGTCGCTCTGGGATGAAGAAGACGGGTTCTTTTACGACGCGGTTCACCTTCCGAATGGCGACCAGCACTATTTGAAAGTCCGATCGATGGTCGGGTTGATCCCGCTCTTTGCGGTGGAGACGCTGGAGCCGGAGCTGATCGCGCGCCTGCCGGGCTTTCAGCGCCGCATGCAATGGTTTCTCGACAACATGCCGAGCTTCGCCACGCGCGTGGACAGCAGCCAGACTTCGCCGAATGGGGTGCGCCGGCTGCTTTCGCTGGTGGACCGCAATCAACTTGTGCGGATCATCGGCTACATGGTCAACAAGGAAGAGTTTCTTTCCCCTCACGGCATTCGCGCGCTGTCGAAATATCACGTGGCGCATCCCTATACGCTCTCGGTCAACGGCAACGAATATCGCGTGGACTACGAACCGGGGGAATCGCAGAGCGGCTTGTTCGGGGGAAACTCGAACTGGCGCGGCCCCGTGTGGTTCCCCACGAATTTTCTGATGATCGAGTCGCTCCAGAAATTTCATCATTATTATGGGGATGACTTTCGCGTGGAGTGCCCGTCCGGTTCGGGCAAGCAAATGTCGCTCTGGGATGTAAGCGCGGAGCTTTCTCGATCGCTGACGCATATTTTTTTGCGCGATGAAAATGGCCGCCGGCCGGTGTATGGTGGAAACGAAAAATTTCAGAACGATCCGTTGTGGCGCGATTTGATTTTGTTTTATGAATATTTTCACGGAGACAGCGGAGAGGGGTTGGGCGCAAGCCATCAAACGGGATGGACGGGCCTGGTTTCCAAGCTCCTCGAGCAAACTGGGGAGTAGGTTTCTTGTAGCGCTCGCCTTCAGGCGAGCACGGTAGGTCCGTCACATGCCCACCTGAATGTGGGCGCTACATGGTCTGTGCGATTGCGAAAGATTCGATTGAGGGGATCATGAACTTCCACGACAAGATCGTTCTCGTAACCGGCGGCACTGGGGGACTGGGGCGCGAAGTTACCATGGCGTTTCTGGAAGCAGGGGCGACGATCGTGGTTACTTATCATGTGGCGGAAGAATTTGCCGCGGTCGTGGCCGCTGCGCAGAGGATCGGATCGGCGGCACCCTCGGGCGTGAGCGTGGATGTCACCGACGAGCATGCCGTCGAAAAATGCATTGCCGAGACTGTAGCGAAGCACGGCCGCCTCGATATCCTTGTGAATACTGTGGGTGGATATGCGGGCGGAACGAATCTCTGGGAAGTGGATGCTCGAACCTACGACAAGATGCTCCAGCTCAATCTCAAGGCGGGGTTTGTCCTCGCGCGGGCCGTGGTGCCGCAAATGATCAAGCAAAATCGAGGATGGATCGTGAACATCGCGTCGAAGGCGGCCTTCGATCACGCTGCGGGAGGAGCGCTTTATGCCGCATCGAAGGCCGCTGCGCTGGCCTTGTTTGATTCGCTAGCAGCGGATGTGAAACCGTTCAACATCAATGTGAATACGGTTGTGCCGAGCATCATCGATACGGCTGCGAACCGGAAGGCGATGCCGGGATCCGATTTTTCGAAATGGCCGAAGCCGGAGGAAATTGCGCGAGTTATTTTGTTTTTGTGCTCGGAAGAGGCGCGGGTGATTCATGGCGCGGCGATTCCGGTGTATGGGAGGAGCTGAAGTGGTGACTAGCGACTGGTGACCGGTGACTGGTGTAAACCCTTCGGCTGCTCGACGAGTTCTACGAGCACTTTTTGATTGTTCCAAGCGGCGACAAGGAAAAAATTCACGCGGGTGCCATTCGCTCCGGGGCGCGTCGCGGGATAGATCGGCTCAAGGCTGAATCGCGTGCGCAGGATTTCCGTTGCGCGGTCCACGTCCGTGACATCAATTTCTACTTGCTGGATTCCTTCGCCAAATTTTTCGAGGAAACGCGCAATCGCGCCATTTTTGCCAGGCGTCTTTGTCGTGAGGACGTCCAGATGCACATGGCTCATTCCGATTTTTGCAAATTCGAGCTCGAATTCCACCACGTCCTGATCGGCAGGCGCATCGGCGAGTGGGGGAGAGTCGTTGGCCATGCGGATTTTCTCAAAGGTCTCCGGCAGGACCGCTATCCCGATGGTAAGTTTTGGCCAGGCAAGTTTTTCCCCGTTCGGTTGCACAGACTGATCCTGGACGATGAGCGCACGGAAGTCCTGATCCTTGCTCCATTCGTCGAGCCAATTCAACGTGCGTGTTTTTCCATAGCTGTAGAGATCCTGCGCTACCTGAGCGCGCTGGGTGCGATCCTGGTCTGCAAGGCGGTGGATATACTCTGCAGTTGGCGGAGAAACGGATCTGAGCCGACCTCTTTTCTGAGATAGTTCCACTATAAGGGCCTGCGGCTTCGCTCGAAGGACCGAGATGAGAATGGCAAGGACGATGATACCGCCGACAATTGCGAGCGAGAGGCCAGTGGAAATATGCACCCACGGATCCGCCAGCATTTTTGCCCCGATGAACATGACGGCAATCGCGAGGCCCTCATCCAGGTATTGAAAGTATTGCAGGATTCCGGCCAGGAGAAAATAGAGGGCGCGCAGGCCAAGAATCGCGCAGACGTTGGAACTGTAGACGATAAACGGATCGCGGGTTACGCCGAAAACGGCGGCAATCGAGTCCACCGCTAAAATGAGATCCGTGGTTTCAAGCACGATCACGACCAGAAAAAATGGCGTGAACAACCATCGCCCGTCTTGCCGTACGAATAATTCTTGCGTGGTTTCCGTCCGTGACATGGGCAGAGTCTTTTGCGCCCAGCGCACCACCGGATTCTTCTCGGGGTGCACGGCATGGTCGGCGCCGAACAGTTTGAATCCCGAATAAATCAGGAAAGCTCCGAAGAGATAGAGGACCCAATCAAACCTCGCGATCAGCGCGGCGCCCGCGCCGATCATGGCGCCGCGCAGGACGAGCGCTCCCACTACTCCCCAGAACAACAGGCGATGCTGGTAGCGGGGATCGACGCGGAAGTACTGGAAGATCAGAAGAAAAACGAAAACATTGTCCAGGCTGAGAGATTTTTCAACGACGTAGCCGGTAAAAAACTCCAAGCCTGGTCCGCGGCCATGAAAAACGAAAATCCACGCGCCAAAACCGAGCGAAAGAGTGATCCATGCCGCGCTCTCGATCGCCGCTTCGCGCAGCGAAATGACACGCGCGCGCCGGTGAAACAATCCGAGATCGAGCACCAGGAGGAGCGCGACGCCGGCGTTAAAGGCGATCCAGAGGGGCCATGTGCCCATCTAGGCCACGCTCTCGTCTAGGAAAGTCACTGCGGAGGGAATCCTCAGTTAATGGAATTTTGCGCGGTGGTGTTGGGCCTCACGGCGTTCATGTTGGAAAGCTCAACGCTTGCCGTTTCACCCTGCCGGACCGTCACGGGAAAATCCCAATGCAAGCGTACATCACCGGAAATCGCCTCCGCGCCGAGCATCCCGATCCAATAGCTTCCGGGTGTGATGCCCGCGAAAGATCCGCGCCCGTCGAGATTGGTATCCGTCCGCGCGACGAGGTAGCGCTCACGAGCCAATTGGAACGCGCGCGTATCCAGAAGTTTGCGCTGCTTGCCCTCAACCGACTCCCACTTTGGGTCCGGGTTCAGATCGATGAGTTCGAGGTCCATCCCCTGCTTCGTGTCCGGGGCGCGCGCGATAAATTTACGAACTGCCGCTTTGTATTCTTCTCTCTGCGCCTTGTATTTTTCCGGATTGGAGGTGCGGTCCTTTTCCTTGAATTTCGGCTCGGGGAAGCCGACTCCTCGATATGCTGCGTTATGGTCCATGTAGGCTTTGAAAAACTCGGGAACGTCCACGATGTCCTCGGGACTCAGGCTTTTGGTGAAATCTTCGCCGGACAGCCGCACGGAATGATGCTTATTCATCCATGTTTTCAATTCCGGCGAGAAACTGAGTCCGTCGATGAACTTGTCCAGCGCGGGAGCAGGCGCCGTTTGCGCGGCCTCTGCGCGAATGTCTTCGACGCTCTTGCGCAACAGATAAAAAGTCAATTGGCGGACCGGCTCGGGCTGGCCTCCCGTGGGCGATACGAGCGCCACGAATTCGATGCGCCCGGTGGACTGCGCTGCGAGCTGCGAGGGAAACACCGCCAATAAGGATCCGACGGATAAAGCAAATGCGCGAATGCAGGATTTCGTCTTCATTTTTCTCATGGCGAAGTGTACCTCGACGGAACGCCATTGGAAACGATTCCGCGAGGACGTGTTTCCGCCATGTACGCGGCTAGCATTTGGAAATCCTTCCACCGACTCTGATTTCTCACCGCGCGGTATTGGGTGGCGCCGGCGTCTCGCCGGCGATTTTTCCGAACTCCACACTACGCAAGAACGCCGGCGAGACGCCGGCGCTACATTTCATCGGCCGCCTCTCTTCTTTTTTATCACGGGCAGCCTCGTGAATCTTAAATCGTGGGCGCGCTTGAGTTTCGTAATGTAGATAATTTGGCCGGTGTGATACCCGAAATGCTCGGCCACGTGGAACGCCGCATCCAGTCCTGTAACGTGAAAGCCTTGAATTTCATATTTCCGCGACAGCGAATTGTCGGAGAGCCGCGCCAACACCCGGCACGCATCCCGAACGGCCCCGCGCAGTAGGGTGATGAGCACTTGCCGGGGAATGGGCCCCTGCTCCGCGAATTCGCGGTCGCGTTCGCGCCTGTCCTCCGCCCCGCCGAGGCCCGAAATGATCCACTGGCGGACATTTCCGCAAAGATGCAGGACGAGATTGCCCGCGCTGTTCGACGCCGAATTCGGCCGCCACCAAATCTCCTCTTCCGAAAGCTGTTGAAGACATTTCACGATGCGGGGAAGACTTTGTTTTGCGAGCAACTGTTGCGAACTGGCGAGAAACATTTTTGCAGCACGGGTTGTTTTGGGTTTCACGGAGGCCACCTCGCGCTCAAATCGTAATCAATGCGCGAAGAAACGGCAAATGGTGTGGAACCTCGGAGAGAATAAGCGCCAAGCGGAAAATACTTGCAGCCAACTTAAGAATTGCGGGCCATCAAGACACTGTCAGGCGTCAGAGGCTAAAGCCCTTGATTTTCAGGCCCTTGAATGTCGCGGCTGAAGCCGCGACCCACAAAGACGATTTACGAAGCAGGTTCTAAAGCAATCGGAAAGTGATTTCGAGAGGAACAACCACGGGGACCGGCTTTCCACCGGGTCCATTGGCGGGCTTGAAGCGCCATTGCTTCACGGCTTCCACTGCTTTTTCTTCCAGACCCAGGCCGGGGCCCTTTACGACTTGAATGTCAGTCGCGCGACCGTCCGGAGTGATGACGACTTGGAGGACGACCGTGCCCTGATACTTTGCCTTCCGAGCTTCTTCGGAGTATTTCGGGTCAGGGCAATAGACACAAGTCGGATAGCCGACGCCGCCTGTTCCCGGATGGTAGGCGCCGCCGCCTGTGCCGCCGCCGGAACCCGGCCCAAGGCCGCCGCCTTCGCCGCTGCCAATCCCGGTGCCGGTGCCGCTTCCGATGCCGCTGCCGCCGCCGGGGCCACCCGAACCGGTCAGCATTTTGGCCAGCGGATCGCCGAAATTATCCATATTCGGACTTGGGATTTTCAGATCCGGCGGTCCGAGCAGAGTCGCCTGAATATTGGAATCGGGCTTGGTGTGCACCATCGGGGGCGCAATCTGGTTGAAACTGAACTTCGGCGCCTTGCCCTTTGTTGCGGGAATCGGATTTCTCTCGCCGCCTCCACCGCCGCCTCCGGCCTTGTCCTTGCCCGGGGGCAACTTTGCGGTGTAGTCGGAAATATCAAGCGGTGTCACCAGCGTGCTACGGGGGTTTCCCGTCGCCTTTGTGACCACTGTATATAGTAGGGGTGAGAAAATCAGCGCCGTGAGGCCAATATGCACCGCGAGCGCAATGGCCTGCGAGGGTCCGAAGGCTTTGTCCTTGGACCAGATGTCTTTCACCTTGACCGGCTGGCTCGTCACCTTGAGCGGCGGAAGCTTGGGAGGTGAAATGAGATCGCGAAGATTCTGCCACATGACTTTGTAGGGCGATTGCCATTCCACAGTCATGCGCGAAGACACCGCTTTGGGCGTCGGCTTGAACCACTCTTTGAAATTTTCGGCCAGGCCGCCGCCGTATTCGGGCACGGTGAAGACATCGCCCCTTACGTGCTTGGAGATCTTCACCGGGCGTTCCATGAGGAAGTCCCTCAGGTTGGACATAAATCCGCGGGAGAGCGGTTTCTGGGAGCCGCCGAGGCGCGGCGCAGTCTTCCCCTCAGGCAGAACCACCTTGGGTGCTGGGGTGCTTGGGTCACTCCACTTTGGCGCAATGGTACTCAACGATATTTTTGCCTCACGTTACTGAAAATTGTCTCTCGCAGTACGATTCTCTCACGTCGCGAATGGATGCCCGGCGGGTCAGGCGGCTGACACACTGCCAAATCCATTGTAACATTGGGACGTTACCACGAGGAAGCGCGTTTCCAGACTAGGCAGTACAGGAACGGCTGTACAGGAAAAAAACTGTCCTTGCCAAGCCCCGCCGATTTTTCGGCGGGCGCGCTAGTCCCGGTGCTACTGGGACGCTCAGTGTGATAAGGACAGTCCGCACCCGAAGCTAACTTATGCCCAAAATCGTTGACTTGAAAAGCACATTGAACTTGCCGCGCACGGACTTTCCGATGAAGGCCGGCTTGCCGCAGAACGAGCCGAAGCAGCTCGCGGAGTGGGAAGAGAAGAAACTCTATCATCGCATCCAGCAGGCTCGCGCCGGCGCGCCTTCGTACGTCCTGCATGACGGGCCGCCCTATCCGACCGGCACGATTCATCTCGGCACCGGGCTGAACAAGATTTTGAAAGACATGGTCGTGAAGTCGAAAACGATGGCGGGCTTTCGCGCGCCCTATGTTCCCGGATGGGATTGCCACGGACTGCCCATCGAAACGCAGGTGGAAAAAGAATTGGGCGGAAAAAAGGGAAGCGTTCCGCCCGGCGAGTTCCGTCGCATGTGCCGCGAATTCGCTTCGCGTTACGTGGATCAGCACCGGCGGGATTTCAAGCGCCTCGGCGTGCTGGGGCAGTGGGAGGACCCGTATCTGACGATGAGCCCGCAGTACGAAGCCACGATCGCCGACGCCTTCGTCACATTTCTCGAAAAAGGGTACGTGTATCGCGGGCTGAAGCCCGTGTATTGGTGCATTGTGGATTCCACGGCGCTGGCCGAAGCAGAGGTTGAATACGAAGACCACACCAGCCCGTCGATCTGGGTGAAATTTGCCGTCGAGCCGGGCGCTGCGGCGGAAAAACTCGGCTCGAGCGTGAGCGCAGTGATCTGGACGACTACTCCCTGGACGCTGCCGCACAACCGTGCGCTTGCCTTTCATCCTGACTATGACTACGTCGTGGCCGAAACTTCTGCGGGAGCGTTGCTGCTCGCGGCGGATTTGGTTGGCCCGGCGCTCGATGCTTTGAAGCTTGAAGCAGAAAGCGTGCGCGGGCCATGGAAAGGGAAAGAGCTGGCGGAGCTGAAATTCCGGCATCCGTTTCTCGATTTGATTGTGCCGGCGGTTCTGGCCGATTACGTCACGCTCGATCAGGGCACCGGAATCGTGCACACCGCGCCCGGCCACGGCGTTGAGGACTTTCAGACTGGGCAGAAATATGGCATTGAGGCGTACGCGCCGATCGATGGACGCGGCCGATACCTGGAGGGACTGCCGGAGTACAAAGGGAAAACTGTTTTTGAGGCGAATCCCATTGTTGTGACGTTGCTGCGCTATCGCGGCGCGCTGCTCGGCGAACAGAAACTTTCGCACAGCTATCCGCACTGCTGGCGATGCCACAATCCGGTAATTTTCCGCGCTACCGAACAATGGTTCATCGATTTGGACGGCGCGGGGAGTGGTGCGGGCGCGATCCGGCCGCGCGCCCTTGCGGAAATCGCCAAAGTAAAATGGACGCCCGAGTGGGGCGCTGAACGGATTTACTCGATGATCGAGGAGAGGCCGGACTGGTGCGTTTCGCGGCAGAGATATTGGGGCGTGCCGCTGGTGATTCTTTATTGCGACAAGTGCGGCAAACAGTTTGACGATTACGCGGCGCTGCACGCGCTCGTGCAGAAATGGTTCACGGTCGAGGGCGCAGACGCGTGGTTCACGCACCCGGTGGAAGAATTGCTGCCGGCGGGCACGCGCTGTTCCTGCGGCGCGTCCACTTGGCGCAGGGAAACCGACATTCTGGATGTGTGGTTCGATTCGGGTTCATCGCATCTGGCTGTGCTCGATCGTCTCGATGCCGATGGGCAAAAACTTCCCTGGCCCGCGGACATGTACCTTGAAGGACCGGACCAGTATCGCGGATGGTTTCAAAGCTCGCTGCTGGTTGGCGTCGCGGTGCGCAATGGCGCGCCTTACCGGCATGTGCTCACCCACGGATGGACCCTCGACGCTAAGGGGCAGCCGATGTCGAAGTCGCTCGGCAACGTTGTGCTGCCCACGGAAGTGTGCGAGAAGTGGGGCGCGGATTTGTTGCGCCTGTGGGTTGCGTCGCAGGATTACACGGCGGACGTGCGCATGTCCGACAACGTGATGACGCAGCTTTCCGAAGCCTACCGCAAGTTGCGGAACACGTTCCGTTTCGCGCTCGGCAATCTTGCGGATTTCGATCCCGT
>Ga0116223_10004138_pt1 | contig 12658 bp, 11 predicted proteins | sample Sb_taG_3_FD_90092 | JGI IMG/M metagenome (GOLD analysis project Ga0116223, IMG submission 90092) | Peat soil microbial communities from Weissenstadt, Germany - Sb_50d_a_PC metaG | ecosystem: Environmental > Terrestrial > Soil > Wetlands > Peat | place: Germany: Weissenstadt | collected 2010-09-21 | reverse complement strand
CGACGTCCAAGACGCATGTCCTCCGCTTCGTACACCACTCCCATGCCGCCGCTGCCAAGCTTCGAGAGGACGCGGTAATGGGAGATGATTTGACCTTCAGGAGATGGGGGAACGAGCGCATCGGAAGCGCGGGCCGTCGCCTCAGCCGCCACTTCAATCGCGGGTCGCTGCAAGAAATCCGCCGCCTGCCGGTGCGAAGTCAACAGCGATTGCACCTCCCGCCGCAGTGCCACGTCTTCGCCGCACGCCTGCCGCAGAAACGCATCGCGCTCCTCGGGCGGACGCTCCAGCGCCGACTGCAGCAGGCTATCGACTTGTTTCCACCGGTCAGAGTCCATCGGTCGCCCCGCCAGTTAGTTCACGATAGAGCCAGGCCTTGGCGGTGCTCCAGTCGCGCATCACGGTGACGGGCGAGACTTTGAGCACTTCCGCCGTCTCTTCCACGCTGAGTCCGCCAAAGAATCGCATCTCGACGACCTGCACTTTGCGGGGATCGATACGGGCCAGCGCATCCATCGCGTCATCGAGCGCTACCAGGTCCGCACCTCGGTCCCCGCCCACCATGGCCGTCTCTTCCAGAGAAACGTGCTGGACCCCGCCCCCGCGTTTCAGATTGTGACGCCGCGCATGTTCAACCAGAATGCGCCTCATCAACTGCGACGAAACCGCGAAAAAATGGGCGCGATTCTGCCACTGCATGCTCTTGTAATCCACCAGCCGCATGTAGGCCTCGTTCACCAAGGCCGTCGTTTGCAGGCTGTGGCCGGGGCGCTCGCCTCGCATGTAGTGCCTCGCGAGGCGGCGGAGTTCTTCATAGACAATCGGGGTTAGCCGGTCCAGCGCGGCTCGATCTCCGTCGCTCCAGGCTCGGAGCAACCCGCTCACTTCCCCATTGTCGGGAGCCTGCGCCGCTTTGTGCACCGGTTGCTCTGAGTTCCCCATGCCCCCACTCCGGGAGAATCATACCCTGCCAAGCTAGCCCTTCTAAGAAAAGAGATCCCGGGATGATAGTTCTGCGCTACAGATTGCGCCTATTTAGACGAGAGCGAAATGAGCTCAAAGATCTGCCGCACGTACGCGGACAAATTCAGGAGGCTACATGCGATTCCAAGCTCTACTTTCCCTTTCGGCGTGGTTACTTACGGCGCTGGCCGTTCCACTGAACGCGGCCGCGCAGGAAACATCAGCCCAGCAACGCCCGCTCCATCCCGCCCGCTACACCGTAACCGACCTCGGCACGCTGCCTGGCGGCAATTCCAGCCAGCCATACCTCATCACGCAGAACGGCCGCGTCGCCGGATCCGCAAACCTCGCTGACGGCTCATCTCATGCCGTTGTCTGGTCCAGGAAACAAGCGACCGACCTCGGCACGCTCGGCGGATCCAACAGCATCGCGTTTGGTGCAAACGACGCTGGCCAAGCCGTCGGCGAGGCCGAATCCTCCGCCTCTGATCCCAACGGAGAAGATTTCTGCGGCTTCGGCACCCACCTCATCTGTCTTCCCTTCGAATCGGCCAACGGCGTGATGAATCCTCTCCCCACGCTCGGGGGCAACAACGGCGCCGTCAACATGATCAATCGCCGGGGAACGGCAGTTGGATTCGCCGAGACTTCCGTCCCCGATCTAGCCTGCCCCGCCCCCCAGCTTCTTCAGTTCCTGCCCGCCGTTTGGCGTGATGGCAAAGTCCACAGTCTCCCCCCGTATCCGGGCGATTCCGATGGGCTGGCGCTGAACATCAACGATCGCGGCCAAATCGTCGGCTCATCCGGCACTTGCAGCACCTTTCAGCCCACGCTGATCAATCTTATCGGCGTTCACCCGATCATGTGGGAGAACGGGAAACCCATCGACCTCGGCACCCTCGGAGGCACGACGGGCGTGGCTGGCGGAAACATCGCCTGGAATTTGAATAACCGGGGTCAAGTCGTCGGAGTCTCCGATCTTGCCGGAGACGCCACTTTCCACGCTTTCCTTTGGACTAAAGCGACCGGAATGCAAGACCTCGGCACCCTTCCCGGCGACGTCAATAGCACCGGCTCCGGCATCAATGACGCAGGCGACATTGTCGGCTTATCCTTCGATCAAAACTTCAACGGACGCGCCTTCCTTTGGCACAACGGAAAGATGACGGACCTCAACACACTCATCCCCCCAAACTCTCCTATGTCCCTGTTCTCGGGCTGCTCCATCAACGACCACGGCGAGATCACAGGCTTAGGCGTAACTACAGGCGGCGAATTCCACGCCTACCTTCTGACGCCAACCCCTCAATGGTCAGAAAACACTCCGGATGCTCCTCGATAGGAGTGACACCTCTGTCAAGCGAGTAGTTTTTCTGGGCGGTGCGCAAGCACCGCCCGGTTAGCAACAATGCAGACTCTTCTTCGATCTTGCGTCGCAACAACGAAGACTCTTCTTCATGTTGCGAACTGGGTATGCCCTGCGTGCTGTTGAGCAGTATAAGGTGACCTCCGGTGCGGAATTATCAGATTGCACAAGAGACCGACGCCCAGAACGGGGCACGGCGGAGGGATGAGTAAAGCGACCTCTAGGGTCTAGCACTCCATTCCGACCAGATGCCGAGTACTTGTTGTGAACAGCCTACACTCAACACCCGGTCAATGAGTGTCATCGCGATGTACGACAACAACGTTGTCGAGTCGCCAATCAACACACGGCGCGTCTTTACTTTCGGATTTATTTCAAGCCCAGCTCCCCATTGTATTGTTGGGTAATCCCGTAGCATTCACAGGCGGAGGCCTCAAGTTTCTTGCGGTTCACGATCTTCACTGCGCCACGGGTATACTCGATAAGCTTCTTCTTCTGCAAAACACCAGCTGCCATAGTCACGCTAGGCCTATCGGTCCCTAGCATCGTTGCGAGAAAATCATGGGTGATGGGCAGCGACTCCGAATCTACTCTGTCCTGAGTCATCAGCAACCACCGCACCAGGCGCTGCCCAATGCCGTGCAGCCGATTACACGCGGCTGTTTGTGCAACCTGCATTCCCTGAACTACTGCATAGCGGCTCAGCATCAATTGCAGGTGTGGAGTTGATTCCAAGGTGTTCTGCAAAGCTGCGATCTCTACCCGAAACCCATCCCCCGTGACTTGTACCACCGCTTGAAGCGGACTTCTACTAAGGCCAACTGCCGCCGGTGTACCTGTGAAACCCTCATTGCCAACGATGCCGGCTTCGGCGGTCTTTCCATCCTTCATTACGACCACAAGAGAAATCAAACCTCGATTCGGGAAATACGCAAATTCTAGCTTTCCGCCCCCCTCGTGAAGGATCAGATGGTTTGGCAAGCTGACGTATTCAAGATGAGGACGAAGTGAGCTGTAATCGCTATCGGAGAGCGACAGAAGTATTAGGTTGCTGACTGGTTTCCCTTCGGTATTCGTCCGCTCGCCAGACTGCACGACTTGGAGTCCTTTGTTTTCCACAAACCATCCTAAACAGACCAAGATCAGACCAACAAACCTCGCAGATGTGGGAACGAACTCGCCTGCCATGCGGCGCCAACAGGATAGGGTTCTCGCGGCCATGCCGGACCCATGTTGAAGACCTATCAACACTACCCTGCATCCGACCCCTGATACTGAGCAATTCTGACCGCTTCAAGACGCACAAGACCTGAAACCAACCCAAGCGGCTTCTCTACTTCAAACGTGGCCCTGAAATCGGGCGTGCGCATACACAAGAGTCTTCCATGTTTGTAGGGTGCCCGACAGACCACCCCGATTGGCGCATGTAAAATTCACCGCCATGAGCCGGAAGCTGGTATGGATTGACCAACAGCGTTTTCGGGGCTTTGGTTGTTCCGAATGTGACTGGCGGTTCAAACCTTCTGGAACGCTCACCGGCTCGTCGTTCGAGGAAATGATGCGCAACTTCGAGTTGCAGCGCGACAAAGAGTTCACATCCCATGTTTGTGCCGATCACTCCAAGAAAGGTTAGGGACGAGTGGCAATTCAGGGTGATGAAAATCACAGACGGGGAGGCGGGAAACTTCTGCCTCGACCCCGCTTGGTACGGAAACGGTGTGGCGTTTGCATTAGGGCCACCAGCAAAGCAGCACGAATCGGACCGATCGAAGGAATCTGGCGCAATACCTTCAGGGCTGGATGCTTGTGGCTCTCCGCCACGAAATCGCATCGCGCTTCTTGATGCAAGGGCCGCAGCGATTCGGGCAACAAACGCCTCATGTTCGCGCCCGTGCCCAGCCAGGGCCGGGTAGTTCGCCTGCTCCATCAAAGCTTCTTCGACTTTGAAGTGGTTCTCGGCATAGTCCGCGAGGTCAGCCAGAACCATCGCGACGGCGAAACGCTCCTTGCCCTTACCCTGTGATTCCAGCAGGATATTGATCAGGCAGAAGAGATATTGATGATGCTTATCGAGTTGCGTGACTTCCACGCTATAGGACGGATCCCAACCCAGCGCTTCCGTATGCACGCTGCTGACCGGCTTGACCGGAACCGTCGTGGTTTTGTCTCCAACCCGTGCCGCCGTAGCCATCGAGCGAAGACGGGGGCCGCCTTGCGCTTGGGACCCATGATTGCCGTAATCACGGCGGCGGACGCCTCCCCAAATTCGCTTTCTGTACTGAGAACAGCTCCGGTCTTGATCGTCAGCCCCAACCGCGTGCCACCCACCACATCCCCCACAGCCTTGTGAAACCGGGCGTGTTGACGCTTAAGAGCGGCGTATTCGGGATAGCTGGAATATTGCGACCCTTCCCCATGGATCCATTGGCCTAAGGGGCACCGGTCGTCCAAAGCCACTTCAAAGGGATTCAGGCTCCCGTCCCGCTTGGCGAGGTACTCGATCAACCTGTCTTTCCATTCGAGGTGGCTTATGGCGGCTTCGTCGAAATCCATGTCCAGACCCGCAAGGGGTGCCTTCATCCGTCGCTTACTAGTTATCGGCAAATTGGGGTAAGGACTTCGGTAGTTGCCTCGTTGACAAGTCAGCACCATCCCAACGGAAGGATGAAACCGTTGCCGAAAACGGTTTCAGAGGAACCAACCCATCTCCTTCCCGCTCGCTCAAGACTCCGGCGCCAATAGCCGATAGTGAGTAGTGTCCTAACGAGAAAAGTGCCGTGGCGACCAGTGGTCAGGCCAACGCCGTTGAAAATCCGCCGGTTCCGTGCATCGCCAGGCAGCCGATTCTGACTGCTAGCGAGGACGTGTGTGGCTACGAATTGTTCTTTCGCGAGAGCCACCAGGACCGCCGAGCGAACTTCGATCTGGAGAGCGCCACCTGCACCACCATCGACTCGCTGATCCTCATCGGTCTCGATGTACTCTGCGACGGTCACCCTGCCTTCATCAATTGCACTCACGACATGCTCCTCAAAGATTACTTCGGGCTGCTTCCACCCCATCAGATCGTGGTGGAAGTGCAAGAGAATGTGCCGGCGGACCAGGACGTGCTCGATGCTTGCCAGCGCCTGAGAGGTCTGGGTTACAGGATTGCTCTGGACAATTTCGTCGTGAACGACTCGCGCTTACCCCTGCTCCCGCATGCCAACTTCATCAAGGTGGATTTCCAGAAACTTTCACCCAACGAACGAACCGCCGTGGTCGCCAGGCGCGGCAAGGCCCAGTGCCATCTGCTGGCCCAGAAAGTGGAGACCAGGCAGGACTTTGTCACCGCCCGGAAGGAAGGATTCGACCACTTTCAAGGATACTTTTTCCGCCGGCCGCAGACTTTGAGGTCCCGGCAGATACCAGCGCATCAGTCAACCTGCCTGACCTTGCTAAAGGCAGTCTCGAAGCCCGAATTGGACCTGTCTGAAGTGGAAGACCTTATTAGACGCGAACCTTCCCTTTGCTACCGTCTGCTGCGTTACTTGAACTCGCCGGTCCTTGGCCTTGTTTCGGAAGTGCAATCGATCAGACAGGCCCTATCTCTGTTGGGAGACCGGGAAGTCACGCGGTGGATCCGCATGGCAACCACTCTGGTGATGGGGCAGGGCAAGCCGTCCGATCTGGTGCTGTCGTCGTTGGTGAGGGCGCGCTTCTGCGAATTGCTCGGCTCCAAGGTGCAACACGGAGACTCAGACCTGTTTCTCATGGGCATGTTGTCCTTGATGGATGCGATTCTCGAAGCTCCGATCGGGATCATCACGGACGGGCTCGCGCTCGACCCTGTTACCAAGGCCCAGCTGGTGGCGGGAAAATCCGGAGCGAAAACGCCCCTCTCCCCTATCTACGAACTGATGGTGGCGCGAGAATCCGGCGATTGGGAAGCCGTGACCGCGTTGGGCAAGCGGTTGAATCTGTCTCTGTACTTCTTGGCCGAAACCTACAATGAGTCCCTGCGTTGGGCTCACGCCGCCACTAAAACGGAACCCTGAGTCGGCTGGCGAACGGCAATACGAGCCTGCGCCCCCTGCCGCGCTAGAGCGTCCACCGTTTCGCCTTTCGTTGACTTTGCCTCCCTCCGCTCCTAAGATGGCTCACCGGACTTGAGGCTCTGGCTTGCGGAAGCCAAGTCCACTGCGCAGAAAATGCTCGACCAGACCATCTCTCATTATCGGATCGTGGAAAAGCTCGGCGGCGGCGGTATGGGTGTGGTCTACAAGGCCGAGGACACACGCCTGGGCCGCTTCGTCGCCCTCAAGTTTCTCCCCGAAGATCTGGCCCAGGACCGCCAGGCTTTAGAGCGTTTCCGGCGCGAAGCCAAGGCCGCGTCGGCGCTCAACCATCCCAACATCTGCACCATCTATGACATCGGCGAGGAGGGCGGCCGCACCTTCCTGGTCATGGAGTTCCTTGACGGCGCCACGCTCAAGCACCTGATCGGCAACCGCGCCATGGAACTGGAGACCATTCTTTCCCTGGCCATCGAAATTGCCGACGCGCTCGATGCCGCCCATGCCGGGGGTATCGTCCACCGCGACATTAAGCCCGCGAATATTTTCGTCACCAAGCGCGAACACGCCAAGATCCTCGATTTCGGTCTGGCCAAAGTGAAGTCTGGTCCGGCCGCCAGCGGCCAAATCGGCGATGTGACGGCGCCGACCGCCGTCGTGGTGGAAGATCATCTGACCAGCCCCGGGTCAACGCTGGGTACCGTCGCCTATATGTCACCGGAGCAGGCCAAGGGAAAAGAACTCGACCCGCGCACCGACCTGTTTTCCTTCGGCGTGGTGCTCTACGAAATGGCGACCGGAACACTGCCGTTTCGTGGCGAGACTTCCGCCCTCATCTTTCAGCAGATTCTCGACCGTGCCCCGGTTTCCCCGGTCCGCCTGAATCCCGACCTGCCCCCAAAGCTCGAAGACATCATCAACAAAGCTCTCGAGAAAGACCGCAACCTGCGCTACCAAAGCGCGGCCGACATTCGCGCCGACCTGCAGCGCCTGAGGCGCGACACCGGCAGCGGACGCGCGGTCGCCGCCAGTTCCGGCTCCGTTCCCGCCGCTCCGGAGGTACCGCCGCAGCCGGCGCATGTACCCTCGTCAGCAGCCGTACCGGCAGCGCAGGCTTCAGCCTCTTCGCAAGCTGTAGCCGCGTCCTCAGGCGCGGTAAGCGCGGTCACCGCGCCCTCGCCCACAGTGAGTGCCGTGGCCGCACCCAGGAAGCCGTGGAAGACTCTTATACCAGCGGCAGTGGCGCTGCTGGCCGTGCTCATCGCCGGCGGCTTGTATTGGCGCTCGCGGTCGGCGAACGCTTTGACGCAGCAGGACACGATCGTGCTCGCCGACTTTGCCAACACCACAGGCGATCCCGTATTTGACGGCACGTTGCGGCAAGCGCTCGCGGTGGACCTGGAACAATCTCCATTTCTGCGCGTGTTGCCCGGTTCGCGGGTGCGGCAGACGCTGGGCTACATGGGCCGCTCACCCGATGAGCGCCTGACTACCGACCTGGCTCGCGATTTGTGCATGCGCGCGGGCAGCAAGGCCATGCTCTCCGGATCCATTGCCAATCTGGGCAGTCAGTACGTGATTACGCTGAACGCGCTCAACTGCCAGACCGGCGACTCCTTGGCGCAGGAGCAGGCCGAGGCTCCCAGCAAAGAGCAGGTGCTGGGCGGGCTGGGAAGTGCAGTCTCCAAAATGCGGAGCAAGTTGGGTGAGTCGCTGGCTTCGGTGCAGAAGTTCGACGTGCCCATCCAACAGGTGACGACTTCGTCGCTCGAAGCGCTGAAAGCATTTTCCCTGGGCAACGCTGAATTCGAGCAGGGCCGCGAATCGGAGTCGCTCACTTTTTACAAACGCGCCGTGGAACTCGATCCGAATTTCGCCTGGGTTTATGCGCGCATGGGCGCGATCTATGGCAATGAAGGCGAACTGGAGCAATCAAAAGAGAATATCCGCAAGGCCTATGAATTGCGCGACCGGGTGAGTGAGAGGGAAAAGCTTTACGTCACGGAACATTACTACGAGACGGTCACCGGCGAGTCGGACAAAGAGATCGAGACCCTGGAACTCTATCAGCGGACCTACCCGAGCGATGCCATCCCCAGCAACAATCTGGCTGTCGCCTACGGACAGACTGGAGATTTTGAGAAATCGGCCACGGAAGCCAGACAGGCCATCCAGACCGATCCCAACTCGAACGGCGGTTACATCACCCTGAGCGCGGACTACGTGGGATTGAACCGCAATGATGAAGCCCGGCAGATCGCGGACCAGGTGCTGGCGAAATTTCCCACCTCGCAATTCGGTCACTGGCTTGTCTATGTCGAGGCGCTGGGTGCCGGGAGGGCGGCGGACGCGCAGCGCGAACTCGATTGGGCACGAGGCACGCCGGGGGAATACCGTTTCATCGCCACCAATGCAGGTGCGGAAGCGCAAGCGGGGAAGCTGCGTAGGGCTCGCGAACTGTCGCAACAGGCGATCGAGATGCAGAAGAGCCACGGCGTGACCGAGGGCGCGGAAAGTGACCTGGGAGGACGTGCCGTGGCGGAGGCGGATTTCGGCGCCTGTGACGAGTCGCGGCAGGACGCGGCTGAGGTGGCGTCGCACCCCGGCCGCGTGGCGTCAGCCCTGGCGGCGTTTGCCTTTGCCACCTGTGGCGAATCCAAAAAGGCCGAGTCCCTGGCTGCCGATCTGAACCAGAAGTATCCCCTGGAGACTTTCGCGCAAAAGCTGGACATCCCCATGATACGGGCTCGTCAGGATCTGCAGCGCGGCGACGGAGCAAAAGCCATCGAGGATTTGCGTTCCGCGCAACCGATTGAGTTCGGATGGGCTGCCGGCGGTGTTCCCGCCTACTTGCGCGGCTTGGCATATCTCAAGATGAAGCAAGGCACGCAGGCCACCGCCGAGTTCCAGAAGATTGTTGATCACCAGGGAGTGATGGCGCTCTCGCCCTATCGCTCGCTGGCCCGGCTTGGATTGGGACGGGCGTTTGCGCTCTCCGGAGATAGTGCCAAGGCGCGAACCGCCTATCAGGACTTTTTCGCCTTGTGGAAAGACGCCGACCCGGATGTTCCGATTCTCAAGACCGCCAAAGCCGAGTACGAAAAGCTGAAGTAGCGGAAACCACCACAGGCTCCTGATCGTCTGCGAGGCCCCATTCAATCGCCCCGCCTCCCAGCAGCGGATCAATAAGCGCTACGGCCTGTTTTCATCAGTTAAGATTGGGCAGATGTATCGGCCTGTCCAGGGGGGTCGTGAAGGGGGAACGTGAATACTGGAATCGCAGTACGTTCGCCTCTATTTGCGTCGGTTCTTGCTCTTTACCTTCTCTCCTGTGACCTGTGCCGGTGTCAAGAAACGACGAGCAAAGGCCCTATCGACGTTACGATTTCCGATCTGTCTTTGCATCCTCAGAAATTCGATGAGCATGTCGTACGGGTTCAGGGCCTGCTTGTACTTAGCTGGGAGGGCGACAATTTCATGTCCGACCCTGATCCTCAGAGGTCGTCTTCGCCCTACGTATGGTTCTACTGCAAGCCCGACCACGAGCGGCAAGTTTGCGGCTCATTCGGTGCGCGGAGAAGCATTCACGGCTTGTTCACTGGATACTTTCATTTCGTACCCAAGCCGCACATAGTGAACGGCGCTTTCAATCCAGGTCCTCTGCAGTTTGAAGCTATCGAAGTTTCCATTGCGGAACCGCAAGCACGGTCGTTGTCAGAAGCTATCAGAGATGGAAACTTAGAGGAGACTCGTAAGATTCTCCGTTCCCGGCCAAACCTCAACATATTGGATGAATATCAAGTCCCTCCACTGTTTCACGCCGTCGAGGGTGGTTATTTAGATATTGTCGACGATCTTCTAGCAGCAGGCGCTGATCTCAAGCTCACAACTCCTAGCGGAGAGACCGCCCTGATGATGGCAGCTTGGAATGACAGGGTGACGATCGCGAAGGACTTGCTTGATCGTGGGGCACTGGTGAATGCAGCAAACAGCAACGGTGAAACCGCCTTGACATTAGCCTCTCAGACCTGCCCCGACGGAAAGATGGTGCAGTTATTGCTGGGGGCCGGGGCTGATCCGAACGCGAAAGGCAATGACGGCGGAACGGCACTAAGGGCTGCAGTTGGTAATCCGATCGTTGTCGAGAAGCTGCTTGCGGCGGGAGCAGACCCGACCGTCAAGGACAAGTACGGAAATACAGTGGAAAGTGAGTCATGCGACCGAGGCGAGAGGGACCACGCTCAGGTATGTGCCCTCGTCCGTCAAGCCTTGGGAAAGAAGTAGTGTCGCTCAGTGGCGCAGTATCGCCATAGCACTCTCTTTCACCTTTCTCCAACTTTAGAATCCAACCGCCGCGCCCACTCGTCTGATATGTTGTAGTTTCGCCTGTTGTTCTCCGATTGCAATGCACCCAGCTCAGCGCCCACGCCGGTGGATGGTCATTCTTGCCTTCGGACTCGTGTACCTGTTCTGGGGCTCGACCTACCTGGGCATTGACATCGCCGTGCAGACCATTCCCCCGGCCCTGATGTGCGCCGTGCGCTTTTCGATTGCCGGAGTCGTCATGCTGGCGGTGTGTGCGGCCACCGGCCGGCGCATCCTGTATTCTCCACGGCAAATCGCGCTGTCTGCGGTCGTTGGCATTCTTCTCCTGATGGGCGGCAACCTCACGCTCTCTTACGCCGAACTCTCCGTCTCGTCGGGCCTCGCCGCGCTGATCATCGCCATCACTCCGCTGTGGTTTCTGGTGCTCGATTCCCTCCTGCTGGGCGACCACCACATCTCCGCTCGCGGCAAGGCCGGCCTGGCGCTGGGAATTGTCGGACTGTTCGTCCTGGTCTGGCCGCAACTGCAATCCGGTACCATGGGGCATCGCGAGTTCTGGGCTTCGATCAGCCTGATCGCGGGATCGTTCAGTTGGGCGCTGGGATCGGTGCTCTCCAAGCGCTGGCAGTCGGGCATGGACGTGTTCAGCGCCACCGGCTGGCAGGTCACAGCTGCCGGAGCGGGGAATTTTATCTTCGCGCTGTTCAACGGCGATCTTTCCCGCGTGACCTGGACCCCGCGCGGCATCGGCGCCGTGATGTACCTGGTCGTCTGCGGCTCCTGGATTGGCTACACCGCCTACATCTGGCTGCTCGAGCACGTCCCCACGTCGAAGGTCTCAACCTACGCCTATGTGAACCCCGTGGTCGCTGTGTTTCTGGGCTGGCTGATCCTGCACGAGCGCGTGGACGGCTTCATTTTGGCCGGAAGCGCGATCGTGGTGCTGTCCGTCGTGCTCGTCACCAGCGCAAAGGTAAAGGAAAAGACGGTAGCCGAAGAACTGCCCGCAGTAGAAGCCGCCGGAGATTAGGAAGGTCTGAAGTCCGAGGTCTGAAGTCCAAGGTCCATTTTCCCTACTTCGACCCCTCCTCTTCCTCCTCCACATCATTCACCAAATCCACCACATGCCCGCGCACGGAAAATGTCTGTTTGCCTCCGCCCGCCGGCTCAAAGCTGACTCGTGCCGGGTTCCGCTGCCACAACGGCATGGACAAGCCGAGTCCGGAGGAGCGTCGTCAGCCAGCCCGTCGTTCGACAGGGGCTTTTTCAACACCGGCTTGCGCCGTCCCAGTTGCGCCACCATGGCATAAGTCTTCTTCCCATCGTCGGAAACCCCGCAGTAGGCCACATAATCGCGGTACCAGTTCGCGGCCGAGTAGAAGGCATCGAACTCAGGCAGATTGATCGGGGACACGCGGCCCGTCGTGCGGTCCACCAGCAGCCAGCCTCCGCGCTGCCACTGCCAGCGCGGGCCCGAGTCTTGGGGAAGACTGTCATTCACCCGAAACGCCCGCCGCACGACAAACAAGCGGTCGGTCACGTCGTGCGGCAAACCGATCACGTACTCCTTGACGCGGCCATCCACCATCAGCGCGCGGATCTTCAGCGGCAGCCCCGCGTCGCCATCCGCCTCAGTCCCCGCGAACCACTGAACGTTCGTCCATTTCCCAAACGTGATGACGTGCACTTTGCCGGCCGCGCCCGCCGCATCCGTAAGCGCGACTGCGCCGAGAAGCCAGCCAAGAAACAGTCGCCTTAGCATCCATCGCACGATTCCAGAGTAGGCACGGAGCTCGCTCTGAAACAAGGTGATCGGTCACATGTGTCGCGGGGCAGTCCCGAACTGGGAATCGCGCCCTGACGCGCTACCGTCTCCTGCCCCGGCAAAGACTCGTCATACGCGGTAGAATCAGGCACAGTGGTCTTGTAAATGAAGCCGCCGCTATCT
>Ga0116223_10004134_pt1 | contig 12667 bp, 11 predicted proteins | sample Sb_taG_3_FD_90092 | JGI IMG/M metagenome (GOLD analysis project Ga0116223, IMG submission 90092) | Peat soil microbial communities from Weissenstadt, Germany - Sb_50d_a_PC metaG | ecosystem: Environmental > Terrestrial > Soil > Wetlands > Peat | place: Germany: Weissenstadt | collected 2010-09-21 | reverse complement strand
TGACTGGCATAAAGCCAACCACCATGCCGACGTTGACCAGAATGTGAAAGCTAAGCACAGCCACCACACCCATCACCAGAAATGCCCCAGCGCGGTCGGGCGCCGTTTGTGCATTCTGGGTCAACCGCATCAGCACTATAAAGTATAACAGCAGAACCGCCAGAGCTCCTACAAACCCGTGTTCTTCAGCAAACGCCGCAAAAATGAAGTCGGTCTGCGGCACTGGCAGAAACGCCAGATGGGTCTGCGATCCCTGACTGCTCCCCCAGATCCCGCCCGACCCAACCGCAATCAGCGATTGATTCACTTGATACCCGGAGCCCTGCCGATCCGCATCCGGATTGATAAAACTCGTCAACCGTTCCTTCTGATACGGCTTCAACACCTTCATCCATGCCACCGGAACCAGCAACCCCGCGATCATCAGCACGATCAGCGCCTGCTTCCATCGTAACCCGCCCAGAAACAAGCCCATGATCGCCACGGGCAGATACGTCAGCGCCGTCCCCAGGTCTGGTTGCGCCAGCACCATCAGCATCGGAAAACCGACGATCGCGCCCGCCTTAAGAAAGTCCGGCCACGACAGTTCCCGCTCGTGCAAATCCGCAAAGTACTTCGCCACCGCCAGAATCAGAATCAGCTTCACCCACTCCGACGGCTGGAAATGCCCACCCCCTGGCATCTTGATCCAGCGCCGCGCCCCCAGATATTTCTGCCCGAAGAGAATCACCGCGATCAGACACGCCAGCGATGCGACGTACATCCAGTGGATTTGTTCAAGCAGGGCTTGATAGTTGAACAGGCTGACCAGAAACATCGCGCCCAGGCCCGCCAGAATCCAGTAGATTTGCTTGATGTGGGCTCCGGCAAATTTCGTGTGCTCGGTCGCACTGTGAATCTGCAGCACGCCGAGCGCGCAGATCACCAGAACGAAGCCCATCAGGACCCAGTCGAAATCTCGGTAGGAAACGTAGCGCGACATCGATTCAGTCGCCCACCCCAGAACTCATGGGCAAGAACTCAGGGCAGGACTCGCGGCAAGCCCTCACTCGCGAGAAAATCACGGACAGGAAGTCGACGGGCACGCCGGACTCACTGGGGGTTCCGACTGCAACCACACCCATGCACCAACCCCGCCCACGATGCCCAATCCGCCGATGATCGCCGGCGTCGAACTCATGATTCCTCCACCCGCCGCCGTCGCTGCCCCCGCTCCGCGCCGGTGCTTTTTCTTCTTTTTCTCCGTGTCAGTGGTGTCGTCGCGCGTGGCCTCCTGCCCTTGCGTAACCGTTGTCGTTCCCTTGTCGTCTTGCACCGTCACGTCGCCCTTGTTGGCGGCGATCTGCACGCGCCCATCCACGTCGGTTACCTGAAACTCGGTCCACGTATTGGCTGCTGGCCTCACCGTCACGTCGCCAGCCCGCGCCGCCAGTCCGCGCGAAGTGGTCACGCGCACGGAGCCATGCTCAAGCTCCACTGCCGGCCCCTCGAACTTCACCAGCGAGTCCGCTAGCACCATCACGTTCGATCCGTTCGATTGAATACTGGCCGTCGAATCGGGCCGCGTCTGCAACATGTCTCCCGAGAACACGGCTGCCGATTTCGGCACCTCGCTCCCGTTTAACCAGGCCGCACCGTTTGTGTACAACATGGCCGACGCCGTTTCCCCCGCCAGCATCATTTGCGCCGGAAACAGAATCGCCAGCAAACAGCACACAGCAGACCGAAACGCTGACGGTGACATGGGTTCGGATCACTCCCGCATTTCTGGATTTTGTTTATCGTAAGCCTGTACTTGGTTACAGGTCAATGCGTTTGTTCGCTTTGGTGCACTCCTGAGTCACTACCGTCGGTGGGGCTGCATGCGCGACGGGCCACCTCTGCTTGCTCAAAGCAGGTTTCGGAGCAGGGTCCACCACCGGCTTCCCCAAGAGCATCTCGCCGTTTACCCCTTCGACTTTCACATCCATCCAGCGGTTCGCCTCATGATGCCCGGAAATTTTCATCTTCAGATAATTGTCCGTCAGCGCCTCGGTGAATTCCGCTCCGCCGGATTGCAGCGTGATCGCTTCGACTACCGTCCCCACCAGAGACCGCATAAACGCCGCTTTCTTCCCGGATGCAATCTCCCGCAGCACGCGGTTTCTTTCCCGAGCCACGGCTACCGGAACCTGTCCCAGTTGCTCCGCGGCCGGCGTCCCCGGACGCGCGGAATAGGTGAACACGTGCAGATAAGTAAACGGCAGCTCTTCAATCATGCGCCGCGTCTCGTCGAACTCTGCTTCCGTCTCGCCCGGAAATCCCACCATCACGTCGGCGCCGATTGCAGCAGTTGGCATGGCTGCTCGAATCTTCAAAATTTTTTCTCGGTAATGCCAGGGCCGGTATTTGCGATGCATTCGCCGCAGCACAGCATCGCTCCCCGACTGCATCGGCACGTGCGCATGTTTGGCGATCCGCCCAGACACCGCCACCAGCCCGATCAGATCATCGCTCCAATCCATGGGCTCGACCGAACTGATCCGCAATTTCTCAAGAGCCGTTCGCTCCAGAATGGCGCGAATCAGGACTTCCAGTCGATGGTCGTCAGTCGCCGGTCGTTCTCGGTTCGGCTCGGTCTGATACCTGAAAGCTGATCGCTGAAAGCTTCCCTCCAGATCCCGCCCCCACCGCCCCAAATTAATCCCCGAAATCACCACCTCGCGATAGCCGGCCTCGACCAGCGTCCGCACTTCCCCGATGACGCGATCGCTTGGCAGCGAACGGCTTTGTCCGCGGACATAGGGAATCACACAGAACGAGCAACGGTTGTCGCATCCATCCTGCACCTTCAGGTTCGGACGCGTCCGCTCGTTTGCCGCTTCAAATACCGGAGCCGCCAGCAGCTCGGTATGCGCAAAAATATCCCCCACAATCACATTGCCAGCTTGATCCCCGGAGAGTTGATCTTTACAGAGTTGCCCCAGCGGCACGAAACCGGAACTTGCGGAAGAAGAACCAGAAGAGGGCACAGAAGAAGCAGTCGCAATCTCCGCCGCCTGGTGCTTATGCGAATTACCCACGACCCACGTCACACCCGGCAGCGCTGCCAGCTCTTCCGGCGCCCGCTGCGCGTAGCAGCCGGTCACCAGAATGCGGCAATCTGGATTCACCCGCTGCAGTCGCCGTATGGACGCGCGCGCATCTTTATCCGCGCCCTCGGTCACCGTGCAGGTGTTCAGCACAACAATTTCGGCGTCGCGAGCCGCCCCGGCACGCTCCAGTCCGCGCTCCAGAAATTGCCGTTCCAGTGCCGCCCCATCCGCTTGCGTAGCGCGGCAGCCAAAATTCTCTATGTAGAAGCGAGCCACACTCCTATACTAAACGAGTGGATGCTGCGGCTGAAGCTCCCGTGATCGCCACATGAAGATCGCTGCAAGCTGATTTCGCGGTGCACTGCATCTCAAACACACGTTAAGAGGTGCACATGAAACGTCGCATTCTTATTGTCGACGACGATCTTGCCGTCCAGCTGACCCTCAAAGCGGTTCTCGAACTCCACGGCTTTGAAGTCGAAACCGCGGGCAGCTCCGCTGAAGCTTTTGCCCGCATGGAGTCCGGCGTCTACCAGATGGTCATCAGCGACTTGCGCATGGAAACCGAAGAGGCCGGACTGGAAGTCATCCGCACCGCGCGTCGCCAGGCTTACGATCCCGCGACAGCCCTGCTCACCGCCTATCCACCATCCGGCGAACATTGGCGCGGAGAACATCGGAACGGAGAAGATTGGACCGGAGAAAACTCCGATTCGTTGCTCATCAAGCCGCTCGGCACCGGCGATCTTCTGCGCCAGGTGGAAGCCCTGCTCATCCGCCACGCCGACAGGCAACTCCGCCAGCGCAATTCTGCCTCAAAGGCGCAGGAAACCAACCGCCAGGCAGGATGAGCATCCCGCTGGCCAGGCTTCCCTCAACGGTCGTTTCCTTGACGATCAAAGAATAATCAGGCGCTGGCAACCTGCCGCCCGTGCTGATAACACTCACGGCACAGCACCGGCCGGCCTTGCGTCGGCCGGAACGGCACCGTTGTCTCTTTCCCACACTGCGAGCACTTCGTCCGGGTCTCCGTCTTCGCGTACGAATGCCCGCGCGACGGCCCGGGCGACGTGGCTCCAACCACTGCCACTCGCTTGCCCTTGCAGTTCTTGCAGCGTTTGGGTTCGTTCTTGAACTGCTTGTCGTGGAAGAACAACTGTTCACCCGCTGTGAACACAAATTCCGTGCCACAATCGATGCACTTCAAAACCTTGTCGTGGTATTCCATTGGAGAGGCGCTCCCATTCCGCGTCCCTGCTCTGCACGGGAGACCCGAATAGGGAATGATCCGGTTCACATCGTGGGCAGGAGATTTACATCCCCCTCATGCTGACCCCTTGGATTCGGCCCGCCATACGGTGTGCACCGCATGGTTACTGATCTACTGATTAAAAGAACAACCACCGGGGAAGTTCGAAAACAGCCCGTAGAGACGCGGCTTGCCGCGTCTCGCTCCAACTTTCCAGTGCCAGGAGTGGGCCGCCCCACCAGCGAACGGCCCGTTTTTCCTTAGTCCTGTTCCTTGCGTGCTTTCTTGCGGCTGCGCTTGCGAGCCAGCGCTTCCTTTACTCGCTTCCTCTCGCCAGGCTTGAGGTAAAACGAGTGACGCTTTACTTCCTTGATAATGTCCTCGGTTTGTACCTTCCGCTTGAACCGCCGCAGCGCGTTTTCGAGGGATTCACCCTCTTGAAGTCGAACTTCCGCCAACGGACTACACCCCCCCACTCGTCCCAGTGGACTCGTTAGTTATGGCAAGCATTGCACCCCTAAGTCAAGTGGAATGTGCAGAAATTTTCATTCCACCTCAGAAATTCAACCCCATCGACAATTGCATTTGTCGCGGAGCAAACGAGCTCGTCGGCTTCAGGAAACTTGTAGGTTGCTGATAATAAGCCGGATAGTAAGCTCCTCCCGCGTTTTGTGTGTACTTAACAAACTGTCCTGCCGAATTATAGAAGCCATTGTCGGTCAATCCGTACCTCTTATTGTCGCGATTGAACAGATTGAACGACTCTGCGGTCAACTCCAGATGATACCGTCCACCCAGGTTCATTTTCCTTCCCACCCTCAGATCCATGCTCGCGTAGTCCGGACCAATAAATGCATTGCGCCCATACCCCGACAAACGGTCATCGCTCGTGTTCCCATCCTGATTCGGATCGCCCGACACCGTAGCGTTCGCCGGACGTCCACTGCCGTACGTCATGATCCCCGAGACTTTCCAGTGATCGAACATCGCCGCCAGAACCTTCTGTCCCGCCTCAAACGGATTCGGCTCTTCGATCGCTGAGATCGTCAGCCGCTGCCGCTGGTCCGTCACACTCGACGCCTTCTCACTCTTCGTTGAGTACGAGTTCTGTACCGTTGCCGGCGCTTCCGCCACCAACGCGTCCTGTCCGTCGTCGATCGCGTGCGCCCACGTGTACGCCAGCCGGAAATACATCCCCCCCGACATCCGCTTGTGCAGCGATACCGTCATTCCGTGATACACGCTCGAAGCCGCACTCTCGAACTGATCGATTGCCCCCAGTTGCGATATCGGGCGATCCAAAGTGTTGATACACGGTGGAAACGGACAACTGATGCTGTAACTCGTCTGCCATGTCGCAAACGACTCCACGTTATAAAATTCATTTTGAAAATTATTGCCGGTCGGGTCGTAGATCGGATAGCTATAATAAGTCGGCGGCGGCAGATTCACGTCTCGTGCCCGGATCATATCCACCCCATGCACATACAGGTAGGACAATGTCCCCGTGAACCCGTCGGTCAGCTCCCTCTCCAGACTCAGACTTGCCTGCTGCACCCGGGGCGTCTTAAAGTCCGGCGCAAAGGCCGCAATCTCGCTGGTCGCATACTGCTGCAACGCAGCCGGCAGCGTGCACGAGACCGGACCCCGCGGACAACTAAACGCCGCATTCGGATAGGAAGGAAATACCTGCTGCTGGTAGTAATCCGTATTGTCCAGGGAAAGAAAGTTGTTGCTCAGCCCATTGTTATTGATCACCGCCGACTGATAAATCTGCGGAATGCGGGTATAGAATATTCCAAATCCGGCCCGCACCATCAGCGGCCGCTCGTCGCCGATCGCATACCCAATTCCCACCCGGGGTGCGAAGTTCGTCTCTTGCAACGGCATTTTTCCGGCCGCCGGCCACAGCGGATTACTCTCCATTCCCGTCTTCGAAAACGTCTGCAAGTCGTAGCGCGCTCCCAAGCTCAAGCTGAACTTCGGTGTCAGCCGCACCATGTCCTGCACGAACCCCGCGTAGTCGTTGCTGTTCGGATGCGACACCGGATTCCCGAAATTCTGGATGTAGTATCGCGGCACTTTGTGCGCCCACGCCCGCAGCGGCGTCAACACCAGTCCCCCGTGCATCGGCACAAACGTAAACGGATTCACCGCAATGTTGTCGTACAAATACTCCCCCCCGTACAACGACGGAAAGTAGTTGTAGTCCGAGCTCAACATCCCGTCGCCCCCAAACTTCCACTCGTTTCGCCCGCGGCTCAGACTCAAAGTCTCCGCCACATGCACCCGGTGCTCCCGCGTCTGCCGGGGCAATATCGACGATTGCCCAAAATCATCCATCCAACTGTAGATGCTCGTCCGCGTCCCGGTCGCATTTGGAAACGACTGCTCCAGGTCGCGCGAAAACTGCACCCGCAGATGACTCGTCAGCCGCGGCGTAATGCCGCTCAGCAAACTCAGCGACGCGCTTTCCGTCGCGACTTTCTCCTCTCCATTGGCGCTGATCGCATAGTTCGTAATCGGACTCGCCGGATCGGAAAAGACGTTGTTAGTCCCGTAATACCGCGATGTGCTCAGCCGCGCCGAAAGATATTGATGCGATGACAGCACCCGGTCCAGTTTTACAAATCCCGTGCCCCCCAGGGACTCCGTGGGAAACGTCCCGCCCATCGTCGAAAGCTTCGCCGCCGAGGTCATCACTAACGCCTGGTCGCAGGCCGGCCCCCCTATCGCGGGATTGCAGACCTCGTAGTCCCCTGGAGTCGGGTACGTCCCCAATTGGGGCACCACCATCGTCTGACCGTTGTCGAACTGCACCACCGCAGGAATATAAAAAATGTGCTGATCATAGCCCGCAAACAAGAAGGTCTTGCTGCGCTGGATCGGACCTCCGATCGTCGCTCCAAACTGATGCTGCTCATCGCTCGGATTGAAACCCACAAATGCCGGCGCCGCTCCCCCCAGCGAACTGTCGCGCAAATAATAGAACGTGCTCCCATGCCACTGATTCGTACCCGACTTGGTCACCACATTCACCACTGCGCCTCCAGCCCGACCCGACTCCGCCCCATAACCGCTCGACTGCACGCGGAACTCCTGCACCACTTCGTTCGAAAACTGGTAAGGCGCGCGATACCGTCCCGACGCCTGCGCAAAGAACCCGTTATTGTCGTCACCTCCATCCACCAGAAAGCTCGTGTTGTATCCCCGAATCCCGCCATAAGAAAGATCCCCGTTCGATCCCGATGTCAACCCTCGCGGATCCTGCGTCACTCCCGGCATCAACAGCAACAGATCCGTGAACCTCCGCCCGTTCAGCGGCAGATCCTTGATCGCCCGCTCATCCACCAGCGCCGATACCGAACTCGGATTCATCTCCACCATCCGCGGAGCCTCCGATACCGTGATCGATTCCTTCGGCCCCGCCACCTTCAGCTTGAACGTCAACTGCGTTGCCGCTCCTACCTCTACCTGCATCACCGGCGAAATCTGCGGCGACATCCGTTCCGCCTCCGCCCGCGCCGAATACTGCCCCGGCGGCAGCAGGTCCACCGCGAATCGTCCCGCCGAATCCGTGGCCGAGTGGTAGCGGATCCCCGTCTGCACACGGATCGCCACGATGTCCGCGTTCGTAATCGCCGCTCCCTGAGCGTCCACAACAACCCCCCGCAACGCACCCGTAGACGCATCTTGTCCCCAAGCCGCGGAAGCAATAAAGATGAGTTGAAAGAGGAATATCCGGAAGACAACTACACGAAAAACATTGCGAATCGTAACCAGAAATGGATCGCAGTGGCGGCACATACCCATCCCCTCGTGTCCGAGAATTCGGAATCGGAGGGGATTCCAGAAACCCTGCCAATCTATATACCAAAGTGCGTCGCGCCAGAATGTGACGCACGCACACGCAATATGTTCAGTTTTTTGGGGGACGTTGGCCGTTAGCCGTTGGTCGGTGTGGGGACGGGCGTCCTCGCCCGTCCAAGCCGAGCGCAGCTCGGCAGTTGCCTGCGGTCACAGCAACCCTGGATTCGTTATGGTCGGTTAGGCCCCAATCGCCCGCCATCGCGGTTGCCAAACTCTAAAACGACCATCGACCAACGACTGCACCCACTCCCTCGCCCACTCCCGATCACCCACTCAATGTGCCGGAGCCGTCGCCGGAGCCGCCGGCTTCGCGCCAAAGTCCACCTTCGGCGTCGCTCGCGAAGATTCCGATGCCTGGAAGTACGCCGGGTTCTGCTTGTAGCCGGTAAACCCCGCATACAGATTGTTCGGGAACTGCAACAGATAAGTGTTGTAATCCTGCAGCGTATCGTTATACCGCTTGCGCTCGACGGCGATCCGGTTCTCCGTCCCCGCCAGCTCATCCTGCAAGCGCAAAAAATTCTCGTTCGACTTCAGCTGCGGATAATTCTCCACAATCAGCAGCAACCGCCCGATCGCGCCATCCAACTGCCCGTTCGCGGCAATCTTATCGGACGGCGTCTGCGCCGAAAGCAGCGCCGACCGCGCCTTGGCGATGTCCCCGAACACCGTCACTTCCTGCTGCGCATATCCTTTCACCGTCTCCACCAGGTTCGGAATCAAATCCGCGCGCCGCTGCAGCACGATGTCCACCTGCGACCACGCCGCCTTCACCGCCTGATCCTTCGCCACCAGTTGATTGCGTACTCCCACGTACTGTCCAAACAGCGCCAGCACGATCACCACCAGCACCGCCAGTACAATCAAGCCCTTGCTCATATCACTCTCCTGAATACAAAATTAAATCGCAAGCTTGCCGGTGGAAAGCCGGGCGCCCCCGCCCGGCCGGACGGGCGAGGCGCCCGTCGCTCCACCGTTGACTCATCTACGCCGCCGGCTCCAACATCTTGTCCACCGCCGCCGTCACCTGTTCCACCAACTTCAGATAGCGCGCGAAAATCTCATCCACGTTCGCCGTCTTCCGATCCGCCTTGCGCTCTCTAACATCCAGCAACTCGCCAAACACGCTGGCATCAATCCCCAGCTTACCCGCCAGCGCAGCCGCCACCTCTTTCTTCGATCCTGCTCCCGCATCCCCCAGCGCAATCAGCGCATGACGGAACAGCGTCCCAAACGCCGGCAGCGAGCGCAGCAACAGCTCCCACTTCGCCTCCGCGTTCCCCGCCACCATCAGCAACCGCTGCCGCAGCAGGATCGTCTTCTCCCGCAGTTCATACTCCACCTGCGCCCGATGCAAACGCATCGGAATCTCCAGCGTCTTCAGAATGTCTTCTCCCCACAGCACCCGATAGTGCCGCCGCATGTCCAAAAATTCGATGGAGAAAACGTCCGCCGACCGCCGCATCTCTTCCGCACTCATCAGCAGCGGCAGCCGATGCTTCTGCTTCCCCCACCATTCGATCGCCGGAGCCAGCGCCTCAATCGACGCGAAAGAAGTCTCGCGCAGTACGCACAGCAGATTCACGTCCGAGTAGTCGGCAACATAATCTCCCGCCGCCACCGATCCATAAAGAATCGCCGCCAGCAGATTCGTTCCCGCCGCTCCGCGCATCCGTTCGACAAATTCGTCAATCAGTTTTTCCGGACCCATTCCGCGCCTCTCACTCTCTACCAACTGCCACCCGCCCCGCCACCGCCCGTACTCCCGCCGCCGAACCCACCAAAACCGCCGCCACCAAATCCGCCTCCACCGAATCCACCGCCACCATATCCACCACGGCCACTACCGAACCCTCCGCCGCCGGAACCCAGCAGCAGCCCGAGCAAAAATCCCAGACCGCCACCGCCCCCACCCCGTCCACCACCGCCTCCCCGAAATATCGCTCGCACAATGGGAATCACAATGAACAGGAGAACGAAGATTACAACCACCACCGTCCCCACTCCAACGTCAGGGGCAGGTCGCTGGCGAGTCGCGGCCAGAGGAGGCTGATTGTCCAACGTCACGCCCGCATCCTGCGCAATCACCGCGGCCACGCGCGCCGTCATCAACGTGACCGCTCCCGCATAATCCCCACTGCGCAGCAAAGGCACCGCTTCCCGTCCGAACCCGCCCACCTTCCCGTCCGGAAGAATCGGTTCCAGCCCGTATCCCACCGTAGTCCAATACTTGCGATCCTGCGTCGCCAGCAGGATCAGCACCCCCCGATCCTTCCCTTTCGCCCCAATCCCCCATTTCTGATACAGCGCCACCGCATAACTCACCACGTCCTGCCCATCCACCGACATCACCGTAACCACGGCAATCTGCGCCTGCGCCTTTTCATCCACCTGCTGGCAAAGAGCGTTCAACCGCGCCTGCGTAGCCGTATCCAGAACCCCCGCAAAATCATTGACGTAGTTGCTCGGGCGCAGAGAAGCAATGGGCTCGGCGCCAACCCACGCCGCCGCCCCCAGCACGATCCAGAGGATCGCCGAAACTCTCGCCAGTCGCTTCATTCGGGGAAAATTGTACAGGAGTGCACGATGCAAATGATTGGACACTACAACCGACTTATTTCAAGAGTGAGCAATTTTGAACAGACACCAAATTAGTGACGATTGTAAATTAGCGCGAACGAAACGAAGAGATGTGAAGGAACTGATGCGGCCCTTCCCCCATTTGTCCGCCAGTTCCCCTGGTGGCGCAGCCAAGGGCTGCGCCACCGCTCGCTGTGAAGGAGGGTCGCTCATGATGAACAGGTTACCATTCGCTGATCCCTCGCCTGATCCACACAAGCACCCTGACGAACGCAGGCCGTCGGAACTCCTAACCACCAAACCCAAGGCTACGTTCCAGTGGCCGCCAGATTGTCTGTGGCCGTTCATAGATCGAGGATGGGACAGCGAGACATAAACCGATCTTGGTAGGGAATTTGCGTTTACATGCACAACCCTCCTTCAGCTTTTTTCCATACCGGTCCAAGCAGACTCGACGCACCGCCCGACCCTGAGAGCGCCAAACAGACTCCGCTTCCCGGCAAACCTTAGAACATATGCCTGTTGCCGAGGCAGATCGTATGTCTTCTGGAAAGATGCGAAGGCTAGTCGTGGAGAACAACGCTCAGAAGCGAGCTGTGAACTTGCAGCCCGCCGTTGTAGTGAATGAACCCCAATTTCCTGAACCGGTTCATAAAAAAACTGACCCGCGGGCGGGTTGTGCCGACCATTTCCGCCAGCATCTCCTGACTGATCTTGGGAACTACCGTCTCGGGTTTGCCTTCCTTGCCAAAATGAGCGAGCAGCAAGAGGATCCGGGCCAGCCTCTTTTCGCTTGAATTAAATAGCTGATCAACCAGATCTTCTTCGTAACGGATATTCCGCGCCAACAAATAGGCCACGAACAGGTCGGAAAATTTGTGTTCCCGATGAAGCACTTCCATCATGGCTTTCGTTTCGATTCGCAGAATTGCGCAATTCGTCATTGCGGTGGCCGAACCCATGCGGAGAGCTTGGCCCGCAAGCGAACCTTCGCCGAAAAAATCTCCCTCACCCACTATGCCGATCGTGGCTTCCTTGCCAGTCTTCGAGACCACGGTGAGTTTCACCTTGCCCGTCTGGACATAAAACACCGCATCCGCGCTATCCCCTTGCGCAAAGATTCTTTGTTTCCTGGGAACGGCCACGGCTTTCCTGCCCTCGCCTATAGTGGATAGAAACCGTTTAGGGTCAAAGTCGCGGCTTTTCTTGGCCGATTTGGTTGGTGGCGCCAAAGGCCTTCTCCCGGTGCAGAGCTACACTCCCAGATACCGACTCTGAATCGTGATCCCCAAAGACGTTCGCTTTTGCACATTGTACAGGACTGCGCTCGTGGACCATAGCGAACGCACGGCGAACCTTGTAATGTGCCGCGATGGAAGTCTTGGCAGAACAAAACGAAACTTCATAGCGTCACCCCACCCCCCAATTCCATAACGCCGAGGGTCCAGCTTTTTGTCCGCACACTCTGCGGCAATGCGCGAACCATCGCAGTTCAGTTTTTCTCCTGTGCCCTCTGTGGTCAACTTTCTAACACTGTGCCTGGCATGGTATGTTGACTTTTCGTCCGGCAAGCCGACCCCCACGCTTTTCGCCCATTTTGCGAAACCGTGGGTTCGGCGTAGCGCTGTCAGCATCTGATAAATCCATGATCCGTTCCTACAAAAGCGTCACCCCCCAATTCCCCGACACCTCCTACATCGACGACTCCGCCCAGCTCATCGGCGACGTCATTCTCGGCGAACACTCCAGCGTCTGGATGAACGCCGTCCTCCGCGGCGATGTCCACCAGATCCGCGTCGGCCACTACTCCAACATTCAGGACAACTGCATCCTCCACGGCATGAAAGAACAATACGGCGTCTACGTTGGCGACTACGTCACCGTAGGCCATAAC
>Ga0116223_10004130_pt1 | contig 12673 bp, 6 predicted proteins | sample Sb_taG_3_FD_90092 | JGI IMG/M metagenome (GOLD analysis project Ga0116223, IMG submission 90092) | Peat soil microbial communities from Weissenstadt, Germany - Sb_50d_a_PC metaG | ecosystem: Environmental > Terrestrial > Soil > Wetlands > Peat | place: Germany: Weissenstadt | collected 2010-09-21 | reverse complement strand
GTTATGGGCACCTTCACCATGCACGGAGAAAGCCACCCGCTTACCCTCCTCGTGCAGGCGAATGCGACGGGGGAAGAGTTGACTGCCAACGTGACTTTCAGCGTTCCCTATGTGAACTGGGGGGTCCTCAGCACGATCCAAGCCAACCGCTGGGACGGAGCCGCTGGGCGTAAGGTTTGGTTCCAGTATTGGGAAACTAATCTGACCTTCCCGGAGTCCTACTTTGCCCGGTTGGGTTACGTTCACCGGAATGCGGTCCATCACCAGATCGTGCGAGAGGCCTCGCTTTACCCCTGGTGCTCGGCGGGTTGGTTCCAGCGCCGGGCCACAAGCTCGTTCTACAAGCGGATCATGCAGATGAAGATCGATCGTGTGAACGTGCAGGACGAGTTCGAGGTTGATCTGCTGGACATTTAGGGCAGCTTTGGAGTGCGGCAGCTTGCTGCCGCTTTTCACCGTGAGCTTGCTCGCGGTCACTTAGTCTCTGAGGTAACCCCGGCCAGCAAGCTGGCCTGCAACAAAGCGGCAGCAAGCTGCCGCACTCCAAAGCTGCGCTACACGTAAACGCAGAATCAAGTTGTCACCTCGGCATCCCCGGAATGGACGCGCTGGCTCGAGCGGACGAGTTCGTGGCGGGCGCAGAGCGATGCTCTGCGAGCCCCAGGAGTTCCTAATGACCCGACCGCAGAGCTTCGCTCTGATGCGCCAGCCACGGGCGAAGTATCACTGGATCGCAAGTCTCCCGTTATTTCCATGTGGACCGAACGAGTCACAGTCAGGCCTTACGTAGGCCTTATTACGGATAGGCTTGCCGACCGTGCTACGATGGATGGACACCGCTGGTCTTTGGAGGTTCCCATGCCTGAGGAAGTAAGAATCTGGCAAGTTCTGCGGGGCGACAAGCTAAAGGAAATCAACAGAGCAAAGTTGAACTTAGAAGAAAGAATCGAGGAATGGCTGGTGAAAGACATTGCACTCTTGTCGGATGAACTCCTCCTTATAGGACGGCAGGTCCAAACGGAATACGCTGGTCCCATTGATCTACTGTGCATGGACCGCGACGCCAACTTGGTCATAGTTGAACTTAAACGCGACAAGACTCCGAGAGAGGTCACGGCGCAAGTCTTGGACTATGCCTCTTGGGTAAACGACCTTTCCAATGAGGTCGTGAGGAGTATCGCTGGTGAATTCTTGGGTGGTAGTGACAAGCTGGAGGAGGGCTTTCGCAACAAGTTCGGTCACGAGTTACCAGAGATTATCAACGAACAACATAGAATGCTGATCGTCGGGTCCGAACTGGACAGCAGCTCCGAGCGGATCGTCAAATACCTTTCCGAATGTCACGGGATCGCGATTAATGCAGCAACATTCCAGTTCTTTCGAAAAGGCAACGATGAGGAAATACTCGCGAGGGTGTTTTTGGTGCCGCCGAGCGTGGTCGAGGAAAATACAAGGACGAAAGGGACGTCCAAACGGGCCGCGAATCTGACCTACCAGCAGCTTCAGGACTTAGCTGATAGGAACGGCGTGGGGGACCTATACAGGGAACTCAAGGAGGGATTGGAGCCGCTGTTCGACCGTGCGGGCACAACACGAAGCTCGCTAGCGTTTATCGCGAAAATGGATGAAAGCGCAAAGGTGATGTTCAGCTTGTTTCCTGAAGAGAGCGAACCGGAAAAGGGGTTACACTTCGAGGCTTATAGCAAGCGGATGGCGAAGCATTTCGGTGTGGACGAAAAGCGGGTGCTGCGTATGCTGCCTGAGAATAAACAAGGAGGGATTCCCTGGAAGGGTGCCCTGCTAGAACAGTATGTATATGCTGGCTTCTTCACTAAACGTGCAGAAATTGGGCGGCTGGTTGTTGGCTTGAAAGAGGCGAAACAAAGGCAGGTGTAACGCGCCACGATCTTTCCCACCGATTTTCTCACGATATTTCCCCGTTGATTTTGCAGGTTCGACTTCGGGTTGCGTAATGCGCCTTGGCGGTTCACGGAGCGCGGTGGGACAGGATACTTGGCTTCGCTGATACGCCATCTCCCTTCACCACACGGTAGATGGCTCCCTCAGTCGGCTTAGCGGCCGACTCGGGGATGGGTACAGACAGCACTCTGTCGATCAACTCTGCCACTTTGCTCAACATCTTCATGAATCCTCCTCGCTCGTACATATACCGCCCGGCCCCGGAAACCTGCAGTCGAGGCGGTGGCTGGTGCATCAGACCTCGTTGTTTGGAGCCGAGTAGCGCGGACCTGCGGTTCAAGGTCCGCGGCTTTAAAGCTTACGCAGGCTTGGGCTGGCGGAGCATTAACGCCCCTTTTGCATCTGGCGCAGTCTAGCTCGATCAATCCGGTTCAGGCTGTATTGTGGGCGCTGTCGCCGCCCGTTACATCATAGGTTGCGCCCGATACCATGCGCGCCGCGTCGGAGGCGAGGAAAACCACCACCGGTGCGACATCCTCGGGCTCGATCCAGGGGACGCCGAGCGGCGTCTTGGAAGTGAGGATCTTCCGGGCCGCTTCCTCGTCTGCCGATGATCCCTCAGGCGTCCTGCCGCCGTCTTCGAGTACTTGTGCGTAACGCTCCTCGTGGCGGGTCAGCGGCGTGTCAATCAGGCCGGGAATGAGGGCGTTTACGGTAATTTTATTGGGGCCGAGTTCCAGCGCTGCTGACTTCATCAAGCCGATAATTCCCCATTTCGCTGCCGAGTAGGCGGCGCCGTACTTCGTGCCGTGTTGTCCTTGAGTCGAGGAGGTCATGATGATGCGTCCGCCGCCGCGTTTCACCATATAAGGCGCGAAGGCCCGGAGGGCGTTAGCCGTGCCCGTCAGGTTGACGTCAATTGTTATTTGCCAGTCCGCATCCTCCATCTCCAGCAGCGGATGGAAACTCTGGATGCCGGCATTGGCGAACAAGATGTCGATGCCGCCGAACTGGCGCTCCGTTTGTGCGGCAGCCGCTCGCAGTGCCGCCAAGTCGCGTTGATCAGCCTTAATGCCCAGCCACCGGCAGCCGATCGCCCGGACTAGTCTGCCAGTTTCCTCCAAGTCCTCCGGGATCGAGGGCTTGACACCAGAACGCGGGTCGACCGGCTTGCAGATATCGAGACCGACGATGTCTGCCCCTTCGCGAGCAAAGGCCACGGCCGTGGCGCGACCGATTCCGCGGGCGGCGCCGGTGACCACGGCCACCTTTCCTCGCAGGCATTCATTTGGCCCTGTTGTTACTTTGCTCATAATCACTCCTTCGTCGGGTGGCGCAGACGTGCCGTTTTTGGCATGTCTGCGCCCCTGCCGGTCGATTTAGAGCGGCGCACACATCACGACAAAACGCGTCGTGACGTATGCGCCACCCGCGATGGCTTCGATCTCGCCCGCCGTATCCGCATGCAGAGTCTCAAAGTGGGAGGTCGGCGATTTTGCAGCCGGGCGCGTACCGCTGGGCAGACAAAACCTCAGGCCATGCCACCCTGGCGAGGCAGTTTGAGAACCAGCGCCGTCGTGTAGATTTCATAGTACCTTCCGTCATGGGCGGGTCTCAGCAGCGGCGTTCAGGACGACCGTCAGGGGTGGCACGTGGTCCGGCTTAAGATAGCGGTTCACCAGAAACCGCTTCCCGTCCGGCGCCACGTCATAGGAGTACAGGTCGTTCGAAGCAAACGGCGCGCGGGCGTGGAGCTGGAAAAGCGGGGTCGGACTACTGCTCGAAAATCCCTCATCGGTAGCGACCCCAACCGCCGTGAGAGTGCCTTTCGGGTCCAGGTAGAAGATTTCCTTCCCATCTCCGCGCCAGCGCGGCTCAGTGCCGCCCCCGCGCGACACTTGCCATTTGCCCGTCGCATCCGGGAAGGTGGTGACGTAAATCTCCCAGTCGCCCAGTTCGTTCAAGGCATAGGCGACCCACTTGCCATCGGGTGAGACCTGCCCATTCGACGCATTGAACTTGCCAACCACAAACGGCGATCTCTTGCCGCTCTTGACTTCGATTAGCACGAGATTGGAACCTCCCGAGGCCGGGTGGGATGTGCATAAGATCTGCTGACCGTCCCGCGACCAGGAGCTCGCAATGATCTCTTCCCGATCGATCTTCAAAACAGACTTCTCAGGCTGAAGCCCACTCGCATTCTTGGTGAAGAGTCCGGAGCCCGCGCTGAGGTCGCCGTAGAAAGCCAGTTGGGTCCCATCACGCGACCATGCAGCGGAGAGCTCTTGCTCGTCTGAGAAGGTGAATCGAGAAACCGTGTTCCGGTTCAGGTTGGCGGTCCAGAGATTGACGCTGAAGGCCTTGGGGTCGGCGGCTTCGAAAACGGCCCGCGCCCCGTCGGCTGAGAGGGACGGATTCCCCAATATCCCAGGCTCGCCGACTTGCCCCAGTTCCTTGCCCGCACGGTCGTACCAAGTCAACACCGCGACCTCACGCGCAGAGCTGCCGCTATACACAACCGTGTCATGACCGCCCGCCGCGAAGGAGGCCAAATTGATACCGCCGGCGTAACCCACACCTGCCGCAACCACCCGCGGCTCGCCCCTCACCCTGGCGCGCGAGGAATCTAACGAAATCTCAACCAACTGCTGCTTATCGTCGACACAGTACAGGTGTCCGTCGGAGTACCCAGGATTCGACACGCACGGTACGATGAACTTTTCTTCAGCGGCGCGGAGCGAACTCACGTAGATTCCGGCATCCCCCTTGGCGAGGACGCTTGTGGATGCGCCAGCCAGGAACAGGAAGTGATCGCCATCGGCAAAAAACACCGGGAAGCGATGTGTCAGTTGACGACCGAGCAGGGCTGCCGTCAACGGACGGGCATTCGTACCGTCCGGGTTCACTCGCCAGAGAGGGCCTAAGGGATCGGGGGCATAGACAATGACTGCTCGGCTTCCCCACGCCCCACCCCGTCCATCGGTGGCTTCCGCGATCGCCTGAGGGGGGCCGCCCGCTACTGCGACTTTCTTCAGGTGGCCTCGCGCGAAAAACGCTACGTACGAATCATCAGGGGACCAAAAGGGAAACGACGCGCCCTCCGTCCCTTCCAGTCGCGACGCGTTCGGCGAACCGATGCGCCGCACATAAAGCATCCTCTGGCCGGAGGAGTCATCGCGGGCGGCATAAGCCAATAACCGCCCGTCCGCCGAGATTGACAGGGTGTTGATTTCGGACGGAATCGGTATGTCAAACTGCATCCACTCGATTGGAGGTGAGGTGTGGAGCAACAGGAAAGACGCCAGCGCGATCGCTGCCACCGACGCTGCGATCGTTGTCCAAAACAGGGCCCGGCGCCAAACCGGTTGGGGGGGCAACGATTTCATCGTCGCCAGCCCTGTCGATGAGGCCGCAGGCTCGGCAGAATCTCTGCCACTCAGCGCCTCGTCGATGGCAATGCGAGCCTCGCCGATGGCTTGCAGCCGCCGCTTCCGATCTTTGGTCAGGCAGCGACGCAATAACCTGACAATGGACGCCGGCGTGGAGGCGGGGAGAGCGCTCCAATCGGGATCGAGCTTCAGCACCGAGGCCAATACGTCCGCCGTGGTCTCGCCTGGGAACGCGCGGCGGCTGGCCAGCATCTCAAACAGCACCGCGCCAAACGACCAGATATCGGCGCGCCGGTCCACGGCGTGGCCACGCGCCTGCTCAGGAGCCATGTAGGCCGCCGTGCCCATGATCATCCCAGCCTGTGTGGCCGCTGCTGTCAGCGTGGGTGAGCTCGAGGGATCACCGGGAGCTGCGGAGTCGTCAGCCGCCTTCGCCAAGCCGAAATCGAGCACCTTCACCATGCCATCGGGCGTCACTTTCACATTCGCAGGTTTGAGGTCGCGGTGGGTGATGCCCTTCTCGTGCGCGGCCTCGAGCGCTTCGGCGATCTGCCGGGCAACAGACAAGGCGTCTTCCAGCGGCAGGGCTCCCCGCTGAAGGCGGTCGGCCAAGGTGGGGCCTTCCACCAGTTCCATCACCAGTGCCCGAACTCCGCCGGATTCTTCGAGGCCGTAGATCGCAGCGATGTTGGGATGATTTAGGGAAGCGAGGACCTGGGCTTCGCGCTGGAATCGCGTCATGCGATCGGCATCGATGGCGAAGGCTTGCGGAAGGACTTTGAGCGCGACGTCGCGACCCAACGTCGTGTCGCGGGCGCGATAGACCTCCCCCATCCCGCCCGCGCCCAGCTTGTCCTTAATCTCATAGGGACCGAGCTTGGTCCCAGAGGTTAATGCCATGCTTTCCTTTCTCTTCAAATGGCATAAGCACTTCCGCAATGCCATGAACCTGGAGCAAGGCCATCCCTTCAGCCAACTCAGGGCAGGCTCTCGCCCTGAGTGCCACGGACACGGATGCCCGTGCTACTTCTTCAAATCCGCGGTCCAGTTGGTGACCAGCGTCAGCGGCTGGCTGGCGGCTTGAGCCGTGGTCCCGTTGATCAGGAATCTCTTGCCATCGGCGGAGGCCGCGAAGGGGGTCCCCGTCATGCGGGAGGTGTTAGCCTGAAAAAGCTCCTGCGGAGTACCCAGCTCGAGGCTGGCGCCCTTTTCTCGCACCTCCACGGCCGTCAGCTTCCCGCCGATGGAAAGAAAGTAGAGTTCCTTGCTGTCGCGCCGCCAAACCGCCAAGCCTCTTGAACCTGTGGTCGAAACCTGCCATTTGCCTTCGCCGCTCGGAAACGGCTTGATGTAGACCTCGTACTGGCCCGTGTCGTTGCTCAGGTAAGCGACCCACTTCCCATCGGGTGAAATGGCCGGATCCACCTCGTTGAATGGGGTGCTGACCACCGGGAAAGGCTTCCGGTCGCCAAACATGGGGAGCGCCCAGACGTCGTTCGCGTTGGCTTTCGATCCCATGAAGAATTGGTATGCGATGTAACGCCCGTCGGGCGAGACAGAATAGGGCTCAATTTCACTTCCAGGTGTTTCCAGTACCTTTTCATCAGCACCGGTGCCGTCTGCCGCCCGGCGGTAGATGGCGTACCCACCGTCTCGATTCGAGCCAAAAACGATGGACCTCCCATCCGGCCACCAGACGGGATACCTATTGCTTCCGGGTCCGAAGGTAATTCGGCTCTTGGTCTTGCGAGCCAAGTCAATCACCCAAATATCCGAGGTGGCGGGTGAATCGGCAATCGTCACGGCGAGCTTCGACCCATCGGGCGAAAGCATGGGGTCGGAATATTGTGCGGTTTCCGGAAGCGCCAGCTCGATTTGGTTGCCGGTGCGGTCAAACCAGATCAACTGCGAGGCTGTGGCAATTCCCCCTTCCTGAAACAGCAGCACGCCGCTGCCCGAGACACTGAAACGGCCGATACCCACATGGCCGGCAACCGGCACAGCGTCGCCTTCCACAGCCAGCTTGCTGGTGTTGAAGCGCTGCGCCATCAAAGCCCCATCGCGCACAAGCAGCAAGTAACCTGGCGGGGCATAAATGGCGTTCGAATCGTTGTGGAGAACAAGCACCTGCTCCTTCGAGCCCAGCGCGCCGGCATAAATGCCGCGGTCAACGCCCGAAACCGAGGTGGAAAAATAGAGGAAATGCTTGCCGTCGGGCAGGAACCACGGCAAGCGATGCAGCGCCATGCCCGCACCCGACTCCGTCACCGTCACCTCGACGGGCGTGCCTCCCGCCGCATCCACTCGCATCAGCGGTCCCGCCTGGTCGCTGGCGAACACGATGATTCCTTCCTGGCTCCAGGTGCCGCCGCGTCCAGTGGGGGCATCGCACAGAGCTTGTGGCGGGCCGCCGCTCGCGTCGATCTTGTTCAACTTGCCGCCGGCAAAATATCCCAGATAACGGCTATCCGCCGACCAGAAAGGATACGTGGCGCCCTCGGTCCCGGCCAGCGGCTGGGCCGTGCCCGAATTGAGCGGCTGCACCCACAGCATGGGTCGTCCTGCACTTCCCGTCGCCCCAAAGGCGATGCGGCGACCATCGGGCGAGATCGCCGCCCGGGCATAGGGATCAAAGGTTGCCTTGTCCGGCGGCAGGATGTAAGCGTGAACCGACGTCGAAGGCGCCAGCAACAGCCGAAGCCAGAGGCCCCCCAGGATGATCGCGGCCAAGACGCCTGCCGCCGTGAGCGCCCAAGGGAGGGCACGTTGTAGCGTCGATCTCTGATCGACGCCACGGCGGTCGGAGACCGCCGCTACAGGGGCCTCCGAAATCCATTTCAGTTCCAGGGCCACATCGGCTGCGCACTGGAAACGCTCATCAGGATTCTTCGCCAGGCACTGCGCCACCAACCGGTCGAGCGCCGCCGGCGCCAGCGGCTGCACCTTGCTGATAGGCTCCGGGTCTTTCTCCAGTATGGCGCTTGCCACGCTAAGCTGGCTTTTTCCTTCGAAAGGCCGCACGCCGGTCGCCATCTCGTAGAGCGTGGCGCCCAGGGCGAAGATGTCGGAGCGTGCGTCGGCTTCTTTGCCTTCAATCTGCTCGGGGCTCATGTAGTGAATCGTTCCGACCATTGCTCCAGCCTGAGTAAGGGGACTGCCGGGTCCTGCGCCGCCCGTCGCCGTGACGGCCGCGCTCAGAAGCGGCGCCGAACCTGCGCCACCCGCCACACTCGATGCCACCGGCTTCGCCAGGCCGAAGTCCATCAGCTTCGCTCCGCTCTTGGTCAGCATGATGTTGGCGGGTTTGAGATCACGATGCACCACACCCTGGCGATGCGCCTTGTCGAGCGCGGCGGCAACGTGCATCCCGATTTTCAACAGGTCCACCAAAGGGAGCTTGCCGCGCTTAAGCCGCTCGGCCACCGACTCGCCCTCCAGGAATTCCATCACCAGGTATTCACCGGCGGCATCATCGTGGCCCACGTCGTAGAGCACACAGATGTGCGGGTGCTGAAGCGAGGAGATGGCCCGCGCCTCGCGCTCGAAGCGCTGACGAAAATCGGGAGAGGAGATGAAACGCTCGGGCAAAACTTTTATCGCCACGTCGCGGCCCAAACGCGTGTCGCGCGCGCGATACACTTCGCCCATTCCGCCCGCGCCGAGCCTGTCTTTAATCTCGTAGGGACCGAGCTTGCTCCCTCAGGTTAATGCCATGCTTCCAATCATGTTTTGGGAGGTCCAGTCTCGCTAAAGAATTTTAGCACAATCGATTGAACACCATTAGAACAAACCACCGACGCTCGAAGGCCATTCCGCCTGGCGCCTGGGCGAATCGTCAGGCATGGCCAATCACCCTGAAGACTGCGCGCGATAAGGCCTGCGTTGTCACGGGCGACTTGGTGACGGGCAAAGGGCTAATCGGGATCACGAGCATTCAATACCATAGCCCCGCGAGCCGCGCTGGGATACGTAATCGCCGCCTGTAGACATAACGCAGCACGGAGGTCCCGTGGGAAGGTTAGCGGACAAATATTGCCTTCGGCAAAAGGGCATGGACCCCTTTTTTGCCATCCACAAGCTGCGTGATGTGCAGATCCACCACGTCGCTGGCGAGAATATACGCTGTATCGCGATCGAGATGTTTCTCCTGCACTAAGAAGTCGAGCATCTCTTCGAGCGCGATGCGCGCGGCCTCCTCGAGGTTTTCGTTAAAACCCATGGAGATGAAGTGGGTGGGAGTTTCGGCGCGAGGCCAGCGCAGGTGAAGGTCCTTGCGCACGGAGAATTGCAGGGTCCCCCGCAAGGCTGTTTCCATGGCGGTGAGACAGACTTCCCCGTCTCCCTGTCCAACGTGCCCGTCCCCTACCGAAAACAAGGCTCCGCTGACGTGCACGGGCATGTAGAGCGTCGTTCCCGCGACCAAATCCTTGTTGTCCATATTCCCGGCGTGAATCCAGGGTGGGCCACTGCCGACGCGGCCAACGGCAGCGGGCGGAGCCACACCCATAACGCCGAAGAAAGGCCGCAGCGGAATCTCGATGCCATCCGAAAATAGCGCCACTTTGCGCGCGAGATCGAGCCGTGTCAGCTTGAAATGCGCGTACGGAAAATCGTCCGGAAGGAAGCCCTTCCCCGGTACGAAGCTGTTCCACGCATAGGGAACAGCGGGCTCGATGGAGAGGATCTTCACCTCCAACGTATCCCCGGGTTCTGCGCCCTCGATCCAAATGGGTCCGGTGAGAATGTGGGGCACTTCCCCGCGGTCCTTGATCTCGCGTTCAACCTCCAAAAGGGCCGGTTGCATCTGATCACGAGGCAAGCCCGCGGCTTCTAATGCCGCACTTCCTCCGGCGGGCAGCGTTTCAACCTCCACGGTGTCCCCCGAGTGAACACGCAACACGGGCGGGGTGGAAGGATCGAAGTAACCCCACGTCACCGTTTTGGGCGACGGAGCCAAATGGTACGCCGCAGGCCCCGGTGCAGGCAGCGCCGCCGCGACCGAAACGAGAACGAGCAATCCTCCGAGAATCAGTTGTTTCATCCTACCTCCAGGCTGGCAAGTTCTCCCGGGACCTCCCGTCTAGTTCCCGTCGAATGGGTCACTGCCTTCGATTTGCAACCTTCTGGAAGCGCCAAAGGGCGCCTCTGAGGGGCCAGGCGGAGGAAAGAATGCGCCCGTCGGCGAGCCATCCCGGGGCAATGAAATCGCCCGTAAAGTTGATCGGAACTCTCTCGAGTTTACCGCTGCGCGGATCGAGGATGCCCACTCCGAAAAACCAGGAGTCAGGCGGAGCAATGGAGAGCGCGATGCGTCCGTCTTTGCCGACGGCGTTGGGGCTGATGGGCGAGGGGGCCAAGCGCAGTGCGCTTTGGATGGGAATCGGTTCGCCGGCGCCACCGGAAACCGGCACTCGCATGAGCCGGATACCCTCTTTTTCGATGAGCTGCACGATCAGATCTTTGCCATTCGGGTCCGGAGCGACCGCATCTCCGGGCCCAATTTGGCGCGGTTGCCCGCCGCTTGCGGCGATGGCCCACACGGTTCCCGAAACCACGTAGTAGAGCGTCTTTCGGTCAGGCGAAGCCGCCAGATCCGTGACCTCGTTTGCCGGAATCGCCTCGAGCCGCCGCACAATCCGGCCGTCGGCGAGCGAGGCCGCCGCCACAACGGCCTTGCCCGGCGGGCCCAGCAAAAACGCCAACTCGCTTTCTCCCACCAGGCAGGCGGGCAAGGACGTTTCCTCCTTCGTTTGAATGAACGGAGTCGCCTCGCCACCGGGCCTTGCCACTAGCAAGCGTGCCCGTCCCGCAACCATGGAATCAAAAACCACCCTGCCATCCGGCAACTGAAACAGAGTGTAGTCGCCCGCGGAAGCGCTCCAAGGGCCGACCAGCGTTTCCGGCGTTCCGCCTGAAGTGGGAAAGCGGAGAACTTCGAGCGGGCGGTCTGCCTGGTCCAGGTAAACATTGCCCTCCTTGTCCACGTCCATAGAATCGGACGGTATGGTCAGAGAGAACAGGGTTTGGACGGGTCCTGTGCCGTGGCGCGGAATGGAAATGACGCGGTGGAGATCTCCCGCCGCGATCTCAACCAGGACGGACTCGTCATCGTTCGTCACGGCAACCGGAAATAAATTCATAGAAGTCGGCGGCCGGATATCGACCTCGGGCGCGAGACGCCGGGCCTTTCCTGAGGTGAGATCTAAGGCGTACAAGTGTCGGGTGGAATCCGTCTTTTCTTGTTCGAGCGTATAACCGAAAAAGACGGCATCTTTACCGTCGTGGAATGCTCGCACCGGACTTATGCCGCCCCAGCCGAAGGTAAGCGCATCGAGAGCTTCGAGGCGCCCCCCGTCTGGCCAATAACGGTAGAGTTGATAATTTCGATCCTTGTTCACTCTGATCACGAGCAACCCGCCGTCAGGTAAAACCTCCGGTCCCATTGCATCTTCCAAAACCTGGCGTTCATCGCCCCCGAACCGTGAGATTGTGTAGATTCCGCGTGGAACTGAAAAGTAGCGGTCGAAGTAGATTTTGCTTCCGTCGGTCGACCAGTTCAATTCCATGACGGATCCACGGGAGCGATCTTTGGTCAGAATAGTCCAGTCGCCCGATTCCGTGTCCATGACCGCAACTTGCGTTAAACCGTCTACCATTGCCTGAAACGCCAGGGTGTGACCATCAGGCGAAATGCGCGGGCACAGGGCGTCCCTCGGCCCGCCCAGGATTCGGGCGGTCCAGTTCGGGTTGGCAGGGATTCGCCGGACGCTCGCCCACCAGCCGGCCGCAAGACCGGCGAGCAGCGTCAGGCCGCTGAGGAAAAGCCAAGGCAGCGCACGGAGCCACATCGGTAGCGGCGGCTTTACGTCGCCGTTATCGACGTGGTGGGTTGAACCCGCCGCTAGCTCAGCCCCACCGATCGTCTCTTCAATCGCAATACGCGCATCACCGATGTCGCGCAGGCGCTGCTTCGGATCTTTAACCAGGCAACGCCGGACGAGTGTCTGGATGCGCCCCGGCGCCGCAGCCGGCAGCTTGGACCAATCGGGTTCATCTTTTATCACCGCCGCCAGTGTTTCCGAAACCGTTTCACCCTCAAACGCCTTCTGCCCGGAGAGCATCTCGAACAGCACGCAACCAAACGCCCAGATGTCCGCGCGCCGATCCACCGGTCTTCCTCGGGCCTGCTCCGGACTCATGTAGGCCGCGGTCCCGAGAATCGTCCCTGCGTGCGTTGCCGCAACCGTGAGGGTGGGCGAGTTGGATTGATTCAGACCGGACGAGGAATCCTGTGGACTGAGAGCCTTGGCAAGCCCGAAATCCAGGATCTTCGCCCCGCCCTGCGGGGTCACCTTGACGTTCGC
>Ga0116223_10004126_pt1 | contig 12679 bp, 11 predicted proteins | sample Sb_taG_3_FD_90092 | JGI IMG/M metagenome (GOLD analysis project Ga0116223, IMG submission 90092) | Peat soil microbial communities from Weissenstadt, Germany - Sb_50d_a_PC metaG | ecosystem: Environmental > Terrestrial > Soil > Wetlands > Peat | place: Germany: Weissenstadt | collected 2010-09-21 | reverse complement strand
GGTCTCGGCCATCAGTTCGGCAATCCGGCTTTGGCAAGGCCCTCGGCGACCTGTTCAACGTCTGCTTGCGTGAAGGGTTGCCGGCCGAAATGTTCGCTGAACGAGTATTTCGGATTGATATCGATGAGCTCGCGCCAGATGCGACGGGCCTCGTCGAGTTGACGGAGATGACCAAGAGCGGAAGCGAGCGCGGCGCGCGAAAAATCCGTCTCGGGCACGAGGAGAATACGCTGCCTGAGAAGGGCCGCCGCCGTTTCGTACTTGCCGGCAAGCAGATATGCCATGCCGAGGAAGTGGACATATTGGTGATTAGAAGCGGGATCTAGGCGCATTGCGCGCTCTATCATTGGAATCGCCTCTAGCGGTTGTCCCGAGTAGCTGCGAATGCCGCCAAGAGTGTTGTAGGCCATGGCGAGATTCGGATTGAGGGATAGCGCGATCTCTGCCTCGGATTTCGCCCGTTCGAGGTCCTTTTCGTATATTGCGGCCCACGACGCGACAAGTCGCGCCAGCGGTTCTTTCGGATTCTTTTCGATCGCTTGTTTCGCATACCGCTTGCCAAGCGGTAGCGAGCTGTCAGGGTCATCGCTCCAACGATTTTGGTAGTCGAACATGTACGCCATACCTAGTCCTGCATAGGCTTGCGAATAGCTGGGATCGATTTCGATTGCCCTCGTGAAGAACGCTTTCGACTGCTCAAACGTCTCCCGGTTTTTGGAATTCCCAAGCAGGAGCTCGCGGCCGCGAAGGGCCCAGTCGTAAGCGTCGATATTGGACGTCCCGCTGTCGGTAAGCCGAGCGTTCTCGGCCGGGCTGAGAGTCACTTTCAGCGCCTCGACTATGCGGTGCGTGACGTCGTCCTGAACTTCAAAGATATCTGTTAAATCACGGTCGTAGCGCTCGGCCCAGACATGGGCGCCGCTTGCGGTGTCGATGAGCTGCGCGGTGATGCGCACGCGTTGGCCGGCTCGGCGGATCGAGCCTTCGAGCACCGAACGCACAACAAGCTCGCGGCCGACAGTGCGGACGTCGACCGCGCGTCCCTTGTAGGTGAAGCTGGAATTGCGCGCGATGACCGTCAAGCCGCCGATCTTCGACAGATCGGTGATGATGTCTTCGGTGATGCCGTCGGAAAAGTACTCCTGCTCCGGATCGCCGGACATGTTGGTGAACGGCAACACGGCGATCGAGGGCTTGTCGTCGGGCTGTAGTGGAGGCGCTGGCCGCGCGGGTGCCGGCTGTGCCGGAGCAGCATCAAGGCGGATGCGGTACACCCGTACCGGCCGCGCGATGTTCTTGAGCTGGCGATCGCCGAGATCTTCGCAGGAAAAATTCATCTTGCCGTCGATTTCGTCGCGCACCTTGGCGGAAACGCAAATGCCGCCCGGTTCGGCGATGCCCTCGAGTCGCGCAGCGATGTTGATGCCGTCGCCGAAAATGCGCTCGCTGTCGTAGATGACATCGCCGAGGTTGATGCCGATGCGAAACTGCATGCGCCGCGCCGGCTCGACGGCGCTATTGCGTTCGGCCATCGCGCGCTGAATGGTGACGGCGCATTCGACCGCGTTCACGACGCTGGAAAACTCGGCCAATATGCCGTCGCCCGCGGTGTCGATGATCCGTCCGCTGAAGTCGCCCACCATTGGCAGCACCACGGCCTGATGGCTCTTCAAGTCGTTGACAGTGCGCGCTTCATCGGCGCCCATGAGGGCACTATAATCGGCGATATCGGCGGCCAAGATCGCTGCGAGCCTGCGCGAATGGCTCTCAGGCATAGGGAATCCTCTGTTCCGACGCTGCGATGGGCGTCGGGGAACACGTATATTGTAGCCCAAAAGATACCACACCCGTCAGCGGTGCTGGAACCCGATCAGGATTCCACAGCCGGCCATTCATCGCCGCGCTTGTCGCCTTCGGGTCAAACGCGTCGCTTTCGCGCCGTCCACGGCACGTCCGATCTACCCTCAACAGCAGGCGTTCGTTTGACAGTTCGTGCCGGCAGCGATGGGCCAACAGTTGCCTCACGCACCGCAGCAAAATCGGGCCAGTTTTGGCATGTCCAGAGCAGTTGGCCTTTATCCGCTTTGCCGTCCTCAAGGATGGGTATCCCCGGGCATTAAAATCGACCTAGGATATTAGGGCTGACCTCAACAACTCGGAAGCTGGGAGGACGTTATGACAAGTCGCAACGCGAGCATTGCAGGTGGTATCGCCGGAATTGTTGGTTGGGTCGTATTCTTCGTGGCCTTTGTTCTTGCACCGACGCCGCCGACGCTGGGGGCTTCGGCAGCGGATATCGCCCGCTACTATACGGAAAATCATCACGGAACCCTGATCTCAGCATTCCTCTTCGCAACCACGGCACCATTGTTCACAATTTGGGCCGGGGTCCTGGCAGCGAGACTACGCGATGCCGAGCGAGAGGGTGCATGGCTGTACCTGGCATTCTTGGCAGGAGTGATTGTCACCCTGGCAGTTGATGTGTCGGCCTCATTCATCACGATGGCTCTGTCGGGTCGTGGATCGACTGCGGGTGACGCAACCGCGCAGACGCTTTCGGATATTGCGAACTACGGTTACATCTTCACTGGCTTCGGCTCGGTCGCGTTCGTCTGAGCGGCTTCTGTGGTCATGATCCGTACCGGCGAAATCGCTCGGACCCTCGGGCAGTTGGGCCTTCTGGTGGCTGCGATTCAAGTCGTTTATTTACTCACTGCATTCTTCAACGATGGACTCATGGTCGGTGGTGGCCTCATAACCATCGCGGGCTTCACGTTGCTCGGGCTGTGGTTGCTGGCCGTTTCAATAGCGATGATTGTTCGTGAGCCGGTGGTCAAAACAATGCGCTGAAACTTCGCGCGGGAGGTTGGAGTCGTGGCGATTATTGTGCTTGCCCACGGCGCTTGGTCGGCGGCTTGGGCTTGGAAGAAAGTGCGGCCCTTGATGGCCGCAGCCGGGCATCAGTTCTTCACGCCGACTTACACCGGGCTGGGCGAGCGGGCACACTTGGCAAGCCCGTCAAACGATCTCGAAACTCATATTCAGGATGTGCTTGGCGTTTTGCAGTTTGAAGAGCTGCGCGAGGTCGTGCTGATCGGACACAGCTACGGTGGCATGGTGGCGACCGGTGTGGCCGACCGAGCGCGCGATCGCGTGGCACGGCTGATCTATCTCGATGCCTTCGTACCCGCGAACGGACAGGCTTTGATCGACATGGTACCGTCTGCCGAGCGGCAACGGCTGCTGGATAGCGTCAAGGCGGGCGACGGTTGGCGCGTCACGCCCAATCCTACTCCGCCCGATACGTCTCCAGAGGATTTGGAATGGATTAGCAAGTACAGGATGCCGCAGTCCGTTAAGTGCTTCCAGCAGCCGCTTCAATTGCAGGGAGAGCTTAGCTTACCGCGCGCATACATACACTGCACACGATATGCCGACAAAAAACCATTCAGTCAGTTTGCGGACCGTGCGAAAGGCGAAGCTGGATGGCAGGCATATGAACTCGACGCCAGCCATAGTCCCAATGTCACCGCGCCGACAGCTCTTGTGGAGGCCCTCACGCAGATTGTGGGTCGAACACATAGTGGGGAGTGACATTGACGCTGACGACGTAATCGAATGAACCGTTTCGCAATGCGACAACTGAAGGTGGCGAAGTGACGTCATGGGTCAATTGCTACCGAAATGGGATGTCCGCCGTCACGTCCGGTTTCCCCGATAACGGACATTCGCCGAAAGCGGCTAGTATTTTCCTTGCCGCCTACAAAGACGCTCTCACGGTGCTCGGGGAAGCGGTTGAGAGCGCCGTGCTGTACGATAATGCGGCAAGGGTTTATCGGCTCGATTGACGCGGGGCATTCCCCGGCACGATGGCGAACACACGCAAAGGACTGCCGCTTCCTTCGAGGATTTTGAGCGGCGCCGCGACGATCAGCGCCCCGGTCGCCGGCAGGCGATCGAGGTTGCACAGGCATTGCAGCCCGTATTTGCCGGCGCCGTGCATGTAATAATGACACGGATAGGGTGGCTTGAAATGTGCCGCCTGTCCCGCGTCGGTGCCGATCGTCTCGGTGCCAAAGCCGAGAACGTCGCGCTCCTTGACCAGGAAGCGGACGCAGTCCGGATCGGGGCCGGGCGTGTGCTGGCCGGTTTCGTCGAGATTCTGAAAGGCGACGGCGTCGGCGCGTTTCGACCAGTCGGTGCGCATCAGCACCCACGAGCCGACGGCAATGCGGCCGTGGCGTTTCTCGAAAGCTTTCACATGGCCGACGGTAAGGAGGAAATCGGCATCGGCAGCGGCCTCGGCGCTGCAATCGATGACATTTGCCGGCACGATGAAATGCTCGATCGGTAGCGTATCGACGGAATTGTTCGGCCGATCGCGGCCGGAAATCCAGTGGATCGGCGCGTCGAAATGCGTGCCGGTATGCTCGCCGAAGCTCACGTTGTTCCAGTACCAGCCGGGGCCGCGGTCGTCGTAGCGGGAAATTTCTTCCGAGCGGAACGGACGGCACTGGCCCATCTCCGGCGGCAACACGATCGCCGGAAAATCGGGAGAGAGCGTCTGCGTCAAATCGACCAGCCGGACATTACCCGCTGCAACAAGGCCGCCGAAGCCCCCGCGGCGGCCGCTTGCGGGCGTTTTCGTTTTTTTCGACGCCTTCATGGCGCGTTCCCGCTCAGTTCGCGCTCGAGCGCCTTTGGATTTTCCAGATGCCGCGCCAGCCAATCCTGCGCCACGTCGCCCGGATAGACGTCTTCGACGGAGCCCTTCAGCGCTTCGATCACGACATGTGCCACGGCGGTCGGCGAAAGCTTCGGCGGCTGTTCCAGCTGGTCCCAGTCGTCGTCGATCGGACCGGGGAACAGATTGATGACGCGCACGCCGGCCGGCCGCAACTCGGCGCGCAAGGCTTGCGACAACGACAGCGCCGCCGCTTTCGAGGCCGAATAGGTGCCGTGCGACGGGTAGTTGGCGAGCGCGAAGATGGAAAGCAAGTTTACCCAGGCGATGGCGTTCGCGGCGCCGTCTGCCGCGCGCGCTTGAAGCACCGGAGCAAATTCCTGGGCGAGCCGCAACAGCCCGAAATAATTCACGTCCATCTCAAGTTGAGCGGTTTCAACGCCGCGGCGCGAGGCAATAGTGAAGGTGCGATGGTAATCGCCGGTGTTGACCACGATATCGACCTTGCCGCCGATCTCGCCGGCAAGTTCGCGTACCGAGCGGCCATCTGTGACGTCGAGCGGAACGATTGCCGCCTGCGGCAGCGCGCGCAGTGCTTCGAAGCCCGGCACTTTCTTCCAGGGCTCGGCTTCGCCGATCCAGATCAGATCCGCGCCGGCGGCCGAAAGCGCGCGCACGATTGCTTGTCCGAGCGCCGATTTGCCGTCGGTGACCAGGATTTTGCGGGAGCGCGGATCGCAAGTCATCTCGCGCAGCTTCGGATCGTCCGACATGAGAGTCCTCCCCTGGTCCGGAACGGCGACGAGCACTGCCTGGCTGGCCCGATCGAGCGCCGCTTCGACGCGCACCCGGCAGGGTGCAGCGCCGACATTTTCGTGCACATAAGCAATCACGTTGACGCCGGCGTCCAAGCGAACGTTGCCGACGCGCCAGGGCAGGCGCTCGCGAAAGAACAGCTCCTGAGCGTTGCGTAGCGTCGTTTCGGCGATGAGTTCGCCGCGACCGTCCTGCGGGCGCCAGATCAAACGGTGCGACAGGCAGGCGCGGCAGACTTCGCGCGGCGGATACTGGACGGCGCCGCAATCGAGGCAGACTTGCAGCTCGAGCCGGCCGCGGGCGGCGGCGGCGGTGAGCCCCAGTGCGACGCGGCTGCGCGGAGCAGGCGGCAGCGTCGGCAGCCGCGTGCGCAGCACCGGATTTTTCTGCTTCGGCCGTTTTGCCGGCTCGCCCATTCTTCGCTTCCTCACCCGTTCCAAACTCAGGCCGTTGCAAGTATTGCGGCGCCGCTGCAGATGCCGCGATCGTAATTGATCATGCCGAAGCCGGAGACAAGCCCGTACCGCGCCTTGGGCACGCGCGCGCCGAGCGTTTGCCCGGTCAGCTGACGGATGGCTTCGACAATGCCGAGATGTCCGCCAGCCGCGCCGGCCTGACCGACCGATAATTGGCCGCCCGAAGTATTGAGCGGGAACGTGCCCGCGCCCTCGAAGGTGTTGGCGCGGATGAAGGCCGCGCCTTCGCCGTGGCCGCAAAAGCCGAGGCCTTCGAATTGCAGCACGTTGATGACCGGATAGTCGTCGTAGGTCTCGATGAAGTCCATGTCCCGCGGTCCGATGCCCGCTTGCTCGTAGAGCGCATCGCGGTCGAGCGCCCAGCCGCCGCGATCCTGGATTGGATCGTCGGCAAACCCATTGTGGCGTTCGATGGCGCCGAGAAGTCGCACGAAAGACAGGCCGAGCGTCTCGGCCGTTGCGCGCGACATGACCAGAAACCCTTCCGCGCCGGCACACGGCATCACGCAATCGAACAGCCGCAGCGGATCGGCGACCAGGCGGGCATTGAGATATTCCTCGAGCGTCAGCGGCTTTTTGAACAGCGCCATCGGGTTCTTCAGCGCGTTGCTGCGCTGGGCGACGCACAGTTTGCCGAAGTCCTCACAATTGGCGCCGTGCTTGCGCATATAATGTTCGGTCAACAAGGCGAAGCTCGCATTCGGTCCGCCCGAGCCATACGGGTAGACCGCGTCCTGGGCAAACTGGCTGAAGCTTGCCGTGTTGCGGCGGAAGCTATCGGTGCGATTGGTGTCGCCGGCAATGCAGGCCACGATCTCGGCATCGCCGCTCTGCACGGCGCGCGCGGCGCGGCGGATCGAGACGATGCCGGACGCGCCGCCCATCCGCACATCGTCGAGCCAGCGCAATGTCAGTCCCAGATGCTGGGTGAGGCCGACGGCTGTGTCGGGGGAAAGCGTGAAGCTTGCAACCGCAAGCCCATCGATGCGCGCTTTCGGGACTTTCGCGGCAGCGATCAGTCCGGCCATGGCGCGGCCGAGAAACCAATGGGCGCTCCGGATCGAATAGCGGACGTAGGGAACCGTCACCGGCGCCGCCAGAACGACATCGTCATAGCCGCGCGCGGGCATCAAGACGATCCGCCGAGATAGGTCGCGACCACGCGCGGGTCATGGGCCAGCGTTGCGGCCGCACCCTGATGGGTGATGGCGCCCATTTCCAGCACGTAGCCGTAATCGGCGGTCTCCAGCGCCGCGCGCGCGTTCTGCTCGACCAGGAGGATCGACACGCCGAGATCACGCAGCGAAGCGATGATGCGGAAAATCTCCCGCACCATGATCGGGGCAAGACCGAGGCTCGGTTCGTCGAGCAAGAGAAGCCGCGGCTTGGCCATCAGCGCGCGGCCGAGCGCCAGCATCTGCCGCTCGCCGCCGGACAGCGTCTGCGCCTTCTGCCGTCGGCGCTCGGCGAGGCGGGGAAAGCGGCTGAACACCTGCTCCAAGCTTTGCTTCACACCGGCCCCGTCGTGGCGCCGCGTATAGGCGCCGAGCAGAAGATTATCGGCCACCGCCATATCGCCGAACAGCTCGCGCCGCTCGGGCACCAGGCAAAAGCCGCGCTCGACGCGCTCTTCGACGTCGAGCCGTTCCAGATCGACGCCATCATAGATCACCTTGCCGCGCGAACGCAGCAGCCCGGCAGCGGCGGCGAGCAAGGTGGTCTTGCCGGCGCCGTTGGGGCCGATGACCGTCACGATCTGGCCGGGCAGCATGCGAAGCCCGACGCCGCGGACGGCTTCGACCTTGCCGTAGGCGACGTGCAGATCCTCGATCTCGAGCAAGGGCTTCATGCGACGCTCCCGAGATAGGCTTCCTGCACGCGCGGATCGGCGCGCACCGCCGCCGGCGTTCCTTCGACGAGCTTGGCGCCGAAATCCATCACGACGATACGATCGACCAAACCCATGACGAACTCCACGTCGTGTTCCACCAGGAGCACGGTGACGCCTTCTTGGCGCAGCCCGCGCATCAATTCGGCGAGTGCCGCTTTTTCCGGCCGGCTCAAACCGGCGGCGGGCTCGTCGAGGATGATCAGCGCCGGATCGGCGGCGAGCGCGCGGGCGACTTCGAGGATACGCTGGCGGCCGAGCGGAAGATTGCCGGCGAGGTCGTGCGGGTTGGCGTCGATGCCGACGCGCTTGAGTTGGCGTTGGGCTTCGGATCGGGCGCGCGTCTCTTCCGCCCGATCGAGCCGCAGCGCGCCGCTGATAAAGCCCGAGCGGGTGCGCAAATAGGTTCCGAGCAGCACGTTGTCGATCAGCGACAGGCCGGGTCGCAATTTGACATGCTGGAAGGTGCGGGCGATGCCGGCTTCGGCGATGCGCCGCTGGCCGGCGCGGGTGATATCCTGCCCGAGAAAAATGATCTTGCCATCGTCGCTCGGCAGCGCGCCGGTGATGAGATTGAACACCGTGCTTTTGCCGGCGCCGTTCGGACCGATCAGGCCGACGATTTCGCCGGCATTCACAGCGAAACCGACCTGATTGACCGCTTCGAGGCCACCGAAGCGTTTGAACAGACGCTCGACGGTGAGGAGCGGGGTGCCGCTCGCCGGCATCGTCCGTCGCGGCAACGGCGCGGCTGACGTGATCGTCGACCAAGCGCGGTTCGGCAGGAAGCGCAGTGCGAACGGCATTACGCCGCCGCGGGCGAATTGCAGCGCCAACACGTAGATGATGGCAAAGACGATGACTTCGAGTTGCTCGCCGTTGCGCGAGAAGTGCGGCAACACATCCTGCAACGCGTTTTGCAGCAGCGTGATCAACGCCGCGCCGACGACGGCGCCAAGAATATGTCCCGATCCGCCGAGGATCGCCATGAACAGATATTGGATCCCCATGCGCAGGTCGAACGGAGCCGGGCTCACATAACGGCTCATGTGGGCGTAAAGCCAGCCCGACAATCCGGCGAGCAGCGCGGCGATCATGAACGTGATGAGCCGGATGCGAAACACGCTGATGCCGAGGCTCTCGACCATCACCACGCCGCCGCGCAGGCTGCGAATGGCGCGCCCCTCGCGCGATTCGAGCAGGTTGGCGATCACGAAGGTCGCGACCGCGAGCACGCCCCAGATCAAATAATAGATCGCGGTGGTCGGTTCGAGCGAGATCGATCCGATAAAAATCGGCGGCACGCCGGAGATGCCGTTATGGCGGCCGAGCGCGTCCAGATTGCCGAACAGGAAGAAAATCGACAAACCCCAGGCGATCGTGCCCAGCGGCAGGAAATGCCCGCCGAGCCGGAGCGTGACGGCGCCGAGCAACGCCGCGACCAGGACGGTCAGAGCGAGCGCGAAAACAAGCCCGAGCCAAGGGGAAGCGCCCTCGACCGTCGTCAGCCACGCCGTGGCGTAAGCGGCGATGCCGACGAAGGCCGCCTGGCCGAACGACGTCAGTCCGCCGAACCCGGTCAGCAGCACGACGCCCAGCGCCACCAGCGCATAGATGCCGATGTAGTTCAGCAGCGTAATGGTGAAGGAAGCGACGTAGAGCGGCGCCGCCGCCAAGAGGACGACGACGGCGATCGCCAGCAGGATTCCGGCTCGCCGTGTCATCCCTCGACCTCCACATCTTCCTCTTCGGCCTGCGGCAGAGACAGCGAGCGCCACAACATCACCGGAATGAGCACGCTAAAGACCACCACCTCCTTGAACGCGCTGTCCCAAAAGGAGGCGAAGCTTTCAAGTACGCCGATGAAAAGGGCGCCGAGCGCGGTGCCCGGATAGCTGACGAGACCGCCGATAATGGCGCCGACGAAAGCCTTGAGCCCGATGATGAAACCTGAATCGTAATAGAGCGTTGTGGTCGGGCCGATCAGAATGCCGGAGACGGCGCCAAGCAAAGAGGCGAGCAGAAAGGCGAGCGTCGCCGTGCTACCGGGCCGAATGCCAACGAGGCGCGCGCCGATGCGGTTGACCGAAGTCGCGCGCAACGCCTTGCCCGACAAGGTATGCTCGAAGAAAAGAAACAGCAGCAGGCTGAAGATGGCGGCGGTCGCCACCATCAGCAAAGTCTGCGACGTCACGATTACGCTGCCGAAGCGGAAGATTTCATTGGTCAGCGGCTTGGTGCGGAATCCTTCCGGCCCGAAGAACAGGAGACCCAATCCCGAGAGCCCGAAAGTCAGCGCCACCGAAACAATGAGCAGCAAGAGGACCGAAGCGTCCGCGAGCGGGCGCAACGCGATGCGCTCGATCAGCGGCCCGATCGGGACCACCAGCGCAATGGCGAGCGGAATTTGGGCACCTGCGGGCAGTATCATCCCGGCGGTGAGCCAAGCGATGGAGGCTGGGATGAGCGGCAAGAGGCCGTAACCGACGACGCCGTGGGCGATGCGCCGGGTCTGGCCGCGCCGCCATTGATGCACGCCCTCCACGAGACAGGCCGTGACTGCCAGCGTGGCGATCAGATAAACGGTGCCCGGCATGCGGCCGAGCTGCATCGATGCAAGCGTCAGCGCCGAGAAGGCGACGATATCGCCGAACGGCACGAACACCACGCGCGTGATCGAGAAAATGAGAACAAGACCGAGGCCGACGAGGACGTAAATCGATCCGGTGGCGATGCCGTCGATGCCGAGGATGAGGCCGATGTCAGGTGTCATGCGTGCCCCAACGGCTCAACGCGTGCGCCGGTCGAGCGTTGAAGAAAACCATTGCGGGTCAATTGTTTCAAGCTTAAAAAGTCGGGCACGAACGCGCACTGACAAAGCTTCGCGCACCAGCCGGCAATCGGGAGGTTTCTCGTGAATACACTGCGTATCGTTGGCGGCGCGGCGATTGTCTCCTTGATGATCCTGCCGGCCAAGGCGGCCGATATCACCGTCGGCCTCATTACCGCGATGACCGGTCCCAGCGCCTCAATCGGGATACCTTATTCCAAAGGCACCGCCGCAGGCGTGGCCTACAAGGATGAGGTCAACGGCATCAAGCTCAACGTCGTACAGCTCGACGACACGTCAGACCCGTCGACCGGCACGCGCAATGCACGCAAACTCGTCGAGCAGGACAAAGTCGACGTGCTGATGGGCGCCGGCAGTACGCCGATCTCAATCGCGATGACTGCCGTGTGCCACGAGCTGAAAGTTCCGTGCATTACGCTTTCTCCGGTGAATATGCCCGGCGAACCAGGCTCCTGGATGATCTCTATTCCGCAGCCGCCGACACTGATGGTGTCGGTCGTGGTGGACTACATGAAGGACGCGGGCGTCAAGACCGTCGGCTATATCGGCTTCAGCGACGGGTGGGGCGATCTCGTTTATGGTGGCCTGGAAAAATCCGCCGGGCCCGACGGCATCAAGATCCTGACCAACGAGCGCTACGCGCGCGCCGACACCTCGGTGACCGCGCAGGCGCTGCATATCGTTTCGGCCGAGCCGGACGCGGTGATGACCGGCGGATCGGGAACGCCGGGCGCGCTGCCGTTCATCGCGCTGCGCGAACGCGGTTACACCAAGGCAATCTACGGCACGCCGGCGATAATCAATCCCGATTTCGTGCGCGTCGGCGGCGCCGCGGTCGAAGGGGTAATTGCCTCAACCGGCCCCGTGGTCGTCGCCGATCAGCTGCCGGATACCTATCCGACCAAGAAAATCGCGCTCGACTATCAAGCCGCGTATCAGAAGGCCAACAACGAGCCGGCGCGCGGCGCGTTCGGTCCGTATGCGTTCGACGGCTGGTTGGTGCTTCTGGATTCAGTCAAGCGCGCCTTGGCGACCGGCGCGCAACCGGGCACGTCGGAATTCCGCACGGCTTTGCGCGACGCGCTCGTCACCGCCAAGGACGTTGTCGGCACGCACGGCATCTACAACTTCAAGCCGGGCGACAGCTTCGGCGTCGATAAGCGGGCGCTGGTGCTGGTCAAGCTCGTCGACGGCAAGTGGATGCTCGTGCAGTAACTGAAGTCCATCTGCAGCTCGTCGCCGCGTAGGCGGGGACCCAGTTCTGGATTCCCGCTTGCGCGAGAATGAGCGGCTTTTCTCTCTTAAAGTCCCTTCGGGTTGGTCAAGAACTCCTCGATGATCTCGGGCGGGGCCTTGACGTAATCCGACACGCGGCTGACTCCGAGACCGTTCAAGCGCTTCAGTTTGACGGCGAGCTCGGCCATTTTCACCACGATAGGAATGCCGTCGATCACCGGCGCGCCGTCCACGGTGTGTTCCCGCACCGCCGAGAACAGCAGCATCGGAATGCCGCCGCCGGGGATCAGCACGTCGCAGCCGGCGGCGACCAGCGGCTGCGCCTGTTCGGCGAATAGCCGCACCACTTCGGCGGCGAGCGCATCGGACTCATAGGCTTTCAAAATCTGCCCCGGTTCGAACGTCATCGCATGCACGCCGGTGACGCGCCGCTCCAGCCCGTATTTGCCGATCTGGTGGTGAAACCAGGAAATATAGCGGGGGTTGATGGTGACGATGCCGCTCCTTTGGCCGAGCTGGCAGGCATAGAGCATCGAGGCTTCGCCAAGCGACACCACCGGAATGTCGACCACCGCGCGCGCCTCATAAAGCCCGGCGTCCTGGAAGTGACCGATGATGAACGCGTCGTAACCTTCGCGCTCGGCCTTGACCGCGTTGCAGATCACTTCCCGCGCGCAGCGGAATTCGACAATCGGATGGGCGTAATTGTCGTGCGGGGTGATGCCCTT
>Ga0116223_10004125_pt1 | contig 12682 bp, 13 predicted proteins | sample Sb_taG_3_FD_90092 | JGI IMG/M metagenome (GOLD analysis project Ga0116223, IMG submission 90092) | Peat soil microbial communities from Weissenstadt, Germany - Sb_50d_a_PC metaG | ecosystem: Environmental > Terrestrial > Soil > Wetlands > Peat | place: Germany: Weissenstadt | collected 2010-09-21 | reverse complement strand
TGCGTTCGGAAATGCTCGCCGCCATGGCGCGCATGAACGTCAAGGTCGAGAAGCACCACCACGAGGTCGCCTCCGCCCAACATGAGCTGGGCATGAAGTTCTCGCCGTTGGTGGTAATGGCCGACCAGTTGCAAATCTACAAATACTGCATCCAGCAGGTGGCGCAGGTTTACGGCAAGACCGCATGCTTCATGCCGAAGCCGATCTACGGCGACAACGGCTCGGGCATGCATTGTCATCAGTCGATCTGGAAGGGCGGCAAGCCGGTATTCGCCGGAAACAAATATTCCGATCTGTCGGACACCTGCCTGCAATACATCGCCGGCATCATCAAGCACGCCAAGGCGATCAACGCCTTCACCAATCCGACGACGAACTCCTACAAGCGGCTGGTGCCGGGCTTCGAGGCGCCGGTGCTGCTGGCCTATTCGGCACGGAACCGCTCGGCCTCGTGCCGCATCCCCTACACGACCAACCCGAAGGCCAAGCGTGTCGAAGTGCGTTTCCCCGATCCGCTAGCCAATCCCTATTTGGGCTTCGCGGCGATGCTGATGGCCGGCCTCGACGGCATCAAGAACAAGCTCGATCCGGGCGAAGCCATCGACAAGGATCTCTATGATCTGCCGCCGAAGGAATTGAAGAAAATTCCGACCGTGTGTGGCTCGCTGCGGCAGGCGCTTGATGAGCTCAACAAGGACCGCGGCTTCCTTAAGGCCGGCGGGGTGTTCGACGACGACTTCATCGACGCCTACGTCGACCTAAAAATGAGCGAGGTCATCCGCTTCGAGCACACGCCGCATCCGGTGGAGTTCGAAATGTACTATTCCGCGTAGGCGTCCGCGTCATTATTCTCGGCATTTCCTAGGCGATGCAACTTTCTAGAGCGCCGTTGTTTGCGGCGCTCTCTTCTTTTTCTTTCTTTCGGTGGGCGATTGCGTCGCCGTGTTCACCATAATGCTGCTCGGTTACGCTGTCCGCCGTTTCCGCGGCCGTCTCGACGCGGTCGCGTCCATTCGTCTTGGCGCGATAAAGCGCCGTGTCGGCGCGGGCGATAAGCAAATCGATGGCGCTTGAGGGCGAACCGCAGGCGATCCCGATACTGACCGTCGCTGCGATGTGCTGGCCATTGCGGAGAATGCCCGCCGCGGCAAACGCCTGGCGCACGCGTTCGGCGGCAACGGCAGCATCGGCCTGTGAGCCCGGCAGAAGCGTGACAAATTCCTCGCCGCCGAGCCGGCCGATAACGTCGGTCGAGCGCATCGTTTGTCGGACGACGGCGGCAAACAGCTGCAAAACGGCGTCGCCGACGCTGTGTCCGCAGCGGTCGTTGATCGATTTGAAATGATCGAGGTCGAAGACCAGCACGCTGATCGGCGCCGCCTTGCCGCAATGGCGTCGCATGACGCTGCCCGCAGCCTCAAAAAATCCCCGGCGGTTGAGCAGACCGGTCAGCGGATCGGTCGTCGCCGCCATCTTGTAGGCGCGCATGGTGCGGTCCTTCGCCAGGATCAGCACGATAAAAGCGGTGCCGACGGCATAAAGCAGAATCTCGATCGCAAACAGCGCGAGCCAGCCGCGCGCAAGGTCGCGGCTGACGTTGTTGTCCTGCGCCAGCGCTGCCAGCGCCACCGGAAAGAGAAAGATTGCGCCGTGCAGCATCGGCACGAACGCGGCGGGCCAGCGCCGGATCAGCGATTTTCGCCGCTCGCGCCACAGCTCCGCGGCCGTCAAGAACGTGTAGCCGGCGACGATGAGCGAGCTTACGACGATGCGCGAAGCCGCCGATGAGGCAAACGCGGGAACAAAACACGCCGGCAACCAAAAGGCGGCGCCGAACAAGGCGGCGATCCAGCGGACCGGGCGGCCATGGAACAACCGCGCGGCGCTCCAAATCAATCCGACGGCGACAAACAGCAGAATGGTGGAAAGGTTTGATGGTAGTGCCGGCCCGATCTGATCGCCGAACCGCCACAGGGCGCCGGAAGCGGCGCCGATCAGATAAGCCGCGCCCCACCAGGCAAGCGCCCGAATGCGCTCCTGCATCCAGGCGAACAGCAGGAATAGACCGAGCAGCGCGGTGACGCAGACGGCGATAACGAACAGGGTTGCAAAATCAAGCGAGGCCGAGGCTTGAACCAAGTTCACCGCCATCGATGGCGCTCCGATCCGAACGTTCCGGATATGCGGAGAAATACGTATCACCGTTCCGCGGCGTGCGCCGAACGATTCCCTCCCCAAGCTTTGCCAAGTGTGTTGCGTATGCGTCGGTTTTTGGAAAAAATTGTCGGAAAAGAACGAAAAATGCCGTCCCAACTTTAGGAAGCGGCGCGTATCCGCTGCCTTGCCTTTCCAAGCTGCCGCCGGCAGCAGACAGGATCGCCATGAAACACTTCAGCCGGTCGACCGCCGCATTCGCCCTCCTCCTTTGCGCTTGTTTCCTGCTACCGCCTTCCGGCGCGCAGCCGATGCCGGCTTGGCCCGACACCTTCCTCGCGCGAGTTGAAGCATGGGCGCTGGTGGAGACGCTCAATGCCACCTTGCTCGCCGCCCGCAGCGCCACATTCACTCTCGACAAATGGTGCGCGGACCATAAGCTCGCCGGCGAGCCGAAGATTCACGCGCGTCTAATTCGCGGGGTCGACAAGCCCGTCGCGGACGAGCAGCGCCTGCGGTTACAGGTCGACCGGAACGAACCGGTCAAGTTCCGCCAGGTCGAGCTCGCCTGCGGCGACCGGATTTTGTCCGAGGCCGACAACTGGTATGTGCCGTCGCGGCTCACTGCCGAAATGAACCGCTCACTGGAAACGACCGACACGCCGTTCGGGCGCGCGATCGCGGAGCTGAAGCCTTTTCGCCAAACGTTTGCGGTCGAGGTGTTGTGGAAGCCGCTCGGTGAAGGTTGGGAAGGGCGGCCGCCGCCGGCCGATCATCCGCAACAGGCGCTGGCAATTCCGCCCATGCTCTTCGAGTATCGAGCGCTTGTTTACACGCCCGATCTCAAGCCGATCTCCGAAGTCGACGAAATCTATACGCGCGAAAATCTGGCGTTCGCGCCGCCCGGTTGATCGGGAGGCCCCTACCGTGGGGCAGCCGCTTACCGTTTCGAGAACTGGAAGCTGCGGCGCGCTTTGGCGCGGCCGTATTTCTTTCTTTCGACCACGCGCGAGTCTCGAGTCAAGAAACCGCCGCGCTTGAGGACCGCGCGCAGATCCGGCTCGTGCCGCATCAGCGCCTTGGATAAACCGTGCCGGACCGCGCCGGCTTGACCGGACAGTCCGCCGCCGGAAACGGTGCACACGACGTCGAATTGGCCTTGGCGATTGGCGGCGACGAGCGGCTGTTGGATCAGCATGCGCAGCACTGGGCGAGCAAAATAAGTTTCCACCGGGCGATCGTTGATCACGATCTTGCCGCCGCCCATTTTGATCCAAACGCGCGCCACCGCATCCTTGCGCTTGCCAGTGGCGTAGGCGCGGCCCTGTTTGTCCAGCTTCTGCACGTATTTCGGCGGCTGCGGTGCTGCCGCGGGCTTGAGCGCCGACAGCTCTTCGAGGGTCTGCACGGTCTCGGCCATCAGGCGGTCCTCTTGTTCTTGCGGTTCATGGCGCCGACGTCGAGCTGCACCGGCTGCTGCGCCGCGTGCGGATGTTCGGCGTGCGGATAGACCCGCAGATTGCCCAGCTGAATCCGGCCAAGCGGTCCGCGCGGTAGCATGCGTTCGATGGCTTTCTCGACGATGCGTTCGGGAAAGCGGCCGGCGAGTATCGACTTGGCTGTACGCTCCTTGATGCCGCCAATATAACCGGTGTGCTTGTAATAGATTTTTTGCTCGACCTTGCGGCCGGTCAGCACCGCCTTGGCGGCATTGATGACGATGACATTGTCGCCGCAGTCAACATGCGGGGTGTAGCTGGGCTTGTGTTTACCGCGCAGACGCATGGCGACAATCGAGGCGAGCCGGCCGACGACGACGCCGTCGGCATCGATCATGACCCACTTCTTTTCGACCTCGGCGGGTTTGGCCGAATACGTCTTCATCGTCTCACCCGTTTGCGGAATACGCCTAAATGTCCGGCGTCTGGAGCGGCTATTTATCCGCAGCGCCGTCGCGGGTCAACACCACGTTGCGGCTATTTTGCCAATATCTCAATGATTTGGCTTAGAGGTAATATTTAACCTCTCGGAGGGATGGAGTAGGTCGACGTCGCGTGCGCCACGAGCTCCTCCTGACCATCCGAGCGGATCGCCACTTCCGCGACCGCAAGCCGCTTCCCGAGCTTGAGCAAGCGAGCTTCGGCGAAAAGGTCCCGCTGTGCGGGCTTTTTGAGAAAATTGATGGTCAGGTTGGTGGTCACAGCCAGCGGCACCCAACCGATGCTGGCGAGGATCGCGACATAAGGGGCGAAATCGGCAAGCGTCATCATGGTGGTCCCGGCGATCGTCCCGCCGGGCCGCAGCGAGCGCTCGTTGAAGCGTTTGCGGACACGGCTGCCGCCAAACCAGACTTCTTCGATGCCATAGCCGCCCTGCGCATTGAACATATGAGGAAATTCGGCGCTGAGCAGACGTTCGAGCTCCTTGACCGTGAGCTTTGGCGCCGCCAGATCCTTCTTGGTGTCCTTCATGCCCCTGCTCCCTGCATGATGGATCGGATACAATGCAGGGAATGACTTGCCAATGCGCACGGCAGGGAGCGGACTTAAAGGACGGGACTCCATGAACGCGCAATCCGCCGGTGCCGCGGCGACCGCGGCCTCTTCGCTGATCCTGTTGCGCGAGGACGTGGCCGGCGTCGCCGTGTTGACGCTCAACCACCCGCAGACCCGCAACAGCCTGTCGGAGGCGATGCTGGAGGCGCTCGGGGATGCGCTCACCGCCATCGCCCATGACGATACGGTGCGTGCGGTCGTCTTGGCCGCCAACGGCCCCGCCTTCTCCGCCGGCCACGACCTCAAGGAACTGAACCGGCATCGCGCCGACGCCGACCGGGGCCGCGCTTACTTCAAGCACATGATGACGACGTGCAGCACCATGATGCAGCAGATTGTCGCGCTGCCGCAGCCGGTGATTGCTGCGGTGCAGGCCATCGCCAGCGCTGCCGGCTGCCAATTGGTGGCGAGTTGCGATCTTGCGGTGGCCTCGCGCGAAGCCAAGTTCGCGACGCCCGGCGTCGATATCGGGCTGTTCTGTTCGACGCCCATGGTGGCGCTCTCCCGTAACGTGTCCCCCAAGCACGCGATGGAGATGCTGCTCACCGGCGAAATGATCCCAGCCGAGCACGCCGCACGCATCGGTCTTGTCAACCGCATTGTCGCGCCCGGCCGCGAGCGTGAGGAAGCGATCAAGCTCGCGCGCGAAATTTCCAGCAAGTCCTCATTGACGGTCAAAATCGGCAAAGAGGGTTTCTATCGTCAGCTGGAGATGCGATTGGCGGATGCTTACACCTACGTCTCGGAGGTGATGGTGGAGAACATGCTGGCGCGTGACGCCGAGGAAGGTATCAACGCCTTCATCGAGAAGCGGGAGCCGAAATGGGAAGACCGCTGACCTCAACCGCGCGATGAACCACGATTCCTACTCCGACGGTTACATCCGCGGTATTCTCAATACCGTAAAGACGATTGCGATGGTGGGGGCCTCGGAGAAGGAAAACCGCCCGAGCTATTTCGTCTTCAAATACCTGCTCGAACGCGGCTACACCATGATCCCGATCAACCCGGTTCGCGCGGGCCGTTCGATCCTCGGCCGCCGCATCTACGCGCGGCTCGGCGACGTTCCCGAACCGATCGACATGGTCGATATTTTTCGTAGCGCGCGTCACGCGCTGCCGATCGTCGAGGAATCGCTTGCGCTAAATCCACGGCCGCAGGTGATCTGGATGCAGCTCGGCATCCGCAATGATGAGGCCGCCGCGCTTGCCGAAAGTAACGGCCTTAAGGTGGTGATGAACCGCTGCCCAAAGATCGAATACGGGCGGCTGTCTTCGGAAATCGCTTGGATGGGCGTCAACACCCGCACCATCTCCGCGAAGAAAGGCACCGTCGGCGGCATTCAGCGCCTCTCGCTCAACCGCGCTTCGACGCGCGGCGGCGAAACCGATGCTGCTGCCGCCGCCGAACGCGCGGCGCGCGAGGATGGCGACACCTAAGCAGTTTTCCAATACGCGCCGGCGCGATTCAACAAATTTACATTGCGAAAAAGCGGATTGCTTAACTGCAAACGCAGGGAACTTTTTGCCGCCCTCGCCGATTTCCTTACAGTTCAACCGTCCATGAGCCATTCGGCTCCACGCGAAAGCGTCACTTGGAAAATAGGAGAACGAGCCATGAAAATGCGCTCGGCACTGACACTGATCCTGCTTTGTACGGCACTCGCGCCGGCCACGGCGCGGGCGGACGATCCGCAAAACCAGAACGCCTGCATGAGCGACGCCATGACCGTCTGCGGGCAATACATCCCGGACCGCGCCCGCGTTGCCGGCTGCCTCATCAGCAATCGTACCCGCATTTCGCAGCCTTGCCGGGCGCAGCTGGCGCATTGGCACGGCTGATCGGCAACACCTCTGTTTGAAGCGTAAGCGTAACCTTGCCGCCGCGCCGGCCGCGCGGCGGTTTTGTTATTGTAACGATACGCCGCACCGGTGCCTTGACGGCGATGGCCGGTCCTATAAACCGGACGGGATTCTTTCCACCGTGGTCACCGGCGCTCGGCGCAAAAGGAACGACTGATGGGCGAACGCATTCCGGGTTTCTCGACGCTTGCCGTGCACGCCGGCGCGCAGCCCGATCCTACGACCGGCGCGCGCGCCACGCCGATCTACCAGACCACATCTTATGTGTTCGACAGCGTCGATCACGCCGCCTCGCTATTCGGCCTGCAAACCTTCGGCAACATCTATACACGCATCGGCAATCCGACGACCGCCGTTCTCGAGGAGCGGGTCGCTGCGCTAGAAGGCGGCACCGCCGGCTTGGCCGCCGCCTCCGGACATGCAGCCCAAGTGCTCGTCTTCCACTGCCTGCTGCAACCCGGCGACGAATTCGTCGCCTCGAAGAAGCTCTACGGCGGGTCGATCAACCAGTTCACCCACGCGTTCAAGAATTTCGGCTGGAATGTGGTGTGGGCCGATCCCGACGACATTTCCTCGTTCGAGCGGGCCATCTCGCCGAAGACCAAGGCGATCTTCACCGAGTCAATCGCCAATCCCGGCGGCGTCGTCACCGACCTGGCGGCGGTGGCGCAGATCGCCAAGCGCGCCGGCGTGCCCTACATCGTCGACAACACGCTCGCCACGCCGTATCTGTGCAAACCGATCGACCACGGCGCCGACATCGTCGTACATTCGCTGACCAAATTCCTCGGCGGCCACGGCAATTCGATCGGCGGGCTGATCGTGGACGCCGGCACCTTCAACTGGTCGCGCGAGCGCCGCTATCCGATGTTGTGCGAGCCGCGGCCGGAATATCACGGCATCGTGCTGCACGAGACTTTCGGCAATTTCGCCTTCGCCATCGCCTGCCGCGTGCTGGCGTTGCGCGATATCGGGCCGGCGCTGTCGCCGTTCAACGCCTTCCTCATCCTCACCGGCATCGAGACTTTACCGCTGCGGATGCGCAAGCATTGCGACAATGCGCTCGCGGTCGCGCAATGGGTCGCCGCGCACCCGAAGGTGACCTGGGTGAGCTATCCCGGACTGCCCGGCGACCGCTATCACAACCTCGCGCGCAAATACTGCCCGAGCGGCGCCGGTGCGGTGTTCACTTTCGGGCTCAATGGCGGTTATGACGCTGGCGTCAAGCTCGTCTCCAACGTGAAACTCTTTTCGCATCTGGCCAATATTGGCGACACGCGCTCGCTGATCATTCATCCGGCTTCGACCACGCACCGGCAGCTCGCCGATGCGCAGAAGATCGAGGCCGGCGCCGGGCCCGACGTGGTGCGGCTCTCGATCGGTATCGAGGACGTCGAAGACATCATCGCCGATCTCGACCAAGCGCTGGCCGACTAGTTTCATGCCGCGCCGGCGCGGCGAGCGAGCGCGGGATGCGCTCGGCAAGGTTAGCCGCGTGCAGCGTGGTTGCGGTGAGCACCAGCATCGCCATCGCCTGATGCAACAGCACCAAAGGAAGCGGCACGCGCCAAACAAGCGTGACGATGCCGAGCGCCACTTGCAGCGCCACTACCCCGAACAGCGCGAAAGCGCCAATGCGCGCCGTGCGGTCTTTTACGCTGCGCTCGACGTCGAAGGCGTGCAACAGCGCGACGGCAAAGATCACATAAGCGAGCATGCGGTGATCGAACTGCACGGTCAGAATGTTCTCAAAAAAATTGCGCCACAGCGGTGCGGCGAAGAAGAGCCGTGCGGCGTCCGGCACCAAGCCGTCGTCGATCAGCGGCCAGGTATTGTAGGCATAGCCGGCGCGCAGGCCGGCGACCAAGGCGCCGAGATAGATCTGCAACAGCACGAAAAGCAAAAGCACGAATGCGCCGGCGTGGCTGCGGGCCGGCACTACAAGCGGCGCTCTTCCATTCAGCCGGCGCGCCGTCCAGATCAGCGCTGCGTAAATCACGCAAGCGAGGAGGAGATGCGTCGCCAGGCGATATTGCGAGACCTCGACGCGCGCGGCGAGGCCTGAGGCGACCATCCACCAGCCGACGGCGCCCTGTAGCGCGCCGAGAGCGAAAATGAACCACAGGCGTGGCCGCAACGAAGGCGCGACTGTACCGCGCCAAAGAAAGCAGAGAAACGGTAGAAGAAACGCGACCCCGATCAGCCGCCCGAGCAGGCGATGCGTCCACTCCCACCAATAGATGGTCTGAAAGGCTTGCAGGCTCATGCCGGCGTTGAGCGCGCGATATTGCGGAATGGCCTGATATTTCGCAAACGCGTCCTGCCATTGCGCCGCGTCGAGTGGCGGCAGGATGCCCATGACCGGCTCCCACTCGGTGATCGAGAGGCCGCTTTCGGTGAGCCGCGTGGCGCCGCCGACCAGCACCATCGCCAGCACCAAGGCGGCGACGGCATAAAGCCACAGCCGAATCGCGCGCATGTCTCGGTCGGCAAGGTTTTGCGGCATGCTCGGGTCGCTTGTCGGGCGCGCGCGGACCATATAGTGCTGCGCCCTGCCCTCGCAACGGACCTGATGTCGCCCGCCAAATGCCGCTTCGCCTGCGCAAATTCATCGGCGCCGTCGCGCTGTTCGTCCTCGTCGTCGTCTGGGCGCTCGTCGCCATGGCGCTCGCGCAATTTCCTGCCATCCGTGACCACGCCGTCCTGTCCGTGGCCTATTACGTCGTCGCCGGCATCGGCTGGGTTTTGCCGGCAATGCCGATCGTCGCCTGGATGAGCGGGAGCAGGAATCGGTAATCAGTGATCGGTAAACAGGAAAGTCAGCCGAGCCTCCGCGTTCTGAGTACGGATTACGGCCACTGACTCCTGATCACGCCGCCGCTTTGCCGCGGAAGCCGTTCCACATCGCGGTCGCCGAGCCCGACAGCAGCACCCGCACATAGCGCAATTGCTGATATTCGCCGTTGAGGGAAATGCGCGGCAGGGCCGTCAGGTGGGTGGCGTGGCCGCGCAACAGCACGCCCGGCCGCGTCGTCACCGCAGTGGCGAAGCCCAGCTCCTCGGCGATGGCGAATTCGCGCGCGCCTGCCGCAGCCTGATCGCCAAACGGATAGGCAAGGTGCGCCGGCCGCACGCCGAGCGCCGCCTCGATCACCGCGCGGCTTAAGTCCATTTCCGTGCGCGCGGTCTTTTCCGGCAGCTTCGACAGCATCGGATGATTGACGGTATGAGCGCCGATGGTGACCAGCGGATCGGCGGCAAGCGCCGCGATCTCGCGCCAGTCCATGCACAGCTCCGCGCAAAAGGCCGCGATGTCCACTGCATAGCAGGCAGCGAGATTGCGCACGATGTAACGCAGCTCAGTTTCCGTCGGGCGGCTGCGCAGCCACCAGTAGAGCTCGTCGAACAGCGCGCGCTTTTCCGCAACGGTTGAGCAATCGAAGGTGCGGTTCTCGCGCTCGATGACGAGGCCGATGCGCTCGTTCTTGGCGATCACCGCTTCGAGCGCCAGCCACCACAATTCGCCGAGCCGATCGGGAAAGCTCGTTGCCACATAGACCGCGAATGGCATCTCGGCTTCCTTGAGGATCGGATAAGCGTGTTGCAGCGTGTCGCGATAGCCGTCGTCGAAGGTCAGCGCCACGAAGCGGCGGCGGAAGTCGCGCTCGCGCAGGCACCGCGCGACCTCGTCGAGGCTGACGACGTCGACGCGCGAGCGGCGCAACAATTTGACCACGCGGGTGAGGAAGCGCGGCGTGATTTCGAGAATGCGGTTGGGCTGGAATCGACCGGGCCGCGGCGGGCGCACGTGATGGAGCGTCAAAATCGCGCCGACGCCGCCGAGAAACGGCTTCAACGCGAAATGCGCGCCGGAAAAGAATAGCGATTCCAGCCCGCCGCGGATGATGGTGTGTTTGAGGCTCGCCAAATGCACTCTCGCTGCCGTTTTTGCCGCCCGCCGATGCCGCCGCCGGCGCCTGCACGCTTTGCCCACTATTCCCACCGCTTGGTTGATAATCCTTTGCGCCGGCGGCGTTTATGTGACGGGAACCCTTCCGCCCCGCGAAGCGGTCGTACTTTCCCCTCCCCCCTGCGCGTTTGCGAGTGGTGGGGAGGGAGCTAAAGGGTGGGGTTCTTTGCCGTCTCCCTTTGGCACGGCTCAAAGCTGCATAAGCCCTACACCTCCCGCACCGGCGGCTTTGACGGATCGACGAGCTTAAAGTCGATCGGGGCCTCGCCGAAAACGCCTATGATCGCGGGCGCCGCCTCGCCTTTTTTGACCCCGTCGTAATGCGGCGTGTGGGCGACGCGGCGCACGAAGCCGCCGGCCGGCACTGGCACGGTAGCGTCGGGCTCGAACTTTGCGCCCGAATTTAACCCACCAGGTGCCGGAGAGAACGAAACACAGCCGGTCGGTGACGCAAGTGTGCGGCGCGCTCATGTAACCCGGATGCCATTTGATCAGCACCACATAAAGGCCTGGCTTGTCGGTTGCGCCGAATGCCAGCACGGTTTCGACCGAGCGCGCAGGCGCGCCTGGCAGCCCGGGCTTCCACTGATATTGGTCGGGCAAGGTGACTTGCGTCTCGTTCGGATCGATCGCGCGGGCCGGATCGGTCAACAGGCTCGCCGGCAAAGCGGCGAGGAACGGCGCGAGGATGAGCCCGCGGCGGCTCGCGGCAAGCTTTTGCGCGAGCGGTAGGAGCCGCGCCAGCGCCTCGGTGTTGGCCGCAAGCGGCGGAATAGGTTGCGTGGTCATGTCTGTTCTCCCTCCGGCGGTCGTTATTATGACGCGGAAGAGGGCAAAGAGTTTGGGGACCCCTCTCCCCGTCGGAGAGGGGTGAAGTGAATGAGACGCGTCAGATTGGGGGAGCGCTACGCCGCTTGCGCGGGCGCAATGGCGCCGGCGGCTTCGGCCTTGCCGGAGACGAGGATGGTGACGTCCTCAAAGCCCGCATCGATCAGGCCGTCGCGCGCCTTCATGGTGGCGAGGTTCGACAACGTCTCGACCACGAGGATGGCGTGGGGGGCGATGCGCGCCAGCGCTTCCATGTCGGCGCCGCCGAGGACGCCGGCGTCGAAAATGACGTGGGCATAGGTCATGGCCAGCGCCTCGAAGTTCTTCATCATGCCGGGCGCGGACAGGAGTCCTTGACGCGTCGCGCTTCCCGAAGCGATCAAATTGAGCGGCGAGGCGTCGTCCTTGGTGATGATGCCGCCGAAAGAGGCGGAGCCGGCGGCGAGGTCGGAGAGGCTTGCAGCGGCGGGATCGGTGGAGACTTCGCGGATCGCGGCGTCGTGCGCGCCAAGGCCCACCAGCACGACGCGCGCCTCCCGCGCCAGCGCGCGGGCGAATTTGATGGCGATGCGCCCGGTATCGAGATCGGGCGAGGCGCCGAAGAACGCCATCTGACTGCCGGCAAATCCTACCTGGTGCAGATTATGGGCGAATTCCTCGATCGCGCTCACCGGCACGCCAACCGGTCGCGGCCCTTTCACCGCGGCGTTAATGCGCTCGGTCAGGGCTTCCGGTGTCGCGGCGTTGGGAGCGGTCTCGCCCGCCGCGGCCGCGACGGCGGCGGCGGGAACGATCGGCGCGGGTGCCGTTGCTGCCGCGTCCGACGCACCCGCTTCCCTCGCGCGGCCGAAGCGCGGCAGGCGGAACCGCGGACCGCTGCCACTCATGGCTTCGCTGTTGCCGCCGGCGGCGCCGCCGATCCTGCCCCCGACCGGACCCGCCAGCAATTCGCGGGTCAGCACCATCCCGGAACACAGCACCATTGTGGCGAGCGAGGCGATCAGCACGGTCGGCAGCTTTTTCGGATAGGCCGGCACGTTCGACACCGTGGCGCGCGAGATCACCCGCGCATCCGGCGGCGCCGAGGCGATGGTGTCGCGCGCGCTCGCCTCGCGGTATTTGGCCAGATACGATTCGAGGAGGTCGCGCTGCGATTTGGCCTCGCGCTCAAACGCGCGGAGTTGCACGTCGTCCTCGTTGGAGGTCGCCGCCTGGATCTTGAGCTGGTCGAAGCTCGCAAGCTGCGAGGCGACCTTGGCGTCGGCGAGTTTGGAGTCGTTTTCCAGAGATCGCGCAAGGAGTTCGGCCTGTTT
>Ga0116223_10004124_pt1 | contig 12683 bp, 13 predicted proteins | sample Sb_taG_3_FD_90092 | JGI IMG/M metagenome (GOLD analysis project Ga0116223, IMG submission 90092) | Peat soil microbial communities from Weissenstadt, Germany - Sb_50d_a_PC metaG | ecosystem: Environmental > Terrestrial > Soil > Wetlands > Peat | place: Germany: Weissenstadt | collected 2010-09-21 | reverse complement strand
ATTACGCCACGCTCGTCAGCCACAAATCCCGCCTGTCGTGAATAAAATGGGCTAGTCACCTTCCGCCCGGCGGGTCGCGTCGCCCCTTGGCTGGTGGGCGGTGCAGGGATCGAACCTGCGACCTTCCCCGTGTGAAGGGGACGTTCTCCCGCTGGAACTAACCGCCCTTAAAGTGACACATGAACCTAAGCGCTCTGCCTCAAGTCATTGATTCTTCGCTTTAGATCACCCTTGTGTGAAGGGAGTGCTCTCCCGCTGAGCTACGCGCCCGATATGTCCCTGCCGCGCGGAAACCTCGGCGGATGCTGCCGTAAGCCGCCCGGTGCGGCCAAGTCAAGGCGCCGAGCGGCGGCGGGGAGATCGGGCCTTTTGCCGAGGTCGGCGACAGCGTCCCAGAGATCGTCGAAATGCGAGATCACCCGGTTCGGCCCATAGGTAGCGACCGGCTGCTATAATTCGAACTGTCGGAAATCAAATCCGAACATACCGATGGTGCAGTCCGCCGAGAATTGGTGTCGGCCGATGGCGCCTTGCCAAAAATGGTTTTGGGCGCTCAGTCATCACCGTCCCATGTCGGAGGTGCTGGCCCCGTCAACGTTTAGGGTGCATCGTTGAGGGCGGTTGCGCCGATGGGACTTTTCATGGGACTTTGCGTCGTCGACGGTCCCATTCGATCGGCTTCGTTCCGCCTATGTACTAGTTGCGGGATGAGGTTCAAACCTCCATAATAGCGAGACACAAATCGGCTAATCCTTTGATCCGCAAAGCCGAAATTGAGGCAGTTGGTCAAGGCCCGCGGGCGTAGTTCAATGGCAGAACGGCAGCTTCCCAAGCTGCATACGAGGGTTCGATTCCCTTCGCCCGCTCCAAGCTGACCAAGCCTGAAATAGCTCGAAGGTCTTTTATTTCTAGACACATTCTGGTGTTGTCTGGCACGTAGGTCCAGCGCAGCTGCTCATGGTTTTTCATAGCAGCACGACCGATTAGAGTGCCAAAACGTGCCAAATATCCGCTTCACAGACTTGGCAATCCGGTCGCTTTCCGAGGGCTTGTACTTCGACGAGGCAACACCGGCATTCGGCATCCGCGTGGGGAAGACGCGGAGGACGTGGCTCGTAATAAAGGGCGCGAGAGCGAGCCGCAGCAAGGTCCGGATCGGCCACTATCCCGCTCTGTCGCTCGCCGAGGCCCGAAGGAAGGCGCTAGTGGCTCTTGGCAGCCCGCTAGAGAGCCCCAAGCCTCGAGCCGTTCGTTGGCTAAGCGGCAGACAGCTCGGTCGCGCCAGCAGCGGACGTTGGAAGGAACATACAAAAACTACGAGTTAATCTGTTCAGTCTCTAAGTCAAAACTTGCGCATATGACCTGATGGAGCGCCGCCGTCAGCTCGGCGCCGACCTCGAATTGATCAAACCGCGCGCCGTGTGACTTGCGCCGAGCGCGGAGCCGCCCGCTTCCGCGCATCCTCGCCGCGCGGCCTTCCGGCAGGAACGGCGTTGTCGCGCAGATGAACTGTTTGCTATAGCCGATAACCGGGCGCGCAGCGCGGCGGCATGACCCTTGAGGACGGCAACGGCATCCTCGCTTGAGACGCCGGGCTGCGGTTCGCCAAGTCCAGTACGAGGAGGCCGGGTTCTCCTTCGGCTTAAGAAGCGCATACCCTTGAGAGCGTTGGCATAGGTGAGCGCCTTGCGCACTTTCGCGTGCAGATGTTTCGCCGTCGCGGCGCTGTCGGGGCTCGAATTGACCCGCCAGTCGCCCGCGTCAGCCGAGGAACTGGTGAAATTCGACAGCGCCGCTCCCCGCCTCCATCAAGTTGAGGAGCATCTTGCTCGCCATGGCGCCAAAATCGCCAAAAGCAAGCCCGGCGCGCCGATTCAGGGCTACCTGACCAAGCCCAATGGACGTGGTCCTTTTCCAGCCGTCGTCTTGCTGCACTCTTGCCTCGGCCTCCCGGCGACCAGAAGTTCGATTGCCGGCGAGTTTGCGGGCTGGGGCTATGTCGCGCTCTTCGTCGATGATTTCACCACTCGCGGCATCAAGGAAACCTGCGCCGAAGACTTCAGCGAAGGCGTATCCGACGCTTTCGGGGCCTTGCTTTACCTTTCCAGGCTTCCTTTCGTCGACCCAAAAAGGATTGCCGCTGTCGGTTATTCGCAAGGCGCCGACACCGCGCTCGAGATCGCCTCGTCCCGCTTCGTCTCCGCATTCGAAGTCCCGGACGATGTGAAATTCAAAGTCGCGGCGGCCTTCTACCCCCCTTGCGAAAATCAAGCGAACGTCAAGTTGGAGATCCCGACTCTCATCCTCATCGGCGAATTGGACGATGTCACTCCTGCGGCGGATTGCGAGCGACTGGCGAAGGCGCAGCCGGGCGATGGTTCCGACGTGAAACTCGTCGTCTACCCAGGAGCCTACCATCTGTTTGATGATCCTGGGTTCGCCGATGGAATGCGAGTTTCTGGGATGTGGCTGAAATATGATCCAGACGCCGCCGAACAAGCCAGGTCCGAAATGCGCGATTTCCTGGCGGCGAAGCTCGCACGATAGCGGCGCTCGTTACGGCCGAACGGAAATGGCGCGCAGGGTCGACGATGGCAATCGCCGCCGGCCGACCAAACCGCAGCCGCCTATGCGGCCAACCGTCCCGCGCCGATGCTAGATGAAACTCGGCGGCAGGGTCCCGCGACTGGACTCACCTTCTTCGCGCCACAGATCAGGCGGACCATTCGTGTCGAATTCGCGCCCGCGCGCAGGAGAGGAAGGTCCGTCATGCTCAGACGCGAGTTTCTGGTCGGCGCGGCGGCCGGCGTCGCGGCCGCCGCCCTTCCGGCCTACGCGGACGCGCCGAGGCCGTTCCGGCCTGACCTCTGGCCGCCGTTGGGGCCGCGGGCTGACTTCGTCGCCTGGATGGCGGCGAACCGCGGCGAGGACGCCACTCTCCTTGGCCGCCGCTTCGACCGCTATCAGCAGCTCCTCGCCTTCCACGATCTCTGGACCCCCGCGGATAAACGCGCCTTCCTGATGACACCGCGCGAGGAATTCGTCCTGCCCGACGATCGCGAGCGCGCCTACGTGGGGCACTATCTCGACATCGGCTTCGGCGTCACGATCACCCCGCCGGGCGTCGTCGGGCGCATGACGAGCGCGCTCGGCGTTCACCCGGGCGACAAGGTCCTCGAAATCGGCACTGGCTCCGGCTACCAGTCGGCCTTGCTGAGCTACCTGACCAGCCGACTCTGGTCGATCGAAATCATTCCCGCGCTCGCGGTGCGCACGCGCGCCGTCTATGACACGCTCATCGGCAAAGGCTATCGCGAGTATGCGGCGATCGCGACCCGAAATGGCGACGGCTATTACGGCTGGGAGGAGGAGGCGCCCTTCGACAAGATCATCGTCACCTGCGGCATCGACCATATCCCGCCGCCGCTGCTGCAGCAGTTGACGCCCGGCGGCGTCATGGTCATTCCCGTCGGGCCGCCCGGCGCGCAGCATATTCTGAAAGCGGTGAAGACGATCGGCGCCGACGGCGCCTTCAGGGTGGCTCGGTCGGACATTTTCGGCGGCGCGGTCATTCCCTTCGTGCCGCTGACGGGCGGCCATCAGAGTTGACGGAGTTACGCGTTACGGTGATGGGGTGGACGGCACCCCAATGTCATCAAGCGCGCCAAGATGGATGTTGTCGAAAACCCATCAAAAGAAAGCCATCCACGGGCAAGTCTATCATCGAACTGTCTTCTGTCACGCGCGTCGGGCTCGATCCGGCGAAGAAAGTCTTTCAGGTTCATGCCGCCGACGCCGAGGGCGATGTCGTCGTTGTGCGCGCGGTCAAACGCAAGGCTTTGCTGAAGTTTTCGCGACTTCGCCGCATGGATCGGGCTCGCGCCGCGGCAAAACGCGACCGGCGGAAAGAGCCGTCTCGGCGGCATCTCCAAACGCGGCAATGGCAGTCTCCGGCGGCTGCTCGTCAGCGGCGCCATGGCGGCGATGTTCCGCTCGAGAGTCCTCAAGAACGATCCCTGGCTTTGCCGGCTCCGCGCCCGCAAGCCGGCGATGGTCGCAGCGGTGGCGTTGGCCAACAAGATCGCGCGCACCGTTTGGGCCGTCATGCGGCACGCGGAGAACTGGCGGCCAGCGACATCGTCCCACGAGCCTGCCGCCGTGCTCGCCGCCGTCAAGACCATGCCGCCTTCGGCGGCGGCCTCGGCCAGTCTTGGCCGCGGGCTGCGCGTGGCGACACCAACCCGGTAGTCGGGACGTAGAAACCTCTCTCAGTCGACCGGAGAAACTCACGCTTGCGAGGGCAAAACGAGCCGATGGATGTAACGGACCCTCCGTCGACCCGACGGACCGAGCCACACCTGAAGTGTCTCATGGGACCTTGATCCCGGCAAACTGATCAGGCCTCGGTCCGCGGATTCCATCAAGGCCGGCGGCCATGGCGCCGCGCCAACAGGCCGGACACATGACCGCAAGCGACCTTGTCCTTCCCATCACGCTCACAAAGTCCTTGCATGCCGGGGGCCATCCACACATGTGTCACTACCTTCGCCCGGCCTACAGGGCACCCGACCCTGGGTGCCGACCGCATTGGAATTCTCTACGCGAGATGATCGCGCAACACCGGAAGCGCCGGCTTCATGCAATCGCCGAAACTGTCGTAGTGCATTTGTCTCAATATGCCGCTTATGATCGTAACGCGCCACGCCGTAAGGCAGGCGTTTAATGAGGCTCCGCCCGCTTTAGAAAAATTTGCGGCGCGCCAGCCATCGGCGTCAGCGGAGCCTTATCGCCGGGCAGTCGCTCATGGGTGCCGATCACGAGATAGCCATTCGGCAAGAGTTGCGCCAGGATGTGCGCTAGGACCTGCTCCTGCAATGGTGGCGCAAAATAGGTGAAGGCGACATAGCGGCAAAGAATGAGATCGAAGCGAAGCGCGGGCACCTCTGATCGTAAGTCCTGAAGCAGGAAGTCAATTCCCTCATGATATTGGGGCTTCACGCAAAAAAGAGAACCTACCTGATCGAAAGCTTGTCCGATGAAATGGACCGGCAATTCGTGCAGGCTTGTTGCATCAAAGCACGCATCCCGCGCGCGGGCGAGCATGGCCGTATCGACATCAGTAGCGATGAGCGAGAGGTCCACGCCCGGACAGGATTTCGCGACTTCAAGATCCCAGAGGATTTTGAGCGTGTAAGGTTCCTCTCCAGAGGCGCAGCCAGCGGACCAAATGCGGGCATCGCGCCTCTCTTGTCCGGCGCGTGCGGCGATTTCAGGCAGCACATGTCTGCGCAGCACCTCGAACACGCCCTTGTCCCGGAAGAAACGCGAAATGGTGATGTGGCAACATTCGTCGAGAACGCGCCACTCTGCCGGGTCGGCCTCGAGCCGCGCCCGGTAATCAGCGAGGTCGGCAAGTCCGAGATCGTTCATGCGCCGTTTGAGCCGTTTGCGCACCTGACCTCGCACCTTGCGGAATCCCGCCCAGCGCAAGCTGAGTTGCGGTAGCGCCCACTGCAGGAAGGTCGTGCAATCCTTGTCGTTCACAGGGCCTACCTCTGGCTCGAGTGCGATTGTCGCCAGGCGGTGTGGGCGCCGGCTTGGTCACCGCCACCGCATTAACGGCTATCGTGCGGCAGCGGCCCTAGAAGTTGCTTGAGAGAGGTCAATCCGAGCCGACCTCCCGCATGCGCGGACAGCCACGCACCGCGCAGGCGATAATCGGCCAATTATTGATCGAGATCAGCGCGCACAGCCGGTTCAGGCGTTAAGCGTCGTACGGAGGCAAGAGTGGCGAAGCAAGCAGTGAAACGTCTACGGGCGCGGATCTGCGAAGCGATGAACCAGTCTACCGATGAAGCAGGGCGGAGGGGCCCGTAGCCTTCCTGTCCGAGCACCCCGGAGGAGACTCCGGTCCGACGGGCAGGCGGCGCGGGTCCTGCGCTTTCAGGCCGAACGACGGCTTTTTCCGATCCGCCACGCTGGAAGGGCAGTTCGCGAACGCGCTTAAAGGATCGAAGAACGCAGCGATCCGGACCTATGCCGGGTCCGGCGGAGTCAAGCGTCCTGCGTGAGTCGTCTCGGAGAACGCCATAAATGGAAACCTACCCGGTTGATATCGATGCCGAGCAAGTCGTTCGGTGGGTCAAGGCGGAATATGACGCTGCGCAACCAACTTTCAGGATCACGGTGAGGCGCAGCAGCGAAGTGCAGGAGATTCCCGTTCGGGGGGAGCTTCATCTCGGCGATGTGGAGCGCGAGGATCTGAGTGAAGTCGTGACCATTGCGACGTTGGAAATTGCGCCCCTCCACGCAAGTGAGGGCTGGGTGCTGAGTGTTGTCGTCGAAGATGAAGTCGGCTCTCGTGTCTCTGAAGGGGATACGGGTGCTGCGGGAGAACGACAGATCGACTTTGGTATCTTCTACAATGAATTCATCCGGCCGGGGCGGGGAAGCGCGAATGTGATCGCGGAGGTGGAAAATTCAGCGGCCGGAGCGCGCCTGAGTGGTCTCCTTAGTGCGATTGAGGAAAATCGTCACAGCCCCGACTGCGGCTCATCGAAATGCTAACGCGCGCTCATCCGAGTCCGCTTGTCAAAGCTAACGCAAAAAGTCTTGGCATGTCTTGGAGCCAGCATCACGGGGGCATCGAGCGTGGGTGACAACGGTTCGAACCATGCGGTCGGGCGCACGGCGCCGAGGAGCTGATGGCAGATCTGCTCGAAATCGACGGCTCTTACGGCGAGGGAGGCGGGCAGATCCTGCGAACCTCTCTGAGCCTGGCTGCGATCACGGGCCGCCGCATCCGCATCTATGACCTCCGCTCGAAGCGGAGGACGCCGGGGCTTGCCGCTCAGCACCTGACCGCCGTTCGCGCCGTCGCGGCACTGTGCCGAGCGGAAACGCGGGGAGACGAGCTTGGATCGCGGGATCTCGACTTCGCGCCCCAGACGCCGGTCCAGAGCGGCAGCTATGTGTTCGATGTGGCGCAAGCGCGCGAGGGAGGCAGCGCAGGCTCCACAAACCTCGTGTTGCAGGCCATTTTGCTGCCGCTTGCCCTTGCCACAGGAGAGAGCCATGTCCTCCTGCGCGGCGGTACGCATCTGCCTCGGAGCCCGCCCTTCGATTACATCCGCGACGTTTGGGTACCGGCGCTATCGCGTCTCGGCATCAGCGCGAACGCGACGCTTGATTCCTGGGGCTGGTTTCCAGTGGGCCGCGGCCAGATACGGGTGCAGATCGCCGGCTCCCTTGTGACGGGACAGGCTTTAACGCCGCTTCATCTCATCGAACGGGGTCGTTTGTCGCGTCGCTGGCTGCGCGGTCGCCGCGAATCTTCCAGCTCATATCCCCCAGCGGATGTGCGATCGCGCCACGGCGCTTCTTGAGCCGCTCGGCACAGAGATCGCCATTCGCGCCGAGCGCGTTGGCGCGGCCTGCCCCGGCGCGGGACTGTTCCTTGTCGCTGAATACGAAAACATAGCCTGCGGATTCAGTGTCCTCGGCGCGATCGGGAAGCCATCGGAACAGGTGGCCGAGGAAGCGTCCAGTCAACTATTGGCGCATTGGGCCTGCGGCGCAGCTCTCGACCTCCACCTCGGCGACCAGATTCTCCTTCCGGCATCGTTCTGCGACGGCCCGTCTACCTTTTCCGTCGAAAAGGTCACCACGCACCTTCAGACGAACGCATGGGTCATCGAGCAATTCGGATTGGCCGAGACGCGCTTCGATGGCGAAGGCGGAAAAGCAGCAACGGTCACTTTGGTGCCGACGCCGGCAAATCGCCGCCTGCAGTATGGGTAAAGGTATCGCGGAAGCCTGATCTCACTTTGCCGACCGCAGTGGCCAGCGCCCGACCGCGAGAGTTCCCTTGGTGAGCTCTTCAGCAATGGAACCGAGATGCGCTAGCTCATCCGCGATGATCGCCGCGATTTCGCTCTTTGACGCGAGCCGCTGGTGGGAGGCCCGCAGGGAGATGTCAACAGCCCGGGGCTGATCCAAGGGGCTGCCGATTTGGCTCACAATAATGCACTGCGCCTCGTCGATATCCGGAACCTCGTCCACTAGGCGCTGGGCGACGAGGCCGGCGGCAATATTGTAGAGTTTGCCGACATGCGTCACAGCATTCTTACCTGCCGCCGACTCCATGGTCATCGGCCGGAACGGAGTGATCAATCCGTTGATGCGATTGCCGCGTCCGGCTTCACCATCATCTCCCGCCTCGGCAGAGGTTCCGGTCACGGTGAGATAGATACTGCCGGCAGCCAGATCATCGGCCGCGTTGACTTCCACACTCACTTTCGTCGCACCATATTCCTGGTCGGTCTGACGCGCGATTGCCGCGATTTCTCTCTTGGCATCTTGATAGTCGGAAAGGTTGAGCACAAATCGGTCCACGAGTGCACAGGCGATCGTCAGATGGACATGCTCGCCTTGTCGAACACCCATCACCTTGATGTCTCGCCCGATCTCCCGATGAGCGCCCTGAGCCGCCGCTCCGAGTTCTTTCTCGACGGCATAGACGATGGTCTCGAGGCGGCTCAGCGGCGCATAACCAACGCCGCAGGACGTGTCATTGGATAGACGTACCCGTCCTGGGCGCCGCGAGAACAGATCGCTGAGGTCAGCTGATCCGGGCCGGACCAAGTTGTGAACGTTGATGTCATGTTTCGGATCGATGGTTTGGAAATGTTTTAAGAACCATTCAACGGCGACCTGATGCGCGAGTTCTTCGATGGGCAGATCCTTTCCCTGGAAAGAGCCGGTCGCGCGGCCCGAGAGGAAAAGATCCATCGGTCGAGAAATCTCGCCGCCGCCAAAACGGGGCGAAGATGCGCCTCCGGCGAGCAGGGCCTTGTCCACATTATAGTGGAGCACCTCGCCGCATTCCGAAAAATAGAGGCGCGACAGCGCCAGACTTAATTGTTCAACGATTTCATCGCAGATCGTATCTGGGTGGCCAAGGCCTTTCCTTTCAACGATCTCGAGATCGAGCAAGTCACCAGTTGGATAGTCGAGGTGGCGAAGGAGGAGACGCTCAGCCAACATGAGTTCGGTCCTTCTTTCTCACTGCACCGACAGATGAGAGCGGGCGAGATGCCGGCGCTCGGCTTCAGCAAGGATGAGGTCACCGGTTGCCAGAAAGACAAAGGTGGCGGACGCCGTAAGATGTCAGCGCTTAGGCTGCTTGTTCCCTCATCACCCGGAAGTAATGCTCTGCGTGCTGATAATAGTTCTCGATTTGGATTGCATCGCCAGTCGATGCGCCGGCGCGTGCGAGCGCCGTATAGCGTTCATAGTTCTTCTTGGCATCAGCGAGCCGAGCCGCTGCTGAGCTGCTCGGCTTCCACTCTGGCGTGTTGGAACAGTCAGGAGACGGCCCGGCGTCGGGGCCGTGTCTACGAGTTTTCATATTTCTCCGTGAGCCATTTTGCATGGCTGCCCTCCGTCTGTAGTGGTGGTTGATCTGTAAATTTGGCCTGCGGTGGCGGTGCCGTGGGGTGGATCGCCCTTGATCGTGATGCGGCCCCCAGCTGTGCGATTCGATTGCTGCTTGTTTGCGATGTCATCAGAGCGCTCCGCTCAATCAGGGCGCACTGGCCTCGCAATGGCGCGCTTGCCCGCCAATGATCTCGAAAACGAAAACATCGACGACGCCACTTTTCGGGGCGGTCGCGGTAAAGCAACCATAATGTCTAGATAAACTTGCCCCGTCGCGCTAGAGCCGATCCTGATCACGTGGAATCGCCTTGCGATCCGCGTAACCGGACAAATGGGCTCTACATCAAAGAATTAGAGCATGTCCTTGATGAGACATCGGATATATGCGATGTCTAAAATGTCGGAAAAGTCCTAGCAACTTTTCCGGGACATCCACTAGCACCTCGCTTCTCGCCATAGTCGCGATACGCTTGAGGTGTACATAGGATCGAAGCGGCGGATTATCAAGAATGTCCGCCGCAAGTTGGCCCGTCTGCTCATTGCGGGATTTTTTGCTTCACCCGGCATAGCGAGCATTTCCCGCGCGGGCATTCGGATCGACGATCGGTTCCTTGGACGAAGAGGGCGCTTGCGGCCTGTGCAGTCAGCCAGTGTGACGGTCAGCGCATGCAAGCGGCAATCTTCTTCGTAGAATGGATGGACGCGTCGTGCCTGAATTGCCCGATGTCGAAGGCTTCAAAGAGGTGCTTGTAAAGAGTGCTCTGCGCAAGACGATCGACGGCGCCGCCGTGAATGACGCGCGCATCCTAGCCGGCTGCTCGACCCGCACGTTTGCTGCACAGCTCCGAGGCGCCAAGCTCATGGCGGCCCGGCGCCATGGCAAATATCTCATGGCAAGTGTCGATCGCGGCGGCTGGCTGGTCCTGCATTTCGGCATGAGCGGGGCTCTCCATTTCATCCCGAAAAGCGCCGAGGAGCCGCCCTTCACGCGCGTGCGCATCGACTTCGCCAACGATGGCTCTCTTGCCTATACCAACAAGAGGATGATCGGACGCGTGAGCCTGGTCAAGGACGCGGCCGATTTCGTTGCGCGGGAAAAACTCGGGCCGGATGCGCTCGATCCGAAGTTCGATTTTCAAGCGTTCAAGACGGCTGTGGCCGGTATCGGGCGTAATGCAAAATCGGTTTTGATGGATCAACAAATCATCGCGGGCATCGGCAATATTTTTTCAGACGAGATCTTATTTCAGGCGCGCATCACTCCATCTGCGTGCATGGACGAGCTTTCTGCGAGCGAGCTTGAGCGCCTGTTTCTAACCATGCGCGAGGTGCTCAAGGCGGCAATTGTCTCTGGTGCCGGCTCAGAAGAATTCATCGAGCGCATGCCCAAAGGCTCTCTGCTGCCTGAACGCAAGCAAGGCGGCCAGTGCCCCCGCTGCGGATCGCTGCTGAAGATGTTCAAACTGGGCGGCCGCACCGGCTATTGCTGCCCCCACTGTCAGAACTGCTGATCGTCATGACCGGTATGCCGTGCAGGACTGGCTGCGAAGGCTTCATGCCGTGATCACTTCTGTCCTTCCAGCTTAAGCATAAGTGCGGGCTATTGATACTGGTCAAATTCAGCCTGACCATAAGTTGGTAAACTTCAAAAATATGCGAACACAGTCTATGACTTATGCCGCTGTGTCTGAGCATGGAGAGAAATGTGGCCGATCACACAAGCTGCACTTGGACTGGTGCATCAGGCAGGGAGTACATATACGAGGTCTACGCACGCCACCCAAAGCTGACGCAAAATGAGCCGTGTAATTACATCTACGCGAAGTTGGATGAGCATAGGAGATGGATCCCGATTTTTATCGGTCACGGCGACCTGCCGCAGCGAGCAGAGGCAGACCCCAAAAGCCTCGAATGCATCGATGCGAAAGGCGCTACTCATGTGCACGCGCACGTGAATGCCGGTCGGGAGGACCGCGTGGCGGAAGAAAAGGACCTGCGCGAAAATTTCCCGCAAGCTTATAGTCCGGATGGATGCAACGAGAAGAAGGGCGGCTGACTATCAAGCGTGTCGTAGGCCTGGGAAAACACAATGGCGGACTCATTCGGTCTTCATCCCGCACGATATTGGCACACGCTTGAGGATGGTCGTATCCAATGCGATCTGTGCCCGCGCTTGTGCAAGCTGCGTGAGGGCCAGCGCGCTTTCTGCTTTGTGCGCGTGCGCGAAGGCGACCAGATCGTGTTGACGACCTATGGTCGTTCAAGCGGTTTTTGCGTTGATCCGGTTGAGAAGAAGGCGCTCAATCATTTCTTGCCGGGAACAGCCGTGCTGTCGTTCGGAACGAGCGGATGCAATCTAGGCTGCAAGTTTTGCCAGAACTGGGACATCAGTAAGGCGCGCGAATATGATGTGCTTGCAGAGCAAGCGAGCCCCGAGGATATCGCCCGGAAGGCGCAACAGCTCGGTTGTCCTAGCGTTGCCTATACTTACAACGATCCGACAATCTTCCACGAATATGCCATCGACACGGCGATCGCCTGCCGTGCGCGTGGTATCAAGAGCATTGCGGTGACCGCCGGTTATGTCTGTCCGGAGCCGCGGGCCGAATTTTACCGCCACATGGATGCGGCCAACATCGACTTGAAGGGCTTCACCGAGGAGTTTTATCAGAGGGTCTGCTACGCGCACCTCCAGCCTGTGCTGGATACGCTCGTCTATGTTAAGCACGAGACGCCCGTCTGGCTCGAGATCACCACTCTCCTTATTCCTGGCCTCAACGACTCGGATGCGGAGCTCGAGCAGATGACGCAATGGGTCGTTGAGAATCTCGGTCCAGACGTGCCGTGGCACTTTACGGCCTTCCACCCCGATTGGCGGATGAAAGATATTCCGGCAACGCCAACCGCAACCTTGACTCGTGCCCGTGCTATCGCGATCAAGAACGGCGTCCGTTACGCTTTTACGGGTAATGTCCACGATCCAACTGGCCAAGCGACCTACTGCCACAACTGCGAAGCGCTGCTGATTGGACGCGACTGGTACGAGATCACAGCTTGGCACGTGACCACCGATGGCAAATGTGACAGGTGCGGCACCCCTTGCGCCGGTGTATTTGGGGCCTCGCCGGGCCGGTGGGGCTCGAGACGCATGCCAGTCTCGATGACTGCGGCGCTCGGGTAATGAGGCAGATCCGAGATGCACGAAGCGAAGATCGACTGATCCTTCTTGAAACCTTGGTGAAAGT
>Ga0116223_10004123_pt1 | contig 12686 bp, 6 predicted proteins | sample Sb_taG_3_FD_90092 | JGI IMG/M metagenome (GOLD analysis project Ga0116223, IMG submission 90092) | Peat soil microbial communities from Weissenstadt, Germany - Sb_50d_a_PC metaG | ecosystem: Environmental > Terrestrial > Soil > Wetlands > Peat | place: Germany: Weissenstadt | collected 2010-09-21 | reverse complement strand
GCGACATGAGTACAACCAGCGTGAGGGCGCGCGGTTTTGGCCGCTGGCTCGCAAACGGCGGCCTGAAATCTGCGTTCATCTCCCTAGTTTCGCCTGGAACATGGCGAAGCGGCTATCGCCGGCGGACATCGGCAGTTCAGTTGATGGTCATCTACCCTCACCGAGACCGCGACCGCCGGCCGCGGCACACGCCCGTGCAGCCGGCGCGACGCGCGTTACGCGCCTTCCGCCGCCGCGCTTCGCCGCCAAGGGCTTACTCTGCGGGATGCGCGTCGGCACGCCGCGCCGCGCCAGCGTCGAACGCGCTCTCGCGCCGGCAAGCGCCCGCGGCGGGGACGCGCCGAACCGAAACCGCGACTGCCGGGCTGCGGCTCTCACGTGCGCACCCTGCGCGGCAGTCGATGCGCCGCCTGCCGCCGCGCGCGGTCGCGCGATTGGCCCGGGGGCGCGCTGAAGGGCTCGGGAGCCGCATCATCGGGCGCGGCGGCCGGGCTTCTCACACGAGTCCGTTGGCGCGGGATCTCGCCCCTGGCGTCTTCCTCCGCGTGCTCGCGCAATGGCACGCCTCGCCGCGCCGACGCCAAACGCGCGCTCAGCCCGAGAAGGGCCCGCGGCCGGTACGCGCCGGACCGAAACCGCGAAGGACGGTCGCGCCGCCGGCGCGGCGGTCGGCTCCCACGCCTTTCGCCTCGCCGTCGCGCGATGGGCCGGCGGGCGCGCCGTTGGCTCGCGAGCCGCGACACCGGGCGACGCGGCCGGGCTTCGCATGCGAGTCCGCCACCGCGGAATCTCGCCTCCCACGCCTTCCGCCACGCGCTCGCGCGCCGGCCCGCCGCGCCTCGCCCACGTCAAACGCGCGCTCGATACCACGAAGCGCCGCGCCTGGACGCGCCGAACCGAACCGCGTCTGCCGTCCGCGGCGCTCGGCCGCGCAGCCGGCGCGCAGGCGCTTCCGTCGCGCTGCCCGTGCGATTGGCCCGTGGGTGCGCTGTAGGCTCGTGACCCGCGACATCGCGTGTCGTCCTCCGCGTAGTCGCGCATTAGCCCGCCGCGCCGCGCCGACGTGAAGCGCGCTCTCGGCGCCGGCAAGCGCCTGCGGCTCGCACACACCGAACCGAAACCGCGATTGCCGACCGCGGCTCTGGGCCGCGCAGCCGGCGCGTTCGATCCCGTCGCCTTCCCCCGCGCGCTCGCGCGATTGGCCCGCGGGCGTGCCGCGGTTCGTGACCCGCGACATCGGGCGACGCGGCCGGGCTTCGCATACGCGAAATCACGCCTCCGCCATCTTTTTCCGCGTGATCGCGCGATGGGCCGCCTCGCCGACGTCCAACGCGCTCTCCGGCCGTCGATCCCCGCGTCTTCCTCCGCGTGATCGCGCGATTGGTCCGCGGGCGCGCTGTAGGCCCGTGACCCGCAACATCGGGCGACGCGGCTGGCTCTCCGTACGAGTCCGCCGCCGCGGAATCTCGATCCCGGCGTCTCCCTCCGCACGATCGCGCCATTGGCACGCCGCGCCGCGCCGACGTCAGGCGCGCCCGCCGCGGCGACCCGCCGAACCGGAACCGCGACGCCGGCCGCGGCTCCCGCCTGTGCCGCCGGCGCGCCCGTCGATTCCGTCACGCTCCGCCGCGCGAGCCCGCGATTGGCCCGCGGGCGCGCCATAGGCTCGTGGCCCGCGACATCGCGCGCCGCGGCCGGTTTCGCATACGTGTTCGCTAACGCGGGAGGTCGACTCCGGCGTCTTCCTCCGCGCGATCGCGCGCCGGCAAGCCGCGCCTCGCCGACGTCAAACGCGCTCTCGGCGTCGGCAAGCGCTCGCGGCTGAACCGCGCCGAGGACAAGCCGACTCGCCTCTCGTTTCGGTACCGCGTCAGCTCGTTTACGTGAAACATGGCGCCCCCGCGCGGCCGCGCACGAGATCCGCAACAGTGAGGTGCTAGCGAGCGGCCCGGCGCGCAGGGAGCGCGGAGGGGAGCGGCGCTGACAGCGGCGCGAACACGCCGAGACGTTGCGTCGCTGGCCGACGCGCTTGCGAGAACCTCGACGCTGCGCCCTGCCCATTCGCGCTGGGCGGCGCGCCAGGCGTGGCAGGCGGAGTCCGCTGGCGCGGAATTTCGCCTCCGGCGTGCGGCTAAGGCGCCCACAGCGATCGGCGAACGCCAATGGTCGGGGGTGGCGATCAGGATGGTATCGACATCTTTTCGATGCAGCACGCGCCGGTAATCGTCATAAGTAGCCACTTTACCTCCCCGATCTTTGGCGGCCGCTTCAAGCTTGCTCTTGGCGACGTCGCAAAGGGCGACGATGGCGCAGTCCTGGTTCGCGATGAACCTGCCCATATTATCGGTGCCGCGGGTGCTCATGCTGATGCCCGCTAACTGTATTTTCTCGTTGGCGCCGAGGACGCTCTTGGAAGCCACCATCGCGGCGGCGAAGTTTGCAAAAACTGACGTCTGCTTTCCATCGCTAACTCCTGTAGAAGAATGCCTCTCTGCCGTCGCGCCACCCGCCAGTGTCCCTGTCAAAGAGATGGCAAACCTGAGTTCGCCGGGCTCCACGCCTCCTCTCAGGCGGCAAGTGCAAAAGTGGCGGGCATCCGGGCACCGATGCTCCTTCCCGGCCGTGGCCCTGGCGAGCCGTCTGGCCCAGTTCCCGAGGCTTCAGGCGCAACGGCACTTGCTGCTTTGGAGTCTTGCCCACCCGTCGGGAGCGCGGCTGGATTTTGGAAATGGCTGGCTTTTGATCCAAACCCAAACGCAGCTGATATCGCAGCTCGAGTTTACGGAAACGGCGGGTCGAGATCGAGAAGAAAAGCGGCTCAAACCGCCATCCGGGAATGTCGGCCGCACCGCAGGACGTGTCACGGGATGGGCTTATGCATGATCTCGGTGGATTCAAGTTTAAAAGCTCTTGAGATCTGAAACCCCTTGACACGCACTTGACCCCGGCCTATGATCACTGCAATGGTAGAAGCCAGCGTCTCGTTGCCCGTGGGTCTTGACCGATTTCATGGCAACACACAGGGCAACATCAGGCAGTTGCGGATGCGCTTCGCTGATAGCGTCGGCAGCCGTCGTAATGGAATAACCACAAATGCGCATCGGAGAAACGCATCTGAATATGGAGTTTCTATGCTCGGGAAGTCGAGAATTGTCTACGTGCTGGCGGCGTGCCTACTGCTTGCCGGCATTGCTTCAGCCCAAGTCAGGTCGAGCGCCATAACGGGCGTTGTGACCGATTCCAGCGGGGCCGTTGTCCCCAATGCCACCGTCGTGGTCAAGAATGACGAAACCAATGTCGCGATGGAAGCCAAAACCAACAGCGTTGGCGAATATACTGTTCCCTATCTGGCGGCCGGCCGCTACTCCGTTTCCGTTGCGGCGCAAGGCTTCCAGAGCTACCGCAAAACGGACATCGTAATGGGGACGGAAACCACCGTGCGCGCCGATGCGGTGCTCGTCCCCGGCAGCCTGGCCACCTCCGTCGAGGTCAAGGCGGAAGCCACTGTACTCCAGACGGAGAACTCTACCGTGCAGGGCTCGGTGGATCGCAACATCATCGGCTCCATACCCAACATCAATAACAACCCGTTGTACTACGCGTCGCTTTCGGCCGGCGTGGTGCCGACGCCGCAGATGTACACCAGCACCAATTTGGGGGTGGGGTTTCAAAACCGCCAATCCATGTCGTTCATGCGCATTGACGGCGGCGAATTGGGCACCAGCGACGTGCAATTGGACGGCGTCACGGTGCAGGGCGCCGCATGGCACGAAACCGCGGTGGTGCCGGACCGCGACACGCTGCAGGAGGTCAACGTCACTACCAATAGCTTCGCCGCCGACCGGGGCAGCGGGCAGGGGCTGATCTCCATGACCACCAAGAGCGGCACCAACGAATTCCACGGCACGCTGAGTTACCGGCTGCGTAACGAGGCGCTGAATGCCAACGGGTTGTACAACAATATGTATGGCATCGCGCGGCCCAAGTACCGGGTCAACGAGGCCGGCGGCACCATCGGCGGCCCGGTGATCCTCCCCAAGATCTTTAACGGCAGGGACAAGCTCTTCTTCTTCGCATCGTTCTCGCGCGTAACGCACAGCGATCCGATAACTTACCAGGGCACCGTCCCCACCACACTGCAACGCACCGGCGATTTCAGCCAAACCATGGTGGCCGATATCAACGGCAATCCGGTTCAGGCGCAGCTCTTCAATCCCTTCACCGCGGTGCCTTACCAGGGCAGCGCCACCGTCTTCATACGGCAGCCCTACCCAGGCAATGTCGTTTCCAACCCCGACCCGTTTGGTTTGAAGATTCTGCAGGCGTACCCCCAGCCGAACCAGCCGCCCACCGACGCCTTCGGCAACAACAACTACATCTTCCACGGCAGCCAGCCGACGGTTCGCGACGGCATGTCCACGCGGCTGGATTATAAGCTCGGCGCCAGGAATTCCATTTACCTCAGCGGTGGGTATTCGAGCGGTTCCATTAACCAGCCGAACGCCTGGGGCGCGAGCAACCAGTTCGCCAATATGACTTTCCCGGGGGTGACACAGGACGCCAACCCCTATGCTGCGGGCGGCGACACCATCACGCTAAGCCCGACTATGGTGCTGGATGTGCGTTACGGCTTCACGCGCATCCACACCAATTCGTCGTATCCCGTGGGCACCGGCTTCAACTACTCCGATTACGGAATGCCCGCCAACGTGCAGGCGTTGGTGGCCATGTACGGAACCGCACCCTCGATCGGGAACTTCGGCGGGCCTATCGCCAACCTGAATTCCGACGGCTGGGACCGAAAGAGGGAAAACCAGCTCAACCACGCGCTCACCGGCAGCGTCACCAAGCTGGTGAGCCGCTGGACGTTGAAAGCCGGCGGCGAGTTCCGGGTCTATCTCGGCAACTGGCAGGACATTCTCTATGCCACGCCCTTTCTCAACGGCGGCAATAACAACGGCCAGTTGGGCGGGCTGAGCGGCGGCAATTCCGCCCTGACCACCAACCCGGCGCTGAACGGCATCAGCTTCGCCAGCGCGCTCACCGGCGTCGGCGGCTACACGCTGCAAGCCGGCACCACCACGCGGCCGGCGCTGGCAGCCAAGTACGGCGCCTTGTTTTCGCAGAACGACTGGCGCGCCACCGACAAGCTGACCATTAACCTGGGTCTGCGCTACGAAGTACAGCCGGGGCCGACGGAGCGATACAACCGGATGTCGGGGATCGATTTGACGCAGCCCAATCCCTTCGCGGCCGGCATGAACTTGCCGAACTCGCTGGCAACGATGGGCATGATCGACTTTCCCGGCCGGAACGGCTACTCGCGAAATCTGTGGGACACGCAGTGGAACAACATCTCGCCGCGCGCCGGCGCAGCCTACCGGCTGGACCAATCCACGGTGATCCGCGCCGGGTTCGGCCGCGCTTACACGCCCGACAACACGGGCTTCAACGCCAACGGGCTGATTTACGGCACCGGGCCGTACTCGGGCGGCGCGATCTCGAACGCCTACGGCCTCACGCCCAACGGCGTGCCTATCGGCCAATTCCAGAACCCGGGGAATACCATCGTGCTGCCGGCCAGCGGCGCGGTGCAGGCGCCGGCGCTGTACGGCAATCCGAACGCCTCGCTCAGCGTCGATCTGATTCCGCGCAATTACCGCAACGGCGTGTTCGACCAGTGGAACCTTTTCGTGGAGCGGCGCTTCCGCGGCGCCTGGCTGGTGTCACTGGGTTACGTCGGTTCGCACGGTTCCGATTTGCCGTGGCGCGGCTATCCGCTGACGGGCAATTGGGCCGTTCCCATGTCCACGCTGCAAACCTGGCGCTTGGGGTGGCTGGCGTCCAACGGCCTCAGCGATCCCGCTTCCGCGCAGTCGCCGAATCCGCTGACGGCGCTGGTGGGCCAAGCTACGGGTTCGATCGGCAGCGCGAACGTATCCGCGCTGAACTTGCAGGAGCCTTACCTGGCGTTGTTGGGGCAGACCTATCTGGCCAACAAGGGCCTTTCCTATTACAATGCACTACAGCTCAAGGTGCAGCACGCGTACTCGAACGGGCTGGAACTCATGGCCAACTACTCGTGGTCGAAGGCCACTGGGCTGATCGGCGGATCGGGCGGGTCCAGCTACGCCGAATCCCAAGCGGCAAGCGTGGACACGAGCGCCTCGGGCGGCCTCGACTATGCAAACCTCCAAAACGATCGCGGCCTGCTGGGCTTCGACATTCCGCACCGCGTGGTGGCAATGGTTTCCTACCTGCTGCCCACCGGCAAGGGCAAAACGCTCGACCCCGGCAACGGCGTGCTCCGTGCGCTGGTGGGCGGGTGGCAGGTTGGAACCGTGGTCACGCTGCAGAGCGGTGTGCCGTGGGGACCGAACTGCGGTGGCATGGACGGCCGCTGCTACATCGCTCCGGGAGAGCCGGTGGAAGTGCCTAAAGCTCTACAGCATTGGTACGATGGCAAGACTTCGGTGACGCTGCCCGATGGCCGCACCATCACGCCCGGGAACCACCGGTTCCTGTACTGGAATCCCGACCGCTTCACGGTGCCGGTGGTCCAGTTCCCCAACGGAACCTACCACGCCGACGAATACTATTCGGGCTACTCCTCGATGTACATCAACGGGTATCGCACGCCGAGCTTCCACAACGTGAACCTCACGGTGACCCGCCAGTTCCGCATCGTGGAGCGAATACGGCTGGATCTGATGGCGGAGGCTACCAACCTGTTCAATAAAACCAATATCATGCCCAACGCCGTGAGCGGCTCCTACTCGGCGGTCGTGACGCCCGTTTCCTCAACCAACACCCAGATCGGCCAGAATTCGAGCGTCAACTCAGGGTCCCTATCGGCCAGTTTCTTCGAGCCGCGGCAGATCACCCTGTCGCTGAAGCTCCGATTCTGAAACCCACATGCCCTCCTTCTGCCCTGCGGGAGAGGGAGGGCATTTGCCGGACAGTATGCTCCGGACCGCAATAGACAAGGGATCATACACTCATGCTGCGAACTTTTTGCGTACGGCGCTCTGCTTGACGTTTGCCGGCGCGTTCGCCTCGTTCAACCGACTCACCGCCGGTGAAACCGGCAAGTGCAAAATCACTGGGATGAAGCTCAAGCCGATCTCCGGAATCGGCCACACGATTTTCAGGTCATGTCGACCCTGATGCATCCCTATATGGCGCGCATGCCCGTACTCAGCGGCATCGATATGGCGCTGTATGACTTGGCCGGCAAGCTGACCAATCACCCTGTTCTTGAGTTGCTGGGAGGCGAAATGAACGCGATGGGCCGGCGGGCGCGCGGTAAGCTTGCGCGCCGAAACATCGGGCGAGGCCGGACTTCGCATGCGAGTCCGCTGACGCGGAATTTCGCCTCCGGCGTGTTCCTCCGCGCGCTCGCTCGCCGGATTCGCTCGCGGGTGCGCCTTCGCTCCGTGAGCCGCAACGTCGAGAGGTGCGACCGGCCTTCGCATACGAGTCCACCAGCGCGGAATCTCGTCTCCGGCGTCTTCCTCCGCATACTCGTCCAGCGCGGATTCTCGTCTCCGGCGTCTTCCTCCGCATACTCGTGCGAGGCACCGCCGCGCCGACGTCGACCGCCGCTCTCGCCAGCGGCGCCGGCGCGACAGTCGATTCCCGCGCCTTCCGCCGCAAGGGTCGCGCGATTGGCCCGCCGAGCGTCAGGCAGCGCGAAGGTCACCGTGAGTTCACTGACACGGACCGCGTGGATGGCGACCGGCTCTATTGCAATAGCTGGCGCCACACCGCCGAGCCAAAGCAATTGACAACAGCTTCCGGATGCTTCCTTCATCATCGACAACCAAGATTCGCGGCATTGACTTCGGAAACAGGCCCTTCGTGATACACTTCAGAACTACGTAAACCGGTTCTCCACTCTCAGACGAGGAGTTGACTGTGTTGCATAGAGTTCCAGTCCTTCTGGTGCTTTCGGCCTGGGCGGCGCAGGCCCAGATTCCGAAGGACCCCGCCAGCCTGGCCGCCGGCAAGAAGCTTTACGAATATTACTGCGCGTTCTGCCACGGCAAGGGCGACGACGGATTTGCCGCCAACCTGATGAGCCCACAGCTGCCACACGCGCCGACGGACAACGCGCTGATCAACATTATCAGGAGCGGCATACCGGGCACCGATATGCCCGCCTCGGCGGGCATGACGGACAGGGAGGTCCGGCAGCTAGCCGGATTTGTCCGCGCGCTTGGCCGCTCGGCGCCCCAAAGCGTGGCGGGCGATACTGCCAAGGGCGCCGCCGCTTTCCGATCGCGTTGCGCCGGCTGTCACATGGTGAACGGCTCGGGCGGACGCATGGGTCCGGACCTTTCCGACGTCGGCGCCAAGCGCAGCCCGGCCAACCTGCGCACCTCCATTCTCGATGCCAACGCCTCCATCGTGCCGGGCTGGGCGGTCGCCCACGTCACACTAAACGATGGCCTTGCCGTCAGCGGCGTCAAGATCAACGAAGACCAGTTCTCGGTAATGATCCGGGAGGCCGACGGCAAGATCCACCACATCGACAAAGACAGCGCCCGGGAAATCGGCGTCGATCCCAAGTCCAGCATGCCCAGCTATAAAGGCGCGATTCCCGACGGCGAACTGAACGACCTGGTGGCGTACCTTTTCTCTTTGCGAGGTGGGATGTGAGCGCTTCTTTCCTGAGAATCTTCCGCGTTGCGCTGGCGCTTGTTCCGGCCGCCTTCGCGCAGGATGCCGACTGGACCACGTTCTCCGGCAACACTCTGGGCCCCCGCTTCTCGCCCCTCAAGCAGATCGACCGGAGCAACGTGGGCCGCATGAAGCCCCTCTGGTCCTACCAGATCGACAAGACCGACAAGTTCGAGGCATCGCCCATCGTGCGCGATGGCATCATGTATATTTCCGAGCCGCCGAGCGACGTCACGGCGCTGGAAACCCGTTCCGGCAAGGTCCTGTGGAAGTATCGTCGGGTGCTGCCCGACAACGTGCCGGTGTGCTGCGGCAAGGTGAACCGGGGAGTGGCGATCGAAGGCGACAAAGTCTACCTGGGCACTCTAGACGCCCACCTGCTGGCGCTCGATGCATCTACCGGCCATGTCGTCTGGGACGCGACGGCGGCGCCGTACCAGAAGGGCTACTCCTCCACCGTGGCCCCGGTGGTCGTCAAGGACATCGTGATCATCGGCAGTGCCGGCGGGGAGTTCGGTGTACGAGGCTACTTGGCGGCATACAACAAGGACACCGGCAAGGAAGTGTGGCGCACCTGGACAGTGCCCGCCAAAGGCGAGAAGGGCACCGACTCTTGGAAAGGCGACAGCTACAGGTCGGGATCCGCCACCACCTGGGTGCCAGCCTCTTACGATCCCACGCTCAACATGTTGTATGTCGGCACGGGCAATCCCGGACCGGATTGGGCCGGTGGATCGCGTGAAGGGGACAACCTCTACTCCGATTCCCTGCTCGCTCTCGACGCCGCCACCGGAAAGCTGAAATGGTATTTCCAGTTCACGCCGCACGACGTCCACGACTGGGACGCCACGCAGGTCCCCGTGCTGGCCGACCTGCCCTGGCGCGGCCAGAACCGCAAACTGGTGTTGTTCGCCAACCGCAACGCTTTCTACTACGTGTTGGACCGCGAGAGCGGCCAGTACCTGCTGGGCAAGGAATACGTGCGCCAGACCTGGTCCAAAGGACTCGACGACAAGGGACGGCCCCTGGTGGCGCCCGGCACCGATCCCACACCGTCCGGCAACATGGTATATCCGAACTCCCCAGGTGCCACCAACTACCAGGCGCCCTCGTTCAGTCCGGTGACCAGGCTCCATTACGTGATGACGCGCGATGAAGGCGGCGTGTTCTACAGCGGCGACGACGCTTACCGCGAAGGCAACTGGTTTCTCGCTGGCCGTTTCATCTCCAAGCCGGGCGAAGACGCCAAGGCCGCGATCAAGGCCATGGAGCCCTCCACCGGCGCCGCGAAATGGGAATACCCGCTCGTTTTTCCGTCGTGGGCGGGAATCCTGAGCACTGCCGGCGGCATTGTTTTTTCCGCTACTGGCGACGGGGACGCGATCGCACTCGATGATTCCACCGGCAAGCTGCTCTGGAAGTTCCCCACCGGCGGCCGGCCCTACGCCAACCCGGTGAGCTACATGAGCGAAGGCAAGCAGCAGATAGCCATCTGCATCGGGCACGCAGTGTACGCGTTTGGGATGTGAGGTCCGGGCTCCCGTACTGCTCACCGGCAAGCGAGCGTATCGGGGCACGACGACGGCCAGCGTGATAGTGGCGAATATGCAACGTCCCGCGCCATCGCGGGATGGGGACGCGTGCGCACCACATCGGGGCCGTGAAACCGGCATAACTGGCTTGTGCAGTCCAGAAGTCCGATCTGGAAGGTGGAACCGGATTCCTCCTCGGTAGCGTCGCTCTCCAACCCGACTCGCGCGCTCCTTTGGGGTGATCCGCGCGCATTTCACGAACTGCCCGCGGCGCCCGATGACGGCGAAGCAGGTGCGTCAAGAATTCGCAGGGTGAAGCCCTCTCCCGTTTTCGCGGAATCACGCAAGCGGGAGGCGCGAAGAGGGTGCCCGGATGGGTCAAGGTCCTCCTGGACGATTGGCTCCAAGCAGCCAACGTGACCGTCGGCAAGTTGTTCCGCAGAGTGAACAAGAACGGGAAGGCATGGGGTGAGGGCCTAGCGGAAAAGGCGGTCTGGCACGTGGTCCGCGAATATGCACGCAAAGCCGCCATTGAGAAGTTGGCCCCGCACGGTCACCGGCGCTGTGACTACGCGAACCGTGAGAGAGGCTAGAATACGGGCAGGCTTGGTGACGTGCTCGAACGGTTTGTTCACCCGCGATCTGAGGGGATGGGGATTCCGTCCCGATTTCGCGCGTTCGCGATCTTCGTTTTCATAGCCTGCTGCTTCCCTCCAATCGCGCAAGGATATCGTCCCAAGCGGCGGCCTCCCGCCTCACGTCCGGCGAGCCTCGACGTGGCGCCCAGCCCGGAAGTGGATGCGCGCGTGGCGGATGAGGTCGTCAAGGCGAGTCGAATCCTCGAGGACCTGACTGCGAGCAACATTCTGAGCAGTCCGTACCTGGTTTCCGCGTTCTACTACCACGACGGTTTCCTGAACGATTTTCCGACGGACCGGAGCGGCGCCGCGCCCGACCGCCGCATTATCGGACAGATCAGCAACTTGTTGACACCCGACACAAAGGCGCGTTTCGTGCGCATCCTGCATGAGATCTGGTCACGGTCCGACCCGCCGGGTCCGCAGCGGTCCGCCGAGCCGGTCGCCTACCGCGCCGTGAGCGGGCGGCGAAGCCACCGGTATGCGATCGACCTGTTCGCGCCGGAAGGCGCCACGGTCCGAGCCGTTTCGCGTGGCCTGGTGGTTCTCGCCGACAGGGACTGGGCCCCCGAGAACCTGTTCTCGACGACGTCGCGGAAAGGCGGCAATGCAGTCATCCTGTTCGACCCCGATCGTGACCGGTTCTACCGGTATTGCCACTTGAGCACCGTAAAGGTCTCTTCCGGAGATCTGGTTGCCGCAGGCGAACCTCTCGGCGAGGTGGGGCACACCGGATTTAACGCATCGCAGGCCGGACACGGACGCCACCTGCATTTCGAGACGAACGAATACGTCGCCGGTCACGTACGAGTGCTCGATTATCCACGCCTTCGTGCGTTGCTGCGAGGGTGGCGTTCCGGCCGCGCAGCCGCACCGAATAAGCGGTAAGATGCCGGCCTGCTCGCCGCTGCCGGCGCGCCATGCTAACCGACTCCTCGAATCCGTGCGGATTTCACCGGCTCCGACCGCGGACGGCGACCGGCTCTATTTCAAATGGCTGGCGCCACGCCGCGGAGCGGTTCACGGCCAAAATCAGCGCGCGCGCTAGCGCGGGTCCCCTCCTCGCGGCGAAAATCATGTCACCAAAAAACAGACGAGAGCCGCTGGGTTCTTCAGGCGCGCCTTCCTCCGCGCCCCCGCACCACGGCACTCCCGCGCCGCGCCGCCGGCACGTCCATCGCGCTCCGCCGCGCGGTCGCGCGATTGGCCCGGGGACGCGCGATGGGCTCGTGAGCCGCAAACATGGCGGCCGCGCCTCGCCGACGTCAAACGCGCTCTCGGCGCCAGGAGGCGCCCGCGGCTGGCACGCGACGAAGCGAAACGCGCCCGCCGAGCCGCAGCTCTCGCGGCCGCGCGGGCGGCCCGGCGGTCGACTCCGTCGCCTTCCGATGCGCGGTCGCGCGATGGGCCCGCGGGGCGCCGCTGTAAGCTTGCGAGCCGCGACATCGGGCGCCGCGGCCGGGCTTCTCAAACGAGTCCGCTGACGGCGGAGTCTCGCCTCCGGCGTCTTCCTCCGCGAGATCGCGCCCCGCATCCGCCGACGCCAAACGCGCTCTCGGCGCCTGATGCGCCCGCGGCTGGGCCCGCCGAACCAAACTGCGATTTGCCGGCCGCGACTTTGAGCTGCGCAGTCGGCGCGGTAGTCGATTCCGTCGCGCTGCGCCGCGCGCCCACCGATTGGCGCGCATCGCCGGCGGCAAACCGCGCTCGCGGCGCTGGGAAGCGCCGGGGCGGCGACGCGCCGAATCGAAACCGCGTGCACGCCCGCGGCTCCCGCCTGCGCACGCGGCGCGGCGGTCGATTCGGTAGCGCTCCGCCGCGGGATCGCCGATGG
>Ga0116223_10004120_pt1 | contig 12697 bp, 8 predicted proteins | sample Sb_taG_3_FD_90092 | JGI IMG/M metagenome (GOLD analysis project Ga0116223, IMG submission 90092) | Peat soil microbial communities from Weissenstadt, Germany - Sb_50d_a_PC metaG | ecosystem: Environmental > Terrestrial > Soil > Wetlands > Peat | place: Germany: Weissenstadt | collected 2010-09-21 | reverse complement strand
GATCCCAGCGTCGTTAAGACCATTCCGGACAAGGACGCCTTGATGCTCCCCGACAAGATGAAGCCCAGGATCAATTCAGTTTTGCTGATCGGCGTCAGAAGATAGCCCTCGTGAAGCCCTCTCGCCTTATCATCAATGTAGATAATGCCACCGCCAATCATCGCTGAGATATAAATTGCGAGCACGATGGTGCCGGAAAGCAGGTACTGGATGTAGGGAACGTAAGGGTAAAGCTCGACGACGGACAGCGTGACCCCGCTTGGCACGCGCGGGCTGAGGCCGCGTTGATTGTATGCGGCGACTAAATCGGAGAAAGATCCTTCCAAACCCCCGACTGCGAAGTTGTCGGTATTGTCTTCAATGAGCGCCACCTGGGGTTTGTCCTGCGTCAGATACCTCCGCGAGAAGTCCGGAGGGATCGTAAGGACGCCGTTAATTCTCCCTTCCCGCAAGTCCGTGTTGGCCTGGGAGAGGTCAGTATAGTCGACCGTCGTAAAGGTTCGCGCGTTGGCGGCAATGGCTCCAAACATCTCACGCAATTTCACCGTGGGAATGCCACGATCCTGATCGACGATTCCCACGCGCAATTCCTTGATCTTCCCGCCGAAGGCATAGCCCAGAACTATCAATTGCACTATGGGAAGGAACATGGAAACCACAATCAACGTGGGGCTTCGCATGAACCTGCGCATATCGCGCTCGATGATGGCCAGCGTGCGTTTCATTTCAATTCGTCCTTAGCGCCTGGCGGGCATGAAGCCGAAATCGTACTTGGCGTCCTGCAAGGCGTCGCGCAATTGCCTGCCGGTATAATGCATGAACACGTCATCCAAAGTGGTGCTCTGCACGGAAAGCGAAGTGATTTCCACCTTGGCGAGGCTCGTCGCTTCCATCAGGGCGACGGTAGTCTTAGGCCCATTGTTCGACCCGATGCGGTAAACGTGATCTTCCGCCTTTACGCTCTGTACATCCGGCAAGCTTTTGAGGGTCTCAAGCCAACCCTTCGGGACCCTGGAAAAGCTGATTTCCAGGATATCGTTGCCGGGAATCGATGCCTTGAGTTTCAAAGGCGAATCGAGCGCCACAAGCTTCCCGTGATCCACGATTGCGATCCGGTCGCAGAGTTTGTCGGCTTCATCCATGTAATGCGTGGTGAGAAGAATGGTGAGGTCACGGCCCTGTTTGAGTTTTCGCAGCATATCCCAAACGCCGATCCGGGAGGCAGGGTCGAGCCCAGTGGTCGGCTCGTCGAGAAAGAAGATGTTGGGCTCGTGCACAAGCCCGTGCGCGATCTCAAGCCGCCTCCGCATACCGCCGGAAAAGTTCTTGACGGGTTTATCCGCCCATTGCGTCAGTTCCACAGATTCGAGCAGCTCTCTTACTACCCGCCGGCGCCTTTCGCGCGGAACACTGTAAAGCTTGGCGAAGATGTTCATGTTCTCGATCGCAGAGAGTTCCATGTCGGAAGTCAATGCCTGAGGGATCACGCCAATTGAACGGCGGACATCGCCGGCTGAGCGCACGACGTCAAAACCGTTGATCCGTGCGCCTCCGGAAGTGGGAAGAATCAGCGTGGTGAGCATGCGGATGAGCGTCGATTTCCCCGCGCCGTTGGGGCCGAGCAAACCGAAGATTTCGCCTCGTTCGACGCTGAAGCTCAAGCGGTCGACCGCGCAAAACGTCCCAAAGCACTTTTTGATTTCCTGGACTTCAACTGCGGGCACGGGCTTTCCTCATTTCCGCTCTCACCTGGCTTCCGGCAGCGGCACATCCACGTACGCCGTCAGTCCCGGCCAGAGTGATCGATCGCTGTTGTCTACCCGCAAACGGAACTCGAAGGTTTTGACGTCGCGCTTGGTGCGGTTCACGTCGCGTTGCGTCGCGTAGTCCGCGTCCACGCCTCGGTAAAACACTGTTCCCTCGCGTTCCGCCCCGGAAGGCAAGCGCACTCTCATCTTTTGGCCCAGGCGCACGCGGTCAATATATGTCTCTTCAACATCTACACGAACCCAGAGATCATCCGGATTGATGATTTCCAGGATCGGCTGAGCGACATTCACCACCTCGCCCTGTCGAGTCGGCAGGCTGGCCACATAGCCGGGGATGGGCGCCCGGATTTCCGTATAGCCGAGGCGGACCTGAGCTTTCGACATCTGCGCTCCCGCGGCTGCAAGCTGCCGCCGCATCGAGAGGAGTTCGTTCCGCCGCACGGCAATCTGATCCTCATTGGAGCGCGCCAAGGCCACAGCGGCGCGTTGCGCCTCCACTTGCCTGTGGAGAGAATCCACATGGGCTTTCTGCGCTGTATCGGTGGTGCGAGATTCATCAAGCGATTGAGCTGTGACGATGCCCTCCTTGAACAGTCCCTCCGTTCTCTCCAGACTCACTTGGTCTAATTTCAGATTGGCCTCGGCTTCGCTGACTTGCGCCTGCGTTGAAGCCAGTGAGGCCTCGGCTTGGCGGATCTGATCCCGGGTCTGTTTCTCCTGAAACTGCAGCGCAGCCTCGGCCTGTTGAACCTGGGCAGCGGTGCCCCGTTCTGAATCCGCGTAAAAGGCCCGGTCAGCTCGCAACTCCTGCGGTTCGATGACCGCGACGAGCTGCCCTGCCTCGACCGTGTCACCCTCCTTGACCAGTGATTTCGCCAATTGGCCCTGAATCTGTGCACTGACGATGACGTCGTTGGTAGTAACAATGCCCGTAATGACCATATTGCGCGGCTTGATCGTAGCTTTGTAATAGGCCACACTGCCGGCCAGCGCCAGCAGAATGAGCGCCGGAATGAGTATTTTGCGCATCATCGCACCTCGCTTTCCGGATTAGTGAACAATGCGTTGCGGACAAACTTCAGCACTTCATCCCGGCGCCGTTCCACGTTGGACTTGGTGTAAGGGTCGATGCCGCCCACCGCACGCAGGACGGGCGCCGAGCTGAAATAGAACACCACCAGAGAGACCAGCGATATCGCAATGTGGAAGCTGTCCATTTGCCGAAGCTCTCCAGCCCGCTTTCCTCGTTCGATCACCTTGAGAATGGCTTTCATCCGAGGCAATCCCAGCTCCCGCGCCAGCCGCACCCAGGATTTTTCATCGGTCATCAGCATGCGTTGGAACAGCGGGCCGTGGTGGCGATGAGCGGCGACGAAATCAAAATGGAGATTGATATAGCGTTCCAGGACTGAGCGGGCCGAATCCTCCGACGAAAGCACTTCCAGGGCTCGACGGTTAAAGTCGGCCACATAGCCTTCCAAGACCTCGCGGTAAAGCGCCTCCTTGCTTCGAAAATAATAATAGAGCAGCGCCTTGTTGACACCTGCGGCGGCGGCAATGGCATCCGTGCGCGCCCCTTCCAATCCCTCATCCGCAAAGATGTGCTCCGCGGCTTGCAAAATCGCCTGCCGCGTTGCCTCGCTGTCGTGATGTCGCAAGGGGCGCGTAGGGCGCGTTTTCGACCCGTAAAAGTGTCCGTTTCGCATTTAACTAACCGGATAGTTAAAATACGATACGAACCTTGGGTTGTCAAGGCGGGCTGTCTGATTTTTGTGGGCGCACCCTTCTTGTCCTGAGCCAGAAGTTCGTCGCAGACGTCAGCCCGTCAGCTGACGGGCGGCAGCGTGTAGCCCACGGCGTAAGCCGTGGGTCAGCACGCCGCACCCTCTCCCCCTCCCCCTCTCCCGCATGAGCGGGAGAGGGGTGCCGAAGGCGGGGTGAGGGCCTTACGACCCAGGGCTTGCGCCCTGGGCTACTCTCTGCCGCCCCTGGCGGGGCTTCGAAAAACCGGCGCGCACGAGAAAAACTTCCTTAACGGACTTCCGACCTAGAACACTTTTGATGCTGTCCAAGGGTGGCCGCAAGGGCCAACCCTACGGCGTGAATGCCTACCTTGGCGGAGCGTAATCGTAACGCGTGCGGAGCTTGTCGCGATGCCGTTCAAGGGCCAGTTCGACGAGGCGGTCAAGGAGCTTTGGATAGGGGACACCACTCGCTTCCCAGAGTTTCGGATACATACTGATGGATGTGAACCCGGGAATAGTATTGATTTCCAGGACGAAGAGCTTTCCGCTCTTCCGGTCCAGTAGAAAGTCGACGCGGCCCATGCCGGCGCAGTCGATGGCTTTGAATGCCCGCACCGCCAACTCCTGGACGCGCTTGATTTGACGGGGGCTCAGGCGGGCGGGAATCTGCAACTCTGAGCCTTCCTTGATGTACTTTGCTTCGTAGTCGTAGAACTCGTTGACCGGAACGATTTCACCTGGGACGGAAGCCTCCGGCTTGTCGTTCCCCAGCACCGCGCATTCGATCTCGCGCGCCTCGACGGCCTTCTCCACAAGGATTTTGCGGTCGTACTGCGCGGCCAGGTCCATGCCGGCTTGAAACTCCGCCGGTTTGTGCACTTTGGTGATCCCCACGGATGAGCCTAAATTGGCAGGCTTGATGAACATCGGGTAGCGCAGCCGCTTCTCGATCTTCCTGCGAACTCCCGCGGGATCATTCTCCCACTCCGTCCGGAGCACCAACTCCCAGGGAACCACCGGCAACCCTGCGTCGCGGAATAGCCGCTTCATAACGTCTTTGTCCATGCCCGCGGCCGACGCCAGGACTCCCGCCCCGACATACGGAACATCCGCAAGCTCGAGCAGCCCCTGGATGGTTCCATCCTCGCCGAAGGTACCGTGGAGCACGGGGAAGATGACGTCCACTTCAGGTCGAGCACCGACCGCACCGGCAGTCTTCGCTAAGGGAAGGAGTTTAGGTCCGGTCGGGTCCACCGACGGCGTGACGGCTCGACCTTCCTCGAGTACCGCCTGTAATGACGCGGTTCGCCGCGCCAGGTTTTCTCCCGCCGCCCCCGTTAACAGACCATACGCCTTGGGCCCCACGCGCCATCTGCCTTCGCGCGTGATGCCGATCGGCACGAGTTCATACTTTTCCGGGTCGAGGGCCTTCATCACGGCGGTGGCGGAAGTCAGGGAGATCTCGTGCTCGCCAGACCGTCCGCCGAACAGGACTCCCAAGCGGATTTTCTTTGTCACAGAATCTTCTTCCCCAGCGCCGAGCTGACCAGACCGACGCCCAAGATCGCTGTCTTATTCATGACGTCAATGATGGGATTAATCTCCACCAGTTCGAATGCCACCATTCTCCCGCAGTCGGCGACCATCTCCATGGCAAGATGAGCTTCGCGGTAGGTGATTCCGCCCGGGACGGGCGTGCCGACGCCCGGCGCTTCATCCGGGTCGACCACATCCGCGTCAAACGAGACAACGAAACCCGCTGTTCCATTGCAAGCGAGTGCAATACTCTTCTCCATCACCGCCGGCATCCCCAGCTCGTCAATAGTCCGCATCGTAAACACGCTGATTCCCGACTCTTTCACAAACCTCCGTTCGCGGGCGTCCAACTCGCGGACGCCGATCAGCGCGCAGTTTTGGGGCGGGATTTTGGGCGCAAAGCTGAAAATCCTGCTCAGCGCGTGTGGACCGCGGCCTAATGTCGCGGCCAACGGCATTCCGTGGATGTTGCCGCTGGGGCTGCTCTCCGGTGTGTTCATGTCGGCGTGCGCGTCAATCCAAAGACAGCCCACGGCCTGCTTCCGGCTGCGGTAAAACTTGGAAACGCCAGCCTGCGTGCCGACTGCCGCGGAGTGGTCGCCACCCAGTGAAACCGGGAAGTAACCCGCTTCGAGGGTATCGTGGATTTGCCTCGCCGTTTGCCGCGATGCTTCCGCAATCTCCTTCAGGTATTTCGCTCGCCGGTCGCCGAAGTGTTGTTCCTCCGGCAGCCTGACGTGAATGTTTCCGGCGTCCTCCACCTGGTGCCCCAAGCTCCGCAAGGCGTGGTTAAGCCCTGCGGCGCGCACCGCTGAGGGCCCCATGTCCACTCCCCGGCGCTCCTGCCCCAAATCGAGCGGAACGCCCAAAATGCGAATCTTCATTAGCCTGCCCCCAGAATCCAATTGCCCAGAGTAACTTCTATCATAACTGATGCGTTGGCAGATTCGTAGCGCCGACCTTCAGGGCCGAGGGTCGCATCAAAGTCGCCAGCGTTGTCATCCTGAGGCCCGTTTTCCAGGGCCGAAGGATCTCAGCAGTTCATGCGGGTGATGAAAAGAGCCAACTACGGAGATCCTTCGGGGCCTGCGGTCCCTCAGGATGACACTTTCCGGCGACTTTGACGCGACCCTGCTTCAGAACCGGCCCTGAGCTCAGCGAAGGGTCGGCACCTGGCATGCTGACCTGAAGGTCAGCGCTACGCGGCAACCAGGGTAGGACGCCCGAGCTACCACCATGCCTGGCTATGGTGTAGACTCCCAAAGCGTCGTGCATTGTGCGGCGGCAGGTCAGTTTCAAGCGGTCTGGCATCGTGATCTAGCGCTTACTTGCAGAAGTAAGCGTTCTTATTCGCCTGGCGTCGGAAGGGCGGGGCTTCAGCCCCGCCGCAGAGAACAGGGCGCTCCTCGGGGCTTTAGCCCCTGAAGCCGCGTTGCTTCAGGGCCTAAAGGCCCCTTCAACCGTGCTCTGCGTACCGGCGGGGCTAAAGCCCCGCCCTTCCAGGACTCAGGATAGCTGTGCTTATTGAGACAACCGAGCACTGGCGAGGTAAACTCGCCGCTACTTTCGAGGAGGGCCCTGACATCATGCGAAAGATTCTCCTTATCGCCATCTGTGCGCTCAACGTCGCGGCGCTGCCCGCGGCGGATGACCGTTTGCTTCAGTGGATGGACAGGATCGCTCAGCAGCAGCTTTCGGACCGCGAGGCGGCGATCGCGAAGATTCACACCCTGAGCGAAGCGAAAGCGCGTCAAGCGTGGGTGCGGGCCAAGATCCTGGAACTTCTGGGCGGCCTTCCTGACTACAAGGGTCCACTGAACGCCCGCGTCACGGGCCGCATCGAACGGCCGCGCTACACCATTGAGAAGGTCATCTTCGAGAGTCTTCCCCAATTCTACGTCACGGCCGACTTGTATATTCCGCGGGAGAGCGGCAAGCATCCGGGCGTGCTCATTCCCATGGGCCACTGGGAGCAGGGCAAGCTTGCCGCGCAGCCCATTGCTGCAAACCTGGCCATGAAGGGATTCGTGGCGCTGGCTTACGACCGCAGGATCGAAGCATCCCTGATCGGCGGCGCAACCGATCAGCATTTTCAAGCCGGGGCACAGAGCATTCTCGCCGGCGAAAACTTCGCTCGCTACCGCATCTGGGACGGAATGCGCGCGCTCGACTACCTCGTCAGTCGACCCGAAGTCGACCGAGATAAGCTCGGTGCTACCGGCTGCTCGGGCGGTGGAACGCTGACCACATACATCGCCGCGCTCGACCCGCGCATCAAGGTGGCAGCGCCGGCCTGCTACATCAATTCCTGGCGGCAACTGTTCGCCGGGCCTATCGGCGATTCCGAACAGAGTTTCCCCTTCTTCCTGTCTTCCGGGCTGGACGTGGCAGACTACATTGAGCTCTTTGCGCCGAAGCCTTGGCTGATCAACTCCACCGTCGGAGACTTCTTCCCGATCGAAGGCGCGCGCCATGCTTACCAGGAGGCGCTCGACTGGTATCGGATTTACAGCGCGGAAGACCGTATTCGCTGGACCATTGGTCCAGGCCCGCATGGGACGCCGCTCGAGATTCGTGAGGCGATCTATCAGTGGATGATCCGTTGGTTGAAAGACGGCCGTGGCAACTTCCGCGAAGAGCCCGTAGAGCTGGCGCTGGATTCCGACCTCTTGGCAACTCCTTCCGGCCAGGTGGAAGGGCGCGAGATGTATCAAGTGATTCAGGAAGGCTTCCGCGAGAGGATGAAGCAGGGGAACTCCGAGCAGTTGTTGGCGGAAATCCGCAAGTGGTCTGAAGATCGTGCCGGCCAGCCGCCACTCGTTCACGTGCTGCGTGACGACCCTGGCGAGGTGTTTCGCACCCAGGAACTGGAGTTGGAAGTCGAGCCCGGTCTCGAAATCGCAGGCACGCTGTACGCGCCGCTTGCTTCGGGGCGAAAGCCTGCCGTGCTGCTGATCGATTTGGACGCGCCACTGGCGGAGCGCCTGGCCACGCGCGGCGCTGTTGTCCTGAACTTGTACCCACGAGGACGGCCGTTGCCCTCCGCAGGCGAAGATCAAGCCGCCACCAAGCAGGACATTCGCGCCTGGGTGATTGGGAAGAACATGGCCGGCATGCGCGCCTTTGACATTCAGCGCGGCGTGGACGCGCTCGAGGCGCGGCCCGACGTCGATGCCGGTTCTGTGCGCGCCATTGCCCGCGACGTATCGGGCGTCTGGCTGCTCATGGCCGCCGCTATTGACACTCGGATCGGCAGGATCTGGCTCGACCGCACGCCCTACAGCCTTCGGGCAGCCTTGGACGTTCCAATCGCGAGAGACTTGCACGACGCCGTGATTCCGGGATTCGCGCTGCATTGGGACATGGACGATCTGGCGAAGACTATGGCTCCGCGCACGGTGCTTTGGAGCGACCCCACCGACTGGCTGCAGAAGATCGTCCCGCACCTGCCTGGCTTTCTTTACCGCAGCTTCGACGAGAAGGATGACAGGTTTGTCGCCGAACTCATGAAGTGAGCCGACCCGCTGTCCATCTGGTAGCGCCGACCTTTAGAGCCTGCCCTGAGCGCAGCGAAGGGTCGGCAGATGCTGACCTGAAGGTCAGCGCTACGAGAATGCACGAGTGCGATGCGCGCGCTTATAGTGTCCTAAATGTGGGTTGGTCATTGCCTGTGATCTCTCAGCCCTGAAAGGGCGGCCCAGCACAGCCCAGGCCAACGGCCTGGGTGGAAGCGGTAAGAGAGTATTTCATTTCCGGTCTCAAGCCCTGAAGGGGCGTGATAGCTGCGCATTCCGTAGGTCGCCCCTTCAGGGCTCGACCCGGAAAACCGCCGCCTTTCCCAGGCCGTTGGCCTGGGCTGTGCTGGGCCGCCCCGTCGGGGCTGCGAGTTGCAGGCGAAGTCCAGCTTCGAGTTTAAGGCACCGGGCGACACACATTTAGGCCACTACCCCCGCGCCGCAGCGCTTGACCTTGGGGTCGCGCTTATGTTCTCCTGTAAATCGCGAAGCGGTGCTTTATGCTCGAAACAGATTCACAGATGGCTCCGACATTGTCGGGCTTGAACGACCCCTGGTTTGCGATTTACACGCGCCATCAGCACGAGAAGATGGTGGCGCAGATTCTCTCCGCCAAGGGACTGCAGGTATTTCTTCCGCTTTATAACAGCTCCCGCCGGTGGAAGGACCGCACCGTGCAACTCACGCTTCCCTTGTTCCCCGGCTACCTGTTTCTGCGCGGAATGGAGGAGCGGCGGCTCCAGGTGGTCACCACGCCGGGGATTGTTTCCATTCTGACCGTCAACGGCGAACCGGCGGTCATTCCTGAATCTGAAATCGCAGCTGTCCGAAAGGCGCTTGAATGGGGAAATCGAGTCGAGCCTCATCCCTTTCTGCGCTGCGGCGACAGGGTGCGCGTAATAGCCGGACCTTTGCAAGGGGTGGAAGGGATTCTGGTCCGCAAGAAGAACCTGTACCGGCTGGTACTTTCGGTGGAATTGCTCGAGCGTTCCGCCGCCGTGGAAGTGGACGTCGCTTCCGTGGAGCGGGTTGCGAGCGGCCGTCACGACTCGCCCTGGGGACGGGGCGAGAGCGATTTGTGATTGGCGATTTGTGATTTCTGATTGACACAAGTGTTTGCAACTCAGCAATCACAAATCACCAATCACCAATGTCAGGGTTCGTCGTTGTCGAATCTTTCCTTGTACTCCATCTCATCAGGCCTGCCGGGCGCTTGGACGCTGATCTCGATGCGGCCCATGCCGAGGCCCGGAGAGTAAGCGCTGACGGTCGCGTGCCCGGTGCGGTCGGTCGAGCGAAAGGCCATCTGAGTGATGCCAGCCACGGCGTCGAGCGTCCACCCCGTTCCGTGGCCAAGCGAGCTCTGCCGCAAGAGTTCTCCCGGCCCGTCGGAGGTGAACGTAACGGGCAGCGCGGCCGAGGGAACCACCACGCCGTTCCCGTCCACCACCCGGGCGGTGATGTAGGCAAGGCTTTCAAGGTTTCCGGACTCGAGTTCGCGCTTGTCTGCTTCCAGCTCGAGGTGATGCGGCGCACCCGCCGTGCGGCGCTCGTCGCGGATCTCCTTACCCGCATGTCGGGCCACTGCCACTAACGTACCGGCTTCGTAAGGGACAGACCACAGGCGCGGCGGATGCGGCAACTCCGCGTCAGGTGCATCCGTTTTCGTCCCCTGCGATTTGCCGTTCAGAATCAGCTCGACCTCTCGGGCGTTGCTGAAAACCTTCACCGTTCTCGCCTGGCCTTCCGACGCCGGCCACGTCCAATGGCCGAGGATGTGCACCATCGGCTTCGCCGTCCATTGGCTCTGGTAGAAGTAGTACACGTCCTTCGGAATGCGGTACGCGTCGCCCATGCCGAAGGCGACGAGGTGCGGGATCACGGTGTCGTAGGTTTCGCCTTCGTAATCGAACTGGTGCCAGATCATGCCGCCGGCCATCCAGGGGCGGCGGTACAACTCGCGCAAGTACTTCTCGTGGTTCTCCGAGGCCTGCTCTTCGCTTTCCGGGCCGCCTCCATAAATCCCGCGTCCCATGGTGGAGGCGGCGTATTCCGCCACCAGGTACGGCCGCTCGGGAAAGCGCTGGTGTTTCGCGTCCGTCTCCTTGCCCACGCCGAGGCCGACGACGTCCACCAGGGCCTCCATTTCCTCGCCGCGCGGCTCATGCATGGCCGCCGGCCTCGAGGGATCGAGCTTGCGATAGCGCGCTGCGACGGCTCCTATCACCTTTGCAGCAACCCTCGCGGGAGCATTAACCTCTCCTGCAATACCCCAAGCAATGATACACGGATGGTTGCGGTCCCGCCGGATCATCTCCTCCGCCATCTCGAGCACGTTGGCCGTGTACTCGCGCGGGTCGCCGATCTCTTTGTTGACGGGAAGTTCTTCCCAAACCATCAGGCCCAGACGGTCCGAGGCTTCGATCGTCGCCGGGTCGTGCGGATAGTGAGAAGTCCGCCAGAAGTTCACGCCCATGGCGCGCATAATCTCCATGTCCAGGAAGTGGCGCGAATTGGGAAGCGCGTTTCCCATGCCGGGGTAAACCTGATGCCAGTTCGTCCCCTGCACCTGCACGCGCTTGCCGTTCAGGAATAACCCTTTTTGCGGGTCGAATTTGAACCAGCGGAAACCCAGCGGGTTTTCGACACTATCGAGCGGGTTCTCGATACTGTTGAGCTCCAGGGAACCAGCACGCAGGTGGGAACGCAGGCGGTAAACGTTTGGGGCGTCCGGCGACCACAGCAGCGGATTCTCGATTATGGCGTCTTGCCTGACCTCGAGGGGTTCGTGAGGCGAAACACGAGCCGGATGCGAAAAAGTCTTGATGACCTCACCCTGCGGATTCAGAACTTCCTGCACGAGCGTCAGTTCCTGGGTCCGGGGCGTCTCGTTGACCAGGTGCGAGCGGATCTGGAGCGTCGCCACACTTTCGCTGACCGAAGGGGTGAGCCAAACGACATCGGAGATGTATGTCGGCTGTGTAATCCGCAACCATACGTCTCGATAGATGCCACCGTAAAACGTGTAGTCAGTCTTGACGGTGGGGGGCAGGGTTGAGCGAAACAGGTTATCGACCTTAACCGTCAGAACATTGTCCGTTTCGCCGAACTTTACGTAGCGGGTAACCTCAAATTCGAAGCTGGTGTAACCGCCCTTGTGCTCGCCCACTCGCTGGCCGTTCAGCCAGAACTCTGCCACGCTGCTTGCGCCCTCGAATTCCAGAAACACCCGCCGGCCGGAATACTGGCTGGGAAGCCGAAAATGCTTCCGGTACCAGCCGATGCCGCGCCAGTAGCCTGGCGCCTCGTCTCGGAATTGGTTCCAGGTGTGAGGCAGGTTGATGGCGTCCCAGTCCGAGTCGTCGTATTCGGGTCGGTGGGCGCTGCGAAATCGGGGCTCGACTCGAGCGGCTTCGCCGTTCTCGCGGTCGAATGAGCCCAGCGCGCCGGTCCCGTGCGCTTGGCGGGCGAATCGCCAATCCCGGTTGAAGTTCTCGCGCCGCCGCGGACTTGCCTCGGTCGAGGCAGGCTTGGAAGGGGCTTGCTGGTCAGGCTGGCCGGCTGCCGCCGCGTCCCCTAATCGGTCGACGAGCGGTGTCGACGCCGCCCCTGCTGCTACCGTCTCCAGGAATTCTCTTCGGTCCATGTTTGGTACCTGTTCGATGCCACCTAGCGCCGGTCCTTTGTTTTCATAGACATTCTGGCTTTGTTCCGCCGAATTCAAGTCGACCCGACCTCTTGAATTGGCCCCACAACTTCTCAACTCCTCGACTCCTCAACTCCTCGACTGTTTGTTTTCATAGACATTCTCGCTTTGTTCCGTCGAATTCAAGTCGACAAGTCGAGAGCCGAGGGCTAAAGAGTGACAAACCGTCACCATCCGACCCGACCTCTTGAATTGGCCCCACAACTCCTTAACCTCTCAACTCCTCGACTGTTTGTTTTCATAGACATTCTCGCTTTGTTCCCTCAGAAAGCGGCGTTCAGCAGTCAGCTTTCCGTTCTCTCGAACGTCGTCCTTGGCTGGAGCAGACTCCGACGTGTGGGGTCTGTCCCCATGGGCCTTCGGCCCGCGAAAGCTCATGAAAAAGGTGTTGGGTTATGATAGCAGCGGTCGAGAGCGGTGAGATCG